>JAANMX010000816.1_pt1 | contig 39084 bp, 32 predicted proteins | sample 7279681 | NCBI WGS metagenome assembly JAANMX01 (sample SAMN14094542, study PRJNA606508) | bioreactor metagenome | isolation source: A lab-scale SPAN reactor treating ammonium-rich wastewater day 351 | place: Ireland: Galway | collected 2018-01-01 | reverse complement strand
CGCGCGACTCATCGAAGCCGAACAACCTCGCGATCACTGACTCCGACGTGCGATCGGGAAATTACCGAGAAATGCGTCTGCCGATGTGCGGAATGTAAGTCCTGGGTGGCGAGGGCTGCGAACTCGTGCACGATCGGCGAACCGCGGCGCTCGCCGACGCGATCGTCTTCCACCTGCCGACGCTCGATCGCGCAGACCTGCCGCGCGGACGCCGTCCCGGCCAGCGCTGGGTCGCGTGGTGGCTCGAAAGCGAGACGAACTATCCGTGGGTCGACGACGCGGCGTTCATGCGGAGCTTCGACCTCACGATGTCGCACCGGCGTCCAACCGATGTCTGGACGACCTACCTGCCGTCCGCCGAGGAACTCGCGCGTGCCCCGGTGGCGAAGACCGGGTCCGCGCCGGTCGTCTACGTCGCGTCGAACGCGCGCGTGTCGAGCGGACGCGACGCCTACGTGGCCGAATTGATGCGCCACGTCGCGGTCGACGTGTACGGCAGAACGCTCGACGGCCGCGCGATCCCGGACGACGACGGCCCGCCGGCCAAGCTCCGCACGATCGCGCGGTACCGCTTCACGCTCGCGTTCGAGAACTCGATCGCGCGCGACTACGTGACCGAGAAATTCTTCCACCCGCTGTGCGCGGGGTCGGTGCCGATCGTGCTGGGAGCGCCGAACATCGCGGAGTTCGCGCCGTCGCCGGGGTGCTGGCTCGACGTCGCCGACTTCTCCGGTCCCGCGGCGCTCGCGGAGCGCATCGACGCGTTGTGCCGTGACGACGCGGCGTACGCGGCGATGTTGCGCTGGAAGACCGCCGGCGTGTCGGAAAGCTTCCGCTCGCTCGTCGCCGCAGGCGGCGGCGATCCCTGGCTCCGGCTCGCGCGCCGGCTCAGATCGACTTGACGAGCGAGGGCAAGTCCTTGAGGTCGATCGAGCGCGCGCGCTCGGCGATCTCGCCGCCGTAGCGTTGCACCAGCGTCTGCCCCTGTTCGAGGAGCGGCGCGAACGCGGCCTTGAGCTTCGCCGCGTCGAGCGTGCGGCCGCCGCCGTAGTACTGCTTCGCGACCTGGCCGATCGCCCAGGTCGTCGCGAACGCCATGCCCGAACTCGCGGTCTGCCGGCCGATCGAGCGCCCGAGGCCGCCCAGGACCGAGCCCAGCAGACCGCCCAGCATCTTGCGCCCGAACTGCTCGAGATACTGGCCCGCGAGGCCGACGCCGAGCGTCGCGACGAATTCCTTGATGTGTCCCTGGTCGAGTTCGTAGCCGTGCGCTTGGCCGATGCGGTAGACGAGCCGCGCCTGCAGCGGCAGGATCGCCATCGACGCGAGCGTTTCCGGGAGCAGTTCCAGCGCGGCGTTGGTGACTGCGGCGTTCACGATCGTACGGTCGAGCGCCGCCGGGTCGGGGGAAGCACGCCCGGTCGGGGCCGCCGCCGCTCCGGCCGGCGCGGCGGCGATCGCGTTGGCATCGGCGGCGACCTTCGCTGCGTCCGTCGCCGGCAGTCCGAGCGCCGAGGCGAGCGAGCGCAGGTAGGCGGCCTCCGACTCCGAGTGCACGCCGTCGGCGGCGGCGACGGATACCGCGATCTCGTAGGCGTAGCGGCGGATCGCCGGCGTCGACAGCGGCTTCACCATCTCCGCGAACGGAGGCGGACCGGATAGCGTCACGCGGTCGAGCGCGGCGGGGTCGATCCGGTCACCCGCGATCTTCGCGGCGATCTCGCGCAGATGCGCGCGCTCGCGCTCGTCACGCTCGCCGTCGGCGTACGCGGCGTGGAGGGCGATCGCTGCGAGGCTGTTCAATTCGGCGTCGGTGGGCTTCGGGGTGTCGGTCATGGTCTCGTGGAGTCCGGAAGGGAATGCCGCAGATGCGGGAACGAACGTCGGGGCGGAAGCCGCGGATTCAATCGGGGGCGAGTTCGATCACGCGCGACGCGCGCAGGGCCTCGATCGCGGCGTCGTCATAGCCCAGGTCGCGCAGCACCTCGCGCGTGTGCTCGCCCAGCCGCGGGCCGCCGCGCGAGAAGCCGCCCGGCGTCTTCGAGAATTTCGGCACGACGCCGGGAACCTTCAGCGTGCCGCCGCCGGGCAGCGGCACCTCGCGGATCATCCCGCGGGCGGCTTATTGCGGATCGGCCACGATGTCGCGCACCGAGTAGATGCGCGAGGCGGGGACTTCCGCGCGCTCCATCGCGGCGAGCACGTCATCGGGCGTGCGCGCGAGGGTCCACGCCTCGATCTCGGTGTCGAGCCACGCCTGCTTCGCGCCGCGGCCGTCGTTGTGCGCGAGCGAGGGGTCGTTCGCGAGGTCGTCGCGGCCCATCGCGACAGCGAGCCGCCGGAAGATCGAGTCTCCGTTCGCCGCGATCAGCACGTAGCTTCCGTCGGCGCAGCGGTACGACGACGTCGGCGCGATCCCCGGCAGGATCGAACCGGTGCGTTCGCGCACCGCGCCGAACGCGTCGAACTCGGGGAGCATCGACTCCATCACCGAGAACACGCTCTCGTAGAGCGCGACGTCGACGACCTGCCCCGAGCCGCTCGCGCGCCGATGCTCGAGCGCGGCGAGCGCGCCGATCACTCCGTAGAGCGCCGACAGCGTGTCGCCGATCGACACGCCGACGCGCGACGGCGGGCGGTCGGGCGTACCGGTCACGTGGCGCAGGCCGCCCATCGCCTCGCCGATGACGCCGAAGCCGGGGCGCGACGCGTAGGGGCCGGTCTGCCCGTAGCCCGAGATGCGCACAATCACGAGTCCCGGGTTCGCCTTCGCGAGCGACGGATAGTCGAGGCCCCACTCCTCGAGCGTGCCGGGCCGGAAATTCTCGACCAGGATGTCGGCCCGGGCGGCGAGCGCGCGCGCGATCGCCTGTCCGTCGGGCTGGCGCAGGTCGACGGCGATCGAGCGCTTGTTGCGCGACTGCACGTGCCACCAGACCGACACGCCGTCCTTCATGTAGCGCCACTTGCGCAGCGGATCGCCCTGCCCGGGCGGCTCGATCTTGACCACGTCGGCGCCGAGTTCGCCCAGGAGCTTGGTGCAGAACGGACCGGCGATGAGAGCGCCCATCTCGAGCACCCGCAGGCCGGCGAGCGGGCCGGGTGCAGCGGCAGCGCGGGTGTCGGATGCGGCGGCCATGACGCGGTAGTGTAGCGAGTCCGCGCGGCTGACCGGCCGGGGCGCGCATTGTGGAATAATCGTCGGGCGTCATCGCCCCGGTCACCGGGCCGCGCCGCCCCCACGCCATGCTCGCCTCCGACGTGCACGCCGAACTCGCGGCCATCCTTCCGCCGGCCGCGCTCCTGACCGCGCCCGAGGACACCAAGCCCTACGAGTGCGACGGGCTGACGCTCTACCGCGAGCGTCCTTCCGCGGTCGTGCTGCCCGAGACCGAGGCGCAGGTCGCCGGCGTCCTGCGCGCCTGCCACGGCGCGGGGGTTCCGGTCGTCGCGCGCGGCGCGGGCACGAGCCTGTCGGGCGGCGCGCTCCCCGATCCGCGCGGCGTCGTGCTGTCGATGGCGAAGTTCAACCGCATCGTCTCGATCGACGCGCTGGCGCGCACCGCCGTCGTGCAGCCGGGTGTGCGCAATCTCGCGATCTCCGAGGCGGCGTCCGCGCACGGTCTGTACTACGCTCCGGACCCGTCATCGCAAATCGCCTGCTCGATCGGTGGGAACGTCGCCGAGAATGCGGGCGGCGTGCACTGCCTCAAGTACGGCCTCACCGTGCACAACGTGCTGCGCGTGCGCGCGCTCCTCGTCGACGGCGAGGCGGTCGAGTTCGGTGGCCGCTCGCTCGACTCGCCCGGCTACGACCTGCTCGCGCTCATCCACGGCAGCGAGGGCCTGCTCGCGGTGATCACCGAGATCACGGTCCGCCTGCTGCCGAAGCCGCAGGTCGCGCAGGTCGCGCTCGCTGCGTTCGACGACGTCGAGAAGGCCGGCGCCGCGGTCGGCGCGATCATCGGCGCGGGCATCGTGCCGGCCGGCCTCGAGATGATGGACCAGCCGGCGACGCGCGCGGTCGAGGAGTTCGTGCACGCGAACTATCCGCTCGACGCCGCGGCGGTGCTTCTGGTCGAATCCGACGGCACCGCCGAGGAGGTCGCCTCCGAGATGGCGGAGATTCGCCGCGTGCTGACCGCGGCTGGCGCGACGTCGATCCGCGTGTCGCGCGACGAGAAGGAACGCAAGCTCCTGTGGTCGGGCCGCAAGAACGCGTTCCCGGCGGTCGGACGGATCTCGCCCGACTACTACTGCATCGACGGCACGATTCCGCGCGGCGCGCTGCCGCTCGTCCTGCGCAGGACCGCCGAGTGGTCGCGCGAGTTCGGACTCGCCTGCGCGAACGTGTTCCACGCGGGCGACGGCAACCTGCATCCGCTGATCCTGTTCGACGCCAACCGCGAGGGCGAGATCGAGAAGACGATCGCGTTCGGCGACCGCATCCTCGAACTGTGCATCGAGGTCGGCGGCACGATCACCGGCGAGCACGGCGTCGGCGTCGAGAAGCTGTCGTCGATGTGCGCGCAGTTCGCGCCCGACGAACTCGAACGCTTCCTCGGCGTCAAAGGCGCGTTCGACCCCTCGGGATTGCTCAACCCGGGAAAGGCGGTGCCGACGCTCGCGCGCTGCGCCGAGTTCGGCCGGATGCACGTGCACCGCGGGCAGTTGCGCCACCCCGACCTGCCGCGCTTCTGACGGCGAGGAGACTCCGATGAACGCACCGATCGCACGCGACCGACGTTTTCCGCCCGAGGCGCTCGCCGCGCTCGTCGGCGAACTGTCGGCGCGGTTCGGCGAGCGGGCCGTCGCCAACGCGTCGATCCGCGAGCAGCACGGCCACGGCGAGGGCCTCGCCGACGCGGCGCTGCCCGACCTAGTGGTCTACCCGCACAGCAACGAGGAAGTCGCCGAGGTCGTGCGCGCCTGCGCCGCGGCGCGCGTCCCGGTCATCGCCTTCGGTGTCGGCACCTCGCTCGAAGGACACGTCGCGGCGATCCACGGCGGCGTGTGCGTCGACCTCTCGCAGATGAACCGGGTGCTCGAGGTCAACGCGGAGGATCTCGATTGCCGCGTGCAGGCCGGCGTGACGCGCGAGCAACTGAACGCGGATCTCAAGGGGACGGGACTCTTCTTCCCGATCGACCCGGGCGCCAACGCGACGCTCGGCGGCATGGCGGCGACGCGCGCGTCGGGCACCAACGCGGTGCGCTACGGTACGATGCGCGAGAACGTGCTGGGCCTCACTGTCGTGACCGCCGAAGGGAAGATCGTGCGCACCGGCGGGCGCGCGCGCAAGTCGTCGGCCGGCTACGACCTGACGCGGCTCTACGTCGGCAGCGAAGGCACGCTCGGCATCATCACCGAAGTGGGCCTGCGGCTGTACGGCGTCCCGGAGGCGATCTCGGCCGCGGTCGCGCAGTTCGCAGATCTGCGCGAGGCGGTGAACACGGTGATCGCCGCGATGCAGGTGGGCATCCCGGTCGCGCGCATCGAACTCCTCGACGCGATGCAGATGGATGCCTGCATCCGCTACTCGAAGCTCGAAGGCTACGAGGCGAAGCCCACGCTGTTCTTCGAATTCCACGGGACCGCCGCCGGTGTCGCCGAGCAGGCGGAATTGATGCAGCAGATCGCCGGCGAGCACGGCGCCGGCGCGTTCCGCTGGACCACGGCCCAGGAGGAGCGCACGAAGCTCTGGAAGGCGCGCCACAATGCCTATTACGCGGCGCTCGCGCTCAAGCCCGGCTGCTTCGGCTTCTCGACCGATGCCTGCGTGCCGATCTCGCGTCTCGCCGACTGCGTGCTGGAGACGCGCGCCGACATCGACGCGACCGGGCTCCTGTGCCCGATCGTCGGCCACGTCGGCGACGGCAACTTCCACGTGCTCGTGCTGTTCGACCCGAAGGACCCGGTCGAGCGGGAGCGGGCGGAAGCGCTCGCGAAGCGTGTCTCGCTGCGCGCGATCGCGATGGGCGGCACCTGCACCGGCGAGCACGGCGTCGGCATCCACAAGCTCGACGCCCTCGTCGCCGAACACGGCGACGCGGTCGAGCTGATGGCGCGCGTCAAGCGGGCGCTCGATCCGCTCGACATCATGAATCCGGGGAAGACAGTGCCAGTTGTCAGTTGACAGTTGACAGTTGACAGTTGACAGTAGCGGCGGCGTTTCCGGTGGCGGCGCAAACAGGAGTCAGGAGTCAGTTGACAGTTGACAGTGGCGGCGGTGTTTCCGGTGGCGGCGCATTGAGCGCCGATGTGAGACAGAAGACAGAAGTCAGACGCGTCGTCGGATCCGGTGGCGGCGCATTGAGATGCCGATGGGAGGGTGTCGAGGGCCGGCCTTCGGCCAGATCGGCCCTTGGCGAGTGGAAGCGAAAGGCGTCCGGTTACTGAAGCCGGACCTACGAGGAACCCGCAACGGCGCTCAATGCGCCGCCACCGGAAACGCCGCCGCCACTGTCAACTGTCAACTGACAACTGACAACTGCCATGTATGTACTGTACCTCGGCAACAAGAACTACAGCTCCTGGTCGCTGCGCGGCTGGTTCGCGGCGAAGCTGGCGGGCAGGCCGTTCCGCGAGGTGGCGGTGCAGCTCGTCGACGGAGGACGCAATCCGGAGAACAAGGCGTTCTCGCCGTCCGGCTGGGTGCCCGCGCTGCACGACGGCGACACCGTCGTGTGGGACTCGATGGCGATCGCCGAGTACCTGGCCGAACGCCATCCGGGCATGTGGCCGACGGACGCGGCGGCGCGCGCCTGGGCGCGATCGGTGTCGGCGGAGATGCACAGCTCGTTCCAGGCGCTGCGCCGCGACATGACGATGTGCGTGCGCGAGCGGCTCGACGTGCGGCCCTGGTCGCCCGCGCTCGCGGCGGACATCGCGCGCGTCGACGAGATCTGGAACGAGGGGCGCCGCCGGTACGGGCGTCTCGGCGCCTTCCTCTGCGGCCCGCTCTCGCTCGCCGATGCGTTCTACGCGCCGGTCGCATTCCGCTTCCAGACCTACGGCGTGCATCCGTCGGGCGCGGCGGGCGAGTACCTCGCGACGCTGCTGGCGCACCCGTTCATGCGCGAGTGGGAGCGCGACGCGCTCGCCGAGAAGGTCGTGATCGACGCGGACGAGCCGCGCACGATCTACCGCGACAAGCTCGCGCGACCGCGCTGACGACGGGAGCCATGGGCGATCCGCAGGTCGAAGCGTTGCAGGAGGCGATCCGCCGCGCGTCCACCGTGCGTGCTCCGCTGTGCATCGCCGGCGGGCGCACCAAGGATTTCTGCGGCGAGAAGCCCGCGGGCGACGTGCTCGACGTCCGTGCGGTCACCGGCATCGTCGACTACCAGCCGACCGAGCTCGTGATCACCGCACGTGCCGGTACGCCGCTCGCGGACATCGAAGCGGCGATGCGGGACGCGGGCCAGATGCTCGCGTTCGAACCGCCGCGGTTCGCGCCGGGTGGGACGCTCGGCGGCGCGATCGCGGCGGGGCTGTCCGGCCCGCGCCGGCCGTACGCGGGCGCCGCGCGCGATTTCGTGCTCGGCGTCGGAGTCATCGACGGGATCGGGCGTGCGCTCGGTTTCGGCGGTCGGGTGATGAAGAACGTCGCCGGTTTCGATGTCTCGCGCCTGATGGTGGGTGCGATGGGCACCCTCGGCGTCCTCACGTCGGTGTCGCTCAAGTGCCTGCCGTTGCCGCGCGAGGAGGCGACGCGCGTGTTCGAGACCTCCGCCGACGAGGCGATCCGCAAGGCGAACGAGTGGGGCGGGGAGCCGCTGCCGCTTTCCGCGACCTGCTTCCACCAGGGCCGCTTCTCCGTGCGGCTCTCCGGCGCGCCGCCCGCCGTCGCGTTCGCGATCGCGAAGCTGGGCGGAGAGGCACTCGCCGATGCCGCGGCGTTCTGGGACTCGGTCCGCGACCACCGGCACGTCTTCTTCACGAACGCGGTGTCGTCGCGCGCGGCGCTGTGGCGGCTGTCGGTCGGCTCGACCGCCCCGCACACCGATCTCGGCGGCGAGCAGTTGATCGAGTGGGGCGGGGCGTTGCGCTGGCTCGCGGCGGGCCCGCGCACCGAGGCGGCCAGGGTGCGCGCCTGGGCCGCTTCGCAGGGCGGTCACGCGACGCTGTTCCGCGCCCCGGACCGCAGTGTCGAGGCGCTGCATCCGCTGACCGCCGCGCAGGCAGGCCTGCACAAGCGCCTGAAGGCGACCTTCGATCCGCACGGCGTCCTCAATCCCGGACGCCTCGTGCGCGTGTTCTGATGCAGACGAGCCTCGCTCCCGAGTTTCGCGGCACGCCTGTAGGCGAGGAAGCCGAGGCGATCCTGCGCAGTTGCGTCCACTGCGGCTTCTGCAACGCGACCTGCCCGACCTACCAGATCCTGGGCGACGAGCGCGACGGGCCCCGCGGTCGCATCTACCTGATGAAGCAGGTGCTGGAGGGCGCGAGGGTCACCGCGAGGACGCAGGCGCACCTCGACCGCTGCCTCACCTGCCGCTCCTGCGAGACGACCTGTCCCTCCGGCGTGCAGTACGCGAGGCTCGCCGACATCGGACGCAAGATCGTCGAGGAGCGCGTCGGGCGCACGCCCGCCGAGGCGGCGCTGCGCTGGTCGCTCGCCAAGGGACTCACTTCGCGCGCGCTCTTCGGCGGCGCGCTCGCGTTCGGGCGGATCGCGAAGCAACTGGTGCCGCGCGAGCTCGGGCGGCGCATTCCGTCGCCGCAGTCGCCCGGCGCCTGGCCGGCGCCGCGCCACGCCCGGCGGATGATCGCGCTCGAGGGTTGCGTGCAGCCGTCGATCGCGCCCGCGACCGACGCGGCGCTCGCGCGCGTGCTCGACCGCGTCGGCATCTCGCTCGTACGCGCAGGCGGCGGCGGCTGTTGCGGGGCGTTGCCGTTCCACCTCAACGACCACGCGGATGCGAAGGCGTACGCCCGCCGTAACATCGAGACGTGGTGGCCGGAGGTCGAGCGCGGCGCCGAGGCCATCGTGATCAGCGCGAGCGGTTGCGGCGTCATGGTCAAGGACTACGGGCACCTCCTCGCGCATGACGCCGCCTGGGCGGCGAAGGCCTCGCGCGTGGCCGCGCTCGCCCGCGACACCGTAGAAGTCGTCGCGCCGGAATGGCGGAAGATCGCTCCGCTCGTGGCCATGGACCGCGGGCCGCAGCGCGTGGCCTTCCACGCGCCCTGCTCGCTGCAGCACGGCATGAAGATCGTCGGGGAGGTCGAGGAGTTGCTGCGCGCGATCGGCCACGAACTCCTGCCGGTCGCGGACGCGCACCTGTGCTGCGGATCGGCCGGCACCTACTCGATCCTGCAGCCCGAACTCGCCGCGACGCTCCGGCGCAACAAGCTCGCGGCCCTCGAGGCGGATCGGCCGAACGTGATCGCGACCGCGAACGTCGGCTGCCAGGCGCACCTCGCGGCAGGCACGTCGCGGCCGGTGCGCCACTGGATCGAACTCCTGGACGAACGGATGATCGGCGGCGCGCCGGGCGGCAGGCGATGAGCGCCGACCGTCCTTCACGCGCGACGTACCGCCGATTCCTCGCGATCCCGACGCGCTGGATGGACAACGACAGCTACGGCCACGTCAACAACGTGACCTACTACTCGTACTTCGACACGGCGGTGAACGAGCACCTGATCCGCGAGGGCGGCCTCGACATCGCGAACGACCCGGTCATCGGCCTCGTCGTCGAGACCGCCTGCACGTTCCACGCGTCGCTCTCGTTTCCCGAGACGATCGACGCGGGACTCGCGATCACGAAGCTCGGGCGCTCCAGCGTCGCCTATCGCATCGGACTCTTCCGCCGCGGCGAGGACGATCCCGCCGCGACCGGCCGCTTCGTCCACGTGTGGGTGGACCGCGGCTCGCAGCGGCCGGTGGAGGTGCCGTCGCGCATCCGCGCCGCGCTCGAACGGCTCGTCGTTCCGGGGGGCGGGTGAGCGAGGCTGCGCCGCAGGTCGATGCGATCGAATGCGGTCCGATGACCGCGGCGACGACGGGCGACGCGCGCGATGTCCTCGCGGCGTTTCTCACGGACGATCAGCACTATCGCGCGTCGTCGCCGGCATACGGGGACGGCGGGGTGAAGGCGCTCGACCGCGCGCTTGCGTTGTTCGTGGCGCGGCCCGACCTGGGCTTCGTGTGGCTCGCGTGGGCGCGCGAAGACCACCGACGCATCGCGGTCGGCGCGTGCGTCGTCTGCCGAGCGATCTCGACCTCGCGTGGAGGCGTCGTGGCGAAGCTCGACGACGTGACGATCCGCGACGGCTGGCAGGGGCGCGGCGTCGGCGGTGCGATGCTGCGCTCGCTCGCTCTCGCGCTTCGTGCCGAGGGCATGGGCCGGATCGACACCGCGTGCCACCGCGACAACGCGCGCGCCTGGCGCTTCTACGAGCGGCTGGGCTTCCGTCCGCTCGACGAAGAGCGGCTCGCGCTGCTGCTGTGATGCGGCGCTCGTCCGCCGGAGAGCCGGGGAAACGATGAGCCGCCGCTACGCACTCGTGCCGGCCGCTGGCGGGGGGACGCGCAGCGGTCGCGCGGTGCACAAGCAGTACCATCCGATCCTCGGCCGCCCGGTGCTCGCGCACACGCTCGACCGGCTCACCGAGGCGCTCGGGCTCGACGGCGTGTTCGTCGCGATCGCGCCCGACGACGACCGGTACGCGGGCGCGATCGGGACGCGCCCGGGCGTCGAGACGCTGCGTTGCGGCGGACCCACGCGCGCGGCGACGGTCGGGAATGCGCTCGCGGCGCTGGCCTCGCGTTGCCGGGCGGACGACTGGGTCCTCGTGCACGATGCGGCGCGACCCTGCGTGCCGGTCGCGACGCTGCGCGGGCTCGTCGCCGCGCTCGAACACGACCCGGTCGGCGGCCTGACCGCGGTGCCGGTCGCCGACACGCTGAAGCGCGGCGATGGCGGCGACGCCGCGCGGGTCGTCCGGACCGAGGCGCGCGACGCGCTCTGGCAGGCGCAGACGCCGCAGATGTTCCGCTACGGCGTGCTCGTGCGCGCCTATGCCGCTTGCGATTCGGCGGACGCGACCGACGACGCGCTCGTCGTCGAGCGCCTCGCCGCGACCGGCGCGTGCGGCATGCCGCGCCTCGTGACCGGCAGCCGGGCGAACCTCAAGATCACCTGGCCCGAGGATTTCGGGCTCGCGGCGGCGCTCCTCGAGGCGCAGCGCAGGGAGAATGCAGCATGACGATCCGCATCGGCACCGGGTTCGACGTCCACGCGCTCGTTCCGGGCCGCAGGCTGGTGCTGGGCGGCGTGACGATCCCGTTCGACAAGGGCCTCGACGGCCATTCGGACGCCGACGTGCTGGTGCACGCGATCGGCGATGCGCTCCTCGGTGCGCTCGCGCTCGGCGATCTCGGGCGGCACTTTCCCGACTCCGACCCGCGCTTCAAGGGCGCCGACAGCCGCGCCCTGCTGCGGCACATCGTCGCGCTGATGCGTGAACGCGGCTTTCGCGTCGGCAACGTCGACGCGACCGTCGTCGCGCAGGCGCCGCGTCTCGCTCCGCACGTCGAAGCGATGCGCGCGAATCTCGCGGCCGACCTCGGGTGCGCGGCCGACGACGTCGGCGTCAAGGCGACGACGACCGAGCGCCTGGGCTTCACCGGGCGCGGCGAGGGCATCGCGGCGATGGCGAGCGTCATCGTCGTGCGCGACGAGCAGGCCAATCCGCCGGGGCATTGAGGGGCATTGCGGCGACCTCGCGGGACGCCGCGCCCGCCGGTCGTTCCGACGCGACCGTCGAGCCGCGCGCTAGCCCGCGGCTCCTGCCCCGTGCGCGAGCGTGACCCGGGCGATCGTGCCGCCGCCCTCGCGCGCCAGGAGTTCGAGCGTCCCGCCATGCAACCGGGCGATGCGTTCGACGATCGCGAGGCCGAGTCCCGCGCCCGCCGCGCCGTCGTCGCGCGACCGCGCGTCGCTCGCACGGGTGAACGGACGCTTCAATCGTTCGATGTCGCCCTGGGCCATGCCCGGACCGCGATCGCGCACCTCGATCGTCGCGAAGGCGCCCGCGTCCGCGGTCGCGACCTCGACCGGTGGCGCGCCGTAGGCGAACGCGTTGTCGACGAGATTCGCGACCAGGCGGGAGATCGCCGCGGCGTGGAGCGGCAGCGGCCGGACGTTCCCCGGGATGAAGGCGATCACCCGTCCGGCGGCGACGTAGCGCTCGACGCACGCGCGGACGATCGGGTCGAGGTCGGAGGGCAGGCGCGTCACGTCCGCATCGGCGCGGGCGAAGTCGAGGAACTGACCGACGATGCGGTCCATCTCCTCGATGTCGGCGATCATCCCCGGCCGCGCGGCCGGATCGCCGCTCATCTCGATGCAAAGGCGCAGACGGGCGAGCGGCGTGCGCAGGTCGTGCGAGATGCCGGCGAGCAGGAGCGCACGATCGCGCTCGATCCCGGCCCGGCTCGCGAGCATCGCGTTGAAGCCGCGGTTGACCGCCGCGATCTCCGAAGGTCCGGACTCCGGCAGCGGGGCAGGCGTGGCGCCGCGGGCGAGTTCGTCCACGGCGGCGTGAAGCTGGCGCAGCGGCCGCGCGATCACCCGCGCGAACGCGTACGCCGCCGCGAGCAGCAGCGCGACGATGGCGAGCGAGCCCAAGAGCGCGCGCGACGGGCCCTCGTCGTCGGGCCGTCCCGCGGGCAGCGGGAACACCGCCCAGTACGGCGTGCCCGCGGCCTCGAGCCGCACCATGAACTGCTGGCGGCCCGGCATGACGCGGAGGTCGGCTCCCGGACCGAGGTCCCGCCGCAGGCGCTCGGCGAGTTCGGCGACGAGCGGATGGTGCGGCATGCCCGGGTTCGCGAGACGCGGCCGCTCCGATTCCGGGATGAGGCGTGCCCCGAACTCCCGGCCGATGCGTGCCACGGCGTCGCGACGGTCGCGGTCGGGAGAGGCTTCGAGCGCGCTGCGCAGCGCCTGCAGTTGCGCGACCTTGGTGTCGCCGAACTGCCGGGCGATCAGCGCCGCGCGATCCTGCCGGAACAGCAGGATCAGCGACACGGTCGCCACCGCCACCGCCGCGACCAGCAGGAGCGTCAGGCGTCCGAACAGCGAGCGCGGGAGGAATCTCACCGCGTGTCGCCGTCGTCGTCGGGCACGTAGACGTAGCCCACGCCCCAGACCGTCTGGATGGTGCGCGGATTCGCCGGGTCGGATTCGACCAGCTTGCGCAGCCGCGACACCTGCACGTCGATCGCGCGGTCGAACACCTCGTGGTCGCGTCCGCGCGCGAGCTGCGAGAGCTTCTCGCGCGCGAGCGGCTGGCGCGGATGCTGAGCGAACACGCGGATCAGCGAGTACTCGCCGGTCGTGAGGTGGGTGACCTGCCCGTCCGCCGCGAGCGTGCGCGCGGCGAGGTCGAGACGGTGCCGTCCGAAGGCGACGACGCCGGTCTCGGACGGCGCGCCGGCCGCGGGCCTCAACGCGTGCCGGCGCAGGACCGCATGGATGCGCGCGACGAGTTCGCGCGGGTTGAACGGCTTCGGCAGGTAGTCGTCGGCGCCCATCTCGAGGCCGAGGATGCGATCGACGTCCTCGCCCTTCGCCGTCAGCATGATGATCGGGACGTCTTCGCCGGCGGAGCGCAGGCGCCGGCAGATCGCGAGTCCGTCCTCGCCCGGCAGCATCAGGTCGAGCACGAGGAGGCTGGGCGGATCGCGCTGCAGGCGCCGGTCGAGTTCGCGGGCATCGGCGATCGCCTTCACCTCGAACCCCTGGCCCGACAGGTAGCGCGTCAGCAGGTCGCGCAGCCGCACGTCGTCGTCGACGACGAGGATGCGCGGTTGCGGAGGTGCGTTGGCGCTCATGGGCGATTGGAACGCGGATGGCAGGTGGAGGTCGCCGGAACCGGTAACCGATTGTAACGACGGCACCCGGCGGAAACGTCTGGTTGCAGTCGGCGAGGGCCACCGGGGAAACCCCCGGTCCGGATCACGGTCGTAGTCATCGAGTCCGGTGCCTTGCACCGGCCGATCCCCCCACGAAAGGACATGCCATGAATGCACGTATCCCATCGATCGCCCGCCCGATGCAGGTCGCGGCCGCGATCGTCTTCGGCCTCGGCGTCGCGGCTTCGGGCGGCGCTGCCGCCGGTGGCCCCATGCGCGGCGCGGCCGGCGGCCCCGTCGGCGGCCCTCCCGGCGCGCCGGGCGGCATGATCGAGCACGTGCTTGCGTCGATGAAGGACCGGCTCGCGCTCGACTCCTCGCAGCAGGTGATGTTCGATCGGATCCGGGCCCAGACGGTCGCGGCGCACGACCAGGCGTCGGCCATGCGTGCGGACGTCCGCGCCAAGGTCGACGCCGAACTGGCGAAGGCCGAACCCGACCTCGCGGCCGTCAGCGCGTTCTTCGACAACGCGGAGGAGCAGGGGCGCGCCGCGCGGCGCCAGATTCGCGACCAGTGGCTCACGTTCTACGCCAACCTGCGCGCCGACCAGAAGGCGATCGTGCGCGACGCGATCCGTGAACGCATCGCCCGCATGGACGACATGCACGACCGCATGCGGGGTCGCATGCAGCATCGCGCGTCCTGACAGGGGAAGTCTCCTGCGCGCCCGCCGCCGCGGCACCCCGCGCCGGCGGGCGCGTCGTCGTTCGGACGACTGTCCAGCACAGGAGCCGATCCCGGAGCATGCGCGCCGTGGGCAGGCGGAAGCGATGGATGGTCGACTCCACGCAGGGTGCCCGGCCCGGGTTCTTCTGGCCGGCGGCGGGGCAGGCGATCGCCCCTTGCACTGCACAGCAATCCGGTTTAGGGTTATGACGTTGGCATAGTGCTGCCGCCAACCCCCCCGAGGATGCGCGCCCGCCCCGAAACCGCCCGCCTGTTGACCCTGCGCCAGGATGCCGGGTTCGAATCGGCTCCCGCGCCGCTGACCGCGTTGCGCGTGATGGGCTGGGCCGCGGGTGTCGCGCTGTGGCTCGCGCTCGCCTTCGTCGCCGGGGCGACGACGATGGGCGCGACCGAGCCGGCGGCCGCCGCGAAGCGTCCTTCCGGTACGACGACCTGGTCGCGGCTCAAGCCTTCCACGCCCACGCCGCCGCGCGCCTCGATGGGCCCGCTCGCCGTGCCATCGCGCGGGGCGCGCGCCAAGGCGGCATCCACGGTCGATGTGTACCGGATGTTCAACCGGTCGACCGGCGTGCACTTCTACACCGCGAGCGCCACGGAACGCGCGTTCGTGCTCGCGACCTGGCCGCAGTTCGCCGACGAGGGCGCGGTGTGGCGCGCGCTGGGTGCCGCCGACGCGGGGTCGGTGCCGGTCTGGCGTTTCTTCAACCGGGACACCGGCGCGCATTTCTACACGACGAGCGATGCCGAGCGGGCGCGCATCCTCGCCACCTGGCCGCAGTTCGCCGACGAGGGCGTCGCGTTCCACGCCTATCCGGGCGATGCCTTCGATCGGGTGCCGGTGCACCGTTTCTACAACAACCGGACCCGCACCCACTTCTACACGGCCGACGAGACCGAGCGCGACTTCGTCGCGCAGAGCTACCCGTGGTTCGCGTACGAGGGTATCGCCTACTTCGCGCTCGCCCCCGAGCGCGGAGCAGAAGCCGCGGCGCGGCGCGACGCGTTCCGGCTGGTCGATCAGGCGACCTTCGGCGCGACGCCCGCGGAAGTCGATCGCGCGCTGGCGATGGGCGCCGCCGCGTGGGTCGACGACCAGCTCGCGCGACCGGCGACCGGATATCCGAAATCGACCTACTACTACGAATCGCTGGACGAGAGCGCCAACTGCTCGTTCTCGGCGGCACGCGACACGCCGATCTACCGCTGCGCGATCGACCATCTGACGCTGTTCAAGCTGCGCTCGCAGTTCTTCACCAACGCGCTCGCCGGACCCGATCAGCTCCGGCAACGCGTCGCCTTCGCGCTGTCGCAGATCCTCGTCGTGTCCGGCATGAAGGATCCGGACATGGAGACCGCCTACGTGCAGGCGCGCTGGCACCAGATGCTGGCCGACTACGCGTTCGGCAACTTCGAGGGATTGCTCTACGCGGCGACGCTGTCGCCGGCGATGGGGCACTACCTCGACATGGTGAACAACGCCAAGGCCGATCCGGAGGCCGGAACCGAGCCCAACGAGAACTACGCGCGCGAACTCCTGCAGCTCTTCTCGATCGGGACCATCGAGTTGAAGCGCGACGGCACGCTGCTCATGGACGCGCTGGGGCAGCCGATCCTGACCTACGGGCAGCCGGAGGTGAAGGCGCTCGCCCGCGCGCTGACCGGCTGGGCCTACGCGCCCTATCCGGGCACGCCGCCCAAGCACGACGAGGAGCAGCGCTACTACGGCGCGCCGATGGTGGCGAAGCCCAACGACCACGACTCCGGCACGAAGCGCCTGCTCTTCGGCATCGGCTTGCCTGCGGGGCAGTCGCCGGACGCCGACGTGCGCGGCGCGATCCGCAACATCTTCCTGCACCCGAACGTCGGGCCGTTCATCGGCCGCCAGTTGATCCGCCATCTCGTCACCGGTTCGCCATCGCCCGCGTACGTCGACCGGGTGGCGGCGGTGTTCGACGACGATGGCGCGGGCATGCGCGGCAACCTGAAGGCCGTGGTGCGCGCGATCCTGCTCGACCCGGAGGCGCGCGCCGCGCCCGACGGCAACCCGCGCTACGGGCGCTTCCGCGAACCGGTGCTCTACGTGACCGCGTTCCTGCGCGCGATGGGGGCTGCGAGCGACGGGATCGAACTCGACGAGGTGACCCGGGCGATGGGCCAGAACCTCTACTACGCCCCATCGGTGTTCAACTACTTCCCGGCGGAGTACCGGATTCCGGGAACCGACGTGGTCGCGCCGACGATGGGCATCCACAACACCAACACGGTGCTCGCGCGGAGCAACTTCGCCTACTGGATGCTGTGGGAGGGCGGCATCGACCGCGACGACGAGATCGCGAACTCGATCGGGACGAAGATCGACATCGCGCCCTTCGTCGCGCTCGCGGGCGACCCGCGCAAGCTCGCCGACGCGCTCGACCTGCGGTTCTTCGGCGGCGCGATGCCCGCCGCGATGAAGGGCACGATCTACGACGCGCTCGTCCGCATCGACGACGTACGCGAGCGGGCGCGCACCGGTCTGTTCCTCGTCGTCACGTCGTTCCAGTACCAGGTCGCGCGGTAGGACGAGGACATGCGACACATCGACCCGCTCCGCCGCCGCCTGCTCCTGTCGGCCGGCGGAATCACCGCCGCGGGCCTCGTGCCGCGGCTCGCGAGCTTCGCGCTGCCGCGGGCGAGCGCGCAGGTGCCTCCGCCCGACTACAAGGCGCTGGTGTGCGTCTTCCTGTACGGCGGCGCCGACAGCAACGACATGGTCGTACCCTACGACGACTACGCCGCGTACGACGCGGTGCGCGGACGCACGTCGATGGGGCTCTCGCGCGACGAACTGGTGCCGATCACGCCGAAGTCGCCGGGCGCGCGCTTCGGCCTCCATCCCGAACTCGGCGGCCTCGCGCCGCTGTTCTCCGGCGGCAAGCTCGCCGTCGTCTGCAACACCGGGCCGCTCATCGGGCCGCTGACGCGCGCGAGCTACCTCAACGGCGGCAGGGCGCCGCGCAACCTGTTCTCGCACTCGGACCAGCAGCTCCAGTGGCAGGGGCTCGTGCCGGGGGCGCTGGTGAACACCGGCTGGGGTGGGCGCATCGCCGATCGCACCGGCGCGGGCAACCCGACGCTCGCGATTCCCGGCGTCATCTCGCTCGACGGCGATGCGCTCTTCACGGTCGGCGAGACGACGGTGCCGCTCGCGCTGCCCGACGACGGCGGCAACGGCCTCGCCGGCGACACCGACTCCGGCTACGGCCGGATACGGCTCGACGCGATGCGGCAACTCCTCGCGGTCGACCGCGAGAACATCATCGTCGCGAAGGCCGCCGACACGATGGACCTCGCGCTCAAGAGCGCCGAGACGGTGAACCGCGCGATCCACGCCGACCTGCCCGTGGTCGACACGGCGTTCGACGGCGTCTACTCCGGGCTCGCCGACCAGCTGCGACGCGTCGCCACGCTGATCGCCGGCCGCACCGCGCTCGGCGTCAGGCGCCACCTGTTCTTCACCGCGATGGGCGGATACGACACGCACGCGAGCCAGCGCGGTGAACTCGCGCGGCGGCTCGACGAGCTGGGCCCCGCGCTCGCGGCCTTCCAGCGCGCGGTGGACGCCCTGGGCGTCGCGGCGCAGGTGACGACGTTCACGCTGTCGGACTTCAGCCGCACCTTCCGCGTGAACGCGAACGACGGGACCGACCACGCGTGGGGCAGCCATCAGTTCGTGATGGGCGGGGCGGTGAAAGGCGGCGCGTTCTACGGGACGTTTCCGGCGCTCGTCGTCGGCGGCCCCGACGACGCCGGCGACGAAGGGCAGTGGATCCCGACCACCGCGCTCGACCAGGTCGGCGCGACGCTCGCCCGGTGGTTCGGAGTGCCGCCGGCCGAACTTCCGCAGGTATTCCCGAGTCTCCCGGCGTTCGCCGCGCAGGACCTGGGCTTCCTCGGCTGACCCGCCGCGCCCGTCCGGTCCATTCCCACGTCATATTTGTTTTGTGTCCCGGCGGCCGAACCTGCGCGGGCGCCGGCGGGCGGCGATCCGCCATGGCGTCTCGCGCGCACCATCGGTCGCCCTCCTTGGGCATGCAGGTGATTCTGGCGTCATGAAGTGTGGGTTACGATGCACGAACCCATGTCGCATGTACGGCTATACATGTTGTGGAAACAACAAGTTATAGACGAACGTTCACGAGAAGAGCGCAGAAAGCTCCCTCCAGAGGCATGCTGACCTCCGAATCGATGAACGGGGCTTGATTCCCAAGTTATGCCGATGGAATAATCCGCCATGCGGGTCGCGGCGCGCATCGCGGCGATCCGGCGGAAACCACGGCAGGGGAGGTCCGTAGCGATGCGTCAGGCCCAGGGCAATCCACGCACACCCCGCGCGTCCGTGCGCGCGTTCATCGCGGCCGTCTCGCTGGCGCTTGGCGCCATCGCGGGGACCGCTGCGGCGCAGACGGCGTCTCCGGTGTTCCGGTTCTTCAACTCGCAGACCGGCACGCACTTCTACACGATCAATCAGGCGGAGCGCGATTTCGTGCTCGCGCGCTATCCACAGTTCCTCTACGAAGGCCCCGCGTACTTCGCGTACCCGAGCGCCAAGTCGGGCAACCTGCCCGTGTACCGGTTCTTCAACACCCGGACCGGCACGCACTTCTACACCCAGTCGGAATCCGAGAAGAACTTCGTCCTCGCGACCTATCCGGTGTTCGCGTTCGAAGGTCCCGCCTACTGGGCGCCCGCCTCCGCGGGCCCCGGCAGCGTTCCGCTCTACCGGTTCTTCAACGGCGCGACCGGCGCGCACTTCTTCACCACCAACACCGCCGAGCGCGACCTGGTGCTGAAGAGCTATCCGTCGTTCATGTACGAGGGCGTGGCCTACCAGGTGCTTCCGGCCGGTGGCGCGACGCCGGTCAACCAGGCGCCGGTCACCAAGCTGACGGTGTCGCCCGGCAGCGTCCCGACCGTGCCCGCCATCGTGACGCTCACGGCGACCGCGACCGACAGCGATGGTTCCGTGATGCGGGTCGAGTACTACCTCGGCTCCGACCTGATCGGCACGACCCTCGTCGCGCCGCACACGATGAATTTCCCGATCACCGAGCCGGGGACCTACGGTTTCCGCGCGGTGGCGTACGACAATCTCGGCATGCCGGGTTCGAGCAGCACGGTCAACGTGACCGCGGGTTCGTCGTCGACCAACCAGCCGCCGATGGTGACGATCTCGGTGTCGCCCGATTCGCTGCCCTCGCCCGGGCAGCTGACGCTCACCGCCACGGCGGTCGACAACGACGGCACGGTCACGAAGGTCGTGTTCTTCGACAACGGTTCGAAGATCGGCGAGGTCACCTCCTCGCCGTTCGTCCTCAACTACAACGCAGCGACCGCGAAGCTCTACCGGTTCAGCGCCACCGCGTACGACGACAAGGGCGCCTCCGCGTCGTCGCCGCAGAAGTCCGTCCTGGTCGGTCCCGGCGCCAATGCGGCGCCCAAGGTGACGCTGGCGGCCTCGCCGGATTCGCTCCCCGGGCCCGGCGCCATCATGCTCACCGCGAATGCGACCGACGAGGACGGAACGATCGCCAAGGTCGCCTTCTACCAGAACGGCACCAAGATCGCCGAAGTGACTTCCGCGCCGTTCAAGACCACGTTCAACGCGCCGTCGAACGCGGTCTACCGGTTCACCGCCATCGCCACCGACAATCTCGGCGCGACCGCGACGAGCGCCGACGTCAACGTGTCGGTCGGATCGACGACCAACATCGCGCCGAAGGTGTCGCTGAGCGTGTCGAGCACCCAGATCCCGTTCCCGGGCACGGTGACGATGACCGCGACGGCGAGCGACGACGACGGCACGATCGCGCGGGTGCGGATCTACCAGAACGGCACGCAACGCGCGGACATCACCACGCCGCCCTACACCTTCGCCTACACGACCACCGTGCCCGGCGTCTACAAGTTCAAGGCGACGGCCTACGACAACAAGGGCGCGTCCACGTCGACCGCGGAAATCGACGTCACCTCGGGCAACGCGCAGCAGCTCAACAAGAAGCCGACCGTGTCGCTCTCGCTCTCGCAGACGCTGGTCATGCAGCCCGCGACGGTGACGCTGACGGCCACCGCCGCCGACCCGGACGGAACGATCACCCGGGTTCGCTTCTACCGCAACGGCGCGAACATCGGCGAGAAGACCGCGGCCCCGTTCACGATGACCGACGCGATCGCCGCGAACGGCCAGACCCGCTACCGCGCCGACGCGACCGACAACACCGGCAACGTCAGCACGACGCTGGACCAGGTGGTCTCGGCGCAGACGCCGCCGGCATCCGCGCCCCGCAGCGCGGACGTCTGGCGCCTGCTGAACCAGGCCACCTTCGGCGCGTCGCAGGCGGAGGCGGCGAACGTCGCCGCGAAGGGAGGCGTCACCGCCTGGGTCGACGACCAGCTCGCGAAACCCCTGTCGTCGGGCTACCCGTCGACGCGATACAACCGCATCCAGCTGAGGGAGTCCGACGACTGCACGACCAAGGATCCGCTCGGCCAGAGCTATCCGTCTAACTCGGCCCCGGCGACCTGCGTTCGCGACCACCTCTCGCTCGCGATGGTGCAGCGCGATTTCTTCACCAACGCGATGACCAGGCCCGACCAGCTCCGGCAGCGCGTCGCCTGGGCGCTCTCGCAGATCCTCGTGATCTCGGGGATCGAGAACGACCTGTCGAAGGCGCACGTGATGGCGCGCTACCAGCAGATCATGTTCGAGGAGGCGTTCGGCAACTTCGAGACCATCCTCCGCCGGATCACGCTGTCGCCGGCGATGGGCAACTGGCTCGACTCGGTGAACAACGACCGTCCCGACGCCGCGAAGGGCCGCGTGCCGAACGAGAACTACGCGCGCGAGATCCTGCAGCTCTTCAGCATCGGCCTCATCGAGCTCAAGTCGGACGGGACGCCGCTCCTCGACGCGAACGACGAGGAGATCTCGACCTACGACCAGGACGACATCAAGCAGTTCGCGCGGGTGTTCACCGGATACACCTACGCGAACCCGGACGGGAGCCCGATCACGAAGAAGAACGGCGTCTACTACGGGGCCGACATGGGCGTGTACCCGGGGACCGCGACCACCGGCCACGACACGGACGCGAAGACGCTCCTCGACGTCACGTCGGACGGCAACGCGAATCCGACGGTGCTGCCCGCCGGCCAGACGCCGCAGCAGGACATCGACGGCGCGGTCAAGAACGCCTTCATGCACCCGAACACCGGGCCGTTCATCAGCAAGCAGCTCATCCAGCGCCTGGTCACCGGCAATCCGACGCCGGCCTACGTGCAGCGCGTCGCCGCGAAGTTCGCGAACAACGGCTCTGGGGTTCGCGGCGATCTGAAGGCGGTGGTGCGGGCCATCCTGCTCGACCCCGAGGCGCGCGGCCCCGCGAAGACCGACCCGGCGTTCGGCACGCTGCGCGAACCGGTGCTGATGATCACCGGCCTGGTGCGGGCCTTGAACGGCGTCACCGACGGATCCGCACTCGGCGACCGGGCGGCGAACCTGGCGCAGCGGCCGTACTACGCGCCCTCCGTGTTCAACTACTTCCCGCCGGACGCGACGATTCCCGGCACGTCGATCCTCGCGCCCGAGTTCGGGATCTTCAACAGCAACGCCGCGGTCGCGCGGACCAACCTCGTGTACTCGCTGGTGTACGGCGGCATCTCGCCGGACGCGAATCTCGCCGATGCGACGGGAACGAGGCTCAACACGATCCAGTTCGAGCCGCTCGCGACCGACGCCGCGCTCCTGACCGACAAGGTGAGCGAGGTGCTGCTGGGCGGTCCGCTGCCCGCCGAGGCGCGCACCGCGGTGATCACCGCCGTCAACGCGATCGCGCTCTCGGCGACGCCGACCGCGCAGCAGAAGACGGACCGGGCCCGGATGGCGACCTACCTGATCGCCGCGTCGAACCACTACCAGATCCAGCGCTGACCATGAGCACGAACCGCCGACAATTCCTCGCACGCACGAGCGCGCTCACCGGCGCGGCGATGGCCGGCAGCTTCGGCCGCTACGGCATTCCGTCCGCGCAGGCGCAGTCCGGAGGCGACTACAAGGCGCTGGTCTGCCTGTTCCAGTTCGGGGGCGCGGACAGCAACAACATGATCGTGCCGAAGTCCGACTACGCGCAGTACGGCCTCGTCCGGACCGCGGCGTCGCAGGTCGGCATTCCCGAGGACCAGCTCTTGGTCGTGAGCGCGGCGCGGCAGGGCGGCAAGCAATACGGCTTCCACCCGAACATGGCGCCGCTCAAGGCGCTCTACGATGCCGACAAGCTCGCGGTGGTGGCGAATGCCGGCACGCTGATCGCGCCGATCACGATGGCCGACTACAAGGCCGGCAAGAACCGGCCGCCCAACCTGTTCTCGCACTCGGACCAGCAGATGCTCTGGCAGGGCCTTCTGCCCACCGACATCATCAAGACCGGCTGGGGCGGGCGCCTGGCCGACAAGCTGGTCGCGAAGAACGCTGGCCAGAAGGTGCCGACGATGGTGTCGGTGTCCGGCACGCAACTCTTCAATTCCGGCCATGACACGACGCCGTTCGTGATCCCGAGCAACGGCGGCGTCCTGCTCTCCGGACAGGGCGGCGACCCGGTCAGCATGGCGCGCTACAACGCATTGCGCGCCCTGATGGGCACGGGCGGCGGGAGCACGCTGTTCGACGCGGCCGCCTCGATCCTCGAGGACGCGCTCGTCGCAGCGGAGGCCGCCAACCCGTTCCTGACCGCCAACCCGGCGCCGTCGGTCATCACCAACGCGTTCACCGTGGACGGGGCGCTGCTCAACACCGGGCTCGCGCAACAGCTTCGGCAGGTCGCGCGCCTGATCGAGGCGCGCGCCACGCTCGGGGTCAAGCGCCAGTTCTTCATGGTGAACATCGGCGGCTGGGACACGCACGCGAACATCCTGACCGCCGAGGGCAACCTGCTCACCCAGATGTCGCAGGCGATGGCGGCGTTCTACAAGTACACGGTCGACGCGGGCGTCGCCAACATGGTCACGACGTTCACGATGTCGGACTTCAACCGCACCTTCATCGGCAACCAGTCGATCGGAACCGACCACGCCTACGGCGGCAACTATCTCGTGATGGGCGGCGCGGTGAAGGGCGGCGACATCTACGGCACCTACCCGGCCCTCGTGCTCAAGGGCGCCGACGACACCGGCAGCAACGGCGCCTGGCTGCCGACGACGTCGGTCGACCAGATCGGCAACACGCTCGCGACGTGGTTCGGCATGTCGTCCTCCGACATTTCCTACGCGTTCCCGAACCTCGCCAACTGGTCGGCGGGCGTGCGCAACGTCGGATTCCTCTGACCGAGGCGATCAACGGCCCCCGCGGTCCTGCAGCCCCACCCTCCCGGCGGAGCGCCCCCCGCGACGCCGGTGCAGGACCGCAACTTCCACGACGCCGGTCGGCATTCCCGACCGGCGTCGCGCGTTCGGGACCCCGCTCAGCGCGCGGCGAGTCCTGCGACGAGATTCGACGCCGCCGCCTCGAGCGACGCCGGCACGACCGGCTTGGGCAGGAGCAGATGGCCGGCCTCCCGCACCTCGCGTGCCGCGACTTCGCGCAGATCGCCGCTGACCACGAGTGCGGGCACCGGCTCGCCGAATTCGCGCCGCAACCGTTCGATCGCCGCGAGGCCGCTCGCCTCGCCGGCGAGGCGCAGGTCGGCGATGATGAGGTCCGGATAGCGTTCGACCTCGCCCAGCGCCGCGAGGACGTCGTCCGCGTGCGCGCCGCCCGCGACGTCCGCGCCCCAGCTCGAAAAGAGCGCGCGCAGTCCCTCGACCGCCGCGGGGTCGTCGTCGATCACGGCGATGCATGCGCCGGCGAGCGACTCGGAACGATGGCCCGCGCGCGCGCGCATCGGCGGCGCGTCGGCGGCACGCGGCGCGACGATGGAGAAGCGCGAGCCGTGCCCCGGGCGGCTGACGAGCGCCAGGCGGTGCCCGAGCAGGGCGGCGAAACGCCGCACGATGGCGAGCCCGAGACCCATGCCTCCGGGATGCGGGCGGTCCGCGCGCCCCGGCACCTGGAAGAATTCGTCGAAGATCCGGTCGCGATGTTCGGATGCGATGCCGACACCGCTGTCGACGACCTCGATCGCGACTTCCGCTCCCCTGCGGCGCGCGCCGACCACGACGCCGCCGGCGCGTGTGTAGCGAAGCGCGTTCGACACCAGGTTGCGCAGCATCCGTTCGAGCAGCACGGGGTCGGACTCGACCGCGAGGCGCGTGCGCGCGACCACCAGTGCGAGGCCGCGTGCCGCGGCTTCGACGCCGAATTCCTCGCCGACGCGGGCGAAGAGCGGTGCGAGAGGCACGCGTTCGCGCGTGGGCTCGAGCGCGCCGGCTTCCAGGCGCGACAGGTCGATCAGTTGCGCGAACTGCGCCTCGAGCGCGCCCAGGGCGGCGCTCACGCTCGCGACGAGCGGCGCGAGGTCGGCGTCGCGCGTGCGTCGTGCGAGTGCGGCGACGAAGAGGCCGAGGGCATGCAGCGGCTGGCGCAGGTCGTGACTCGCGGCCGCGAGCAACTGGCTCTTCGCGCGATCGGCGTTCTCCGCGGCGGCGCGGGCGTCGAGCGCGGCGCGGGTGCGGGCCTTGAGTTCGGCGATGAGGTCGGTGTTGCGGTGCCGCGTCGCGAGCGCGTCGGTGAGAACGTCGTTCAGCCGGTGGCCGAACGCGAGGACGAAGCCCAGCACGACCGACATCACGATCGCGGTCGACAGGTGCACCGGATCGCCCTCCAGGCCCACGCGCACGACGAGCGGCACCAGCGCCGGGAGTACGAAGCCGTAGAACGCCGGCTTGTACACCGCCGTGAGGTTGAGTCCGCCGAGCACGACGCCGAACAGGCACACGATCGACAATGCCTGGTGCGGTGGCGAGGGCGGAAACATCGCCACCGCGGCGGCGCCCCACAGCGCGCCCGCGGCCGCCGACCCCATCGACCAGTAGCGTCCCCAGCGCCGTGCGGCGGAGAGTCCGGGCCGCGCCGCGAGCCACGCCCGGACGAGGAGCGCACGCCAGGCCTGGTTCGCCGCGATCAGCGCCACCCAGGCGATCATCAGCGACGCGGGTGCTTCGCTGCCGAGCACGAGGCAGTACAGCGCCGCGCCGAACAGCATCGAGGCGGTGGCCCGTGGCCAACCCGCATAGAGCGTCGCGACCTGGTCGGCGCGCGCGCGGGCGAGCGGAGAGGTCGTCCCGAGCGCGGAGGCGGGCGCATCCACCGGGACGCTCAGAGCGCGCGAATCGAACCGGCATCCACACCCCGTCGCGCGAGCTCCACGATCGCCTGTGTGCGCGTGTGGACGTTCAAGGCCTTCAGGATGGCCGAGACATGGACCTTGACCGTGCCTTCGGAGAGCGCGAGGTCGCGGCAGATGCGCTTGTTCGGCATGCCCTGCACGAGCAGGCGCAGCACGTCGGACTGGCGCTGGGTGAATCCGACGGACAGTCCCGTCGGCCATTCGCGCGCCGGCTGCGCGCGCGGGTCCGACGCGCAGGCCACCGGCCGCCTGCCGGCGAGCGCGGCCTTCACGGCGGCGACGACTTCCGCGGCATCGGCGCGCTTCGCGACGTAGCCGCGCGCGCCCGCGGCCAGCGCGCCGTCGATCGTCGCGCGGTCGTGGGTCGCGGAGAGCACGACGATCGGCAGGCGCGGATGGTCGCGGCGCAGCTCGACCAGGTACATGAGGCCCCGCGTGCCCGGCAGCGCGAGGTCGAGAAGCAGGGCGTCGCAGTCCGGATGCGCCGCGAGCAGGCGCGTGGCTTCGTCGCGCGAGGCCGCGCACCAGAGCGTCCAGCGCGGCTCGGCCTCCGCGACGTAGCGCGCGAGCGCCTCGAGGATCAGCGGGTGGTCGTCGACGACGATGAGCTTCATGGCGGTCTCCCTCGGTGGGACCCCGGTCGGGCCACGCGAGACACCTTAGGACGAAGGCTCGCGCAACGCACCTGTCAGTCCTGACAGGGGTCGCGTGCCGTGGCGCGCGCGGATTGCCGTGGGATGCCAGCGACTTGCGGCGCCGACTTCGCGTCGGATCTCCGCCCGCGACTACGACCGATGGCCTAGACCGGACGTCCGATGGCGGGCGGTATGATCCTGCCGATCCGTCCTCACGCGAACGCTCCCCTGCCATGCAACGACGACCCCTCGGCCGCTCCGGCCTCCTCGCCGCGCCGCTCGCGCTCGGCGGCAACGTGTTCGGCTGGACCGCCGACGAGGCGACGTCGCATTCGGTGCTCGATGCCTTCGTCGCCGGCGGCTTCAACCTGATCGACACGGCCAACTCGTATTCGCGCTGGGTGGACGGGCACTCGGGCGGCGAGTCGGAGGCCGTGATCGGCCGCTGGATCGCGAAGCGCGGGCGTCACGACGACGTGCTGATCGCGACCAAGGTCGGTTCCGACACGGGCCTCGGCCACAAATGCCTGAAGCGCGAACACATCCTCGCGGAAGTGGAAGCTTCGCTGCGGCGGCTTCGCATCGAGCGCATCGACCTCTACCAGTCGCACTGGGACGACCCGGACACGCCGCAGGACGAGACGCTCGAGGCCTACGACCGTCTGGTGCGCGCGGGCAAGGTGCGCGCGATCGGCGCGTCGAACCTCGACGCGGGTCGGCTGGCCGGCGCGCTGGCGGCGAGCCGCGCGCACGATCTGCCGCGCTACGAGACGCTGCAGCCGCACTACAACCTCGTCGTGCGCGACGCGTTCGAGGGGCCGCTTCAGGAACTCTGCGTGAAGGAGGGTCTGGGCGTGATTCCCTACTACGCGCTCGCCTCCGGCTTCCTCACCGGCAAGTACCGCTCTCCGGCGGACTTCCGCAAGAGCGCGCGCGGGCCGGGCATCGCGAAGTACCTCGACGCCAGGGGCATGGCGGTGCTCGCGGCACTCGATCGGGTGTCCTCGCGCTGCGGCGCGACGATGGCGCAGGTCGCGCTGGCGTGGCTGATGGCGAAGCCCGGCATCGCCGCACCGATCGCGAGCGCGACCTCGGTCGCACAGCTGGAGGAGCTGATGGGCGCGGCGCGGCTCGCGCTGGACGCGGATGCGATGCGCTCGCTCGACGCCGCCGGCGTGTCCGGTTGAACCCGGGCCTGCTGCGTCACTCGTGCCGCAGCGCGTCGATCGGCGCGAGCCGCGCGGCCTTGCGTGCCGGGTAGAAGCCGAAGAACACGCCGATCGCCGCGGCGAAGCCGAACGCGAGCAGCACCGAACCCGCGCCGAGTTCGGTGCGCCACCCGGCGAACGCGCCGACCGCGACCGACGCGATGGCCCCGAGCACGATGCCGACGAGGCCGCCGATCAGCGAGAGCGTCACCGCCTCGACGAGGAACTGCATCAGGATGTCGCGGCCCCGCGCCCCGACGGCCATGCGCAGCCCGATCTCGCGCGTGCGTTCGGTCACCGACACCAGCATGATGTTCATGATGCCGATGCCGCCGACCACGAGCGACACCGAGGCGATCGCCGCGAGCAGGATCGCGAGCACCTTCGAACTCGCCTCCTGCGCCGCGAGGACCTCGGACAGGTTGCGCACGAAGAAGTCGTCCTCCTGGTTCGCCTGCAGCTTGTGGCGCTGGCGGAGGAGGTCGCGCATCAGCTGCTCGGCCTGCCCGACGTCGGCGCCGGCGCGCACCTTGACGGTGATCGACGACACGTTGCGGTTGTGCACCTGCCGCCCGCCGAGGACGCGCTTGCGGGCGGTCGAGATCGGGATCAGCGCCACGTCGTCCTGATCCTGCCCGATCATGCTCTGCCCCTTGCGGTCGAGCACGCCGATCACCTCGTGCGGCACGTTGCGGATGCGCACGATCTCGCCGACCGCGTCGGATTCGCCGAAGAGCGTGCGCGCCACGGTCTGTCCGAGGAGCGCCACCTTGGCGGCGCCGTCCTGTTCGGCCGCGGTGAACGCGCGTCCCGAGACGAGCGGCCATTCGCGCGCGATCAGGTAGTCCGAAGTCACGCCGAGGATCTGCGTCGACCAGTTGCTGTTGCCGTAGACGACCTGCCCGGCGCCACGAAGCTGCGGCGCCGCGACCTCGATCTCGGCGATCTCCCGCGGCAGCGCGGTCGCGTCGTCCTCGGAGAGCGTGAGCTGGGAGCCGAACCCCATCCGCACGCCGCCCGAGGTGAGGTTGCCCGGCAGCACGATGATGAGATTCGAGCCCAGGCTCTTGATCTGGTCCTCGACGCGCGCCTGCGCGCCGGCGCCGATGGCGGTCATCGCGATCACCGCGCCGACGCCGATGACGATGCCGAGCATCGTCAGCGCGCTGCGGAGCTTGTTGACCCGCAACGCGGCGAGCGCGATGCGGAGGGTGGCGAGGAAGCTCACGGCGGCGGGCGTTGCCAGGCGTCGCGCGCCGGGCCGGAACTTCGCGCCCCCGCCGGCGCCGACTTCGGCGAATGGCGCGCGTCGGCGACCACGTGACCGTCGCGGAACGTGATGGTCCGCGAGGCGTGGTCGGCGATGTCGGGTTCGTGGGTGACCAGCACGATCGTGATGCCCTCGCGGTTCAGTGCCTGCAGCAGCGCCATCACCTCGAGGCTCGTCGCCGAATCGAGGGCCCCGGTCGGTTCGTCGGCGAGGATCAGCTTCGGGTCGTTCACGAGCGCGCGGGCGATCGCGACGCGCTGCTGCTGGCCGCCCGAGAGCTGCGCGGGATGGTGGTCCTCGCGGTCCGCGAGCCCGACCTGCGCGAGTCGATGGCGCGCCCGCTCGTGACGTTCGACCGCCGGCACGCCGGCGTAGAGCAGAGGGAGTTCGACGTTGTCGAGCGCGGAAGTGCGCGGCAGCAGGTTGAACTGCTGGAACACGAAGCCGACCTTGCGGTTGCGGATCGAGGCGAGCGCATCGGCGTCGAGCTCCGCGACGTCCTCGCCGTCGAGTTCGTAGCGGCCGGAGGTCGGCACGTCGAGGCAGCCCACGACGTTCATGAACGTCGACTTGCCCGAGCCCGAAGGCCCCATCACCGCGACGAACTCCCCTCGTCCGATGTCGAGCGAGACGCCGGCGAGCGCGCGCACCTCGGTCTCGCCCATCCGGTAGACCTTGACGAGGTCCCGGGTGCGAATCAGCGGCGGAAGGTCGGTCATCGAATGCGCGGGAGGAGAACTGGACGGCGAAGGTCGATGCGGCAACGCATGCCGGGTCCGCCGTCGGCTAGAACGGCATCCGCGGCGCGCTCGACGCCTTCGCGGCCGGCGCGTTCGGCAACTGCGTGCCGACGATGACCTCGTCGCCTTCGGCGAGCGGACCCGAGACGACCTCGGTCGCGTTGCCGTCGGTGAGGCCGGTGCGCAGGACGACCTCCGCGGGCTTGCCGTCGACGAGCCGGTACACGCGCCCCGAGCCGCTGGTCGCACGGCCGGTCTCGGCCGCGACGATCTCCGCGTAGCGCTTCTGCTGGTCCGCGTTGAGGATCGAGGAGATCTTCTGGCGTACCTCCGCGCGCAAGCGTTCGCCGCGCTGGCGCCGGTCGGCGTCGTTCAGGTCGCGCAGTTCGGCGAAGCGGCTGCGGGACTCCGCGGTGATCTCGTCCACGCGCGCCGCCTGCGCCGCGTCGAGCTTCAAATCGTCGACGAGCTTCTGGCGGCGGGCCGCGGCGTCGCCGCCCGGGGCGCCTCCCGCCGCACCCGCCGCCTCCGGGGACGCTGACGTGCCCGCAGGACGCCAGCGCAGCGCGGCGTTCGCGACCTTGAGCACGTTCTCGCGGCTGTCGGTGACGATGCGCACGTTCGCCGTCATGCCGGGCACGAGTCGCAGGTCGGGATTGGGCGTCTCGACGATCACCGTGTAGGTGACGACGTTCTGCACGGTGGTCGCCGCCTTGCGGATCTGGTCGACCCGGCCGTCGAAGCTGCGGCCGGGCCAGGCGTCGACGCTGAAGGTCGCGCGCTGGTCGGGACGGATCTTGCCGATGTCGGTCTCGTCGATCGCGACGGCGACCTGCATCTTGCGCAGGTCCTGCGCGATCGTGAAGAGCGTCGGCGTGTTGAGGCTCGCGGCCACCGTCTGGCCGGCATCGACCTGGCGCGAGATCACCACGCCGTCGACCGGGGCGGTGATCTCGGTCTTGTCGAGGTCGTTCCGCGCCGAGGCGAGCGCCGCCTCGCGCTGCTTTGCCGTCGCCGCCGCGTTGGCGACCTGCGCGTCCGCCGACTTCACCTGCGCCTCGGCGGTGCGGACCGCTTCGTCGGCGCCCCGCGCCGTGTAGCGCGCCTTGTCGCGCTCGGCCGGCGAGATGAAACCCTTGCCCACGAGCGACTCCTTGCGTTCGAGGTCGGTCTTCGCGTCCTCGGCCGCGATGCGTGCGCGTACGGCCTGCGAGCGCATCGCCAGGGCGTCGCTCTGACGCTGCAGGTACGCGGTGCGCGCCGCCTCGAGGTCCGCTTCCGCCTGCCTCACGCGAAGCTCGTAGGACTGCGGATCGATGCGCGCGAGCAACTGGCCCTTGCGGACCACGCTGTTGAAGTCGACGAGGATCTCCTTGATCTGGCCGGAGATCGTCGAGCCGACCTGGACGGTGGTCACCGCCTGCAGCGTGCCGGAGGCCGACACCACCTGCGCGATCGAGCCCCGCTCCACCTTCGCGAGCCGCCACGCGGGCGCCGCTGCGCCGCGCGCGTACCACGACCATCCGCCCCAGGCGGCGGCAATCGCGACGGCGGCCGCGAGGGCGAGCAGGAACGGCTTCTGCCAGGGGCGGCGGCGGGAAGGTGCGGCGGAGAGCATCGGGCGTCGGAAGCGGGAGATGGGAGGAGATCGGGCGATCCACGCCGCATTCAACCCGTGCGACCGAATCCTTCCTTCTGCTGGTCGGCCTGTTCCTTGCGGAGCGCGCGCAGGCGGGTTTCGACCACCGAACTCTCGTAGAAGTTCGCGTCGGGCGATTTCGCCGCGAGCTCGAGCTGGTCGATCGCCAGCGGGTAGTTGCCGAGCCACGCGTAGTACTCTCCCAGGTGGCGGTGCTGCTTCGCGGGCTGGTTCGTCGCGGCGTAGGCCTTGGCGGCGATCTCGTGCAACGGACCATCGGCAGGAAAGCGCTGCAACTGCGCTTCCGCGACCGCGGCGGCCTGCCGCGGCCTGCCGGCCCGGATCAGGGCCTCGGGATAGTCGTAGACGAGTTGCATCTTGTTCGGGTAGCGCGCGAGCGCGGACTCGAAGCGCGCGACCGCCCGATCGGCTTCGCCCGCCTCCAGCAGCACGTGCCCGGCCATGGCCTCGATCATCGGGTGCGCCGGAGCGATCTTCTCGAGTTCGGCGAGCGCGTCCTCGGCCCGCGCGATCTTGCCGTCGCGCAGCAGCGAGGCGACGAGCCCGTAGCGCGCGGCGACCTCGCTGTTGTACTTGCGTTCCCCGATCGCGCTGTCGAACCAGGCGACGGCCTCGCCGGGGGAACCGGCGTAGCTCCGCAGCAGCGCGCGCACCATCTGGAAGTCGAGCGAGTCGGCGACCTGGCGGTAGGGGGCGCCCGCCGCGCGCGCGCGCGCCTCGGCGATGCGCTCGTAGGTGACCGGGTGGGTGCGCAGGTAGGACGGCATCGTGCCGTCCGCGAAACGCGTGGCCTTCTGCAGCCGCTCCATCACCGTACCGGCCGCGTTCACGTCGAAGCCCGCGAGTTCGAGGCGCTGGAAGCCGATGCGATCGGCCTCCTGTTCGTTCTCGCGCGTGAAGTTGAGGGCGTTCTGCATCGAGAGCGCCTGTGCGGAGGCGATCGCCGCGCTCGCCGCGTCGTTGCCCGACTTCGAGTCGGAGCGCGCAGCGATGATCGCGACGGCGAGCGCGGCGAGCGACATCCAGACGTTGTTCTTCTGCGCCTCCATCAGACGCGCCATGTGGTTCTGCGTGACGTGCGTGATCTCGTGCGCGAGCACGCTCGCGAGTTCGGATTCGTTTTGCGCGAGCAGGATCAGGCCGGTGTTGACGCCGATGAAGCCGCCGGGAATCGCGAAGGCGTTGATCGACGAATCCGGCACCGCGAAGAACGTGAACTCGTAGCGGGGATCGTTGCGCGCGGCGACCAGGCGCGCGCCGAGTTCGTTCAGGTAGTCGTTGACCTCGGGGTCGTTCAGGTAGCCGCCCGAGGCGCGGATCTGCTTTAGCACCGTCTCGCCGAGCTTGCGCTCCTGCGCGGGCGACAGTCCGACCGTGGCGGAATCGCCGAGATCCGGCAGCGGCGCGTTGCGGCGCGGAAAGGTCGCGTCGGGCCGCGCGGGCGCAGGCGATTCGGGCGGGGCGGCGCCGAAGACGCCCGGCGGGTCGGCGGCGGCGACCGGCGGCGCCGCGAGCGCGAACGACAACGCCGCGCACAGGACGCGCGCGGCCGTTGCCGGCAAGAAGCGGGAGTAGGGGGGCCGGGGCATGCTGCTATGATGGCCGAATGGCCGCAGGAGTTCAGCGGGCGGCCGGTCGAACGCCCATCCGTGTCGAAGCGAAGCTCCCCGCGAAGCTCCCCGCGAACCCCGCGCGCATCGTCCCCGCGTTCGCCCGCGTCGGAGGATTTTACCCACTTCGATCGATCGGGGCAGGCGCACATGGTCGACGTGGGGGCGAAGCCCGCGACCCGTCGCGTGGCGCGCGCGGCCGGTCGAATCGCGATGGCGCGCGCGACGCTCGACAAGGTGCGCGGCGGCGGCGCGGCCAAGGGCGACGTGCTCGGCGTGGCGCGGATCGCCGCGATCGGCGCGGCGAAGCGCGCCTCGGACCTGATCCCGCTCTGCCATCCGCTGCCGCTCTCGCGGCTGGCGGTCGATTTCCGGTTCGACGACGCGGCATCCGCCGTGGAGATCGAGGTCACCGCCGAGACGACCGGCCCGACCGGCGTCGAAATGGAAGCGCTCACCGGTGCCGCGGTCGGACTCCTCACCATCTACGACATGTGCAAGGCGGTCGATCGGGGGATGCGCATCGAGGCGGTCCGGTTGCTCGAGAAGCGCGGCGGCCGGTCCGGGCATTTCCTCGCCCCGTAGGCGCGGGTCCAGGTAGTGGTTGGACCACTTGACCGCTGGACCGCGGCGGCGTTAGAGTTCGCGCGCGCCTTGAGGACCGCCGCCGTACGCGGAAGAAGCCGGTCCGGCGCACCGGAGCCCCTGCCGGGCTCCGGACGGAGGGTCCGACCGTGCCGCTGACCGTGGTGGAGCCGCAGAGGCTCTACCGTCGCATCGCCGACCAGATCGCCGCGTTGATCGACGCCGGCGAGTACGCGGCCGGATCGCGCCTCCCCGCGGAGCGCGAACTCGCGACCGCGCTGCGCGTGTCGCGCACCTCGGTGCGCGAGGCCATCATCTCGCTCGAGATCGCCGGCCGGGTCGAGGTCCGCGTCGGCAACGGCATCTTCGTGCGCGCGTGGGCGCCGGCCGCCGAGCGCACCGCCGACGCGGGTCCGGGTCCGTTCGACCTCCTCTCCGCGCGCAGCCTGATCGAAGGCGAGATCGCCCACGCCGCGGCCCGCACGATGAAGTCCGGCGACATCGCCGCGCTCCACGCGACGATCGACACGATGCGCGGCGCCGGCGGCGACTTCGCCCGCGGCGACGACGCCGATCGGACCTTTCACCTCCGCATCGCCGAGGCGACGCGGAACAGCGCGCTGGTGCAGGTCGTCGCCGATCTCTGGGACGCGCGCCGCGGCGAACTGTGGACGCGCATCGAGCGCCATTTCCAGACGCCGGAACTGCGGGCGCGCACGATCGTCGACCACGCGGCGATCGTCGAGGCGCTCGCCGCCGGCGACGGCGACGGCGCACGCGACGCGATGCACCGTCACCTCGCGCGCGTGGCCCGGGAATTCCAGCGCAGCCTCGAGCCGCAGGGCAGCGCCCGCCCGTCGATGCGTGCCGCCGCATCCGTCAAGCCGCACCGCCGGACGACGGGCGGGGCATCCGGCCGCGGACGGGACCGATGAACGCCCGTCGGCCTCCACCGCGCCGGTCCATCGCGCGCGAATCGAATTACACTCTGCGCACGTCCGCCGTGTCGCGGTTCCCCGCCGGTCCGCTTCAGCGCGCTCCGGCTGCCCACGCGTCGTCCGATCCCGTCCGAAGGAGGAGTCCATGAAGTTCCCGTCGTCGCTGTTCCAGCTCGCGCGCCGCCGCGCGATCGGCACGATCGCCGCCGCGGCATCGGTCGCCGTGTTCGGCGCAGGCACCGCCGCCGCGCAGGCGCCCTATACGATCAACGTGGTCGATGTCGCCGGAAACCTCGCGCTCACGCAGGAGGCGTTCGAGCTGTACGCGAAGAAGAATCCCGGCAAGGTCGCGAAGTTCGTGTTCACCAAGGCCCCGGCGCCCGAACTCCCCGGCAAGCTCAAGGCCATGCAGGGCGCCGGCCGCAGCGACATCGACATCGTGCTCACCGGCACCGACGTGCTGGCCGCCGGCGTCGAGCAGGACCTGCTCGTGAAGCTCCTGCCGGAGCACGCGGCGAAGTTCCCGAAGCTGATGGAGAACTATCTGCCGGCGGCCGCCCAGATGCAGAAGCTCGCCTCCGACCGCGGCATCACGGTGACCTTCATGCCCGCCGGCCCGCTCGTCGAGTACAACCCGGCGAAGGTGAAGCAGCCGCCGACGACGCCCGCCGAACTCCTCGCGTGGTGCAAGGCGAATCCGAACCGGCTCATCTACGCGCGCCCGGCGAACTCCGGCCCGGGCCGCACGTTCATCATGGGCCTTCCCTACCTGCTCGGCGACAAGGACCCGAAGGATCCGGTCAACGGCTGGGACAAGACCTGGGCGTACCTGAAGCAGTTGAACGAGTGCATCGAGTACTACCCGACCGGCACCGGCGCGGTGATGAAGGAGCTGGGCGAAGGCTCGCGCGACATGACGATCACGATGACCGGCTGGGACATCAACCCGCGCGCGCTCGGCATCGTGCCGAAGGACTTCAAGGTCGCGCCGTTCCAGAACATGACCTGGGTGAACGACGCGCACTACATGGTCGTCCCGAAGGGCGTGCCGGCGGACAAGATGGCCGTGGTGCTCGACGTGATCGCGTTCATGCTGACGCCGGAGGCGCAGGCCTTCACCTACGACAAGGGCTACTTCTATCCGGGACCCGCGGTGAAGAACGTGCCGCTGTCGATGGCGCCGCAGGCCTCCCAGGACGCGATCAAGGAGTTCGGGCGTCCCGAGTACGCGGAGTGGATCGCCAAGTTCCCGCACACCCAGTCGCTGCCGCCGAAGGCGCAGGTCGACGCGTTCCGCATCTGGGACCAGCAGGTGGGGGCGAAAACGAAGAAGTAGGCGTATTCCGGACCGCCGCCGTGCGGGTCGAGGCGTACGCCAGGACCCGCATGGCGGCGGCCGGAATACGTCGCGCCGTTCGACCGTCGGCGAGGCGCCGACGGTCAACGCCGCGGGGAGGTCCGGGCCCGACGCCGGAATACGTCGCGCCGTTCGTTGTCGTGGCGATGCGTGCGGACACGCCTGTTGCCCAGGAGCGCAACCGGGCGGCATGATCGTGGTCGCACGCCAAGACCGGTGATGCCGATGAAACACGATTTCAGCGAACTCAAGCTCGACCGGGTCACGCGGCGGTTCGCGGGCGCCGGCGGCAAGGCGTTCAACGCGCTCGACGAACTCACGCTCACGGTGAAGCGGGGCGAGTTCATCGCGCTCCTCGGACCCTCGGGCTGCGGCAAGTCGACCGCGCTCAACTGCATCGCGGGGCTGCTCGGGCTCTCGGGCGGCAGCATCTGGCTCGACGACCAGCGCCTCGACACGCTGCCGCCGGAGAAGCGCGGCTTCGGCATGGTGTTCCAGAACTACGCGCTCTTCCCGCACATGAGCGTCGAGCGCAACGTCGGTTTCGGATTGAGAATGCAAGGTGTGCCCGCGGCGGAGATCGCACCGCGCGTCGAGCGCGCGCTCGCGCTGGTGCAACTCGTCGGGCAGGGCCACAAGCTCCCCGGGCAGCTCTCGGGCGGCCAGCAGCAGCGCGTGGCGATCGCGCGCGCGATCGTGATCGAGCCGCCGCTGATCCTGATGGACGAGCCGCTGTCGAATCTCGACGCGAAGCTCCGCATCGAGACGCGCGCCGAGATCCGCCGCATCCACCGCGAACTCGACCGCGCGACGATCTACGTGACGCACGACCAGGACGAGGCGCTGTCGCTCGCCGACCGCATCGTGGTGATGAAGGACGGCGCGGTGCAGCAGATCGCGCCTCCGCCCGAGGTGTACGGTGAGCCCGCCAACCTCGCGGTCGCGCGCTTCATGGGCTACCGCAACGTGCTCGATCTCGAGGTGACCGGGCAGGAGGGCGGCCGGGTGTCGCTCGCCGGGCCCGGGATCGCGCTCACCGGCGTCGCGATGCAGCCGATCGAGGGCCGCCGCGCGGCGGTGGCGATCCGACCGGAGGAGTTCATCGTCGGCGTCGGCGAAGGGGCGAACACGATCGAGGGGCGGATCGACAACGTCGAGTACTCGGGGCGCGATGCGCTGCTCGACGTCGTCACGGCGTCCGGCGCCGTGCTTCACGTGCGCGGGCCGGTGACCTGCCGCCGCGGCGACACGCTGCGCGTGCAGGTGCCTCCCGAGCGCGTGCTGGTCTACCGCCCGGATTGAGCGAGCGACGATGGCGACCTCCGCCGACGCCTACGCGCGCCCCGCGTTCGACCGCACGCTGCTCCTCGTCGTGCCGGCGGCGGCGTTCATGCTGATCCTGTTCGTCTACCCGTTCCTCTACGGCCTCGTACTGTCGTTCCAGCCGAAGGAGGGCGGGCTCCTCTGGAACTACGTCCACTTCTTCACCACCGACAACCTCTGGCCGACGATCGGCATCACGCTGAAGCTCGCGCTGCCCGCGACGCTCATCAACGTCGGGCTCGCGCTGCCGATCGCGTTCAAGATGCGGGTGAAGACGCGCTACCAGCGCGTGGTGACCACGATCCTCGTCGTGCCGATCACGCTCGGCACGGTGCTGATCGCCGAAGGGATGCTGCTCTACTTCGGTCCGAAGGGCTGGCTGTCGCACTTCCTGCAGTTCACGCACCTCTACGACGGGCCGATCCGGCTCACGCACAACTACTGGGGCGTGCTGATCTCGCTCGTGATCTCGGGCTTCCCGTTCGCGTTCTTGCTGATCCTGTCCTACATCACCGGCATCGATCCGGTGCTGGCCCGGGCCGCCGCGACGCTCGGCGCGGACCCGAAGGCGCAGTTCCGGCACATCTACCTCCCGTTGCTCGCGCCCGGCCTCGCCATGTGCTTCTGCCTCGCGTTCGTGCAGGCGTTCTCGGTGTTCCCGTCCGCCGTGCTGCTGGGTTCGCCCGCCGGGCCGACGCGCGTCATCTCGATCGCGGCCTACGAGGCGGCGTTCGAGCAGTACGACTATTCGCTCGCCTCCGCGATCGCGATGATCATGGGCTTCGTCCAACTCGTGATCGTCGCGGCGGTGCTGGGGCTGCGCCGCGCCTTCTACCGTGGCCCGGTGTCCGGAGGCAAGGGATGAACGCCGGAAGCCTCGCCGAGCGGGTCTGGCGCTCGCTCCTGCTCGGATTGATGACGCTCTTCGTCGTCAACATCGGGCTCATGATCGCCGCGGTCGCGACGAGTTCCTTCGCGAAGCGCTGGCTCGGCACCTGGCTGCCGGAGGGCTGGACCGTGGGCTGGTACGCCGCGGCGTGGAAGGAGTTCCAGCTCGGCAGCGTCCTGTGGGTGACGATCGAGGTCGTGCTGGCGGTGGTGCTGCTCTCGCTCGTCATCGGCGTGCCGGCCGCCTACACGCTCGCGCGGCGCGACTTTCGCGGCAAGCAGGCGCTGATGCTGCTCTTCCTGCTGCCGCTGATGGTCCCGCCGATCACCTACGGCATCCCGCTCGCGACCGTGCTCTACCAGGCGCACCTCGGCGGGACGATCTGGGGCGTGATCCTCGCGAACCTGATTCCGGCGGCGCCGTTCGTGATCCTCGTGATGACGCCGTTCGTCGAGCAGATCGACGCCAACCTCGAGAACGCGGCGCGGGTCTTCGGCGCGAGCACCGCGCGCATGTTCTGGCACGTGCTGCTCCCGCTGCTCGGCCCCGGCGTGCTGGCCGCCTCGCTCCTCGTCCTCGTGCGCACGATCGCGCTGTTCGAGCTCACGTTCCTCACCGCCGGCGGCGATTCGCAGACGCTCGTCGTCGCGCTCTACTACGCCGTGTTCGCGGCCGGGGTGCGCGCGCCGCAGTCGGTCGACGCGATGGCCATGGTCTACATGGCCGTCACGCTGGTGTGGCTCCTGATCGCGCTGCGGTTCGTCAACCCGACGCAACTCGTCTCGCGCGTGAAGGAGCATCCGCAGCATGCCTGACCCGGCGCGGCTCGCGCTCGCCGCGCTCGGGCGCCTTCCCGCGGAGATCGCGCGGCCGAATTGCGATCCCGCAGGACTCGCCGTCGGCATCGTCCACCTGGGACTCGGCGCGTTCGCG
>JAANMX010000815.1_pt1 | contig 39090 bp, 28 predicted proteins | sample 7279681 | NCBI WGS metagenome assembly JAANMX01 (sample SAMN14094542, study PRJNA606508) | bioreactor metagenome | isolation source: A lab-scale SPAN reactor treating ammonium-rich wastewater day 351 | place: Ireland: Galway | collected 2018-01-01 | reverse complement strand
GGCCGCTTCATAGCAGGCCACGATGCCTGAATTCGAGCAGGTGTAAAAGTAGTCGCCATACAGGATGGGCGTGGGCATGTAGGGGCCGCCGCGCATCCGGCTCCAGGCGATATGCTCGTTCGTCTCTTCTTTTTCCTTGAGCGAGATGTCGCCGGCAGCGCCGGGCTTAATGGCGAAGATGGGTTGGATCGGCCGATTGCCGCTGGTGATGAAGAGCAAATCCTTTCCGCAGACTGGCGTCGGCACGGTGACTTCCGACTTCTTGGCCAGCCGCCATAGTTCGACTCCGGTCTTGGGATCGTAGCTGCGGGCATATTGAGCCGCGTTGGTGACCAGTTCCGTTCGGAGGGAGTTGCGCCAAATGACCGGCGAACTCCAAGAGGGGATTTCATCCCGCGGCGTGGACCAAACCTTGGCCCCATCTTCCAAGCTGAAAGCGGCGATGAAGGAATCCTTGCTGAGGTCGCATTGCAGGATGCACAGCCCATCGTGGATCAAGGGCGAATTGCCGAAGCCCCATTCATATTCGCGGTCGATGGCGAAGCTGGAGTCGAGCGTGGAGAGGTCGCGCTTCCACAGCAGTTTGCCATGGAAATCGTAACAATAGAGCCCTTCCGAGCCGAAGCAGGCAATGACGTGTTTGCCGTCCGTGGCGGGGGTGCAGTTGGCCTGGCTGCCTTTCAAATGCCGCTTGATCTTGGGCACGCCTTCATGAGCTTTTTGATTCCACAAGATGGCCCCCGTGTCGCGGTCGACGCACAGGACGTGCCAGGTATGGACCGTCGTGTCGTTGACGGAGGCGACGTCGCCATAATTGCCGATGCGGATTTTTTGTTCCGGCATGCTGCTGACGGCGGTAGTGATGAAAACGCGGTTGCCCCAAATCACCGGGCAGGAATGGCCCAGGCCAGGGATGGCGGTCTTCCAGCGAACGTTGGCGCCTTCCCTGACATTCCAAGCGACGGGAGGCTGCTGCCCATCGGCGATTCCCGTGCCGTCCGGGCCGCGGAAAGAGGGCCAATTGAGGGGCGAGGCCACGACGTTGCCGCCGAGGTCGATGGGCGTCCTGGGTTTATCCACGGGTTTGAATTTGTAGAATGTGTATTCGGCTGTGAAGCGGGTCATGACCAGCTGCACGTCGCCGCCCACGCGCTGGACCCGCAGTTTGGCCCCTTCCGCACCCAGGGGAATGAATTCATCCGGTCCGATGGGCTTGAGCCAGCGGCCGCCAAGCACCAGGCCCACATCCTTGAGCGCGAGCGCCAGCTTGCCGCCGCCATCGCTCTCGTATTGGCCGACCAAGGGTTCCCAAGCTTTCTTGTCGTCTTCGCTGGCGGGGGGCAGCGGCTTGGCTCCCGCCTTTTTCAAAGCTTCCTGCAGGTCGTTGTTTTTGGCGTTCGTGGCCGTGTACAAGCTGGCATCCAGGGCATCCTGGCCGATCGCGGCATGGTCGAGAATCATCTGCGCCATTTTGGCGTTGTTCATGGTCGCCGCGGTGAACAACGCCGCATCCACGTCCTTGGCACCGGACTTGATCAGGAACTCCGCGACGTCCATTTTCATGCCCGCGACGGCGTAGCTCAGCGGAGTCTGATACCAAATGAAATCGCGGACATTGACGTCGGCGCCGCGCTGAACGAGGAGTTGGATGACTTCGAGATGACCTTTGCTCGCGGCGATCCACAAAGCCGAAACGCCGATTTCATTCTTGGCATTCACCTCCGCCCCGGCATCCAAGGCCGCCTGCACGGCTTTGACGTCGCTGGCCCGCACCGCGGCCCACAAGGCGTCCCGATTTTCGCTGCCCGACGCGGCATGAAACCAGCCCATCAGGCCAAGCAAAGTCAGCAGCCAGCTTGTTGCGAGAAGACGCATCTTGACTCCTTGAATATGCATGGGCCGCGAGGATCAGTCCAAAATGGAAGCGCGCCAGAACTTGTCTGACTTCTCGTCATTCGATCCATCCACTCGAGCATTGACCCGATTGATGGTATTCCATGGGGATTGATCGCGTCAAACGCTCAACGACCCCAGAGGCCAGCCATGGCTATTCGGGTTTGGCCGGCGGTCTTTCCCGGGCGACTTCGGCCACGCGTTCGGCCGGCAGGCTGGGCATGGGGGGCAGACCCAGGATTTCCCTGGCTCGATTTAGGGCGTCATCGATGTGCCCCGTCACGTTTTGGCTTCCAAATTGTTCATACTTGCCCGATCGATCCAGGGCGATGAGCGGCTGAGCGTGGATTTCCGAGAGGATCATGGCGATCCCTTCCCGGTCGCATTTATGCTTCAAATCCATGAGAGCATGCATGCCCGTGGCATCCATCGAGGGCACGTGCCGCATGCGCAAGATGAAGACCTTGGTGCCCGAAGCGATGGTGGAAAGGATGTCCTTGACCTTGTCCGCCACGCCAAAGAAAAAGGGACCATTCACCTCATACACCTCCACGCGCTTGGGAATGTCGCGCAGGGCAATCGCATTGGGATCATCCACTTCATTTTGGATGGCGTCCCGCAATTCGCGCGTGACGACGGAGACGTTGGTCACGTCGGCCATCCGCTTGATGAAGAGCAAGCAGGCCAGGACCAAGCCCACGGGCACGGCGACGGTCAAATCGACCAACACCGTCAAGGAGAACGTGACGAGCAGGACGCTGGCGTCGGATTTCGGCGCTTTGAGGAGCGAAGTAAAGGCATGGATTTCCGACATGTTGAAGGCCACGATCACCAGGATGGCGGCCAGGCAACAGAGGGGGATGTATCCGGCATAGGGCGCGAACAGCAGCATGATAATGAGGAGCGTCAAGGCATGGACCATGCCCGCCACGGGAGTGCGTCCGCCCGATTTAACGTTGGTGGCGGTGCGCGCGATGGCGCCGGTGGCGGGAATGCCCCCGAACAAGGGCGAGGCGATATTGGCTATCCCCTGGGCGATCAGCTCCATGTTCGGTCGGTGGCGGCCCCCGATCATGCCATCCGCCACCACGGCCGAGAGCAGCGACTCGATGCCGCCAAGCAAGGCGATGGTGATCGCGGGCTGCCATAAGGCGTTGATTTTCTCCCAACTCAAGGCTGGCCATTGGGGCGTCGGCAAATGGCTGGGAATCGCTCCAAAGCGATCTTGAATGGTTTCCAGGTTGAGGTGAGGAAACCATTTTTTGATGACCAGCGCGATGGCCGTGGCGAGGATCAAAACCACCAGGGGAGCCGGGATTTTGATCTTCAGCTTGGGCCAGTAGACCAAAATGGCCAAACAGAGCAAACTGAGAACCAAGGCGGTGGGATTGATCGTGCCGAAGTTTTCCCAATAGATCTGGCATTTTTGCAAAAACTCGGGCGGCAGGTCGCTGATCTGCAGCCCGAAGAAGTCCTTGATTTGCGAGGAAAAAATGATGACGGCGATGCCGCTGGTGAAGCCGGTGGTAACCGGATAGGGGATGAATTTAATGGCGGCCCCAAGTTGGGATGCTCCCATGATGATGAGCATGATGCCTGCCATGATCGTTGCCAGGATCAAGCCGTCCAAGCCGAACTTCGGTGCAACCACGATGGCGTAAATTATCGGGATGAAAGCGCCCGTCGGTCCGCCGATTTGGACGCGGCTGCCGCCCAGCAGGGAAATAATGAAACCGGCCACAATCGCCGTGTAAAGACCTTGTTCGGGTTTGACTCCCGATCCGATGGCGAAGGCCATCGCCAGGGGCAAAGCGACGACGCCAACGATCAATCCTGCCGTGACATCCCCTAAGAATTGTTGTCGACTGTATCCTTGTTTGAAACACGTCACCAACTTCGGGACGAACATATGAATGATCCTTCAGACCTACCGAATAGTTCGCCGTGGCCGCGCTTTGGCATCCAACCTAAAGGCGAGAATCACTCGACGGCGAAATGGTATTCAGGTATCATAGGAATCGAAACATGCCTCGAAAGACTAGCCTCTTTGTTCTGCCACGGCCCCCCCAAAGAGACGACTGCTCAATGCCCCGATGGATCATCCTTTTATTGATCATCTTGCTCACCAGCGGCGCCGTTTGGTGCTGGCCGGCGTCTGATCCCCGCCCGAGTCTGGTTCATCAAAGTCACAAAGCAGCGGCGAGCGAGCCGCCCATCGCTGCCTTCATGGGGCAATACTGTTTGACATGCCACGGTGGAAGCAAGCCTGCGGGGCAACTCTCGCTAGATAAATGGAAGGAGCCGAAAGCCCTTGGCGAAAATGTTTTGCTCCTGGACAAAATGTTGCATCAGCTCGAGGAAGGCGCCATGCCTCCCGAGGAAGCGGAGCAGCCCGCCGCGGAAGAGCGATCGTCCATCCAACGCTGGCTAAGGGAACAACGGGATCGGCAACTGTCCAAAGTCCCCGTCATGCCGCCGCGGATCACTTTGCGGCGGCTGAATCGGTTGGAATACAACCTGACGGTGCGCGACCTCTTGGGGGTGGCCTTTCAGCCGGCCGATGACTTCCCCAACGACGACATCGGCTATGGCTTCGACAACATTGGCGACGTCTTGACGGTCTCCCCCCTGCTGCTGGAAAAATACTTAAGAGCAGCGGAAGCCATCACGAACCAGGCATTGACGGCGCCTAAACCGGTCCCGCCCAGCAAACGGCGCGTGATCGCTCGCGACCTGCAATTGCAGCCGCGCAGCCGGCGTTTCCTGGCGGGGGAAAAGTTTCGCTTGCTGGAAACCGGCAAGGCGACGCTCACCTTCACCTTTCCCAGCGATGGGGAATATATCTTCCGCTTCAGCGGCCATGGCCAGCGAGCGGGGGAAGACCCGCCGCGCATGCGTTGGCTCTTGGACGGCCGGGAACTCCACACGTTTGAAGTGACGGAAGCCGAGCCGCGCTCGCAAAAGCTGGAACATCGCCAATGGGTTCAGGCGGGGGAGCGCACCTGGACCATCGAGTTCATCAATCCCCACCGCGAGCCTGCCCCGGCGCCGGATACAACGGAAAACCAAGATCAAGAGACGAAGAAAGAACAGAAACCGCCGCGGCAAGAGAAGTTGGTTCGCCGCCTGGCGATTGAGCTGATTGAAATCGATGGTCCTCACAAAGCCCCTGCCCCGCCGCCGCCTCAGAGTTATCAGAATGTGTTCAGGGTGCGTCCAGGCGGTGCGTTGTCGCCGCACGACGCGGCCAGGCAGATCATCCTCCCCTTGGCCGCAAGGGCCTATCGCCGACCCGTGACGGAGAAAGAAGTCGATCAATTGCTCAGCCTCTTTGACGGCAGTCAGCAGGCGGGCGAGTCGTTTGACGCCGGCGTTCGACTGATGGTCCAGCGGCTCTTGATCTCTCCCCATTTTTTGTTTCACGTGGAACGAATTCAGCCGAAGACCAGGGATCAACAGGGAATTGCGGAATTGGATTCCTATGCCATGGCATCGCGCCTCTCCTACGCCTTGTGGTGTTCGATGCCGGACGAGGAACTCTTCCAATTGGCCGAGCAGGATCGGCTGCGCGATCCCGAAGTGTTGTCCAAGCAGATGCGGCGGATGATCCAGGACGAGAAAGCCCAGGCCATGGTTCAGGCCTTCACGGGGCAATGGCTCCAGTTGCGGAAGCTCGAGGAAGCCACGCCGGACCCCAAGCGCTTCGCGGGGTTCACGGCAGAATTGCGCCAGGCGATGCGATTGGAAACGGAACTGTTTTTCATGGAGATCCTGCGCAGCAATCGACCGATTCACGACCTGCTCAGCGCCGATTTCACATACATGAACGCGCGCTTGGCGGAACATTACGGCATCCCCGGCGTCCAAGGGCCGGAGATGAGGCGGGTTTCCTTGAAAGGAACGCCGCGCGGCGGCGTCTTGACGCAGGCCAGCCTTTTAACCGTGACCTCCAACCCCACGCGCACCTCTCCCGTGAAGCGCGGCAAGTGGATCATGGAGAATGTGCTGGGCACGCCTCCGCCGCCGCCCCCGCCCGGCGCGGGTGATTTGCCCGAGGGGGAGCAGGCTGAAGCCAAGGGCAGCGTCCGGCAGCGTTTGGAAATCCATCGATCCCAGCCGCAATGCGCCACGTGCCACACCCGGATGGATACCTTCGGCTTTGCCCTGGAGAACTTCAACCCGATCGGTCAATGGCGGGATCACGATGGATCGCACCCCGTGGATGCCACCGGATCGTTCCCCAACGGCCAAACGTTTCGAAACTTGCCCGAGTTTCGGACCGTATTATTGAGCAAACAGGAGGCCTTTCGGGTAACCTTGATGGAGAAATGGCTGACTTTTGCCCTTGGGCATGGTCTGCATCCCGAGGATCGCCCCTGGCTGTTGGCCTTGGCCCAGCAAGTGAAGCAGAAAGAAGATCGGTTCATGGATATGATCGAGGTGCTGGTGCTCAGCGATATCTTCCGCAAGACCCGAGGTGAATGATGCCCATGACGACAACGCTGTCTCGGCGGACCTTGTTGCGCGGCTTGGGAACCGCGATCGCCTTGCCTTGGCTGGAGGCCATGGCGCCGACGACGGCGCTGGCGCAATCCATCGTCTCCGCCGACCGGCAAGCCCCGCGGCGGCTCGGCATCGTTTATGTTCCCAATGGCATTCACATGCCCGCCTGGTCGCCAAGTCGGGTCGGCACCGCCTTTGATCTGCCCGAACTGCTGCAATCCCTGGAGCCGTTTCGCGACTATTTGACCGTCCTTTCCGGCTTGACCTGCGACAAAGCCCGGGCCAATGGCGATGGTCCGGGAGATCATGCCCGAGCCATGGCTGCCTTTCTGACGTGCATGCAGCCGCGAAAAACGAACGGCGCGGATTTTCGCGTTGGCATGTCCATGGATCAATTAGCCGCCCAGCGCATCGGCCAGGCCACTCGGCTGGCTTCCCTGGAATTGGGCATCGAACGCGGTCAATTTTCCGGGGATTGCGATTCAGGCTACAGTTGCGTTTACTCTGCCAATCTGTCCTGGCGGACGCCGACCACGCCCATGCCCAAGGAAGTGAATCCCAAGAGCGTTTTCGAGCGGCTGTTTGGCGCGGGCGATCCCAACGAGTCGCAAAAGGCAAAAGCCTTGCGGCTGCAGCAGCGCAAGAGCATTCTCGACCTGGCCCTCGAGGATGCGCAGGATCTCAAGACCAAACTGGGTTCCAGTGATCAACGCAAGCTGGAGGAATATCTCTCATCCATTCGCGACGTTGAGAAACGGCTGGATCCGGGAAATCAACCTCCGGCCGCGATCGGCGCTCTGTCGTTGCCGGACAAACCCCCGCAGGCTTTGCCCGAACACATCAAACTGATGTGCGACCTGGCCGTGCTGGCCTGGCAAACCGATAGCACGCGCATCTTCACCTTTGCCCTGGCCAATGAGGGCAGCAATCGAAGCTATCGCTTCCTCGGCGTCAACGAGGGACATCACGAACTCTCGCACCATGGCCAGGACAAGGATAAGCAAGCCAAGATAGCCAAGATCAACCATTTTCACATGCAGCAGCTCACGTATCTGGTTGAGCGGCTACATGCGGTCAAGGAAGGGAACGATTCCCTCCTCGATTCTGCCATGCTGCTCTACGGCAGTTGCATCGGCGACGGCAATCGGCACAACCACGATGAATTGCCGATCTTGCTGCTCGGCAAGGGCGGCGGCCAGATTCAGCCTGGCCGGCACCTGCGTTTCAAACGGGAAACCCCCCTGGCCAATCTCTATCTCAGCTTGTTGGATCGCCTGGGGGTCCGGGTGGACCGGTTTGGCGACAGCAACGGTCGGCTCGAAGGGCTGAGTTAACTATCCCCATCAGGGTTCGCCGTTGACGGTTGTAGGACGCCTGCCGAACGGGTAAACCGCTCGGGTTAACGAAAGCCTGCCCTTATCGCAATTTACATCGATCAGCCTATTTAGGAATTTGCTGGGATTGCTTCCTCCCCTTCGGCACGCCTGGCTAGGCGCTCGAATAATAGACACATGGGGTATCGGAGATTCTCCGATCCGACTTTTTGGGGGCTTGAACCATGTGTCGCGTCAAAAAACTCATCCTCGCTAGCTGCTGGTTGGTGGGCTTCACCGCTTATCTAGCGGCATCGGACTGGAGGCCCGTGGCTTCCACGTCCAGTGAGCGAACGCCGATCGCCAGCGCCGGCTCCAAGGTGGAGTTAGGCAAGCCGAAGCCGATGGCTTTACGGTCGCAACCTGATGCCGGGCGTTTCGTTTCTCAGGAACGCAACAACACGCCAACAGCGCCAAGCTCTTCCGGCTTGGTCGTGGGGGGCGATCCCTTTCGCCAATCAGAGAGCTTTCGGCATTCGACGTTGTATGCCGACCCATTTCAGTCCTCGCAGCCGGTGGTTCCGGTCAGCGGCTTTAATCCTCCCCTGCCTGGAGGGGAAGAGCAGTATAACTGCGGCGTGATCATCGATGGTCCGCCCCCCTCCACGGGACAGCCTTGGTCGCAATGCGGCGACAAGGGTTTTTGGGATCGATTCCCCTGGATCCCCAGCTTGAGTTCGTTCAATTTCCGTAGCGATCATGATTTCGATCACATGATCTCGCCCATGAGCAACCCTTACTTCTTCGAAGATCCCCGATCCTTGACGGAGTTCCGGCCGATCATCCTTTGGCAAAAGCTGCGCGGCGACAACCCCCTCACCCGAGGCGGCGACGCGGTGTTGTATACGTTTCAAGGTCGATTGGCCTTCAACGAATATTGGTCTTTAGTCATCCACAAGTTTGGCTTTACCACGCTGGACGTCGGCGATGATCCGGTCAATCCCCCGCTTGTGCCCGGCGGCAGCGGCTTAACCGATTTGCAAATCGGTCCCAAGTTCACCTTCTGGCGCAATCGCGACACAGGAACCATCGCCGCCTTGGGCGCGAACTTTGAAATTCCCACCGGTTCGAGCCGAGTTCTGCAAGGGAACGGCGGCGCTGTCACTCCCTACTTGACGGCGGCCCAGAGGATCTGGGATTTCAACTTGATGGGCGCCGCGGGATATCGCTTTGGCTTCTCCAGCCAGCGAGCCGACATGTTTTTTGTCAGCGGCCACATCGACTACAACTTCGCCAACAAGTTCTTCCCCCTGGCGGAAATCAACTGGTACCGTTACACCAAGAACGGCAATCGTTTCGCCAGCGACGTCGAAGGCGGCGATGCCTTCACGGTCGGCAGCGACAACGTGAAGGGCAACAATCTCCTCACCGTCGCCTTGGGCGCCCGCTACAAGTTTTCCGAGTCCTTCCAAATCGGTGCCGCCTACGAATTCCCCGTCATCAAGGATAATGACCTGATGCGGTGGCGGCTGAACTTCGATTTAATCTTGCGCTACTAGACGGGAAATGGATTCTTACGCTGCAAGACGGGAAGCAAGACGAGCATGCCGACGGGGTCAATCCCGTCGGTTTTTTATTTGCCCGGTTGGATGATCGTTTGATCCAGGGGCAGGTCGGAAACTGTGCGGACTTGCATGCGCGACCATACGGTTTGCATCTCGCCGAGGTACCATTGGAAGATCGCCATGCGGCGCGGGGCCTCTTCTTGAGGCAAACGCTTCAGCCAATAAAGAAAGCGATCCGCTTCGGCTTGGGCCGCTAGCCTTTTGTCATTGGCGAGGCTAATCGATTCACTTTGGGTTCGGGCGGCATCTTGCCTGGCCAACGAGATTTCGGTGTGCTTTTGGCCAAGAGCTTCCCGTTCGGCGATGTCGCGCTGCGTCCTGGCCCGATTGACTTCGCGATACACCTCCACGAGTTCCTCGGGCGGTTGCATGGACTGAATGTTGATTTGCTCGATGCGCACGCCCAAGCCGAGCCTGGCCGCGGCCTGGCCGAGATAGGTTTGCATCCTAGCTTCCAGTTGATGGGCTTCGCCGAGCAGAACGGGATCGATGCGTTCGCTGGCCAAGGCGAGGACCATCCCCTCTTCGGCCCAGCGGGCCAGCAACGGATCGATTCTGTCCTGGAGCAGCATGAACGCCGCCACCGAGCGCGGGTCCACTCGATAGTAAACGGATAGGTGCACGTTCAGCAAATGATTGTCGCCGGTCAAGACCTGGCCTAGCGGCAGATATTCCAGGTTGGGATTGTCATCCACCACGAAGCCCACCATGATTTGCCGGCGCTCATCCACCGCCACGCGATCCACCTGATCGATGCCCCAGGGAAGGCCCCAATGCAAGCCTGGACCGCTCGTCTCGGGCAAGACGCGGCCGCAGCGGCGAACGACGGCGATTTCCCCCGGACGCACCTGATAGAATCCGGTTGCCAGGTAGCCCAGCAGCAAGATGCCGAGCCAGAGCCATTTTTTCTCGAGAAACACGGTCATGCGAAGCGGTTCCGATCAGCGGCAAGGGGTTACGGGGAGTTTGGCGGCTTGGGCACGGTCGTCGATTCCAAAATCGACCCGCGGCTCGGATCCAAGGTTGATGCAGGGGATGAAGGTCCAGGCGGCGTGATGCCCGGGACTTCCTTGAACCATTTGAGCAGCGGATGATCCAGAGAAAGAATGAGCTGCGTGCGATCATCGGCGAACATTTTTTGATAGGCGCGCAGCAGCCGGGTCATGCGGTACAATTCAGGGGCTTTTTGAAACGCTTCATTCAAGATGCGGGTGCTGTCCGCCTCGGCCTGCCCCTCCAAACGAATGCGGTCCGCTTCGGCCGCCGCCCGGATGCGTTTGGCTTCGATGTCCCCCTCGGCCCTGATCTTCGACGCCAGTTCTTCACCCTGCAAACGGTACAGGTTGGCTTCCCGTTTGCGTTCTTCCCGAATCTTGGCGAAAAATTCGGAACGCACTTGAATGGGATGATTGAAGCGTTTGAGGCCGATGTCCATGATCGCCATGCCCAATTGATCCGCTCTTTGCTGCAAGGATAACAGCCCCTCTTGCGGATCCGTCGAGCCGGTGGGATAGGGTGCATTGCGAATGCGCTCCATAATGGCGCGCAGTTGCAGCCGAGCGGGATCGGTGTTTAACAGCTCGTTGAGCGAGATTTGGCTCAATTCCACTTTGAGCCGACTGATCACCTGGCTGCGCAGGAAAGCCCTGGCCCGTTCCATATTGCCGAAGCTGCGGACAAACCGATCCACAGCCTGGGCGTCGCCGTTGGCTTCCATCGAGCCGATGCGCCAGCAAACGAAGAGGTCGAACGTCAAAGGCAAGGGTTTATCCGCGCCGCTGTCGTCCCGATCGCGGATCAGAAGCTCCTGCGTGGGGATTTCCAGCAAGTCCAAGCGGCGGTCGAGGCGCAAGGCCGATTCAATTGGGAAAGGCCATTTCCAATGCAAACCCGCATCGGACTGGCCATCCCACGTCGCCACGTGCCGGCCAAAACAGGTCAGGTAAACGTATTCGGCCTGATCGACAAACAGGATGGACGTCCGCGCCAACGCCAGACCGATGAGCAACAGGACGACCAACCATCCACGCCATTTCATGGGAACACTCCTCAAGGTCGATCTTCGCTCCAAGGCGGCCGATCACGACCCGTGAAACTGGGGGGGCGAAAGCGGAAGGCGTCGGGCAAGAGATGGATTTGCCCTTTCACTTTGGGATCGCGCAGGATTTTCCATCGGCCCTGGAGCCATTGCTCCGCCGATTCGATGGACTGGCGAAACTGCCACATCTCCGCCGGGGAAGCGGCCATCGCATCCGCCATGCGTTCCGCCCATGCGGCCCATTGCAGATAGGCTGCCATCCCCGCATCGGGAGCGAACGGCAAAGGCGGCATCAGGGGCCAAGGAACATGTAGTGCCCCATGCATGGCCAAAAATGCATCCCGCTCGGCTTCGGCGCGAAGGCGGGCTGCATCATAGTTCGCCTGCCATGCGGCTCGACCGCGAATGCGATGGATGTTTTCCGATGCCAAGAGTCCATCCACTCTGCCCTTTTCTTCCGTGATGCGCCGGCTCCGCTCGCTGTTGGCTCGAGTCACTCCATAATAGGCATCCACGACTTCCAAGGGGGGATGAACGTCTTGAAACGAAAGATCCCGGACGTCGACGCCAAGGCGGTCGTATGCTTCCGCCTGCAGACGGGATTTGAGCCGCAGCATCACGGTTTTTTGCAACGTTTCCCTCTGCCCGGACAGAACGTCCTGAAACCACTGCTCAGCCAACAATTCCCGCAACACACTCTCGGCCAGCGCACGCAGGATTTGATCCGGTTCCGCCGCGGCGAAGAGGTATTTCCGAGCGTCGCGGATCGTGTAATGGATCAACCATTGCAGCTCGATCAAATTGCCATCTCCGGTGAGCATGAGTGATTCATCGCGTTCCGCAAGGACCATGCCGCTATGAGGGCTGGCCCAGGTCAGCGGATCGGCGCCGGTAGCGCCAGGGCGTTGGCTGCGATACCCCACTTCCACGCCGCGGAGGCGACGCGGTTCGACGCGGAGCACCTGCTCCCAGGGCCAGGGCCAGCGCCAATGCAGGCCAGGCTGCAGTTCGCTGTCGAGGGCCTTGCCGCAGCGCACCACCACTCCCACTTGATCCGCCTCGATGATCCAGAAGCCGTTGGCCAGATAACCGGCCAGGAAGAGCAGCAGCGCCGCCGCCAGGGTCGTTCGCCAACGCTCTTCCAAACGATGGAGGAGATCGTGCAAGCGGAAGCGGTCGATCCAGTCGTCGACGGCTTGCGAGCCTTGCCGCAAACGCTGCCACCATCCGCCGGCGGGTGCTTGACGTTCGAACCAGAGCAAGCGCATGGCATTGAGGAGCACGGCCAAAGAGCCGATTTGATGGTAGATCGCGGCCCAGATGGGGGCTTGCTGCCGGCCCGCTTCCGACCAAAGGGGCAGGATCCAGGCGGTCAGCAAGACGCCGATGAGGTTCACACCGAAGGCGAAGTAGAGGATATTTTGCCGGATGATGGCCACGACCTGCCGCGACAGTCGGATTAAGAGTGGCAATGGTTGCAGCGGTTCGCCCATGAGGATGATGTCGCCAGCTTCCGCGGCCAAGTCGGACCCCACGCCGCTCAAGGCCAGTCCCACGTCGGCTTTGGCCAGGGCCAGGGCGTCATTAACGCCATCGCCGATCATGGCCAGGGACTTCCCTTCATGGCGCCAGCGATCCACCCACTCCGCCTTGCGCTCCGGCAGGCACTCCGCCATGACGTGCGGAATTTGCAGAAGTTCGGCGATTCGTTTTGCTGGAGCATGCCGATCCCCCGTCACCAAGGCAATCTCCTGGATGCCCAATTGACGAAGCTGTTCCAAGGTTGCGGCGGCTTCGGGGCGAATGGTGTCCCAGACCCCCATGGCCCCCAAGACCCGCCCTTCGACGATGAGGAGCAAGGTGGTTTGACCGAGCTGGTCCATTTCTTCGAGGCATTGCGACAACTCCGGCGGCCACTCGATGCCCGCTTGCTGGGCGAAGGCCACGCTCGCGACCAGGGTTGCGCGGCCCTCCACGCGCGCCCTCACCCCAGCGCCGGGAAGCGCCTGGAAATCGGCAATCTCCTTGAGCGCGAGGTTTCTTTCCTGTGCGGTCCGCAGCAGCAGCCGAGCCATCGGATGTTCGCTGCGCTGTTCCACCGAAGCGGCCAAACGCAGAACCGCTTCTTCGCTTTGGTCCGCCTGCAGTGGATGGATTTTACCCATCTGCAATCGGCCTTCGGTCAGCGTGCCGGTCTTATCAAAGAACAGGGCATCCACCTTGGCCAATTGTTCGAGCGAAGACACGCCTTTCAACAACACCCCCGTCTTGGCCAGTCGCGCGACTGCCGCCATCAGCGCGGCGGGCGTGGCCAGGATCAAGGCACAAGGGCATGCCACGACCAAAACCGCCAAAGCCGGGTAGATCGCAGCTTTCCCAGGGGATGGCTGATGGCGACTCAAGCCGAAATGGAAAAGAAACGTCAAGAGCGCCAGACCCAGCACGACGGGTAGAAAATAGCGTGCCATGCGGTCTACCAAGCGTTCCACTTGCGTTTTCCGCTGCAAGGCTTTGGCCGTCAAATCGAGCATGCGGCCCATGACGGTTTGCGTGGCCACCTGTTTGGCTTCCACGACCAGCGCCCCAAACTGGTTGACGGTCCCCGCGAAGACGTCGCTGCCCGCGGCGACGTCCGTGGGGATGCTTTCCCCCGTGAGGGAGCTTTGGTCGACGCTGGAATGACCATCGACGACCACGCCATCCACGGGCACGCGCTTGCCCGGCAAGATCATGACGCGGTCGCCTGGTTTGACTTCGTCGATGGAGATTTTGACCGTTTGCCCATCCCGTTGGACCAAGCACATGGGGGGAAAGGTCTCGACCAGTCGGCGCAGCGCTTTTTGTGTGCGCCCAAAGGTGTAGGCTTCCAGGCATTCGCCAATCAAGCCAATGAGGATGACTTCCGCCGCGACGACGGGTTCTTGGATCAAGAAAGCCGCCACGACGGCGATCAACATGGCCAGGTCCGCTCCGATGCGGCCGGCAAACAGACTGTTCAGCGTGGTGTAACAGAGGCGAAAAAGCCCCAGGAGTGCTGCCAAAACCACGAAGCGAATCGTCCAGGAGCCGATGACCAGACCCGGATACGGCTTGATCGGCGACACCCCCATCATCCAGCCCGACAGCCAAGGCCAGGCTTCCAGGCCAACCAGGACGAGAAGCAGCCCGGTGAAGACGTAAAGTCCCAGGTGGCTTTCCTTCTGGAAGGGGCGTTCAATCGAAGTGAGTTCCCGGTGCATGCATCACTCGACAGGACAGGAAGCGGCCCTCCCTGGCACGAGTTGAAGCTAGATTTCGGCTGGTTTTGAGACCGACTTCTTGGGGGTTCGGACGATGGGGGGCATGATCCGACTGCCGAAAATGGCCCCTGCGATCATGATGGCCAGGATAATGACCCATGCGGAAGCCAGATCATTGAGCGTGGGTGTTTGTTCCACCTGCAACAGGATAATGATCGTGTAGCCGATGCATGTGAAAATGCCGGACCAAATCCCCTGGGCAGGCCCATAATTCGAACCGGACCCGGCAATGAAGCCGCCGAGGAGGATCGACAAGCCGGAGATTAGCAAGCGAAAGATGCGAATCTGCACGTTGCCGCTATCGATCATCTCGCGAAGCTGAAAGGTGTTTACAAACCAATAGAACATTTGCATCGAAAAAAAGAATCCCGCCAAGGCCATCGCCGTGCCCAGATACACCTTGATCCATTGGACCTTGACCGTGAGAATATTGAGGCCCGTGATCAAGTCGCGAACACTGATCGAGCGCTTGATCCTGGGTTTTTGACTGACTGCCACGGGCACGGCCGGCTGCAAAGGCCGCCAAAAATAGGAGCCGACCTTGGCTCCCAAGACCCCCATGCCCAGGGACAGCAACATGGCCATGACCAATAGCCAGGGCGTGATGTCACCTGTATAGCGCGCACCGGCTTGCATGAGGCTCACGACGGTATTGATGAAGCCGACGCTTAATCCGTAAAACAGCCATTCCTTTTGGCCGGAGCCTGCCAGGAGCGTGCCAAAAAAGAGACAGACAATTTGCAGGCTGCCCCAAACAAGGAAGCCCGTGTAGCCGGCCCATGCGTAGGTTTGTTCGGTGAAGCCAAGCCCCAACAAGCCTGCTTCAATCAAGCGTCGAAAGGCCAGGAAGCTGCCTTGAGCGACCATCAGTCCAATGGCCAAGCGCAACCATGGGTCTTGCGACCAATGGCCGGGAGCGAGTGGATTATCCCACGGTGTTTTAACGGCTCTGGGTCTTCGATGCGTATGCAAGCGAATCGCGGGTCGGCAATAAGGGCATTGCTTGCCGAGATAAGATTGATTGCAAGTCGGACAGGTGGTCATCGTCGTTGACATGGGTGGGTCCGCTCGCGTGGCCTCTTTCGCAAACTCGGGGTGAAGGGATTCCCCTATCCAAGAATATAACGATAATGAAGGGGGTACGGCAATCAACCTTCTGGTAGATAACGCGAATTCATTCCGAACCAGGCCGATACGATGCTACCTCTTCCCGTTTCCGTGGAAAGCCGCCGCGTTTTCTTGAGAGCCAAGCGCGCCGTGGCCACTTTGTTGGGTGGCAGACAGCACAGCGTCTTCAAAGGGGCGGGCCTGGCCTTCGAGGAAGTCCGGCCCTATCAACCCGGCGACGACGTTCGATCCATCGATTGGAACGTCACGGCGCGCATGGGGCAACCTTATCTCAAACGCTACGTCGAGGAACGGGAACTTCATGTCTTGCTCGTGGTCGACATCAGCCCAAGCATGCATTTTGGGACCGCGGCCCTCAGCAAGCGATCCGTGGCCATCGACGTCGCCGCCTTGATCAGCTTGATCACCATGCATCAAAACGATCCCCTCGGCTTGCTTCTCTTCGCTCATGACGTCGAACATTATGTGCCGCCCCGAAAGGGGCAGCGTCATGTCAGGCGGGTGATCCACGATCTGCTGACCATGCAGCCCGATAGCCAGGGATCGCGGCTCCGCAAAGCCCTGCAATTCGTCCAACAGGTCTGGCGGAAACGCGGCTTGTTGTTTCTGATCACTGATTTATGCTATCCGCCCACCGATGCTTCGCTAGCTTCCCTGTCCCACAAGCACGACCTGGTGGTGCTGCAAGTCACGGACGCGAGGGAATTGACCTGGCCAGCTTTTGCCGGCGAAGTGTGGCTTGAGGATATGGAAACCCAGCAGGTGCTTCCCATCTCATTGCCGTCGTCCCGTTCTTCATCAAGTCCCCTCGCCCAGGCACGCGCCCACGATTGGCAACGACGGAGTCAATCCTTGAACTTTGATCTCGTTCCCTTGCATACGGATGGCCATCATTTGCGGCGGATGGTGCATTATCTGCGCCATCGGCAGCGATCGAACGCCAAAGGCTCGCGTTGACACCCCCTGCCCCACCGCTATGATGTGAGACATTCACAAAAGTCATTGCAACCATGACACGGAGGTCGGAGATGTTTCTTTGGGATGTTCTCCCTCCCCAGCTTCGCCTGCGTTCAGATCGCCATTGGCAGCTGCCTTTCCGCATCATCCTGACTCTTCATTTGTCTGTTCTTCTGATGGGGTGCGAACCGCAACCTGGGATGAACAAGGCTCAACCTCCCGCACTGGCCAAGCCGTCCTCCCTCCCGGCTCAAGCTCCATCGGGCATCGGTTGGTCATCCAAGCCAAGCACTTCATTTCAGGAAGTAGCTGATCCAAGAAACACCATTGATCCCGTGTTGTCCGCTCCGCGCCAACGAGTGGATTTGGGCGAGGTCAACGTCGGCGATTTCAGGTCGATCCCTTTCCCCATTCAAAATCACAGCCCGAACCGATCCCGCGTTCAAGTCGTGCACAAGAGCTGCTCCTGCATCAAGGTCAGCATCGATCCGCCCGTTCTGGAGCCGCAACAAATAGGTCAGGTTGTGTTTCAATGGGAAGCTGATTTGGAACAACTGGCCTTGGCAGAGGAGCTTCAGGTCCGAATGACTGCCGATGTTCAAGCCGATGGCGGTCAACCCATTCGCTTTGAAGCCACGGCCCGTTATAAGCCAACGCTGATGGTCACCTTGCCTCAAGGGCGATTGGATTTCGGTCAATTGGATGCGGCTGATCTCAAAACGGGCGCCAAGGCGGTGGTGTTTGAAATCTACTCCCGCGCGGACGGGGGGCCATCTCTCGACCTCGATGTGCGATCGAGCCATCCAGGCCTGACGGTGGATGAAGCTCAACCATTGTCACCAGAACGGTTGGCCATTTTAAAAGCAAACCATGGCTATCGCATTCGAGTCGTGCCGAACCCGCGGCTGGCCGCCGGCCCATTTCGCGAACAGATCGTGATTCATTCACCAAGCAGTCGCAAGCCTATGAACATGTCCGTGAGCGGCCACGTCGTCAGCGGAGCTGTTCATTTAAGTTCGGAGAACATCAATCTGGCGGCTGCACAGCTTAGCATGAGCCGGGGGTATCGCTCAGCACCTCTTAGGATTCGCCTCCGCTATGAACCCGGCAGGTCGTTGACGCTTCAGAGTGTTGCACCTCGGCTATTGCAAGCGGAGTTAAAGCCCGTGAAGGACAATGAATGGGATTTGATTCTGATCATGCCGCCAGCAAGTGATGCCGCTTGGGCGAACATTAGGAAAGAAGATTTGAACGAATGGCTCTCTTTTGGGATTCCCGATGGCGAAGTGCTCCTGTCGAGCGATCACAGCCAGGTGACGCAACTGCGGATTCCGATTATCGGATCGCCCCTCAAGCCGTAAGGAAAAAGGCGACCGATTTTTTCCTATGCCTGTTGAAACCAATCGGGCCGCGAACCGTTCGGAGCGAACGATGCGCGGCCCTTTGGCATTGGCTTGGATAAGCCTTATTGAGCGGCGGCTTTTAACGCTTCCAGCGCCTTGGCATAGTTGGGTTCCGCCTTGGCTTCTGGGACATATTCCGCATAAGTGATCACGCCATTTTTGTCGACGACAAAGACGGCCCGGGAAAGAATCTTCGCTTCATCGATCAAAACGCCAAAGGCTTGTCCAAAGGAGCGGTCCATGTAGTCGGATAAATTGGACAAATTCTCGATCTTGTGGGTGGCATCGCCACAGAAGCGATTTTGGGCGAAAGGTAAATCCATGCTTACCGTGTAGCAATTCGCCTTCCCAGCCAGGGAAGCCAATTCTTGATTGAACCGTTGGGTTTGGGTGCTGCAAACCGGTGTATCCAAAGATGGCACCACGCTGAAGAGGGTGGCCTTGCCTCCCAGGGCATCTCCCAACTTGACAGGAACCAGGCCCGTACCAGGCACGAATTTATGGCAAGTGAAATCGGGTGCTTTGTCCCCGGCTTTCATTTCTTTGCCCACCAAACTGACCTGCTTGCCCGCAAAATTAAAGGCATTAGCGCGCTTTTCCATGGGGTCGTCTCCTAGGTGAAATACTTGACACGGAAGGATACTTTTCAAGTTATGAGCCTGGCCGCTCAATGGCCAATGGGGGATTCGGCCTGTCCCAAAACCCGTTTACGTCGATCGGGAAGCTTCAATGGGAACCGTGAAGAATTGGGCGTTCCCCTTGAAGGGATAAAACTTGACGGGCCGAGGGTTAGCCAGCACGAAGCCGTACATGCCCTGGCGTTCGAACCACTTGGGCAGGTTGCGGTGGAACAGTTGATCCTGTTCGAAAGCCTTGAGAGTGCGGTAGAACTTGCAATCGATCAAATCGACTTCGCCGATGACGCCGCCGAGCAACTCGGACGTGGCGCGGGAAGCGGCATCAAGCAATTCCCATCCTGTCGGTCGCTCATCTGGGATGCGGGCGGCATGCAAATAGATCGTCTGCCGTATACGGGTCGGCCAGCGACGTATTTCAATCGACTTCAACCCATGCAAGATCAAACTGCACCAGGGTTGCTTGATTGAAAGGGCATATTGCCTGTTCGCCAGTTGGATGACGGTCGGTTCCTTCGAATCGCGCTTCATACATCATCCATCCACAATACGGTCAGATTCAGTCGCAGGCGCTCCAAGCCTTCCCATCATCGTCGGTCGGATAGCAATCGAGGAGCTATTCTCGCTCTGCGCCATGGCCATTTTCTGACTCCATGGAGACGCTGGCAAGCAAGGAATGCCAAGAAGTGCCAATGTGGATCTCAGGAGGAAAAATAACCGATGATGTGTTGATGCCCAGGACGAATCCAGTTAATCTGAAAATGAGGCCTTTTCCACTGCAGGGGCAGTTGGAAGAAGGTGAGGAGTTGCCTGTTGCGCGCTGAGACCGAGACTCGAGAGGTTCCATGTTCAAGGATGGGAGCCTCGCGTGGCGTGTAGGATGGCCTGATGGCAAACCGTATTGAACCGCAAGCCGAACCCATACCCGGTTATCGATTGATCGAACGCCTGGGCGGTGGCGGCTTTGGCGAAGTCTGGAAAGCCGAAGCTCCTGGTGGATTGCTCAAGGCCATCAAGTTCGTCTATGGCGATCTGGAGATGGTCGATAATGATGAAACCGTCCGCGCCAATCAAGAACTGCGATCGTTGGAGCGGGTTCGCTCCGTGCGTCATCCCTTCATTTTGTCGCTTGAACGCTATGAAGTGATCAATGGCCAACTGATCATCGTGACGGAATTGGCCGATCGCAATCTGTGGGACCGCTTTCGTGAATGCCGCAATCAGGGTTTGAAGGGCATCCCAAAGTCTGAATTGTTCAACTATGTAAAGGAAGCCGCGGAAGCCCTGGACTTGATGAATTTGCAGTATGACTTGATGCATTTGGACATCAAACCGCAAAATTTATTCCTGGTTCACAATCACATCAAGGTGGCCGATTTTGGCCTGGTGAAGGATTTAGAAGGGCTCGTGGCGTCGGTCACAGGCGGGATCACCCCCGTGTACGCCTCGCCGGAGACTTTTGAAGGATACGTCAGCCGATATAGCGATCAATACAGCCTGGCCATTGTCTTTCAGGAGTTGCTCACCGGCTACCGGCCCTTCATGGGGACCAATACGCGACAACTCATCATGCAGCATCTGGAGGGAAAGCCCAAACTGGACCCGCTCCCCGAAGAACTGAGGCCCATTGTGGCTCGGGCATTGAATCGGGATCCCAATCAGCGGTTCTCAACTTGCATGGAGTTCATTCAAACGATCCAGCAAAGCGTTCAAGGGTCTGCCGTCCAGCCCGCTTATCGACCGAGTCAAGAAACGCCGCAAGAAATGCCATCGCCTTTAGCTGCGCAGGATGGCGTCAAGAGTGAAGCCGTGCCCGATGGTTCACCAAGCCGCTCATCCGCCGTCACGCCAATGGGAACAGCCCAATCTTTTCCTTCCGTCCATTCCACGCAGTTGGCCAGTGATTCGGCCTCTTTTGTGTTTTCGCCCACGTCGCGCAGTTCGGCCCACAGGCAGCCTCCGAGCCAAAGAACCGAACAAACGGGAAGCGGCATCCTCGTTCCCGCTTTGATCATAGGATTGGGGCAAATGGGGCGGGTGATCGTCAATCAATTGCGTCAGGAATGGCAACTGCGCTACCCCTTGCAGGACAGTTTACCCCATATCAAAACCTATTGCATCGACACCGATCCGCAGACGCCGCCTATGATGGTGGGAACCCCCACGGCGGCATCGGAAGAGGTAATCGTTACCAAGCTGAACCGCCCCACGCGGTACATTCGTCCACGAGACACCCTGCCGCCCGTGGAATCGTGGCTGGATACGAACATTCTCTATCGCATGCCCCGCACTTTTGAAACGAATGGCATTCGCGCCTTTGGCCGGCTGGCATTCATCGAGTATTCGCGCGGCATCGCCTCCAGAATTCGCCGCGACCTGGAGCATATCACCGCGCCGGAAACGATGACCGAAGCGGAGCAGCACACCTCCCTGAAACTGCGTTCCAATTTTCCTCGTGTTTATGTCATTTGCTCCTTGAGCGGCGGCACGGGCAGCGGGATGTTCATCGACCTGGCCTACGTCGTCAAGCAGCAGCTTCGAGACATAGGTTTCCCAAGGCAGGACGTGATCGGCATTTTCCTCATTCCCTCCGTGGGCGATCAGGGGCAAGCCGACATGCCCCAAGCCAACGCCTTCGCCAGTCTGAGGGAACTGCATCATTACATGGTGGCGCGGCAACCGTTTCGGGCCTTGTATGAAACGGGCTGCGATCCGCTTGTGGACAATGAGCCACCCTTTTCGCAAGCCTTTCTGTTACCCTTGCCCGATTCCAAGGACCTGGAGCAACTACAGGAAACGCTTAAGGTGTCGAGCGGGTTTTTGCATCGCAGTCTGTTGACGCCGCTCGGCAAGACAGCCGATCAATTTCGCGCCAAGCATTCCGCCACGGCTTCCCCCTTTCACAGCGTCGGCATTCGCGTGCTCGCTTCGCCGCGTCGTCCATTGCTGCGCAGGGCCGCTAAGCGGCTAGGACTCTTGTTGATCGAAAATTGGCTGCGTCCGTCGAGTTTGGACCTGGAGGTGCAGGTGGCCCAGGACATCCAAGCCTTCTTCGTGCAGGAGCGCATGGATCCGACCAATCTCTACGAGCAGTTGGAGACGGCCGTCACTTCCGAATTGGGCAAGTCGTTTGCCAGTTTTATTCGGGAAATGACCGAACCCTTCATGCAATTGCCCGTCTCTGGATATCCGGATAACCGAGAGATCAAGCAAGTATTCAAAAAAGTGGAAGAGTGGCTTGGGATTCAAGGCGAGGCGCCTTCCACCACGCTCACGACTCCTCACATCGTTCGTATTCTCCATGAAACCTCGGAAAATTTGGCCCGACAGGCGGGGCCGCCCCTGGTGCAACATTTGGTCAGTTTCATTGATCGCCCTGGATTTCGGATGGCCGGCGCGGAAGAGGCCATTCGCCAGGCCATGGGCTGCCTGGATGCTTGGCATCTGATTTATGAAGAGCAGATCAAGCAGCTCATCACCTCCATGCATGATCAGCTCACCCACTTGAAAAATGACTTGGGGGACTTGGATCGATTGCGTGTTCAAGGGGCCAAACGAAAAACGTCCTTGCCCATTCCGCTTGGCGAACGCATGCGGAAATGCTTCACGTTTCGCTATCAGCAGCTTATTTACGACCGCATCATTGCTTTGTTGGTCTGTTTTCGCGGCTTTTGTTCGGATCAAGTCAAGGAAATGCGCTTCTGCCGCAATCGACTGGCAGAGCTGAGCAAGGGATTGCGAGACGTAGAAGACCCCGGAGCGTTATCGTCCCTCAAGCCTGGATTCAGGCAAACCAGCTCGATTCTGTTGCCGCGCGGCTGCGTCAGCCTGGTCCATGCGGTCACGGAATTCCTCTCCGGAGTAGGGCCGGCCGAACTCAGTGAGTTTGATCTCCATTTACAGAAAGTGCTCAACACCTCCTTGCCCCCATTGGGTAAATTATGCCTATCCCCGGGCGATTCGCTCCGGCCCGTGCACATGTTGCTGAACCAGGAAGCGGAGCGCTATCTCGAACAGCGCATCGACATCCTCGACGCGGCGGGCTTGTACCTTGAACGCCAGGGGGATGAGCAAACGCTGGCCGACGCCTTGACGACAACCTTCGACGAAACCTTGCCCCTGATGCTCAATCAGCGCATCAATTTCAGCCAGGAATTCAGTTTGCTGATTCTCCCCGATTCGCCTTCAGGCGAATTGATGGAGCAGGCCTGCTCCGTGGCCTTGCCTGACACCCACGTCGTGCTGTCGCCCCAGGCCGATGAACTGGTCCTTTACCGCGAAGTCGTGGGTATTCCTCTTCAAGACCTCAAGATCATGGGGCCGGCGGCGCGGGTCGCCTATGATACGGCTATGAGCATCGAGCATTTCACGCCGCACTCGCGCCAAGATGTGCCTCATTGGCTCGGGCCAGGCTCGTGATGCCAAGCGGCGGTCAAGTTCCCGGGTTATCCTGCCCGCCGGGTGCCGTTGACCCGACGGGCGTTCCTCTGTTACATTGTCAACCAATGATCCAGTGCGACGGTCAAGGACTCCGGTGAACGTCAGGTTGCCCGAGTTCGCCGTGGAAGTTGATGAAGCGCATTGGATGGTAATCCAAGAGGGGGTCATTGGGTGCGCAGTCCATGAGCGACGAAGCGACGCTCCACTACTTTCGGCAGCCTTCGTCCCAGCAAGCCGTTCGCTTGCCTATCGAATTTGTCACCGTGCAGCATTTCACAGCAGCAGAAAAGGATTGCCTGTGCTTGTGGGACATGGTGGCGACGCAGTTTCGCACGCGCAGCAAATTCCTCATGATCTGGCCGCATGTTCGCTACCTCTGCCTGCATCGAACCGCGGCCGGCGAATTGGATGGTTTTGCCCTGGTCAGCACGCCGCTCAATTGGCAGATCGATTATGTGGTCGTCCATCCCCAGTCGCGCGGCCAGGGCATCGCTTCCGCCTTGGTGCAAACCGCGCTCAATGAAGCGCATCGCGCTAAAACGCCTTATGTCATGTTGACCAGTCGAGATGGCTTAAGGGCTTTATACGAGGGAGAATGCGGCTTCCGGGTGGTCAATCCCCCATGAAGCTGTAATGTGTCTCACGCGGCGGCTTTGTTGAGTTCGCGGAAACTCGTAGAACAGAACCAGGCACATCCGTGACATCGTTTCATCGATGCTGACGAAGGAATGAATCCATGTGTGGAATTGTAGGCTATACCGGCTTTCGCGAAGCGGAACCGATCTTAATCGAAGGGCTGCGCCGCCTCGAATATCGGGGTTATGATAGTGCTGGCGTGGTCACGCTGACGGGCAACCACCTTCACGTGCGCAAGAAAGCGGGTCGGCTCGGCGAATTGATGAAAGTGCTCATCGAACAGCCGGCGCCTGGCTGCCATGGCATCAGTCATACGCGCTGGGCCACGCATGGCGGAGCGACGGACCGCAACGCTCATCCCCACCTCGGCGGCGATGGGTCGATCGCCATCATCCACAATGGCGTGATCGACAATTTCGCCATCCTCAAGGCCCAATTGCAGGCCGAGGGGTATGTCTTTTCCAGCGACACCGACACTGAAGTCATCGCTCATCTCATTCATGCTTGCATGAACGGCGGCGATCTCACCTCGGCGGTCCGCAAAGCCCTGGCACGGCTGAAAGGAACGTATGGCCTGGCAGCCATCTCCACGCGCGAACCAGGGGTCATTGTCGGCGCTCGCCTCGGCAGCCCCCTTGTCCTGGGACTAGGGGAGAATGAAAACTTCATCGCCAGCGATCCCAATGCCCTCGTTGGCTACACCGACAAAGCCGTCTACCTCAACGATCATCAGCTTTGCGTGCTGACGCCCGAGGAGCATCGCATTTACGACGCCAATGAAGCGCCGGTCGCCCCAAGCATTCACTTCATCGACTGGGACGTCGGCGACGCTGAAAAAGGCGAATATCCCCACCACATGCTCAAGGAGATTTACGAGCAACCTGAAACGCTCGCCAACGCCATGCGCGGCCGCCTCGACGACGCCGACGCCAGCGCTCGTTTTGGCGGCTTGAACCTCAGTCCCGAACGGCTGCAGCAGGTCGACCGGATCATCCTCACGGCCTGCGGCACCAGTTACCACGCCGCGATCGTGGGAGAATACCTCATCGAGGAGCTGGCGCGCCTTCCAGTGGAAGTGGAATACGCTTCCGAGTTTCGCTATCGCAATCCGCCGATGGAACGCAACACCATCATCCTGGCCATCACGCAATCTGGTGAAACAGCGGACACCTTGGCGGCCTTGCGCGAAGCCAAACGCAAGGGACTGCCGACCCTGGCACTGTGCAACGTCGTGGGTAGCACCATTGCGCGCGAAGCCACCGGCGGCATCTATCTGCACGCGGGTCCGGAAATCGGCGTGGCCAGCACCAAGGCCTTCACATCGCAAGTCGCCGTGCTGACCATGTTGGCCCTCTATTTCGGCCGCTTGCGGCACCTTTCGAGCATCCAAGGAGAGCGCATCATTGCCGAGCTTCGCGCTATCCCCGAGATCGTGCGAAGCACGTTGCAGTGTCACGCCGCGGTCAAGGACGTCGCTCAAAAATATGCCCACGCGCGCAACATGCTCTATCTCGGTCGGCAATATCTTTACCCGGTCGCCCTGGAAGGTGCCTTGAAACTCAAGGAAATCAGCTACATTCATGCCGAGGGGTATCCGGCCGCGGAAATGAAGCATGGCCCCATTGCCTTGGTGGATGAGGAAACCCCTTCCGTCTTTCTCATGCCGCACGGGTCGGTTTATGACAAGGTGATGACCAATCTTCAGGAGATCAAAGCGCGAGGCGGTCCCATCATCGCGGTGGCGGCCGAGGGCGACCAAGAAGTGGCGGAGCGCGCCGACGACGTGATCTCGGTGCCTCATGTGCCGGAGTATTTGCAGCCTTTGGTGGTGGCTATACCCTTACAACTGTTGGCATATGAAATCGCCGTCCTGAGGGGGTGCGATGTGGATAAGCCGCGCAACCTCGCCAAGAGCGTGACCGTGGAATAGCCAGCGGGATATAAGGCAATTCGTTGACCGGCGCGAAGGGTCGGCGTTATAATCCGTCCATGAGCGTGGTCCACTTCACTCGCTATCGCATGGAGATCGACCTTTCGGGAGTCCCGGCCGTTCCCGAGTTGCCCGATGGCTATTATTGGGTGCCCTGGGATGATTCCCTGCTCACCATCCATGCCGAAGTTCATTACCGGGCTTTTCACGACTGCATCGACCGCTATTTATTTCCCTGCTTCTCGGATCGGGATAGTTGCTGGTTTCTGCTGCGGGAGATCCGGGATAAGCCCGGCTTCATGCCCCAGGCCACCTGGCTCATCGGCGCTGCCAACGGCTGCGTCGCCACCATCCAATGCATTGAGGCGGAACCGCGCGTTGGCTCGATCCAAAACGTGGGGGTGTTGCCTCGACACCGCCATCAGGGCTTGGGCCAAGCCTTGATCCTGCAGGCCCTGCACGGGTTTCATGAAGCGGGCTTGAAAAGGGCCTGGCTCGACGTCACCGCGGAAAATGAACAAGCGCTGAGACTGTATCAGCGACTCGGGTTCCGCATGAAGGAAATGAGCATCAAGGAAATTCATGATTGGAAGCTGGAGGAGATCAGCTAATGGCCCGAATCTGAGGAAATGGCTTCAAACGGGTTTGGAACGAGGCAATCTTTGACCTGGTCTTGAAAAACGCTGGCAAAGTAGGGCCGCTCCCTGCACAATGGTGAGTTCCACCGCTGCATTGCTCTCGTTGACCTTGGGCCGCGAGCTACCTGGAGATGGGTAGGCTGGAAAGGAATGAGTCTTGTCCGTCGAGATCTATCAGCACAGCTTCGCCAATGGGTTGACCCTGCTGGTCGAGCAGATGCCGCACGTTCGCTCGGCTGCCTTCAATTTCCTGATCCCCGCGGGTTGCGTCCATGATCCCCCGGAACAACTGGGGCTGGCCAACCTGCTTTCGGATCTCATCACCCGCGGCGCCGGAAAGCGTTCGAGCAAGGAATTGACGCTGGCCTTGGATGAATTGGGCCTGGATCGAGACGAAAGCAGCGGCACGCTGCATTTGCGCATCTGGGGCTCCACCTTGGCTAAAAACCTTGTGCCCGCCCTAGGGCTTTATGCGGACATCGTTCGCAGACCCTTGCTCCCCGAGGAGGAGTTGCCGCCCGTCCAGGATTTAGCCTTGCTGGAGTTGGAAGGCTTGGAAGACGAACCTCGCCAAAAAGTCTTGGTGGAGGTCAAGAAACGTTACTTCCCGCCGCCCTTGGGTCGTGATCGCCGGGGTACGCCGGAAGGCATCCAGCGGACCACGATCGAAGCCATCAGGCAGTTTCATCAGCGGATGGTGCAGCCGCGGCAGTCCATTCTCAGCATCGCCGGCAACGTGGAATGGAAGCAAATCCTCGACGCCGTGGAGCAGCTCTATGGCGATTGGCAGCCGCAGCCGCCTGTGACCTACACACTGGAAGCCCCCCTGCCGTCGAGGGATCATTTGACCAAGGAGACCAAGCAAACCCAGATCGGCATCGCCTATGACAGCGTGCCCATCACGCATCCGGACTACTACGCCGCCATCGCGGCCGTCAATGTCCTGAGCGGCGGCATGAGCTCGCGGCTCTTCACGGAAGTCCGCGAAAAGCGCGGCCTTTGTTACGCAGTGTGGGCGTCCTATCAAACGATGAAGGATCGTGCTTGCGTTATCGGCTATGCCGGGACAACGAATGAGCGGGCCCAAGAGACGTTGGATGTGTTGTTGTCGGTCATCGATCAATTAAAGGAGGGGGTCACCGAGGATGAGGTGCAGCGGATGAAGGCGGGCCTTAAGTCCTCCTTGATCATGCAGGAAGAATCCACGTCGGCTCGGGCGGGATCGATGGCTTCGGACTGGTATTTCCTTGGCCGCATCCGGAGCTTCGATGAAATCCAAGCCGCCATCGATGGGCTGACGGCGGATCGCATCGTCGAACACGTGCGCGCGTTTCCACCCCGCTCTTTAACCTTGGTGACCCTTGGCCCCAAGCCATTGACCTTGGATGCGTGATCGGGGAGGCCCGGCGTGCCGATTGGCGCCAATAGATTCTCATCCAAGTTGAAGAGGTTCCATGAGTAAATCGCCGCTGAGTTGGCTGTTTCATTCCAATGTCGAAGAAACGCTAGGTCCGCGCCAGCGGACCCTGGCGTTATTCTTAATCAGTGTGATGGGCTTATATTTGGAACTGATGCTCATCCGCTGGATCACGACCGAAATCAGGATTTTCGCCTATCTGCAAAACACCGTCCTCGTCGTCTGCTTTTTGGGCATCGGCATGGGATGTTGGACGTGCCGTCAGCCGATTCGCTTGGGAGACAGCCTTTATCCGCTAACCATTCTCGTTGGCTTGCTCACGTTTGAAACGAGTCGCGGCTGGCTCAGCGAACTGACCCAGATCTTCAGCATGATGCAGGACATGGTCATCTGGGACACGCAACACACGCACGTTGGCACGGCCCAATTCGTCTTTGTCCTCATCGTGGCGTTAATGCTTACCTTGGCCTTGATGCTGTTGGTGTGGGAAATCTTTGTTCCCATGGGTCGTTTGCTGGGCCGCTGCCTGGACGACCACCCGCGCCCCATCTGGGCCTACTCGGTCAACATCGCGGGGAGCCTCTTGGGCATCTTGGCCTTCGTTTTGATGAGTGCCTGGTACATGCCGCCGATGATGTGGTTGGCAGGACTGGCGGTGTTGTATTTGTTCTTTATCCATTTCCGCGAATGGCAGCACGTGCTCTTGCTGCTCGTCCTGATTCTGCTGGGTTACGTTTCGGACCTTTATCCCTCGGCTCGGGTCGACCGGGATGAGGATTTGATTAAGCACTCACGGGCCTTGATTTGGTCGCCGTATCAGAAGCTGAACCTGCGCGAGGGCGTGATTGAAGTCAATCACAAGAAGCATCCGTTGCTGAAATTATTGGTCAATGACGCGCCATACATGGTTCTCAAGGACCTGCGTCCCGAGGAAGTGAATAGCAACGATGTCCTTTATCCCTCCAAAATGAGGGGATACACGCAGTATGACTTGCCCTGCCTTTTACATCCCGAGCCAAAGAAAATGCTGATCGTCGGTTCGGGAGGCGGCAATGACGTGGCCGGGGGACTGCGGCACAATGCGGCTGAAATCGTCGCCGTGGAGATCGATCCGGCCATCATTGAAATTGGCAAAGCCTTTCACCCGGAGCAACCCTATCAGTCTCCCCGGGTAAGGGTCGTCAATGATGATGCGCGGGCCTTTTTTGTGAATACGAAGGAAAAGTTCGATCTCATCGTGTTTGGCTTGCTCGATTCTCATACCACCACGTCGATGACCAACGCCCGCCTGGATCATTACGTCTACACGCGCGAAAGCATCACCCATGCCAAAAGCCTTTTGACCGAAGGCGGCACGATCGTTCTCAGCTTCGAGGCGACCAAGCCCTTTATCGCGGATCGCATGGCCAGCGTTCTCCGGGAAGTCTTTGGGCAAGAACCGATCGCGTTTCGCGTGCCGGTGACGCCGTATGGCTATGGCGGCGTCATGTTTATTGTCGGCAATTTGGACTTGGCGCGGCAGCAGATCGAAAGCCTGCCCGGCTTGAAGCCGTTGATCGAGGAATGGCAGCGCGAGTATCCGCTCAACCTGACGGGCACGACGCGCATCTGCACGGATGATTGGCCCTACATCTATCTCGAATCGCCGCGTATTCCTTCGCTCTATTGGCTCTTAATCGTGATGCTCATCATGCTGTTCGGCTTAAGCGTGCGCCGGCTCAAGGCCGCGCACATGTTCACGCAATGGAAGTTGAGCCATTGGCACTTCTTCTTCATGGGAGCGGCCTTCATGTTGCTGGAAGTGCAGAACATCAGCAAGGCCGCCGTTGTGCTCGGCAATACCTGGGACGTCAACGCCGTCATCATCTCCAGCATCTTGATCTTGATTTTGGTGGCGAATTGGCTGGTCAGCTTATGGCCGCGCATGCCTATCTTGCCGGTTTACATCGCCCTTCTGGGCACCTGCCTCGGCTTGTATTTCGTCGATCTCTCATGGCTGGCGGGCTACCCCTACTACCTCCGCGCCATGCTGGTTGGGCTTCTGACGAGCCTGCCCATGCTTTTCAGCGGCATGGTATTCATCCGCTCCTTTGCCTTTACGCAAGGCAAGGACGCCGCGCTCGGAGCCAATTTGCTGGGCGCGTTGGTGGGCGGCTTGCTGCAAGCTTTGACCTATGTCACGGGCATCAAGGCCCTGTTGCTCATGGTGGCGGGGCTGTATGGATTGGCCTTGATGACACGGCCAAAGTCCCAACCTCTGGCCGCGCCGCCCAGCACGCCCGCCGCGCATCCCGCAAGTTAATCAGGAGCACTCCATGCCGTTTCATCATACCGTCCTGCCGAACGGACTCACGCTCATCGGCGAATCCAACCCTCAGGCCCGCTCCGTGGCTCTGGGTTTCTTCGTCAAGACCGGGGCGCGCGATGAAACCCCCGAAGTCTCCGGGGTGACGCACTTCCTCGAACACATGATCTTCAAGGGCACGCCACGGCGAACCGCCCTTCAGGTCAACGAGGATTTCGACCGCATCGGCGCGAACTACAACGCCTATACCAGCGAGGAAAACACGGTCTTTCATGCTTCCATCCTGCCGGAGTATTTGCCCCAAGCCGTCGATATCCTGGCCGATATTCTGCGCCCCAGCCTCCGCGAGGAAGATTTCGACATGGAGAAGAAGGTCATCATCGAAGAAATCGGCATGTATGATGACCAGCCCATGTGGGCGACTTACGACGTGGCCAAGCAAACCTTCTTCGGCGACCATCCGCTGGGCAAGAGCGTGCTCGGCACCAAGGAGAGCATCGGCCAACTGCAATGTGCGCAAATGCGGGACTATTTCCAACGCCGCTACGTCAGCTCCAACATCGTCGTGGTGGCGACGGGGCGCATTGAATGGCCCGACCTGGTCCGAATGATCGAAACGCACTGTGCCCCATGGCCCGATCAACCGACGCAACGCGCCTTGCCGCCCGGCCCCAAGACCCGTGCGTTCAAATTGATTCAAAAACCAACCGTCCATCAAGAGCATTGTTTTCTGCTGTCTCAAGGGCCGGATGCGAAATCCCCTTTGCGCTATGCCGCCGAAATTCTCGCCACAGCCATCGGCGACGACACGGGCAGCCGGATTTATTGGGCTTTGATCGATCCCGGATTGGTGGAGGCCGCGGATTTCAGCGTCCATGAGTACGCCGGCACCGGGGCCTATTATGGTTACTTCTGCGGCGAACCGGACAGCACCACGCCCTGTTTGGACATTTACTTGAACCTATTAAGAGAGGTGCAGAAAGACGGTCTGACCGAAGCCGAGATTCGCACGACCAAATCCAAGCTGGCTTCCCGCATCGTCCGGGGCAACGAACGCCCCATGGGCCGCATGCAGGCGCTGGGCTTTCAGTGGACCTATCTGGGCCAGTACCGGACCGTTGATGACGACCTGGCCAGCATCGACTCCGTGACCTCGGACCACATCCGGGAATTGCTCGATGTGCACCCCATCGATGAACCGACGATTGTCGCGCTTGGCCCATTGGAAAAGATGACTGCCCCCTATAATGAATCCTGAAGGGCTGGCCCCGGAGCAGAAAAACCGGCCGAGTTGTGATGGCTCAAGGGGCCATGCAGGGTCTTGATGCAAACCGGACCCGTGGTTTCAATAAGGCGGCATTGCGTGCATCGAGGTTGAGTGGATGAGTGTCTTCCGTTCCGATCACTCTGGCTTTCATGCGCAAGAACAGGCTACTCCTCTCTGGCCGTCCATGGCCCTGTTTATCGCCATGATAGGCGGCTTGGCGGGTCTGGCCGCGCTGGGGCTTGTTTTGCTTCAGCCTTATTCTCTCAGCGTCGATAGCCGCGGCAAGGCGGAAGCCGAGGCGGCGTTTCGCAAGCGCGAGGCGGAGTTGGCCGCGGAGGCCAAGGTCCGGGAGGGCCAGCTTAAAGCACTTGACATTCCGACCTCGGCTTTCAGCCTGGTGGCGGAGCGCTCTGGCCCGGCGGTGGTGAATATCAGCAACCTGGTCGGCGTCGCCACGCCAACGGGACTGGATTTGGAATTTCAAAAAGTAGGCGAAGGGTCTGGGGTGCTCGTCCGCGTGACCGAGGATCGCAAGGCCTACGTCCTGACCAATCACCACGTCATCGAATATCCTAATAATCCAGGCCGAATTACCGATCGCATCGGCATCACATTTCAATCGGGTCGAACGATCTTTGTCCATCCGCGCGATGGCGCATGGAGCGATCCTTCCATCGACTTGGCGGTCATCATGTTCGATGCCGCAGACATGGATCATTTGGTCGTGGTTGATTTCGCTGACAGCGACGCTTTGAAGGTGGGCGATTGGGTGGTCGCCATAGGCAGCCCCTTCGGGCTGAAGCAAACCGTCACGTCGGGGATCGTCAGCGCCAAAGGAAGAGCCAGGGGCGAAGTGGACATGATTCAAACCGATGCCGCCATTAACCCCGGCAACTCGGGCGGCCCCCTCCTCGATTTGAAGGGCCGGCTCGTCGGCATCAACACCGCCATCTTTACGCGCTCCGGGGGCAGCGAGGGGATCGGTTTCGCCATTCCTAGCAACACCGCCAAGGATGTGTTCGAAAAGCTCATCGTCCCTCCCCATCGACTGATTAAGGGCTACCTCGGCGTCATCCTTATCGACTTGACCCCGCGGGACGCCAGTCTGCTCAAGATTCCAGGCGGAGCCTTGATCGCCAGCGTCGGCGAAGAGACGCCCGCTGAAGCTTCCGGTCTGCGGGTCCGCGACGTCGTCACCGCGATCATCGTGGAGGGGGAGCGCAAACCCGTCCTCAACGCCGATGAGCTGCGCCGCTGGATCAAGACCAGCAAGCCCGGTCAGTCGATCACCCTCGAAATCATCCGGATCGAACGAACGACCTGGAAAAAAATCACGCTCGACGTCGTCGTGGGGGAAACCCCCGCCCTGCAGCAAAGCGTCAATCCGCGCGGGCGGCTGATTCGCTAGGATGCCGGGAAAGCCGTGATGGTTCCGTGAATGGACTCGTTTACCTGGTTTGCAAGGTAGAGGCAATGCTCCTAAAGACTTATCTGGCCGCGAAGCTGCACGGCATCCATCTGACCAACAAGAACGTGCAATACATCGGTTCGCTCACCCTGAGCCGCGAGTTTTTGAAAGCCAGCGGCATGTCCGAAAATGAAATGGTCCACGTGGTGAACGTTTCGACAGGAGCGCGCCTCGTTACGTATATCATCGTCACGGATGAACCTGGACAGTGCGTCCTCAACGGCGGTGCGGCCAGGCTCGCCGAAGTCGGCGATCAAATGATCGTCATGACCTTTGCCCAAAGCGATCACCCGGTGGAGCCGAAGGTCGTGTTTCTGGACGCACAAAACCGCATCATTCAGGTCGCCACGGGGGAGGCCGCCAACAGCAACGCACCTTGTTAAGGTCCGCTGAATGTTTTTGACTTTTCGCCGGCCAAAAGGGAAGGTCTTGATTCCACTGGCTCGGATGGTATGTCAATAAAAGGGAAAAATTATACGGAGAGGTGCCAGAGTGGTTGATTGGGCCGGTCTCGAAAACCGGTGTGCCCGCAAGGGTACCGGGGGTTCGAATCCCCCCCTCTCCGCTGATTAATTCGCCATTCCCCTCAATGATTGCCAATCGAATACACAACCCACCCGCCAATTCCTGAAAGAAACCTCGATAGCTCATCCCAGCGGGCAAGCCGGATGGCACCAGCGCCCACAGTGGCGAGCCGGGTTGCGTCAGAGCCCGGAGCGGCGAGCCGAGGGACGTAAGTCCCCGGATACTGCGCACCACCGCCGAGCATCCCTTCTGGGTCAGAAGTCTCAAGAACCAGAGCGGAGCATTGACCGCAGCCGGCGATCTCGCCGTCGGCGATGGCATCACCGAAGCGCATCAGCGCAAAAAGCGTTGATCCAAAGCTTGGAAATGGCTTGCGATAGTGAACATTACGTACACCATAGAAACAAAAAAACCCCAGGATTTCCCAGGGTTTCCGAGCATTGTGACATTCTGCACACTAGTACACTGGGCGCTACTGGACTCGAACCAGTGACCTCATGGGTGTGATCCATGCGCTCTACCAACTGAGCTAAGCGCCCCTGCGTTATTGAATTAGACACTCGCCGCGTTCGTGTCAATGGGAACATCACGAAATTTTGGCGCTGTGCTCAGCACGGGCCGGGGCGGTTCCATGGGCATGATTGCAGCCGTCGGTTTACTGACCGGCGCGGGTCTGGCCGTGTGGGGCGCGCCCATCTCGTGGAGGTTCAGATCGACCTTCACGGTATCCTTCAGCCCCTGCAGACTGTTTTTCAAATCCATGATCATCTTGCCGACGGATCGGCTCACCTCCGGCAACTGCTTGCCGAAGATCAGCACGCCGCCCACGCTAATGATCAACAGATCCCAAAAACTTAAGGAACCTAACATGGCTTAAAATGCTCTCCTGGCCGGGGCCGCCCACTGCCATTTTAGTTGGCGCTGCTATCTTTGAGCAACTCTGCGACTCGAAGGTTCACCGCATGTTTCTACCATCCGGCATGCGCTGATCGACTCTCGCGAAATAAGCGAGCCTTTGGCGGCTCAACCAAAGGCTCGGCGTTGTGCACGGTCCGAAAAAAAATCCCAGCGTCTTGTGAATCAGAGCACCGGGATATTGAGTCGACGAATCAGGTTTTCAATCTCCGACCGGAGAAAGGCAAACGACGGAATGATAAAGAGCTTGTCCTGCATGCGCGATGGATCATAGTCGGTTTCGATCACCGTGTCGGTGACGAAGGGGCGGCGATAGACGTCCTTGGACAGCGAGAAGGGAATCTCACCGGTGGAGGACAGAATGCCCGCGCCGAAGACTTTCGTTTCGTTGTTCTCCTCGATCAGTCCGAATTCGATGCTGAACCAGCTAAACCGCTTGAGCATGAGCACGTAATCGCCGCGGTTGGTGGTCGAGGCGGCCTTGCCAATCAGCGTCAACAGCTCGGCGTAATCCCGATTCATCAGCGGCGGAACGTGGCCCAGGCAGTCGTGGATCATGTCCGGCTCAGGGGTGAACTCGGGATGCGAGCCATGCCGGATGAACTGCGTCACCGGGAAGCCGCGCTTGGCGATGTATTGGTAAAAGATGCGATAGGGGATCGGCCCCTCGGCCGGCACCAGATGCATTTGCGTTTCTTGATGGACGCGGTCGCTCAAGAGCCGAAGCTGGGGAATCTCCTGGTCGCTGATGCCGAGCGTGCGTTTGGCTTTCAAATAGATGCTGCTGGCGTGCTGAACGTGCAGCTCATCCAGCTTGGGGCTGACCTCGCGCCAGATGCGCGTTTCTTCCGGGGTGTATTCGATGATGGGCGGCCCGAGATTCTCGAGCCGATGCCGGCGGCAGAGATCGAACAAGCCGCGCCGCCGCTGCACATAACCTTCATCGCCCAATCCGGGATGGCCCGGTTCCAATTCCAGTTCGGTGGCTTCGGGCGGTTCCACCATCGCTTGGGCATCGATGACTTGACCATACTCGATGAGAGTTGCCCCTTCTTTCATATGACACCCCTACGTCAACGAGGTTTGAGAATTGGGAAATGACGCCGATCTCGACTTTGTTCAGTCTACCCTTCCCCACTTCTTTACGCAACGTCGAGCCTAAAATGTTCACCATTAAACTACACTCATTCGTCAGCATTTTCCGCAGCTTGGCAAGCATGGTCCGGCGCCTGAAATGGCCCTATATGAACTTCACTGATGGAGGGATTCAGGTTGGCATTCTGGCGGGCCAAATACCCTTCCCCACGCAAGCGAATCGGCCTGAAGCTGCGGCTTGCATGTTAACACCGCAGGCGTCATTCCTGGCTCGCTGAATCGGTTGTGTTTTTCTCTCCCTTCCTCGCGTCTGGTCCGCTAAGATGAAGTGCGGACGCGGTTTCACCCTGGGCCATATCAGAAATCATGCAGCAAACGTGTGATCTCCTCATCGTCGGCGGCGGCGTCATGGGATGCAGCATCGCTCACGCCTTGGCGACCCGGGGAGCGGGAAAAATCTTGATCCTTGAAAAACGCTACCTGGGGGCCGGCTCCAGCGGCAAATCGGGCGCCATCATCCGCCAACATTATTCCACCCCCCTGACGGCGCGCATGGCCCAAGCCTCCCTGCGAACGTTCGAACGTTTCGATGAAATCGTCGGCGGCCCGCCGGTCTTCACGCGCACGGGACTGGCCATCGTCGTGGGGGAAAAGGACCGGGCCGCGCTGGAAACCAACGTGGCCATGCAGCAGGGCTTGGGGATTCAGACCAAAATGGTCTCCGCGGGGGAGCTGATGGGGCTGGATGCCAACGTCCACCTCGAAGCGGACGAGGCCGCCTGCTGGGAGGCCGAGGCGGGCTACGTGGAAGCGCCGGTGGTGCTGAATTCCTGGGCCGAGGCTGCGCGCCGCAAGGGGGCCGAATTCTGCGAGGGCGTGGAAGTGCTTAAGCTGCACGTGGAAAAGCAGCGCGTCGCCGGCGTGGAGACCAACGAAGGCGTCATCGCCACCCGCACCTTGATCCTCACCACCGGCCCCTGGGCGGCCCGGCTGCCTCAAGCCGTCGGTGTCAAGCTGCCGGTCAACGCTTGCCGCACGCAGGTGGCCTTGTTTCGCAAACCCGTCGGCATGAGCCGGCGCTCCGCCACCTTCGGCGACTTCGCCCAGGGGATTTATTTCAAGCCCACGCATGGCGACATGATCCATGCCGGCAGCATCGCCGGGGAAGAGGCCAACGACGTCGTCGACCCCGATCATTACAACGAAGCCGCCGATGACGCCTTCCTCAAAAGCATCCGCGAACGGCTCAGCCGCCGCTATCCGGGGATGTACCGCTGCCATGGCCGCGGCGGATACGGCGCGCTCTACGCCATCACGCCCGATTGGCATCCAATCCTCGACCGTCTGCCCGGCATCGAGGGCGCCTATGCCGCCGTGGGCTTCAGCGGCCATGGGTTTAAAATGTCCCCCTCCGTGGGGCAATTGATGGCCGAACTCATCCTCGATGGCCAGGCCGCCTCCTTTGATGTGTCGCCGCTGCGTTTCTCCCGCTTCGAGGAAAACGCCTTGATCAAGGTCCCCCATTCCTATGGTGTGATGGGTTAAACGATGTCGCAAGCCAAGTCCGTCGAGGATCCGGGTTATCTGGTATTCGACATCGAGACCATCCCCGATGGCCGCTTGATTCAAAAAACTAAATACCCCGACGAAAACCTATCCGAGGAAGAGGCGGTTCAGCGGGCCCGGGTCGAGGCGCGGGCCCTGTCCTCGACCGGCTCCGATTTCCTCTCCTTGAGCTTGCAGTTTCCGGTGGCGGTGTGCGTGGCCAAGGTGGCGCGTGATTTCCAGTTGCTCTCCCTTAGTTGCCTGGACGAGCCGCGATTTCGCACGGCCGAACTGGTGCGCGGCTTCTGGCGCGGTGTCGACCATTACAAAGCCAAGCTGGTCAGCTTCAACGGACGCGGCTTCGACGTGCCCGTGCTCGAGCTCGGCGCCTTCCGTTATGGCGTGGCCGTGCCGCACCATTTTGCCAAGAAAAACGGCACCCGCTTCCGCTACGGGGAAGACCATATCGACCTCATGGATTTCTTCACCAACCACGGCGCGTTCCGACTGGCGGGCGGTCTGAACCTGCTCGCCAAACTGCTCGGCAAGCCCGGCAAGATGGACATCCAGGGGGCCGACGTCTACGACCTCTATCGCGCGGGCGAGCTGAAGGCGATCAACGACTATTGCACCTACGACGTGCTCGATACCTATTTCGTCTTTCTGCGGTCGCGCGTCCTTCTGGGACAATTGACGCCGGAGCGGGAACAGGCGCTCGTCGAGCAAACCCGTGCCTGGCTCGTGGAGCAATGCGCCAGCTTCCCGCACTTCCGCGCTTACTTGGACCATTGGACCGATCCGCACCCTTGGCCCTGATGACGAATAAAGGCGGCCGACCATGAACCCCCAATGGATCGCTCAACGACTGGAAGCCTTTGACGAGATCAACGCCGGCTTTCGCAAAATCTACGAGCTGAGCCGATCGCTGAAGAACCCCATCAATCTGCTCGTCGGCCAACCCGATTTCGACGTGCCCGAACCGATCAAGGAGGCCGCCATCGCCGCCATTCGGTCGGGCAAGAATGCTTATTCCCCCACCCAGGCGTTGCCCGAACTGGCCGAGAAGATTCGCGCTGACCTGCGCTCCCGCTGGCCCGACGCCGACCGCGACGTCATCGTCACGGGCGGCACCATGGGCGCCATCAATTTGACCCTCCTCAGCCTGCTCAACCCCGGCGACGAGGTGATCCTGTTCGATCCCTGCTTTCTCGCCTATGCCCCCATGGTCAAGCTCTTCGGCGGCGTGCCCGTCTTCGTCGATACTTACCCCGACTTCCAGGTGAAGTTGGATCGGGTCGCAGCGGCCGTCACGCCACGCACCAAGGCCATCCTCCTGTGCACGCCCGGCAACCCGACCGGCGTCGTCCAATCCAGGGACAACCTCAAGGCCCTGGCCGAATTCGCCGCTCAGCGCCAGATCGCGCTCATATCCGATGAGATTTATGCCGCTTTTTGTTTCGATGAGCCGTTCATCAGCGCCGCCGCGTTCAACCCGGACACCATTGTCGTCAGCAGCTTTAGCAAAACCTATGGCATGACGGGTTGGCGGCTTGGCTTCGCCCATGGCCCGCGGAAGCTGATTGACGCCATGGTCAAGGTGCAAATCGTCACCTATGTCTGCGCTCCCACGCCCGCCCAGCATGCCGCCCTCACGGCCTGGGATTACGACGTCAGCCACTACAATAACTTGTATCGTCAGAAACGCGACCTGTTGCTGCGTCATCTCGATCCGCACTTTGGCGTCGTCAAACCGGGAGGTGCGTTTTACTTCTTCATCCAAACGCCATGGGGAACGGGACAGTCCTTCGTCGAAGCCTGTCATGCCCGCAACCTGCTCGTCCTGCCGGGCCACATCTTCAGCCGCCGAGATACCCACTTTCGCCTCAGCTTCGCCGCCAGCGATGAGACGCTGCTCCAAGGCGTCGATGTGCTGAACGACCTGGCCAACGAGCGTCCCTGATGGCGGCTTGACAAGCTCTAATTGGCTTAGCCGTCCTTGGCCTACTTGCCGTCCTTCTTGTCCTTGTCATACTCGCGCAGGAAGCGTTCGAGGGCTTGCTTGATCGCTTCATCATCGTCCTTGGGCAAGTTGCGCAGATACTCCGGCACCTGGTC
>JAANMX010000811.1_pt1 | contig 39231 bp, 26 predicted proteins | sample 7279681 | NCBI WGS metagenome assembly JAANMX01 (sample SAMN14094542, study PRJNA606508) | bioreactor metagenome | isolation source: A lab-scale SPAN reactor treating ammonium-rich wastewater day 351 | place: Ireland: Galway | collected 2018-01-01 | reverse complement strand
ACTACCTGGCCGAGCAGCAGGGCTTCTGCGTCAGCTGCAACCGTTGCATCGCCGCCTGCGGTGAGCGCGAGGCGATCGTGCTGGCCCGCCAGGGACCCGAGCGCCTGATGCTGGTGGACCCGCAGGCCTGCACCGGCTGCGGCGACTGCCTGGGCGCCTGCCCCTCCGGCGCGATCCGCCGCACTTGAGCAATCGCTTCGCACCTCAAGCTTCCCGCGCGGTTTTCCTGCATGCGCCGCGCAACCTGACGTCGGCCGGCGTGGTTAAACGCTAACAAGATGTCGCTATCCATTTACAGGAGACGCCATGAGGCGCTTCATCTACACCGGGCTCGCGAGCCTGCTGCTGCTGGCGGCAACCACCAACGGCCGCGCGCAGGAAGACCCTGAGCGCAAGACCAGCGCCGGGCAACAGACCGGCCTGAGCGAAGACCAGCGCGTGCATCACTTCCTGAACCGCTTCACGCTCGGCGCCACACCCGCGCTGATGGCGGAAGTGAAGACGAAGGGCATGCGCAAATGGCTCGAGGAGCAGCTCAAGGGCGACCGGCCCGAGCCCGAGTCGCTGAAGCAGGTGCTGGGCAAGCTGCCCTCGCTGGAAATGACGCTCGGCGAGATCGCCGATGAATACGTGCTGGAGCTCGAGCCCGACGCCACGCCCCAGCAGCGCCGCCGGGCCCGCCAGTTGGCGCAGCTGCCGGCCAAGGAGCTGCTCGACAGCGTGATGCTGCGCGGCGCGCTCAGCAACAACCAGCTGCGCGAGGTGGGGTCCGACTTCTTCCGCAACCACTTCGCCGTGTCGCTCGAGAAGGGCCCCGTCGAGCTGATGGCCGTCAACTGGGAGCGCACGGTGATCCGCGAGGGCGCGCTCGGCAACTTCGGCGAAATGCTCGACCGCAGCGCCCACCACCCCGCCATGCTGTTCTTCCTGGACAACCACCTGTCCTGCCGCCCCGCCACCGAGGCCGAGATCGAGGCGATTGAAAGGCGCGGCCGCAACGTGGAGAAGCGCCTGGAAGCCCTGCGCCAGCGCGGCCTGAACGAGAACTACGCCCGCGAGCTGCTGGAGCTGCACACCCTGGGCGTGGACAACTACTACACGCAGGACGACGTCATTGAGGTCGCCAAGTGCCTGACCGGCTGGACCATCACGCCGCGCCGCGCCGCCAAGCTGGTGGACCGCGACCCCATGTCGTTCCTGTTCGTGCGCGACTTCCACTGCACGGGCGACAAGACCGTGCTCGGCACCACCATCAAGGAGAACCGCGACAACCCGGAGGCCGAGGGCGCGCACGTCATCAAGCTGCTGGCCGCGCACGAGGGCACGGCGCGCTTTCTTTCATGGAAACTCTGCCGCTGGTTCGTGAACGATGAGCCGGACGAGAAGATGGTCGAGCGCGTGGCCAAGGTGTTCCGCGACAGCAAGGGCGACCTGCCCAGCGTGTACCTGGCGATCTTCGACGACCCCTGCTTCTTCGAGCAGGCCAACTACCTGGCCAAGTACAAGCGCCCCTTCGAGTTCGTGGTCAGCGCCCTGCGCGCCACCGGGGCCGAGATCGGCAACCCCACCATCCTGCACCGCCAGCTGGTCGAGATGAACGAGTCGATCTACCGCTGCGCCGACCCCACCGGCTACTACGACCAGGCCGAAGCCTGGCAGGACCCGGGCGCCATGTCGCTGCGCTGGAAGTTCGCCTATGACCTGGCGCGCGGCAGCTTCTTCACGGTGCAACTGCCGCGCAGCTTCTACGACGACCTGCCGGAATCCGAGCCCGGCAAGTGGAAGGACATCCTGGCCCGCAAGCTGCTCTGCATGCCGCTCAGCGCGCAGACATCCGCGGCGCTCGACAAGCTGATCGAGCGCAAGCAGGCCGACACCAAGCCCCGCCAGCTGCGCGGCGAGCTGGGCCCCCTGCTGGTGGCCGGCATCCTGGGCTCGCCGGAATTCCAGAAACAGTAGCGCACACGGAGATCGCCATGACGAACCTGAACCGCAGACACTTCCTTCGCGCCGCCGCACTGGGCACCGGCGTGCTGCTGCTCCCCTCCGGTCTACTGCGCCTGCGCGCTCAGGACGACAGCCAGGACGACGCCAAAGAAGCGCCCAAGAAGAAAAAGCCCGCGCTGGTGGTGGTCTACCTGCGCGGCGGGGCTGACGCGCTGAACGTGATCGTGCCCTTTGCCGACAAGCGCTACTACGAGCTGCGCCCCACCATCGCCATCCCCGACAAGGGCGACGGCGCGGTGCTGCCGCTCGACAAGCAGTTCGGCCTGCACCCGGCGCTCTCCGGCCTGCTGCCCTGGTACGAGAAGAAGCGCCTGGCGCCCTTCGTGTGCGTGGGCTCAAACCACACCACCCGCAGCCACTTCGACGCCCAGGACTTCATGGAGTACGCGGCGCCGGGCGACCGCACCGTGCGCTCCGGCTGGCTGAACCGCATGCTGGAGGCCGGCAAGTCCGACAAGGACTCCAGCCTGCGCGCGCTGGCCATGCAGGGCCTGCTGCCGCGCTCATTGCGCGGCGACTTCCCGGTGCTGGCCGTGCCCGACAAGAAGGTGCTCAAGGACGGCGAGCTGCTCGAGCTGTTCGACGACCTCTACGGCGAAGACGCCGAGCAGATGGAGAAGCGCGAAGAAGACACCGTGCGCGACACCGGCCGCGAAACCGTTGAGACTCTCAAGCGCTACCGCGAGATCATGGCCAAGCCCGTCAGCGGCGAGCGCGCGGAGTTCCCGACCGGCAAGCTGGGCGACCAGCTCAAGGACATCGCCCACGTGATGCGCTCGGACGTCGGCCTGGAGGTCGCCTGCGTGGACGTCGGCGGCTGGGACGACCACGTCAACGAGGGTGGCGTCGAGGGCAACCTCGCCACGCGCCTCAAGACCCTGGGCGACGCGCTGGGCGCGTTCGCGACAGACATCGGCGAGCGCCTGGACGACACCCTGGTGGTGTGCATGACCGAGTTCGGCCGCACCGCGCGCGAGAACGGCAACAACGGCACGGACCACGGCCACGGCGGCTTCATGTTCCTGCTGGGCGGCAAGGTCGAGGGCGGCAAGGTGCACGGCACCTGGAACGGGCTGAAGGACGACGCCCTCTACCAGAAGCGCGACCTGGCCGTCACCACCGACTTCCGCGACGTGTTCAACGAAGTGCTGTGCTGCCACGCCGGCCTGACACCCAAGGACGGCTTCTTCCCCGGCTATTCCCCGAAGCGCGTGAACGGCCTGTTCAAGGCCTGATGGAGACCTCCATGCACCCCAGGCACTGGTGGAAGTACCTGCTGGCCGTGGTGATCGTCGGCGCCGCCGGCGTGATGTACATGGGCGCCAGCACCTACAAGGACGCGCCGCCGATCCCCGATTTCGTGGACGCGCAGGGCAACGTGCTGCTGAGTGAGGCGCAGATCCTGGACGGCCAGCAGGTGTTCCAGAAGTACGCGCTGATGAATTACGGCTCCATGTTCGGCGACGGCGGCGCGCGCGGCCCGGACTTCACGGCCGAGGCGCTGCACGAAATCGCGCTCAGCATGAACGAGCACTACCGGGCGCTGCTCGCCGCGGAGCCCGCCCTGGCCGCGGAGTTCGCGCAGACCGGCGTGGAAGCCCGCGTGCAGGCGGAGATCCGGCACAACGCCCACGATGCCGAGACCAACCGCACGCAGCTCACGCCCGCGCAGGCGCATGCCTGGCGCGAGCTGCAGGGCTATTACCTCGAGAAGTTCACCGGCGACGGCAAGCACGCCTTCAAGCCCGCGGGCTACATCACCGACGAAACCGAGATCCGCAACCTGTCCGCCTTCTTCTTCTGGGGCGCCTGGGTGTGCGGCGCGCAGCGCCCCGGCGGCAACGGCAGCTACACCCACAACTGGCCCTACGACGAGCTTGCCGGCAACCGGCCCACGCCCGGCACCATGCTCTGGAGCGTGATCGGCTCGCTGGGCCTGATCTTCGCGATCGGCCTGGTGCTGTTCATCCACGGTCGATTTTCGCAGTCACAGGGCTGGAACGGCAACGGCTGCGAGCCCGTGGCCACCGCCCAGCGCGTCGAGAACGGCGCCGTCAACGACCTGCAGCGCGCCACCTACAAGTTCTTCGCGGCCGCGATGGCGCTGTTCTTCCTGCAGATCGTGGCGGGCATTTTCACGGTGCATGATTTCGTGGGCTTCACCACCTTCTTCGGCTACGACTTTTCGCAGCTGCTGCCGATCACCGTCACGCGCAGCTGGCACGTGCAGCTTTCGGTGCTGTGGATTGCCACCTGCTGGATCGCCGGCTCGCTGTTCCTGCTGCCGCGCATCTCGCCGCAGCAGCCGAAGGGCCAGCTGCGGCTGATCAACCTGCTGTTCGGCCTGCTGGTGGTTGTGGTCGTCGGCATGCTGCTCGGCACCGCGCTCGGCCCCCATGGCCTGCTCGGCGAGCAGTGGCGCCTGCTGGGCAACCAGGGCTGGGAGTTCGTCGAGCTGGGCAAGCTGTTCCAGTGGCTGCTGTTCGGGGCCATGGGCCTGTGGGCGGTGATCGTGTTCAGGGGCGTGCGCCCGGTGCTGCGCAGCATGTCGCCCTTTGCGCTGCCGAACTGGATGCTGTACGCGGTGCTGACCATCACGCTGCTGTTCGCCTCGGGCTTTGTGGCGGGCTCGCGCACCAACTTCGTGATCGCCGACTTCTGGCGCTGGTGCGTGATCCACATGTGGGCCGAGTGCTTTTTTGAAGTCTTCACCACCGTGATCATCGCCTACTACATGGTGATGATGGGCCTGGTCAGCCGCCACAGCGCCACGCGCGTGGTGTTCTTTGCCACCATCCTGTTCCTGGGTTCCGGCCTGCTGGGCATCTCGCACAACTTCTACTGGAACGCCAAGCCCGAGCCGATGCTGGCCATCGGCAGCGTGTTCTCGACCATGCAGGTGGTGCCGCTGATCCTGCTGACGCTGGAGGCCTGGCGCTTCCGCCAGATGCCGCAGAGCGCTCTGCGCAAGGGCGGCGCGAAATCCGAGTTCGGCATGACCGAGGCCTTCCTGTTCCTGATGGCCGTCAACTTCTGGAACTTCCTCGGCGCCGGCGTGTTCGGCTTCATCATCAACCTGCCGATCGTGAACTACTACGAGCACGGCACGTACCTGACCGTCAACCACGGCCACGCCGCGCTGATGGGCGTGTACGGCAACCTGTCGATCGCGGCCGTGCTGTTCTGCGCGCGGCACCTGGTGAAGCGCGAGTACTGGCACGGCGCGCTGGTGCGCACCTCGTTCTGGAGTTTGAACCTGGGCCTGATGCTGATGGTGGTGCTGGACACGCTGCCGGCCGGCATCGCGCAGTTGGTGGCGGTGCTGGAGGGCGGCCTGTGGTTTGCGCGGGGCGAGGGTTTCATCCAGTCCGGCACGTTCCAGACCCTGACCTGGCTGCGCGCCGTGGGCGGCGTGATGTTCTTCCTGGGCGGAGTAACGCCGCTGGCCTGGTTCGTGCTGAGCCGCATCAGGCACCTGAAGCCGGCCACCGAGCTGAAGCTGGGTGATCACGAGCGGCTCGACCACCTGCCCGAAGAGCTGGAAGCCCCCGAGCCGGAGCCCGCCCTGGCCCATTGAGAATTCAGACGGCGACACATCCGGAGCGTGGCCGGCGTGTGATTCCGCGGCCGTGCCGGTAGCTGGCCTGCGCGCGGCTTGTGGTATGCTCGCGCCATGAGTGTGCTGGCGCTGAACCAGGTCTCCAAGGCTTACGACTCGCGCGTGGTGCTGGACAGCGTGAACTTCGCGCTCTCCGGGCGCGAGCGCGTCGGCCTGGTCGGGCCCAACGGCGAGGGCAAGTCCACGCTGTTGCGCCTGCTGGCCGGAGTGGAAGCACCCGATTCCGGGCTGCGCACCTCGGCCGTCGGCCTGCGCATCGGCTTCATCACCCAGGAACCGAAACTCGAGCCCGCCCTGCGCGCGCGTGACGCGGTGCGTCGCGGCCTGGGCAACCGCGAAGAGCTGCTGGCGCGCATCGAGCAGCTGCACGCGGCGCTGGAAAACGGCTCGGGCGACGTAAACGAGCTGGGCCGCCTGGAGGACCGCCTGCAGCAGCTGGGCGGCCACGCCGTCGAGCACCGCGTCGAGGAGATGATGGCGCACCTCGGCATCCTCGAGCCCGACGCCCTGTGCGGCACGCTGTCGGGCGGCGAGGCCCGGCGCGTTTCCCTGGCGGCCGTGCTGCTTTCCGAGCCCGAAGTGCTGCTGCTGGACGAGCCGACCAACCACCTCGACGTGGTGGCGATCGACTGGCTGGAGGCTTACCTGCAGGCCAGCCGCATGCCGCTGGTGATGGTGACCCACGACCGCTACTTCCTCGACCGCGTGGTGGACCGCATCGTGGAGGTCGACCGCGGCAAGCTGTACTCCACCAGCGGGGGCTACAGCGAATTCCTGGCCGCGCAGCTCACGCGCCTGACCGCCGAGAGCAACACCGAGCAGAACCGCCTGGCCACCATCCGCCGCGAAACCGCCTGGATCCGCCGCGGCGCCCACGGGCGCACCACCAAGGAGAAGGCCCGCGTCGCGCGCTACCACGAAATGAAAGAGCAGACGCCGCTGGAGGCCCGCGAAGAGCTGGCCTTCGAGATCCCGCCCGGGCCGCGGCTCGGCGGGCGGATCATTGAGGCCAGGGGCGTGGGCAAGAGCTTCGGCGCGCGCGCGCTGCTGCGCGACGTGTGCCTCGAGCTCACGGCCGGCATGCGGCTCGGCATCGTGGGCGCCAACGGCACCGGCAAGACCACGCTGCTGCGCATCCTGACCGGCCAGCTCGCGCCCGACGCCGGCGAGGTGCGGATCGGCGAGACGGTGCGTGTGGCGTCCATCGACCAGATGCGCAGCGTGCTGGACGAAAACAAAAGCGTGGTGGAGGAAGTGGCCGGCAACGCCGACGGCTTCGTGAAGGTGGACGGCCAGGTGCAGCGCGTGGCGCCGTTCCTGGACCAGTTCCTGTTTCCGGGCCAGCGCAAGCACACGCGCATCCGCGAGCTGTCGGGCGGCGAACGCAACCGCGTGCAGTTGGCCAGGCTGCTGCTGCAGCACGGCAACGTGCTCGCGCTGGACGAGCCGACCAACGACCTCGACCTGCCCACTCTGCGCGCGCTCGAGGACGCGCTGTGCGCCTTCGCCGGCGTGGTGCTGGTGGTGAGCCACGACCGCTACTTCCTGGACCGGGTCTGCACGCGCATCCTGTTCCTGGACGGCAGCGGCAACGCCCGCTTCCATGAGGGGGACATCGAGCTGCTGCTGAGCGAGCTGCGGCGTCCCGCCCCGGAGGCTGCGCCGCAGCAGGCATCCGGCGACGAAGCCCGCAAGGCGCGCAAGAAGGCGCAGAACGAGCTGAAGAACCTGCCCGAGCGCATCCAGAAACTTGAGTCCGAGCTGCACGGGCTCGATGAACGGCTGGCCGACGGCGCCCTGTACCTGAGCGCGGACGGCAAGGCCGAGGCGGCAAAGCTGGCCGGGCAGCGCGACAAGCTGGCGAGCGAGCTGGACGCCATGTACCAGCGCTGGGCCGAGCTGGAAGAGCTGGCCGCCGACCCCGCCTGAAGCGCGAAAAAACACAACAGCCCGGGGACTCGCTCCCCGGGCTGTTTGCGTTTGCCACGCCTAGCGTGCGTTGATCTTGACGTTCAGGCCGTCCACCCACTTGCGGTACTCGTCCGCGTAGTAGCAGTAGGCGCGGCTGGCCTGGCCCTTGTACTCGCCCGGGATCGCCGCGATCACGTCGAAGCTGAACTTCGCTTCCTGCCCCGGCTGCATGGTCGTGAAGTAGAAGATCACGTCACGGCCGCGAACCTCGTAGGCGTTGATGGTGCCGGCCTTGACCAGCTCCTTCAGCTTCTCGTGGCGAGGCTCCAGCCCGCCCGGCAGTCCGACGATCGCCATGGCCATGTTCTGGCCTTCCAGCTTGTCGGTGTTGAGCAGGGTGACGTTCACCTCGGTGGACTCGCCTTCGCTGATCTCGCTGCTTGCCAGCGTGACAGTCAGGTCCAGTTCGCACTCCGGGTCGTTGCTCGGCTTGGTCGAGTAGAAGCTGACGTCGAACGAATACGGCATCGGCGAGCCGTCCTTCATGCGCAGCTCGATGCGGTGCTTGCCGGGTGACAGCGCCTCGGCGAAGTTCGGCAGCTCGATGGTGCCGGTGGTCTCCTTGGTGAAGGGCACCTTGGCCCACTCGCTGCCGTCCACGATCAGCACCAGGGTGCCGTCGGCCTTGGGCACGGCGCGCGCGGCGTCGTAGGCGACGATCGCCTTCAGCGCCAGCACGGTGGACTGGGTCGAGCCGAAACGGCCGTCCTTGCAGCGCGTGGTCAGCCACTGCATGGCCTTCTCGACGTGGCCCGCATACTCGCGGTCGCGCAGGAAAGCCAGCGCCGCCACGGCGGTGGTCTCGATCAGCAGCGAGTCGCCGCGCGAGTTGACCACCGTGGTCTTGGAATCAAGCACGCTGCCGTCGTCCTTCAGGTGCTTGGCGACGCGGGCCAGCAGCTTGCGGGCGTCTTCGGGGCGGTCGACGTTGAACAGGCTGAGCGCTACCAGCCCGTTGTAGTACGGGTCGTCGCGTTCGGCCGCGTCGCGCACCAGCACGTCGATCTGCTGGTCGAGGTTGCGGTCGCCGCCCTCGGTCAGCGACCAGACGATGTAGGCGTCCGCGATGTACTGCGGGCAGCCCCAGTCGTGCAGGAAGCGCGGGTTGACGTCGAAGCCGCCCTTGTCGTTGCGGCGCTTCAGCAGCCATTCCTTGGTGCGCTTCAGCATCGCTTCATCGACCGGGTACACCTTGGCCATGTCCTGGAACTGCAGCACGCCGTAGGCGGTCAGGCTTTCGTGGCCGGCGCCCTGGCCGAACCATTCGAAGCCGCCGTCCTTGCACTCGAAGCTGGTGAGGATCTTGTAGCTCTTCTCCAGCATCTCGTTGGCGCGCACCACCAGCTGCGGATCGACGCCGGTGTGGGTGGTCATGTACTGCTGGGCCATCACAAGCGGGTAGCTCACCGAGCTACACTGCTCGAATCAGCCATAGGGCGCGCGGATCAGCGTCTCCATGGCCGCCATCAGGTTGGCCGCCGGTGTGGGGTACACCCTGGCCGAGGTGGTGATGCTGCTGCGATGCACGTCCTCGGGGATCGTCACGGTGATCGCCTGCGGCTTGTCCATCATGCCGCCGGCGGTGTAGCTCATGGGGAAGCCCAGCGGCTTGACCGCGAACTCGCGCGTCACGCGGTCGCTGAATGCGCCGGCCTTGCCGTCGAGTGTCAGGGTCAGCATGCCGTTGGCGCGGCCCACGCGGACCGGCAGCAGCAGGCGGCCGCGCGAGTCGGACTTCAGCTCCAGCTCGCCGTTGAAGTTCTCGGGCAGCGAGATCGCCTCGCCCCCGCTGGCTTCCAGCACCACCTTCATGCCGCCGCTGGTGGAGTTCACCAGGCTGACGGGCAACATCACCACGTCGCCGGCGGTGACTTCCAGCGGCAGCTTGGGCTCGAGGTAGAAAGGCTTGCGCGAGGTGATCAGCGCGTCGGACTGGCCGAGCGCGCCGGCCTCGTTGAAGCCGTCGGCCATCACGCGGAAGCTGGTGACCGAGTCACTGAGGAAGAAGCTGACCTTGGCCTCGCCGCGCTCGTTGGTCTTCACGCCGGCGTTCCAGTACAGCGTCTCGGTGAAGTCCTTGCGGTCGCCTGCCTGGCGGCCTTCGCGCAGCTGGTGGGCGTACTCGCGGATCGCCACCATGGCCTGGCGGCGGCGCATCGGCTCACCCGCGATCTTGTCGTCGGCCATCTCGGCCTCTTCGGCGTCGCGGTGGACCTTGCTGGCGGCCTTTTCCTCGGCCGGCTCTTCGACGGGCGGCGCATTGTTCGGCTCCGGTGGGGCTTCACCCTGGGCTTCGAGGGCGCCGTCTTCGTTGACGTCATTACGGGCGTCTTCCGGCTGCGGCGCGCCGGCGCGCCTTACGCCGCCCCCTCCGCCCACGCCGCCGCCGAGCCCCACGGCGCTGCGCGGTTTCACTTCCTCGCGGAATGCCAGGGCGCGCTTGGCCTTGTCGCCGTGCTTCTTCATGAACTCGTCGGCGTTCAGGTAGCTGAAGCGGCGCCAGCCCTGGGTGCCCAGCAGCAGGTCGATGCCCGCCGCGGCCTTCGGATCGGCACTGAGGTAGACGTGCGCGTCTTCGATGTGATCGACTTCGTTCTCAAGCAGCGCCATTACCGGCAGGCGCGGGGCCTGCTTGCGCTTCTCGATCATCTGCAGCACCGCGTCGTCGGTGACGGTCAGGCCCACGGTGGCCGAAACCGGCTCGCCCTTGGAGGTGGTGGTGCGGATCGTGAGTTCCACCTTGTCGCCGGGCACTGCATTTTCGGGGCTGGCGACGATCTCGATGGCCAGCTCGCGCTGGGGCTTGCGGAACACCAGGCGCTCGGCCAGCGGCTTGTCGTCGGCGTCAAACAGGGTGGCGCGCAGCACGCCGTCGATGTCCGTGGCGGGCGTCAGGCTGACCAGCGAGCTTTCGCCGGCCTTCAGGTCCAGCTTCTGCGCGGCCACTTCGGTCTCGCGTTGCGACAGCACCAGCTTGCAGGCGCCGCCCTTGCTGCTGGCGACGTTGAAGCCCAGCGCCTCGCCGGCGCCATACACCGGCTGCGCGGCGCGCAGGCTTGCGCCTTCCTTCAATACTTTGGGCAGCGGCGCCGCCACGGTGATGCCCTTCGGATTCGTGATGTGGGCGAAGTATTCGGTGTCCGCGGCGGGCGTGAACTTCAGGCTGCCGCGTCCTTCGTGCGTGGTGCTGAAGTCGGCCACGCGGTTGCCTGCGGCGTCGCGGATTTCGCCGCTGACGTCGGCCGGGTCGCCCCAGGGCGTCAGCGCCTCGAAGTACAGGCCGCACTCCAGGCCGGCGACCAGGTCGCCGCCCTCGGGGCTGAAGCTGATCGGAATCTGCTGCAGCAGGATCGGCAGGGTTTTGCTGGCGGTCTCGACCACGCCGCCGTCCTCGATCACCAGCGAGAGCGAGCCCACGCCGGTTTCGATTTGCTTCGGCAGGTCAAAGCTGACGGAGCAGTTGCCCTCGGCGTCAACCCTGGTTTCGCCGCGCCACACCTCGGCGCCGTCGATGCGCGCCACGGCCGTGACCTTGGCGCCCTTGGGCGCGCCGCCCTCGGCGCGGGTGGCGTTCAGCACGGCGCTGACGGTGTCGCCGGGGCCGTAGGCTTTGCGCACGAATTCGAGCTGGCTCTTGATGCGCGGGGCGCGGTAGGCGCGGATGTCGAACTTGCGCTCGGCGGGCGCGTGGCCGGAGCCGGGGAAGCTGACCTTCACGGTGTATTCGCCGCCGGCCATGTTCTTGGGGATTTCCCAGCTTGCGCCGCCCGCGGAATCGTCGATGCGGAAGTCAGATTCCATCACCGCCGAACCGCGCGAGTTGGTCACCTTCACGTGGCCGTACTGGTAGCCCTTCAGCGGCGTGTGCTTGAAGGCGTGCAGCAGCACCGAGCGCAGGTACAGCGTCTCGCCGGGCCGATAGATCGGCTTGTCGGTCGAGATGTGGGCGAGGTAGCGGTCGCTGCCGCCCAGGTCAGGCGCTTTGTCCTGGCCATTAAATGGCGCCAGGCCGGCCGCCAGTGCCAGCGCAAGAGCGCCGCCCAGCACAGGCCCGCGCCAGCGCCGCAGATTAAAGGAAGACCCCATAACGTTCCCCTTGAACAGATCCAGTTCGGTTTTGACGCAGAGGGCGAGGCCAGGTTCCGGAAAAGCAGAAAAGATCACGATGAGCGAAAGTAGCGGCGGTCAAACGGGTTAAGCTGACTCCCGGGGTTCCCTCAGCGCAGAGCGCTTCGGTCACCCCGGGCTAAGCTCTGCCGCCCGCTTCGCGGGCTGGACTGCTGAAGACAAACAACCACCAGACAGTTCCGGCTGCTTCGACCCGGACTCCATGATTCTGGCATTTGCGAAACAAGTCAGGCCGCGTAGCGGCCGTCAGACCTTAGCCCAGGGCAAGGAGCGACGGCCTGCACGCCGTAGCGCTTGCGCGAAGGCGTGAGTCGCGACGCAGCCCTGGGTGTACATGGTCGGGACTTCCCAGCCCCGTGAGGGGCGACAGAAGCAATCCCGAAAAGAACCGGAATCACCCGCGCTTGAGCACGTTCACCAGGCAGCGCAGGCTGCCGAAGAACTTGTAGCAGTCCGTGCAGTTCACGCGCTTCACCTCGTAGCCGGCCTTCTCCCAGACCTGCGCCGCGGCTTCGTTCAGGCGTTCGGCGCCGTCGAACACGGGCATGTAGACCACGCGCTGGCCGTCGCGCTGGTCCAGGATCACGTTCAGGTAGGTCAGGAACATGCGGCCGTCTTTGCCCGGCGCGATGGGGATGCGCACCACGTTGTAGCCGGCCTCGCGGCACTGCTCGGCCACGGCGTCGAAGCGGGCCTGGCACTCGTCGCTGTTGTCGAGGCCCGGGGGCAGGGGCAGCTGCTCGGCTTCATCGCCCAGCAGATCGCGGGTCAGGCGCGGGTCGCCGACCAGCACGGTGCGGTTGCCCACGGCCATCATGTACATGCCGGCGTGGTGGTCCGGCGCGGTTTTCAGCAGCACGACCTTGCGCCCGGTGATTTCACGCAGCCGCGTCAGCAGCTCCTCTTCGGACTTCACGGTGTTCTGCAGGTTGCGCTTGCGCACGTTGGGCGTGACGAACGCGGTTTCTTCATCGCACACGAAGTCGCCGCCGTCGAACCACAGCGGGCTGCGCACGGCCGCGACGTGAGGCGCCAGGGCGGCCGCCAGGTCGTCGCCAAGCTGCTCGTCGCCCTTGCGCTCGGGCCAGGCGTCGGCGCCCATTTCGCCCTGGGGCGACAGCACGGTGAACGCCGTCGCGCTGCCGGCCGGGCGCAGGCAGATCCAGCGGTCGCGCGACCACGAGGTGATGGGGTGGTCCACGAACACCGGGTTGAGCGTGCAGGCCGTTTCGCCCACGCGGCTCTTCAGGTCGTCAAATGCCGCGCGGTCACGGCACACTACGTGCACCGTGACCGCTTTCGGCAACTGGGTCAGGAAATCGCGGAAGGGCGCGGCGACAATCTCGGCCGAGTCGCTGGTGTACTGGATCACCAGCTCGTGCATCGCGCCATCGCAGTCACTGAGCACCGGGCCGACCGTGGTCTCCGCGCGCGGCGTGCTCTTGAGCAGAGGCATCGCAAGCAGCGCGGCGACAAGTCCCAGGATCACCCCGAGGGGCCAGTGAAGGCGAAACGGCTTGCCGGATGCACTCATGGCCTTACCCTCCGCCCATATCCTGCGTTAGTTCGTGTTCTTGCGCACGACCTCTTCCAGAGCCTTGCGCAGGCGCGCTTCCTTCACGACCTCTTCCTTGTTGCCCGACATGCTGAACGAGTTGGCCTTGCGGGCGTCGACCTCGGTCCCCGTTTCCAGCGTCACGCTGGCCGTCTCACCCGCCGCAACTTTCACGGTCGTGGTCTTGCTCCAGACCACCACGGTCATGGCGGGCATGCGGCCGCGGCTTTCGAGGTCGCGGGTGGACATCGATACGGTGATGCTCTTCTCAACCGCTTCCTTGCCGTCGTTCTTGACCTCGACGGTCAGCACCGGCTTTTCGCCCGCGGCGTAGGATTCCTTGTCGGCCTTGAGGGTGACCACGCAGTTGTCTTCCTCAAGCTTCGGCATGGAGATGTAGGCCTTGACCTTTGCCAGCGTTTCGGCCGTCTTGGCCTCTTCGCCGTCGGCGGCGTCAGCGCCCACGGGCGCCAGCACGGCCAGTGAGGCAACCATCGTGAAGGCGGCGATCCCCAGCATGCTCAACAGGTTTTTCATAACAGCGCTCCTTGTTTGTTCGTGGCCCCCGCGGCCACACATGAATAGTACGCGCTGGAATTCGCCCTGGTGCTCAATCCCTGTAACCGCTTCGTAAAACGCGGCGCCTCGGTACCTGCGAATCTCCAACGCCCTTGAAACGAGCAAGGCTGCGGCCGGTTCCAAAATTCTCAGAAATGGCCGCAAACACCCGCATCACGGGCATGGGCAGCGGGGCTGATTTCCGTAGTATCCGGCCTTTGCCTCAGGACTTGCGATGACAGCCAGGATTCCGGTCAAGCTCGGCACCGTGCAGGAAACCCTGCTGGTGCCCCTGTGGGCGCGGGCGCGGGAATGTGACGAGCCGCGGCCGGTGCTGCATGACCCGAAGTCGCGCGAGATCCTTCACGCCCTCGATTACGACTTTTCGCCGCTCGATGCCGCCCGCGCCAGCCAGCTCGGCTGCTGCGTGCGCGGCGCGCAGGTGGACCGCTGGGTGCGCGCCTTCCTGGCCGAGCACCCGGAGGGCACGGTGATCGAGCTGGGCGTCGGGCTCAACAGCCGCTTCGAGCGCGTGGACAACGGCCGCGCACGCTGGTTCGAGCTGGACCTGCCGGACGCCATCGAGCTGCGCCGCGAGTTCTTTGAAGACACGCCGCGGCGCACCATGCTCAGTGGTTCGGCGCTCGGCGACGACTGGCTTGAGCACGTGCGCGCCCACAGCCAGGGGCCGTGGTTCATCGCCAGCGAGGGTGTGCTGGTGTATTTCGAGCCGGGGCAGGTGCGCGCGCTGTTCGAGCGCACAGCCGACGCCCTGCCCGGCGTACGTGTGGCCTACGATTCGATGAGCCCGCTGGTGCTGCGCCACCAGCGCCGGCACGACGCGATGCGGCATTTTGAAGCACAGTTCACCTGGTCGGTGGGCGACGCGCGTGAGGTTGAGCAATGGGATGCGCGCTATCGCATCATCGACAGCCGCAGCTTCTACCACATGCTGTACGCCCACCCGCGCCGCCTGCCGGCCTATTACCGCTACCTGGGGCCGCTGCTCGGCGCCGTCTACCCACCGCTTAAGCGCGCGTATCACGTAAACCTGATGCAGCTGGGCGGGTAGCCCGTGGCAGGCAGGATGCGACCGTGCAGCATCAGTGCCCGCATTCGCAGACGGATGTGGAATAGCCGGCGAAGCCGGCGTCTCCCTCGGTAAGCCCCCGGCGCAGCGCAGCGGAGCCGGGGGTTGGGTTGTGGCAATGTCCAAAAGCCGCGAAGCGGCGGCTCTCATCCCAGGAAGAAGCGTTCGTCAAACTCCAGGCCGTGGTTCTTCACCAGCTTTCGAATCTCTTCTTCGAACGAGTGTTTCTGGTGGTGCGTTTCCTGCCGGTCGATGTAGCCCCGCACCTCCTCGAGTTTCGATGGGCTTACGCTGAACGCGCCGTAACCACGCTGCCAGCGGAAATCGACCTTCGGGAACAACTTGCGGAACCAGCGCGAGGAGTTGGCCTTCAGCTTGGTCAGGAACTCCGCCGTACTCAGCGCGGCCGGCAAGTCCACCAGGATGTGCACGTGATCGTCAACGCCGTTCAGAGCCAGCACGGTAGTGTTCAAATCGTTGGCCACGGTGCGCAGGTAGCCCAGCATGCGAGGCCGGACCTCCGCGTGCAGAAACGGCTGACGTTCCTTGGTGCTGAATACGATGTGCAGCAACTGGCGCGTGTAGGAATGGCTCATGGCGGCAGGATACCGGGTCGGCGGTTGAGCGACCACACAAGAGCCGCCGCTGCGCGGCTCGGGATTTCGTTCCGTCCGTGTCCCCCGGCTCCGCTCCCGCCTTCGCCAAGGCTTTGGCGGGCGGGTCGCTGCGCCGGGGGCTTACCGAGAGAGACGCCGGCTGCGCCGGCTGAACTGCCTGTCTCACAATGCGGAGTTTGCCAACCACGCTCAAGAGGCGTCGAGCCTGCGTCCTGACTCCTGCTCACGTCCATTCCAGGACCACGCGGCCTTGCTGGACTGACAGGTGCAGCTTGGCCTGGCGGCGATCTGGATTGGCGGCCAGCTCGCGGGCGATGGGCGTCACCACCAGCTCTTCGAGCGCGCGCTGCAATGGGCGCGCGCCGTAACGCTGGTCGAAACCGGCGGATGCCACCAGCGCGGCCACTGCGTCATCCCAGCTCAGGCTCAGCCCTGCCATGCCTTCGCGCGCGGCGAGCTCGCGCAGCTCTTTGTCGGCGATCGCGCGGATGGTCTGCTCCTGCAGCGGCGCGAACGCGACCACTGCATCGAGCCGGTTGTAGAACTCCGGCCTAAAGAAGCGCATCACCTCGGCGTCGTAGTTGGGCCCGCGCGCCTTGCCGAAGCCGAGGCCGCCCTCGCGCCCTGCGCCGAGGTTGCTGGTCATGATCAGCACGCTGGACTGGAAGCTGGTGACGCGGCCAAAGCGGTCGGTCAGCCGGCCTTCATCGAACACCGCGAGCAGCATGTCGAACACGTCGGGCGAGGCTTTCTCGATTTCGTCCAGCAGCACCACGCAGAAGGGCTGGCTGCGCACGCGCTTGATGCAGTCGCTGGGGCCGCCGCCTGCGTCGGACACCAGGCGCTCGGATGCGCCGTGGCCGGTGTACTCGCTCATGTCCAGGCGCACCAGGCGCTCGCGCGCCGCCCCGTGGCCGAACAGGTAGTCGGCCATGGCGCGCGCAAGCTCGGTCTTACCCACGCCCGTGGGGCCGCTGAACAGCAGCACGCCCAACGGACGGCCGGGATCGTTCAGCCCGGCCTTGAAAGTGGTGATCACACCGGCGGCCGCGCGGCAGGCGGTTTCCTGGCCGATCACCCGGTCCGACAACGCGGCCAGCACCTCGCTCTCGGCCAGCGGCAGGTCGTCGCGCAGCAGCAGCTCGGGCAGGCCGGTCTCGTCCACGAAGCGGTCCGTGACGGCCTGCTGCTCGAGCTTGCGCTGCTCGGCGCTTGCGGCCTGCTGGATCAGGCCGGAAGTGAACGTGGCCGCCTTGCCGGGGAAGGTGTCATAGGGGCGAAATCGGCGGAACAGGCGGAACACGGAATGCACCACGTCGTTGCCGGTCTCGACGCGCAGGTTGCGGGCGCCGGCCTGGGCGATGCGGTCCAGCACGCGCAGGGCACTTGACGCGTCAAAGGTCTCGACGCGCAGCACCTGGAAGGCGTCGGCCAGGCCGGGCAGCAGGCGGCGACAGGCGTCAAGCTCTTCGGGAGTCGCCTCGGCCACCACCTGCAGTTCGCGGTGGTTCAGGTAGGCGACCAGGAACGCGCCCACGCTGTCGCTGGCGTCATGGCCGCCCAGGCGCACCAGCTCGAGCAGGTTCTCGATGCACAGCACGCCCTGGAAGCTCTGCAGCTCGGCGATCACGGCCTCCAGGCGCTCCTCCCACTGGCCGAGGTAGGGCGTGCCGGCGATCAGCCTTGAGCCGTTCGTCAGCCAGAAGCGCCGGCGCTCGACGTCGCCTTCCAGCTGGCGTTCCATTTCGCGGGCGGCGCTGGCCAGCACCGAGGTTTTGCCCACGCCGGGCGGGCCCACCAGCAGCACGTTGGCGCGGTCGTTCTTCACGCGGCGGGTAAGCTCGTTGATCTCGCGCTCGCGCTCCCAGGCGCGGCTGAACTGGCGGCGCAGGGCGCGCTCGCCCAGCGCTTCCGCCACGGTCTCCAGCGACTCGTAGCGCCGCTCGGCCCGCGTCTTGCGCTCCTCGGGCGCGGTCACCAGCACGTCCGCGAGCTCGTACTCGGCGGCGTTCAGCAGCCGCGCCACCTGCGCCGGCGACTTGCCCTGCAGCGCCTCGCGCACGTAGTGGGCGGCAAGCTCGCGCAGCTTGTCGGCTTCATGAAACGAGAACCACAACTGCAGCGGCGGGATCGCGCAGGCGTGCAGGCCGCCCGTCAGCTCGCTGTGCACGCAGGGCACGGTCACGCGGATCGGCTCGCTCGGGTGGCGCTGGCGGCCGACCACGTACTCGGGGCGCACGTCCACGGCCACGCGAACCAGCTTGCATTCGTCGCCGCTGCTTTCGGGAAAGTACCAGGGCTCGTTGCGCTGCAGCCAGGTCAGGTGATGGCGCAGCTGCTGCAGGCAGTCCTGGGCCGATGTGCCGAAGGCGGCGTACTCGGGCTGGTCCACCAGTGCGGCCGTGAAGTGGCCCTCGTGGTCGCGCCAGATCAGTACCGGCAGGCGGGTCACGCTCATGGCTGCAGCTCCGGTAAATTGAAGCCGCCCAGCAGCCAGCTTGCCAGCAGGCTCAGCGACGGGCGCTCGCGGGAGACCTGGCCGGCGCGCAGGTCCAGCGTGCTGCCGTTGGTGTAGTGCTGCTGCACCACCGGCCCGTGGGGCAGCGGGTCGTCGTCGGCGCCTGCTTCGCCCTTCGCCACGGCCTCGGCCCACTGGCGGCGCCGCGCGTCGATGCCGGCGGCGACCTCGGCCGGGTCGGCGCCGGGCTGCAGCGGCAGCGCGATCACCTGCAGGGGCAGCAGGCCGCCGTCCCAGCACCACAGGTGCAGGCCCGCCAGCGCGCCGCACAGGGCGTGGGCCAGATAGCCCGAGATCACGGCGCCCGCGGCGCCCGGCTGCTTGAGCTTGAGCTCACTGGCGCCGAGGTCGAAGCGGTGGCGCATCAGGGCGTTGAAGGTCTCCGCCAGCATCTCGGGGATGCTGGCCATGCTCCCGTCCACGGGGCGCACGATCAGCAGGGCGCGCTCGTCTTCGATCGGCGCGCGCTCGACCATCAAGTTCAGCAGGCTCGCCGACGCCAGCAGACGGCGCAGGCGGCCGTGAAGTTCCGACTCGCCCTGCTCTTCGGCGCGCTGGGCCAGCCAGGCCGCCAGCTCGTTGGGCGTGCGCAGCTCCAGCCACGCTGTGGGCGCGACCGGCAGGGACTCCGACAACTGCGAGCGCCGCGGGCGTTCCTCGCTGAGGGCGCTGGCGCTGGCCTCGACGGGCGCCGGGCGCTCGGCTTCGCGTTCGCGCCAGTCGAGGAAGCGCTCGATGGCGTCGTCCAGGTACTTCACCTGCTCGCGCAGGGCGAAGTAGCGGCGCAGCTCGGGCGTGACGGCCTCGACCGGGATCGCGCCGCTCGGCTGCAGGGCCTGCAGCTGGTCCTCGGCGCGGTTCAGCACGTCGTCAATGCGCGCCACCACGGCGTCGGGGTCGTCCAGGTTCACGGCTTGCGCCGGCAGTGCCGGGCGCATCGGGATCAGCCCGACGCCGATGTCGTCGCCGCGCGCCATCAGGTGCACGATGGTGGGCACTTCCGGGTTGAGCTCGGAAAGCCGCGCTGACAGCGGGCGCGTGAGCTGCCGCTCGATCTCGCGCTTGATGGCGCGCGCGCCCAGGGCCGGGTGGAAGCCCTTGTCCACCACGCGCTCCATGGCCAGCGCGTCCACCTGCAGCACGCAGCGCCGCCGCGCCAGCCCCTCGCGCCGGAACACCTCGCGCAGCAGCAGCTGCGCGATGCGCTCGATCTGCACGCGCTGCAGGCGCTGGAACGGCACGATGCGGTCGATGCGGTTGAAGAACTCCGGCCGGAAGAAACGCCGCGCCGCCTGCACGTAGGCCTCGTCGCCGCGCTGCTCGTGGCCGCCGACGCCGAGGCCGCCCTGGGCTTCGCGCACGCCCAGGTTGCTGGTCATGATGATCACGCAGTTGGTGAAGTCGGCCGTGCGGCCCAGCGCGTCGGTGAGGCGCCCTTCGCCCAGCACCTGCAACAGCACGTCGAAGGCGGCCGGGTGGGCCTTTTCGATTTCGTCGAGCAATATGGTGGCAAAGGGCTGGCGGCGCACGGCGCTGGTGAGCAGCCCCTCGGGCTCGCTGAGCGTGCCGACCAGGCGCGCGACAGATGCGCCGTCCACGAATTCATTCATGTCGAAGCGCAGCAGCCTTGCGGCGTCGCCGTAGAGCCAGTGGGCGAGCGCCTTGGCGGTCTCGGTCTTGCCCACGCCCGTGGGGCCCAGAAACAGCAGCGAGCCCAGCGGGCGCTCCGGGTCGTTCAGCCGCGCCTTGGTCACGGCCACCACATCGGCCAGGGCCTCCACGGCCGCTTCCTGGCCGATCACCCGCTCGCGCAGGCCGTAGGTGACCATGTCGCGCGAAAGGCGCGAGTTGGCATCCAGGAACATCACGCGCAGGCCGCTGCGGGCTTCGAACTCGCTCAGAGCTTGAAAGCGGTGGATCGCGCCGTTGCGGTGCTTGACCGCCAATTGCTGTAAGAAGCCGGCGACCTTGCCGGGCATGGCGACCTCGCGCTGGTAGCGCTGCATCAGGTCCAGCGCCGTGGGCAGCACGTCGTGGCTGAAGCGGCACTGGTGGCGGGCCTCCAGCTCGCGCTGCACGTGCAGCAGGATGCGCAGGTTTTCTTCTTCGGCGGGCTCGTCGAGGCGCAGCACGTGGAACAGGTCGGCAAAGCCGCGGTCGAGCTCGTTCAGCACGCGGAACTGGTCGGGTGTCATTTCTACAAGCAGCCGCACCTCGTGCTTCTCGATCTGCGGCTTCAGCACCTGCGCGGCGCTGACCTTGCTGCTGGCGGAAATGCCGGCCCTGAACAGGCCGATGAAATCGTCGAAATACAGCACGTGGCCGCGGCGCTTGCACTCGGCGAGAATCGCGTGCACGCGGTTCTCCCACTGGCCGACGAAACTCATGCCCGAGATCAGCCGCTGTGGCGAAAGCAGCCACACCTGGCCGCGCGGGCCCTGGCCGTCCTCGCCCTTTGCTTCGATGCGGCGGCGCACGGCCTCATGCACCAGGGCGGTCTTGCCGGCGCCGGACCGGCCGAGCAGCAGCAGCGGGCGCTTGTCGGGGTGCTCCAGCAGGCGCAGCAGCTCGGAGACGGGTTCTTCGCGGCGCACGGCGCGCTCGAGGTCGTCGGGGTAGAGGGCGTTAAGCTGGCGGCCCACGCGCTGCAGCTCGTCGGCACCGCGCATCTGCTCAAAGCTGCCGATCTCGGCGCGGTCTTTCTTGCGCGGCGGCACGTGGGAGGCCTCGACGGCGAGGTCCAGGTCCAGGTGCGAGATCCAGGCCGTGCCGCGCATGGCGTCGAGTGCCGGGTCCACCTCGCCGTGCTCGCGCTCGAGCTTGCGGTAGTGGGCGGTCAGCACCTGCTCGGCGCGGGTCTCGAGGCTTTCGCCGCGCGCCAGCGTGAAGGCCAGCGCCGGCAGGCGCGGCGTGAAGGCGATGCGCTGTTCGCCCTGCTGGTAGACCGCGAACAGGAAGCGCGTCTCCACGCTGCGGCGCTTGAGCTGCAGGCGCAGGCTGACGTGCTGCTCGTGAAGCTCGGGGCACTGGGTGCGCCAGGCCAGCGCGTCGTGGCGGGCTTCCTCGGCCAGTTTCTGCAGCAGCTTGCGCAGGGCGGTGCGCACGGAGTCGGTGGAACGGCGCAGTTCCGGCCGCACGGCCTCAACCTCGTCGAAAAACAACGGGCGCACGAAGAAGACGTCGCGGCCTTCCTGGCTGAACTTCTCCTGGTAGAGCGGGATGGTCAGCTTCACAGGCCCACCTGCTTTTCCAGCTCGAGCTCGAAGCCCGCCTTGATGCAGCGCGCCAGCACGGCGTCGATGCGGCTGCCGGTCCAGGCGATGATTTCTTCCAGGCGCTCGTCCTTGGCCTGGTGCTGCGCCATGTCATAGCGGCGGCGCACGGGCTCGGCGCTGGCCATGCCGCGCGGCAGCGGGAACCTGGCGCGCCAGGCGGATTGCGCGTGGCAGCCTACTTCCACGTTGATCGGCTCCGATTCGCTGTCGAACCGGAAGCGGTGCGCGCCGGCCTCAAGCCGCAGCATCAGCGCGGCGTCGTCACCCCGCAGCTCCAGCACGATCGCGCCGGTCTCCTCACGAGGATTGGCCAGGAAGTGCTCGATGTCCGCGGGCGGGAACAGCACCGGGCGCTGCTCCTGCGTGCCGTGGGCCTGCAGCGTCACCGCGTGGCGCAAGGCTTCCGAGGCGCGGCCGTCGAACTCAACGCGCCGCTGCAGCTCGCGCTGCTCGGCCTCGCTGAATTCGCGGGCGGCCCACAGCAGCTCTACTTGCATGCCGCTCGCGACCGCCCAGGCGTGGTACGCGCCGGCCAGCTCGAACATCAACTCGTTGTGGTGCGAGTAGACCCACAGGCTGGCCAGGTTGGCGCCTTCGCCGTCCAGGCGCATCAGCGCCCGCAGCGCGCCGGACCACGCGGCCTTGCAGGCTTCCACTTCCGCGCGGGCGGGCTGCTCCTGTGTGCGCGCGCCGCCCAGCGACGCCAGCGCAAACCGGTCCTCGGCCACGACCGTGGCCTCCATGCACGCTTCGAAACCGTGCAGCACCTCGCGCACTTTGGCCAGCCGCTGCTCGGCCTCGAACACGCGGGCGGGGATGGGCTGGTCCGGCTTCTTGCGGCGGCGGCGCTTCTCCATCTCGAGCGTACGGTTGAGCCGGTAGATCTCGTTGCGCAGGCGCAGCGCGGCCGACGACGCCAGCGCGGTCTGCAGCTTGCGGCGCAGCACGGTGACGTCGTGGCGCAGACCCGCCAGCCACGCCTCGGCGAACGAGTGCGCCTGCGGCCGTGAATCGGCGCCGGTCAGCGGCGCGGTCGCGAGTTCCAGCTTGCTCTCGCCGGCCGCCACCACGGCGCTGAGTGCATACTCCGTGGGCTGGGTGTTCAGCGCCTCCGCCAGCGGCACCAGCATGCCGGCTTCGATTTCGCGCTTGAGCGGCCGGGCGCCGAGCGCCGGCTGGTAGGCCTTGCGCGCCACCAACTGCAGGGCGTCATCGCCGACCTCGAGGCGCGTGCCGGTGTCGCGCAGGCCGGAGCGCAACTTCAGCAGCTCGATCTCGCGCCGCACGATCTGCAGCACCGAGCTTTCGTCCAGCGGCAGAAACGGCACCACGCGGTCGATCCGGTTCAGCAGCTCCGGCCTCACGAAGTCGCGCAGGGCGCGGGTGAAGTGGCCGGCGGCGTCGGCGGCGTTTTCGCCGAAGCCGATGGCGCCCTGCATGAAACCCTCGGCGCCGAGGTTGCTGGTCATGATCACCACGGCGTTGCTGAAATCGGCCAGGCGCCCGGCGGCGTCCGTGAGGCGCGCCTCGCCCAGCACCTGCAGCAACAGGTCGAAGAACAGCGGGTGGGCCTTCTCGAACTCGTCGAACAGCAGCACCGCAAACGGCTGCTCGCGCACGCGGGCGGTCAGCAGCCCCTCTTCGCCGAACGCGCCGCCGATCAGGCGCTGCACGGCCGCGGGGCTGGCGTACTCGCTCATGTCGAAGCGGGTGATGCGGCGCCGGTCATTGAACAGATACTCGGCCAGCGCCTTGCTGGTCTCGGTTTTGCCGACGCCGGTGGGGCCGACGAACAACAGGCTGGCCAGCGGCTTGCGCGGGCGCGACAGGCCGGCCTTGACCGTGGCCAGCAGGTCGGTGACCAGCTCGATCGCGCCCGGCTGGCCGATGATGCGCTCACTGAAGAACTGCTGCACGGGGCCGGGTTGCATGGGCAGGGCGCTGTCCAGCATCAGGCGCGGCAGGCCGGTCTCGCGCGAGAAGGCGGCGTAGACGTCGGCGTCGGTCGCCGGCTGCTCGCGGTCAGACAGCAGGTTGCGCAGGAAGCGCAACGGCCGCCCGGGGTAGGCCGAGTAAGTGGCGTAACGGCGGTGCAGGCGGTCGATGGTCTCGAGCGTGTTCAGCTCGATCAGCTCGCGCCCCTTGGCCTGCGAGATTTCGTGCGCCACGGAAAGCAGGATCGCGGCCGCGGTGTCCGGCGCGGGCTCGGTGATTTCCAGCTTGCGGAACACGCCGAGCAGGTGCGGGTCCTGGCGCTCGATCACCGGCAACTGCTCGGGCGTGCACTCCACCACGCACAGCAGCTCGCCGCGCGCGATGAAAGGTCGCAGGAAACCGGCGATGCCCTGCTGGATCATCACGCCCTTGCCGACTTCCATCAGCTCGACCAGGTTGCCGAGGTGCAGGATGGCGCGGGTGCGGGAAGCTTCTTTGCGCAGCTTGTCGCAGCGCTCCTGCCACATGCCGAAGCCGGACATGCCCGCCACCAGCCTTGAGCCGCTGGTCGCCCAGAACGGCGTGCGCCCGAACTGGTAGTGCTGGCGCTGCCGCACCAGCTCATGGAACACGGCCGTCTTGCCCACGCCGCTGGGGCCGACCAGCAGCACGCTCTGCGGCCCGGGCTCCGACAGCGCGTCCGCCAGGCGCCGCGCGTGCGCGTCGTATTCGTGGGCCTGGGGCAGCTTCTGCTGGGTGAGGTCCACGGCCACGTTTTCAAGTACCGAGGGCTCCTTGGGCGCGCGCGCCTCGCGCATCGCCAGGTCCTTGGGCGTGGGGATGTCGGCCGTGAACTTCGCGCTCTCGACGCTGAGCGACTGGCTGCGCTGCACGGCCGCCAGGTTCCAGAGCGTGGCGTCGGCGCGGGTGCGGTGCAGCGCGAGCTTGAGCTCGTCGGGCACGCGGCGCTGAAGCTCGGCCTCGTCGGGCGCGATCACCTCGATGGCCAGGGCCGGGAAGTACGCGGCCCAGGCCTCACCGGGGAACTCGAACACGGCCGCCTGGAAGCTGAGTTCCAGCGGCTCGCTCCAGAGCGGCAACTCGCGCGGGGGCGGCAGCGTGACCTTGAACTCGCGGGCCACGGGCGTCGAGGGCGAGCAGCGCCGGAACAGCTCAAGCAGCGGGCTGCGCTCGGCCAGGCCGCGCGCGTTGCCCAGCACGGCGCGGCGCGCCTTGGCCGGTGTGGCCTCAAGCCGCGAGATTTCCGGGTAATGCAGCGCCTCGGCGAGCACGCTGTCGTTCTCGAACGCCTGGATCAGCGTGTGAAGTTGCAGGCGGCGTTCGGTCACGGCGCGTAACGTCTCAGGGTTGCATGGGGCGCGCATCATAGTGGATGATGCGGCCATGCGCTACGAAGGCAGCATCTACCGCCCGCCCAGCGAGGCGAACAGCTACATCCTGCAGGCCACCGTCGGCTGCAGCTGGAACCACTGCACCTACTGCGACATGTACCGCGACAAGCAGTTCCGCGTGCGCGCGCAGGCCGAGACGCTGGAAGACATCGCCATGGCGGCCGCGACGTACGGCGAGCGAATCGACAAGGTGTTCGTGGCGGACGGCGACGCGCTGGTGATGACGCTGGATGAATGGGAGCCGATCCTGCGCGCCTGCCGCGAGCAGTTCCCGCGCCTGCGCCGCGTCAGCGCCTACGCGACGGCACGCAACCTGAACGAGAAAACCGAGGCTGAGCTGAAGCAGCTGCGCGAGTGGGGACTGTCTCTTCTATATATAGGGCCCGAATCCGGCGACGACGTCACACTCAAGCGCATCGCCAAGGGGGCGGACTTTGCCGGGCACGTCACGGCCGCGCAGAAGGCCCACGCGGCCGAGATCAAGCTGTCGGCCATCTTCCTGCTGGGTGCGGGCGGCATTGAGCGCAGCGCCGAGCACGCGGAGGCCTCGGCGCGGCTGGCCAGCGCCATGGACCCGCGCTTCGTGTCGTGCCTGACGCTGACCGTGGTGCCCGGCACGCCGATCGCGAAGCTGGAGGAGACCGGGCGCTTCGAGCTGCCCGACATCATGGGCCTGCTGCGCGAGCTGAGAACCTTTGTGGACCTGGCCCGGCCGACAGACGCCATCTTCCGCAGCAACCACGCCAGCAACTACCTGCCCCTGGCCGGGCGCTTGCCGCGCGACCGCGAGCGCATCGTGCAGGTGCTGGACGCGGCCTTGAGCGGCGAGATCCCCCTGCGCCCGGAATGGGCCCGCGGCCTGTAAATGACAACAGGCGATCCAAGGATCGCCCGTTGTCACGTCGGGGGACGGTGCTGTCTAAAGCCTTCTGCACGGCGGCCGGCGGGAGAGCGCATAGCTCGGCCCGGGCCGATGAAACCACGGGTAAACACGGGTGCACACGGTTAAACTCGCAGGCAATCCGTGTTTACCTGTGTTCAGCTGTGGTTCCTTCCGCTTGCAAGGCCGCAGCGCGAGAGCCGCTGTCCATGCTGCGTGCGGTAGCGATCTAGCGGCGGCCCTTTCGACCGCGGTTGTCACCCTGGCCCTTGCCTGCGCGACCCTTGTGCTTGCCGGCCTTGCCCTGCTGCTTGCCCTTGCCCGCGCGGCCCTTGTGCTTGCCGGCCTTGCCCTGCTGCTTGCCTTTGCCTGCGCGACCCTTGTTCCTGCCGGCCTTGCCCTGCTGTTTGCCTTTGCCTGCGCGACCCTTGTGCTTGCCGGCCTTGCCCTGCTGCTTGCCTTTGCCCGCGCGACCCTTGTGCTTGCCGGCCTTGCCCTGCTTGCCCTTGCGGGCTTTCTGCCCGTCGCGCTTCTCGGCCTTGCCCTGCTGCTTGCGGGCGCGCTCCTTGGGCGTGGCCTGCTTGCCGCGACGTTGCTCGGCCTGCTTGTTGGCCTTGGCCTGCGTGCGTTCCGGCCCCCGAGCCTCGAGGTTGCCGGCGCCGATCACCACCGCCAGCAACAGACCCAGTATCCATGTGTATTGCATGACTTCCTCCTTATGGCTGCCCGTTTGAGCCGCCTGGTTCCGAATGCCCCTCTTCGAGACATCAAACCCCGGCCAAGGCCGAAGGTTTCGGTGGGAGTACCTCTCGCAGCGTGGCGCTGGTTTGTGGGTGGTGGTCAGACGTCGGAAGTCGCGGGCACTTCTTTGGCGGCTTCGGGTGTTTCCCTGCTCGCGGGCCCTTGGTCCAAGGCCGGCGCTTTCTGCCACGGCCAGCGGAAGGCTTCCACCGGGTCATATCCCGAGCTGCCCCAGGGGTTGCAGCGCAGCACGCGCCAGGTGGCCATCACGCTGCCTTTCAGCACGCCCTTCTGGCGGATCGCCATGAAGGCGTACTCGCTGCAGGTGGGGTAGTGACGGCAGGCCGGCGGCAGCAGCGGGCTGATGGCCCGCTTGTAGAACCAGATCGGCGCCAGCAGCGGCAGCTTGCGCGCCTCCCAGGCGCGCCGCAGCGGTGATCTTGACTCGTCAAGCTTGAACTCCATCACAGCCACTCGGCCGCCTGGGCCGCGAAGTAGGTCAGGATCATGTCCGCGCCCGCGCGCGCGATGCCGGTCAGGCTCTCCAGCACCACCGCCTGCTCGTTCAGCCAGCCGCTTTTCGCGGCGGCCTTGATCATCAGGTACTCGCCGCTCACCTGGTAGGCCGCGATCGGCAGCGGGCTGAAGTCGCGCAGCGCCGCGATCACGTCCAGGTACGGCCCGGCCGGTTTCACCATCAGCATGTCGGCGCCTTCGTCCTCGTCGAGCGCCGCCTCGCGCAGGGCCTCGCGGGCGTTGGCCGGGTCCATCTGGTAGGTCTTCTTGTCGCCGGCCTTGGGCGCGGAATCCAGCGCGCCGCGGAACGGGCCATAGTAGGCGCTGGCGTACTTGGCCGTGTAGGCGAGAATTGCGACGTCGGTGAAACCCTCGTCGTCCAGCGCCGCGCGGATCGCGCCCACGCGGCCGTCCATCATGTCGGAGGGCGCCACGATGTCGGCGCCGGCGCGTGCCTGGCAGACGGCCTGTTTGCACAGCACCTCGACGGTTTCGTCGTTGACGATCACGCCCTCGCGCACGATGCCGTCGTGGCCGTCGCTGTTGTAGGGGTCGAGTGCCACGTCGGTGATCACCGCCACGCCCGGCGTGTTCTCTTTAATGGCGCTGATGGCGCGCGGGACCAGTCCCTTCTCGTTCCAGCTTTCGTCGCCGGTGGGGTTTTTCTTAGCCTCGGGCACCTTGGGGAACAGCACCACCGCGTTGATGCCCAGCTTGTGGGCGCGCTCGACCTCGCGCACCAGGCCGTCGAGCCCCCAGCGCGTCTGGCCGGGCAGGGATTCCAGCGGGGTGTCGCCCTTGTCCTCGTGCAGGAACAGCGGGTAGATCAGCTGCTGCGGCGAAAGGCGCGTTTCGCGCACCAGGCCGCGGATTGCTTCACTGCGGCGGTTACGGCGCGGGCGGATGGGGAGGTCAAGGTCGCTCATGTCGAACAGGTTATAGGTTTCAGGTTTCAGGTTGTAGGGGTCATACGACCTGCCGCCTGCCGACTCCCGCCTGTAGACTGCTTCCATGCGGCTGATTGCTTTCATTCTTGCCGTTCTGCTTGCCCCGCTTGCGGCCGCGCATCCTCTGGATGACAACGCGCAACTGGCCAGCGAGGTGGTGATCGTCTCCGACCAGCGGATCGAATACGTGCTGGACTTCCGCTACGTCAGCGTGCTCGCCAGCTACACCGAGGTCAGCGGCGGCATCACCGGCCAGGGGCTGGATGCCAACGGTGACGGCCGCGTCACCAGCGCCGAGCTGAAGCAGCGCTATAACCTGCTGATCGACCGGCTGATTTTCGCCGTCACCTTCAAGGTGGACGGGCAGCCGGTCAACTTCGAGCCCGACTTCGAGCGCTTCCTGTTCGCCGACCTGAACCAGCCGGGCGTCGCTCTGGACCTGGCCGGCGGACAGCCCCTCGACACGCTGCGCATCCACTATCGTTTCGTGTTCTGGTGGCAGCCGCAACGGCCGCTGGCACCCGGCCCGCACCGGCTGGAGTACATCTTCAGCGGCGAGCAAAGCGTGTTGCACACGCCCGAGCAGCAGATGATCGCTTTCGACGCCCGGGTGCAGCCGCGCCAACGCCTGGCCGACGTAAGCTTCGACCAGGACGGCCTGCCCTTCCCGAGGCTGAGTTTTCAGTGGGTCGTCAACCCGCCAAAGTTGGAAGTTCAGCCGGTGGACACCGCGCCCAGGATCACGCCGCCGCCCGGCCGCGAACCGCTGGACGACGCCGCCACGCCCGAGGGCCTGGCCGAGTTGCCGGCCTGGCTCACCTTCACGGCCGGCCTGTGCATGCTGCTGTTCGGCATCGGCGCGGCGGCACGGCGCGCGTTCTTGCCCGGCAAGGACGGCCGAAAACTGCTGGGCGCGCTGCTGGTGGCGGTGGCCGGAGCGGCCATCATGCTGGGCGCGCTGGTGCGGGTGGGCGTGATCACACTGTTTTAGACCATGCAGAAGGGACCCTTGCGGGTCCCGTCTGCATGGTCGGGGCGACTGGATTTGAACCAGCGGCTTCCACGTCCCAAACGTGGCGCTCTACCAGGCTGAGCTACGCCCCGACATCTTTCCTGACACTGGCCCGCGTAATGTACCCGTCATTTCCGCCCCTGCCAATGATGTGACGTTGTTGAAGGCATCCCGGCCGGATACAATCAGGATCGAGGCCGTATCGGTGCTGAGGTAGTGTAATGTCCCGCCTGGTGTCATCCGTCCTGAAGCGCGAACAGATCGTGGAGCGCCTGACCGCGCATCCGCTGACGCTGTCGCTGGGTGCGGTGATGGTGTTCGCGCAGGTGGCGATCCTGGTGGGCGAGATTTCCGGCGTCCCGTTCGGCAGCTGGCTGGCCTTGAACCTGCAGGATCCCCAGGTCGGCGGGCTGCTGTTCCCGCTGACGCACTACGCGCCGATCGCAAGCGACCTCACCACCGGCGCGGGCTTCCAGGGCCTGGATTTCCTGGCCAGCCTGACGCTGTTCTTCGTGTGCGCGCTGAGCCTGATGACCTGCGGCCCCGTGGTGGAAGGCCACTACGGCACGCGCCGCACGTTCCTGGCGTTTGCGCTGTGCACGCTGGGGCACGGCGCGGTGGCGTCGGCGCTGCCGGGCAAGTTCGCCTTCAGCACGCTGGCCTTCGCGACCTTCCTGATCGTGACCTCACTGCTGGTGCAGCTCGAGCGGCGTGAGTCCCGCGTGGAAGCCGAGAACGACCTGCGCATGCTGCTGCTGATGGCCTCGGTCGTGCTGGCGGCGATGACGGCCGGTTTCCTGCCGCATGCGTCCTACGATGGCCTGCTGGCTGCGGTGGGCGTCGGGCCGGTGTTCGCGGTGGTGGGCTTCGTGGTGAACTGGAAGCTGCAGATGCGCCAGGTGCGTCTGAAGGGCGAGGGCAAGGTCGGCAACCTGTATTTCGTGGAAGAGATCGACCTGCTGACGCGCGAAGAAATCGAGGCGCGCATGGACCGGCTGCTGGACAAGATCGGCGCGCAGGGGCTGGGCGCGCTGGACGCCGACGAGCACCGCTTCCTGCGCAACGCCAGCCAGCGCCTGAAAGCCAGCGAATCGGAAGAGGCGAACATCTAAGGCACGCCGGTCGTGCCGTCGAAAGCGATCCCCAGCGGATCGCTTTTTTTTTGCGCTCGCGCTGCGCACTCGATCGGTTCTCGCGCGATGACGCCAGGATGCGCCACGGCCCCAACGTGGTGGCACAACCACAGGCCAATGGACAGGCGAAACAAGAGAGGGCCGTGGCGTTCTTGGCGCCCTGGCGTTTGATGACGTTCCCTGAACAGAAAGAGCGCGCGAGTTACACGGGACCCTTTGCTCCTTCGTTTCATCGTGTTGCTGATGCAGTTGAAGTCCTTCGTGAACTTCGTGCGGCTTCGTGGGCAACCGCTTTTGCAGTTGGCGTTTGTCGCTGCTCTCTCATGGTTCGGTTTTCAACGCGAAGGAGCGAAGGCTTGCGGGAGTGAGCCACTCAGAAAAGCTCAGGCCACGCGGGGGCGCGGAGGCGCGAAGAGCTGGTTGTTGGTCGTACATCTTCCGCAAGCGGGGGAAGGTATCAACGCCAAGGCGCCAGGATGCGCCACGGCCCCAACGTGGTGGCACAACCACAGGCCAATGGACAGGCGAGCCAAGAGAGGGCCGTGGCGTTCTTGGCGCCCTGGCGTTTGATGACGTTCCCTGAACAGAAAGAGCGCGCGAGTTGCACGGGACCCTTTGCTCCTTCGTTTCATCGTGTTGCTGATGCAGTTGAAGTCCTTCGTGAACTTCGTGCGGCTTCGTGGGCGACAGACGTTCCGAACGCGGGCTGAGTTGTCGATGACGGGGACAGTCCCCAAAAACGGGGACAGTCCCCGCCCGTAGTTTGTGCCCTTCGCTTCAGCTTGACTTGTGCGTGCCGCGGCTTGATCCCTGCCGCACGACCAGCCACACCAGCAGCGGCGCGCCGATCGCGCTGGTCACCACGCCCACCGGCAACTCACGGCCGACGACGATCAGCCTGGCGACGGTGTCGCAGGCGGCCAGGAAGCCGGCGCCGAGCACCACCGACATCGGCAGCATCACCCGGCGGCTGGCGCCCACGCCCATGCGCACCATGTGCGGCACGATCAGGCCGATGAACGCGATCGGCCCGCACCACGCCACGCAGGCGCCCACGCCCAAAGCACCCACGCCCAGCACCAGCGAGCGCAGCAACGGCACGTTCACGCCCTGGCTGTGGGCGCGCTCTTCGCCGCCCAGCAGTGTCTGCAGCGCGCGGGTCTGCGACAGCAGCACGCCCCAGCAGATCGCCACGAAGGGCAGCAGCATCACCACGCCGCGGTAGCCCACCTGTGGCAGGTGGCCCAAAGTCCACTGGATCGCCGCGTACAACTGCACCTGGTCGGCGCTGAACTGCAGGCCCGTCGAAATCGCCGCCGCCGCCAGGGAGATCGCTATGCCCGCCAGCAATATGTCGTTCACCCGCGCCTTGCCGCGCGCGGCAATGGCCGCGATCGCCAGGCTCACCAGCAGCGCGCCGACGAACGCCAGCGCCGCGATCATTGGCAAGCCGTTGGCCAGGCTGATCCCCAGCGCCGGCGCGGCCACCACAGCGACCAATGCCCCCAGCGTCGCGCCGGCCGTGGTGCCCACCGTGCTGGGCGCCGCCAGCGGGTTGGCGAAGATGGTCTGGTAGCAGGCACCCACCAGGGACAGCGTGCCGCCCACCAGCACGGCCATCAGCACGCGCGGGATGCGCAGGTTCTCCAGGATGAATCGGCCGGTGTCGCCCTCCAGCGAGCGGCCCAGCCACGGCGAAGCGGCGACCACGGCGGCGCTCAGCAGACAGAGCAGCAGCACGCGGGTCTTCATGCCGGCCTCCCGGACGGCACCAGCAGCCGGTCCGCGCCGGCCTGCACGATCTCGATGCCGACGTTGAACAGGTCGCCCACGTGGCCCGCCAGCTCAGGCGCGCCATACTCGCACTCAAAGCGCACGCGCCCCTCGGCCATTCCCACCACGCGCACGGCCGATTCACCGACAAAGCGCAGCATGTTCACGTCGTGGGTGATGCACAGCACGCCGCGCCCATCGCGCCACAGGCGGGCGATCAGGCGGTACAGCTCGATCTGCTGGGCCGGGTCGAGGTGATTGGCCGGCTCATCCAGCAGCAGCAGCGGCGTCTCCTGCGCGATCATGCCCGCCACGGCCACGCGCTGGGCTTCGCCGCCGCTGAGCTCACTCACGTGGCGCGCCGCGAACTGCGCCGCGCCCGCCGCGCCCAGCGCCGCCAGCGCGCCCGCTTCCGCGGCGTGGTGCGTCTCGTGAAATCGAAACCGCGCGGCCGTGACCTGTTCCAGCACCGTGATCGGCTCGGCGGCCTGACCCTGCTGCGGCAACCAGGCCAGCTTCGCCGCGCGTTCGCGGCCTGGCATCTCGCGCACGGGCTGTCCGTCCAGCAGCACGCTGCCCTCGGCGGGCAGCAGGCCCAGCGCCGCGCGCAGCAGCGTGGTTTTGCCCGCGCCGTTGGGGCCGAGCAGCGCCACGAACTCGCCCTGTTGCAGGCGCAGCGAGACATCCCGCAGCAGCGTTTTGCCGCGCGCGCGCACCGAGACGTTGGCCAGCTCCAGGCTAGTCATGGCTTCAGCCGCTCGATCTCGGCCTGCAACTCATCAATCGCGCGCAGCAGCCGCCGCCCCGCGCCATAGAAGTGCTTGCCGTGCAGCACGCCCACCCGCCCGTTCTTCACGGCCGTCAGCGGCGCGAGGCTTTGCCAGTCGTGCAGGATCTGCGCGCGCTGGCCGGCGGGCAGCTCGTCGTTCAGGTCGATCACGATGATGATGTCCGGGTCCAGCGCGATCACGCGCTCGGCGCTGATCACCGGCACGCCGGTTTCGTCGTAGTCCACGGCGTTGCGCCCGCCCGCGGCCTCCAGCATGCGGCCGTGGATCGAGTTGCGCCGGAAGAAGGTGATGGGCTCAAGCTTGCCGGGGCTGGGCGTCATCACCAGCAGCACGCGCGGGGCATTTTCGGGCGCGCGGCGGCGCAGGGCCGCGGCCAGGTCATCCGCCAGCCTGTTTGCTTCCTCTATATGGCCGGTGAGTTCACCCAGCTTGCGGGTGCTGGCCACGATGTCCTCGGCCGTGAGCCAGGGCAGAAACGCGGCGTTGCCCAGCCGCGCGATTTCGTCGCGCGGCGTGCCCTTGGATTCGTCGGCGATGATCAGCCCCGGTCCCAGCCGCACGATTGCCTCCGCATTGGGCGTCAGCGCCGTGCCGCAGCCTGCCAGCGCCAGCGCCGGGGGCGGGAAGTCGCAGTAGTCGCTGCGGCCGATCACCAGCTCGCCGGCGCCGATCTCGAACAGCGTCTCGGTGATCGGAGGCGAGAGTGAAACCACCGTCTGCGCCGCCTGTGGTGGCGCCGCGGCATTGTCTCGCAACGCCAGCGAAAGGCCGAACGCGGCCGCGACGGCGATGGCGGCAGCCAGCAGAACGAGCAACAGTGGGTGTTTCTTCACGCGCGCGCAGGAAGACGCGTGCACGGGGGCGCGCGCCCTCCGGCCTCCCTCGAGCCATCCGGACAATCCAGCATCACCGCGAGGTCTGGCTTTACAGTGGCGGGGCCGCCGGGGATTCTCACCCCTGTTCCCGCGGTGAAGGGTGCAATCTAACCAGCAGGCGCGCGCTTGGGTAGACTGGCGCCATGGCTGAGCTGCAACATTATCAGGAAGCCGAGCGCGCCTACTGCCCCGGCTGCGGCGCGTCGCTCGAGCTGCAGGCCGAGCAGGCGATCATGACCTGCCGCTACTGCGGCACCGACAGCAAGGTGGTACGCCGCCTGCGCCGCCTCGAGCCCGAGCTGCCCGACGGCCCGCCGCCCAAACCGCCCGTGGACCCCAGCAAAGACTACGAGAACTGGGGCTGCGAGGCGCTGGTGTGGGGCATCCTCAACGGCAGCGACGTGGCCGAGCAGATCAAGATGGCGCAAGCCCTCAACTGCTGGCCCTGCGCGCACAACAAGCAGATGCCCGGCCTGTTGCCCCAGTACGTGGCCTACATGCTGACCGCGCCGCGCGAGCTGGACAAAGCCATGAGCCAGATCGTCCACAAGCTGATCTGCAGCGACGACCTGAAGGTGCGCAACACCGTGATCCGCGTCGGCCAGAAGTTCGGCTTCACGGCTCCCGGCAGCTTCGGCCTGCTGGACGCCCTGTCCGGCGGCGACGCCGGCACCGTCAAGCTGCTGCTCGAGATCGCCGAGTGGGCACAGGACCACGGCCATGCCGATTACTGCCACCAGGCCCTGATGGCCGTGCAGACCGCCATCGGCCGCGAGCGCAACTACCGCCACGTCTGCAACGAGATCCTGCTGCATCGCCTGCCCTACACCACGGGCCAGGTGCGCGAATGGATTCTGAAACATACGCGCCTGGAGTTCGACGTCGGTTACCGCCAGCACCGCCCCTGGGTGCTTGAGCTGCTCGACGACATGGCCACCGAGCAGCCGGAGCTGATTGAGCCGCTCAACCAGTGCCTGCGCGTCTGCCGCGGCGCCGAAAGCCCCGAGGATTTCCACGGCCGCGTGTTTGCCGTCGGCCGGCTGCGCAGCCGCGCCGCGAAGCTGGCCGCGCTGAACACCATGGGGCACCCGCACCACGACATGAAGCCGGAGGAGGCGGCGCCGATCCTTGAGCAGCTGAAGCCGCTGCTGGATGACGCCGAGTTTGCCGAGCCGGTGGCGAAGATTTTCAGGGACCTGCTGTGGCTGGGAAAAGGCGTGCCGCCCGCGCTGCAGGCCCTGTGGGACGAACGCGGCGAGCAGTTGCCGCGCGTGTTCGTGCAGGGCTACAAGCTGCGCGCCGGCATTCGCGACTGAACACCCCGGCATTCGGCACGTTGATACTGATTCGCATCCTGACACCTGAAGCCTGTAAATGAAGCGCCTGCCCACCAAGCCGTCATGGCTGCCTATGTCCCTGCACCTGGCCCACGGCCTGGTTGCCGGCGGCGTCGGCTACATGCTGGGCTACGCGGCGGTGATCTACATGCACGCGGAGCCCGGCAGCGCGCGGGCCAGCATCGCCGTGGTGGCCGCGTTCGCGCTGGCCGTTTTCGAAGTGGCGTTCTTCGTCTACCTGGTGCTGCGCCGCCGCCGCATGAAGCGCCTGTGGGCCGAGGCGGCGGTGCTGATCAAGGCCGAGGAATGGGATGCCGCGCGCCTCACGCTGCTGGAGCTGCTGCGCTATCCCGAGTATCGCCTGGCGCCGCAGCCGGTGCTGTTCGCGCTCGGCTCATGCGCCGAGGCCCGCGGCGACGAGCGCGAGGCCATGGTGCTGTATCGCCGCTGCGGAGAGTTCCCGGCCGCACTTCGCGCCATGGGGCTGCTGCAGCTCGAACGCGGCCTGAACGACAGCGCCGCCGAGGCCCTGCGCAAGCTGGTGGCGCGGCGGCCGGAAGACACGTTTTCGGTGGTACTGCTGGCGATGGCGCTGTTTCGCGGCGGCAACCAGGGCGCGGCGCAGAAGGTGCTTGAGCGCGCGCTGGAGAAGCGACCGAAGTCGGAGATGCTGAAGGTGAATCTCTCACGCGTTATGAGCGGGGAAGAGCCGATGTTTGAACTGGAGCCGGGCCCGAAGAGTTGACGGCCGGGTGCGTTCCCGGGGTTGCGTGCAGGCGGCGCTTTGGTATTTAGAGAGCGCCCAAGGGAGACCAAGGGCAGGGCAGGGCCCCTTCATCTAATGGTTAGGATACCGCCCTTTCAAGGCGGCGATACGGGTTCGAATCCCGTAGGGGTCACCAGACAAAGGGCGGCGGCGCAATGCGCCGCCGCCGTTCGCCCCACAGACGGATTGACAACGGTGGCGTAGCCAAGTGGTTAGGCAACGGTTTGCAAAACCGTCATACGGGGGTTCGAATCCCCCCGCCACCTCCAGGAATCATCGGCCTCGGAACCAGCTTCCGGGGCCGATTTCGTTGGACATTCCCGGCTCGAACCGGGCGGCGCCGGATGTCCGCGGGTGTCGGTCGGCACTTCCGGGACGGTGCGGGCAGTGGACTGCGCCTTGTGCCGGGCGGCTTGCCGGCGGGCGCGGGCGCCCCGGGGCCGCCAGGTGTTGACGTGTAAAGACAGCAGCCCGCAGATTGGCTCTGCGGGCTGCCTTGGGGCTGGCTCCTCGGGCTGGACTCGAACCAGCAACCTGCCGATTAACAGTTAGTGTCGAGGATAAAATCGGGTCGCTGCAAAACGGTCTCGTATCGCTCTAGAAGGCTTAAATATAGGGCCTCGTGGCATTTCTGCTTTATGCGGCTTCAGGCGGCTTGAGGTGGCTTGAGGCGTTTTTTCGGTACATTTCCGGTACATATCCGGTACAGTAGTTCCGGGTCGAAAGAGACGCCAGACAGGGCGTGTACCGGAAACAATCCATGGGTCGCGAGCGCAAACCAGCGCACATACGGAAGTGGCGAGGCAGCTACTATCTCGTTTTCACCGACTACGGCGTGCAGCCGTATAAGGAGAAGCGGCTGAGCTGCGCGAGCCTCGACGCCCACGACGACGAAGCGCGTAAGGCCCTGCTCAAGGAATACAGGTCGAAGGAAGTCAACGTCCACGCGGAGGCCAACCGCCGTGGCGGCTTCCTTGGCTACGACACCAAACTGATCGACGCGATCGACGACTACCTCAGCGATGTCAAGCGGCGCGTGAAAGTGCGCGAGGCCAACCCGGTCGCCCGCGCCGGCCTGGCCGCCAGTTCCGGCCGTCATCTCGAGGTCAGCCTCGGCTACTTCAAGCAGTGGCTCGCCGTTGAAAAGCTGGAGGCGCTGACGACGGGCGATTTCGAACCGCGAAACATCCGCCGCTACCGGGACTGGCTTGCATCCACGCCGACTCGGCGCGGCAACAGCGAACTGTACCGCTCGGCCGCGACACTCAACTTCCACACCATTGCTCTGCGCACGGCGATCAATTGGATCAGCGACTTGCGTCCACCGCGCTTCCCGGACATCGACAATCTGCGCAGAGCGTTGCGGCCGCAGCCTGTGCGGAACACGAAGCAGCTTGCCCTGACGCCGGAAGTGCTCAAGGTCTTCCTGGCCGAGGCTTTGAGCCACGACGATCCCGAACGTGTGCTCAACATTGAACGTGAGCGCCACGGGCGCGTTGAAGTTTACCGCCAGAAGAAGGCGGTGATGTCGGCCACTCCAGTCTCGCGGCTTTTCGTCCTGCTGGCCCTGACCGGCGCGCGTGTTACCGAGGTGCTGCACCTGAAGTGGGCTGACATCGACCTGCCACGTGGACGCCTGCGCATCTACGCGCAGAAAACGGGCTACTTCCGCATTCTGCCGCTTGTCAACGCCCCGGAAGGCGAGATCAGCCCCACCCTGCTGCAACTGCTGCGCGAATGGAAGCTTCAGGCCGGCGAGCGCGAGTACGTGCTGCCCTACGACCCCGCCGCCACCGAAGCTCCCGTTTTCCCCAAAAGCGCGTGGGAACGCGTCAACCGCAACGCAAAGCTTCCCCGCATCGGGCCCCAGATGCTGCGCCGCACCTTCACAAGCTACTGCGCCAGCCTTGGCGTCCCGGCGGCCGTCGCGGCCCTGTGGCAGGGCCACGGCGCGAACGTCGCGGAGGTAAGCTATCGTCAACAACTGCTGGAACGCGGCGAAGGAAGCATCGAGGAAGCCATGGGGCTGGCTCCCCTGCTTCATCGTATGAAACAGGGCCGCACCAGCGAGGCCGCGGAAGCATGAGCGACTTCTTCCAGTGGAGCACAGCACTGCCCACGGCGCAGGCCATGCTCTCCGGCGAGTATCGCCGTGTAGTACGGGAGCTCGTTTCCCATTGGGAAGGGCGAGCCGTCCTGCGGGTGCTGTCAACTTCCCGTCGGCAGCTGTCGCGACTCTCAAAACGCGCCGCGCGGGCGGCAGGTGCGTGGCAGTCCGAGACTGGCGACAGCCTTCGTGAAGCGCTTGGGTCGAAACCGAGCACCAGACAGATCGCGGCCGTTGAGGCGATCATCGACCGCTTGCGAGCCAGGCTCAACGGCTTCGTCGCTGTACCTCCTACGTCACCAGCGCCCGCGCTAAGCCGTCACACGTACATGGAGTGGACCAAGGGCGTATCTCGCCCGGTCAGGACTGCATTGGCCCGGAGCCTGCGCCGACTGCCTCAACCCCTGGTGGCACTGCACCGTGAGCAAGTATCGAATCCGTGGCTGGCGGCCTGGATCCTCGATCGATGGCTGGATGAATCGGCGAATCCCGAAGAGTTGCTGCCCTGGTTGGCCGGCTGGAACGCGCGCCATCGCCTTCCCACGGCTGCCGAAGCGGCCGCAAACTGGATGCAGTGGCGCAAGGGCAACGTCCGGCTCGCGCCGCCCGAGGTTGAACGGTTTCTGGCCTTCCAGCTGGGTCTGGTCATTGACGGCCTGCGGGATGCTTCGTTCGAAGGTGCAGCGGGTTTTGTTCAACTCGCTCAACCCTCCGAGCCCGTGTCCATACCGGCCACCGCTGCTGCGCCCGCAGGCGCTAACGAGAGCCGCGTGTACACGCTGCAGGAAGCCGCCAGATGCTTCGGTGTGAAGGTCTGGACCATGCGAGAAGCTGTCAGGAGAGGCGAGCTCAAGTGCTCCCGCCCGACGGCCGCATCCAACGCGCCCATCTACCTCCGAGACTGCGACATCCGCGACTGGCTGGCCGCCCAGACAGGCAAACGCCAGCGCGCTGCGCCGCAGAAAGAGTCGCCCGGAGCAGTGTGACAGTTGTGGCGGAAGCTGCACGGTATCGCAGCGGTCGCGGTGGGTAGAGTCAACGTAAGGGAACAAAACAGGCCCGCAAAGATTGCGGGCAACGCGTGCAGCACGGCGACGACGGACCTTCGTTGCAAGCGCCAGTGCGGTAGACGTTTTACTCCGCACAGGGGGTTGGTGCCCCCGGCGACGCAGCGTGAAGCTGCGCGGCCCCTGGTGCGCCCTGTTTCAATCCGCGCCGGGGGTTGGTGCCCCCGGCGACTACGTCACTTGTTTCGTTTGCGAGAGTAGGGCCGTTTCAATCCGCGCCGGGGGTTGGTGCCCCCGGCGACGAGGACTTCTACCGCATCCAGTCCCTGACCCCGGAGTTTCAATCCGCGCCGGGGGTTGGTGCCCCCGGCGACGTTCCCGTTCCACTGATGATGCGCCAACGCGTAGTTTCAATCCGCGCCGGGGGTTGGTGCCCCCGGCGACGCACCTCAATCGAGGAGGCGGCGAAGCGTAAGGTAGTTTCAATCCGCGCCGGGGGTTGGTGCCCCCGGCGACGCCGGCCGTGGGGAAAGGCGAAGTGCCTTGTGGTGTTTCAATCCGCGCCGGGGGTTGGTGCCCCCGGCGACCCGCCATCACACCGTAGACCGCCGCGATGAACTCGTTTCAATCCGCGCCGGGGGTTGGTGCCCCCGGCGACTGG
>JAANMX010000808.1_pt1 | contig 39308 bp, 31 predicted proteins | sample 7279681 | NCBI WGS metagenome assembly JAANMX01 (sample SAMN14094542, study PRJNA606508) | bioreactor metagenome | isolation source: A lab-scale SPAN reactor treating ammonium-rich wastewater day 351 | place: Ireland: Galway | collected 2018-01-01 | reverse complement strand
CCCACGGCCACCGCCCCGGCGCCTGCGGCGGCGCCTGCGGCGCCGGGTGCGCCCGCCGCCGCGCGCCCCGCCGCGGCCTCCCGCGGCGAAGGCGGCGTGGTCGCGCCGATGCCGGGTCTCGTGCTCAAGATCCACGTGCGCGAGGGCGACGCGGTGGCCGCCGGGCAGACGCTGCTGGTGATGGAGGCGATGAAGATGGAGAACGCCGTCGCCTCGGCCTACGCGGGCACGGTGGCCCGCGTGTACGTGCGCGAGGGCGACGCGATCGCCGAGGGCGACCTGCTGGTCCAGGTCTCGCGCCCGCACCTGACCACCCTCTGAGGAGGCGCCGTGAAGGGTCTCGCGCTGCGCCTCTTGATCGTGCTCGCCGTGCTCGGCGTGGGCCTCGCCTCCGCCGACGACCGGCCCCGCTTCGGCGTGACCTTCGAGCCGGGTGCCGTCTACCTCCGCATCCACAAGGGCACCCGCGACGGCCTGCGCAACGACTACAGGGGCCCGGCCGCCACCCGCGGCGTGGTGCGCGACGCGCAGGAGCGCGAGATCGGCACCTTCATCACCGTGCACGCCGACGACTTCGAGGCGGTCGTGCGGGCCGACTTCGCGCCGGGCCAGGGGCTCGCGGCCGCCGACCACGTGGCGGTGCCGGAGCTGCAGCTCGCCTTCGTGCCGTTCCAGGTCGAGCCCGCCGGCGCCTACTTCCGGATCGACAAGGGCCGCTCCGAGCTCCCGGTGCTGAAGCGCGCGGCCAAGGGCCAGTTGTGGGACGCCCAGGGCCGAGTGGTCGCCATCTACACCGTGGTCACGGTCGCCGAGCACGAGAGCCTCGGCTTCGTCACCCAGTTCGCGGCGGGCGCCTTCGCCCACGACGTGAAGGGCGGCGACGTGGCTGGCTACCTTGACCAGGTCGTGCAGGGCAGCGGCCTCGCCAACCTGACCGCGGGCCACCTGGTGATGATCGCGATCGGCCTGCTGTTCATCTGGCTGGCGATCGCCAAGGACTACGAGCCGCTGCTGCTGGTGCCGATCGGCTTCGGCATCCTGGTCGGCAACGTGCCGCTGCCGTTGTCGATCTTCAACAGCGTCTCGCTGTACATGATCGACCCGGTGTCGCGCGAGTACGTGTTCAACACAAGCGGCAACAGCGTGCTGGGCATCATCTACTACGGCGTGCGCGCGGGCGTGTTCCCGCCTCTCATCTTCCTCGGCATCGGCGCGCTCACCGACTTCCAGGCGCTTCTGTCCAACCCGCGCAGCCTGCTGCTGGGCGCCGCCGCCCAGATCGGCATCTTCACGACCTTCCTCGGCGCGCTGTGGCTCGGCTTCTCGCCGCAGAGCGCGGCCGCGATCGGCATCATCGGCGGCGCCGACGGCCCGACGGCGATCTTCACCGCGTCCCGCCTGGCGCCCGCCCTGATCGGCCCGATCGCGATCGCCGCCTACAGCTACATGGCGATGGTGCCGATCATCCAGCCGCCGATCATGAAGCTGCTGACCACGCGCGAGGAGCGGCTGATCCGCATGAAGCCCGGGCGCAAGGTGTCGCGCTTCGAGAAGATCGCGTTCCCGGTGATGGGCCTGCTGGCCACCACGCTGCTGGCTCCGGGCGGCCTGCCGCTGCTCGGCATGCTGTTCTTCGGCAACCTGCTCAAGGAGTCGGGCGTCACCGGGCGGCTGGCCAAGACCGCGTCGTCGGCGCTGCTCGACTCGTGCACGATCCTGCTCGGCCTGGCGGTCGGCGCCTCGACCGCCGCGGACGTGTTCCTCACCCCGCAGTCGGTGATGATCTTCGTCCTCGGCTGCCTGGCCTTCGCGTCGGCCACCGCCGGCGGCGTGCTGTTCGCCAAGCTGATGAACGTCTTCTCGGCCGACAAGGTGAACCCGCTGATCGGCGCCGCGGGCGTCTCGGCCGTGCCCGACTCCGCCCGCGTGGTGCACCAGGTGGGCCAGGCGGAGGACCCGGGCAACTACCTGCTCCAGCACGCGATGGGACCCAACGTCGCGGGCGTGATCGGCTCGGCGCTGGCGGCCGGCGTGTTCCTCGGCCTGTTCTGACGGGAGGTCCCATGTCGCAGATCGTCTCGGTCGTCCCCAACATCTCCGAGGGTCGCGACGCGGCGTTCGTCGACTCGCTGCGCGAGAGGCTGGAGCGGGTGGCCGGCCTGGTCGTGCTCGACGTGTCGATGGACCAGGTCCGCAACCGCACGATCTTCTCCTTCACCGGCTCCCGCGAGGCGCTGTTCGAGGGTGGCTTCATCGTCTACGAGGCGACGCTCGGCCACGTCGACATGCGCCACCACCAGGGCGAGTACCCGCGCATCGGCGCCGTCGACGTGTTCCCCTTCGTGGCGCTGCGCGACGCGCCGATGGCGATGACCGTCGACTGGTCGGTGCAGTTCGCCGAGGAGGTGGCGCGGCGCTTCGAGCTGCCCGTGTACCTCTTCGCCGAGTCGGCGCGCACGAAGCTGCGGCGCGACGTCGAGAACATCCGCGAGGGCGAGTACGAGGGCTTCGCGGAGAAGATGCTGGACCCGGCCTGGAAGCCCGACTTCGGCCCCGACCGCTTCCCGCTCGACAAGGGGGCGACCATCGTCGGCGCGCGTCTGCCGCTCGTGAACTTCAAGGCCTACCTGACGACGCCGCTCGAAGAGGCCGCGGAGCGCGTCGCCGACGTGCTGTCCGACCCGGCGACCGGGATGACCGGCGTGCACTTCTACCCGGCGCTCGACCGCACCCGCAACCAGGCGCTGCTCAACATCACCGTCGCCAACTTCCAGGCGACGCCGCTCTACCGCATCCTGGAGGCGGTCAAGACCGAGCTGCGCCGCTTCGGGGCCGGGGTCAGCCGCGTGGAAGTCGTCGGCCTGGTGCCGGAGCGGGCACTGCTCGACTCCGCCGAGCACTACCTGCAGCTCTTCGGCTTCGCGGCGGCCGACGACGTGCTCGAGAACCGCCTCGAGCAGATCCTGCAGCAGCGCGGGCGCTGAACCAACCTGCCGCAACACCCACGGCTTCAGCCCCTTCAGGTACTCGCGGAAGCGCCGCGGACTGGCTGCAACCGGCAAAGGGCCTCGGCGAAGCTCATGCTCTCGGCCGATAGCCGCGGAGCGCGTGGCAGACGTGCTCTCGACCCGGCCGAGCACTACCTGCATCTTCTTCGGCGCCGCGGGATCGAGGACTCGCCCCCCGGCTGGACCCCGGCGCTACCGGCGTCCGGCGGGCGAGGACGAAGCGGACGGCGCGAGGCCGGTCCCCAGTTCGTCGCGCCAGGCCGCGAGGGCGTCGGGGAAGGGGGCGAGCGCACGCTCGAAGACGCCGAGCGACCAGGCGATGGCGAGGCCGAAGTTGGTCACCGGAACTCCGGCCTGGCGAGCCCGCAGCAGCCGGGAGAGCATCTCGCGGCGGTTGAACATGCAGGCGCCGCAGTGCACCACCAGGCGGAACGAGGGCAGGTCCTCGGGCCAGTCGCGGCCCTGGGCGTGGACGTAGTCGAGGCGGTCGCCGACCGTGTGGTCGAGCCAGCGCGGGATCTTGACGCGCGCGATGTCGTCCTGCACCGGGTGGTGCGAGCAGGCGTCGGCGATCAGCACGCGGTCGCCCGGCTGCAGCCGGTCGATCGCCGCCGTGCCGCGGACCATGGCGCAGAGATCGCCCTTGGCGCGGGCGAAGAGGATCGAGAACGAGGTCATCGGCACGCTCTCCGGCGTGGCCGCGGCCACCTCGTGGAACGCCTGCGAGTCGGTGACCACCAGCGCGGGCGGCCGACGCAGCGCGTCGAGCGCCGCCGGCAGCTCGCGCGCCTTGACCACCAGGCACCAGGCGTCGTGGTCGAGCAGGTCGCGGATCGCCTGCACCTGGGCCAGGATCAGCCGGCCCTTCGGCGCCTCCTTGTCGATCGGCACCACCAGCACCACGGCCTCGCCCGGGTTCACCAGGTCGCCGAGCAGCGGTGGCGGGCTGAGCGCGGCCTCGGGCGCGGCGCGCACGATCGCCGCGTGCAGCGCGTCCAGCCCTTCGCCGGTCGGCGCGGCGGTGCGCACCACGCCGAGACCACGGGTCGCCAGCTCCGCCATCAGCGCCGGGTCGGGCGGCACCCGATCGACCTGGTTGAAGACCACGATCGCCGGCGTGCCGCGGGTCGCGAGGGCGGCGAGCGCGTCCTCCTCGAAGGCGCCCCAGGCGCCGCCGGTGGCGACGACCAGGCCGAGATCGGTGCGCTCGATCACCTGCCGCGCTCGCTCGCTGCGCTGCTCGCCGAGCGTGCCGGAGTCGTCGAGTCCCGCGGTGTCGATCAACAGCACCGGCCCCAGCGGCTGGAGTTCGAGAGCCTTCTCCACGGGGTCGGTCGTGGTGCCAGCCACCGGCGACACGATCGCCACCTGCTGGCGGGTGAGGGCGTTGAGCAGCGACGACTTGCCGACGTTGCGCCGCCCGAAAAGGGCGATCTGCAGCCGCAGGCCCCTCGGGGTCGATCTCGTCGTCCGCCCTCCGTCCGCTGCGGTGCGCTGATCGCTGGTCATGGGGCCTCGTCCCGCGGGTTCAGAAGCAGAGGTCGCGATCGCCGCTGGTGCGGATGCGCTCGAGTCGCGCGACGAGTTCGCGCTTCAGCGCGTCCTCGGGCAGCCGGGCGAGCTCGGCGGCGATGATCCGCTCGCCGCTGGCGCGGGTCTCCGGAGAGCCGTAGTCGACCAGGTACTCGAGCAGGGTGGTGAGCGCGTTCGGTGTGCAGAACTTCTTGATGAAACCGGGGATGGCGAACTCCATGAAGTGCTCGCCGGTGCGGCCCAGCCGATAGCAGGCGGTGCAGAAGCTGGGGACGTGGCCGTCGACCACCAGCTCGCGCATCACCTCGTCGAGGCTGCGCACGTCGCCCTGCGCGAACTGCTCGCGCTCCATGCATTGCGCGTCGCCCGCCTCGGTGTAGGCGCCGAGCTCGAGGCGGGTGCCGGCGTCGATCTGCGAGACCCCGAACGACATCGCCTGGCGGCGCAGCTCGGGGCTCTCGCGGGCGGTCAGGATCAGCCCCGTGTACGGCACCGCGAGGCGCAGGATGGCGACCAGGCGCAGGAAGTCGCGGTCAGCGACCTGCCAGCGCCCGTCGAGCTGGACCCCGGACGCCGGACGCAGCCGCGGGAACGAGATGGTGTGCGGCCCCACCCCGTACCGCTCGCGCAGGAAGTGGGCGTGGCGCACCAGGCCGAGCACCTCGAAACGCCAGTCGTGGAGGCCGAACAGGGCGCCGATGCCGACGTCGTCGCAGCCGGACTCCATCGCGCGGCTCAGGGCGTCCAGCCGCCACAGGTAGTCGCCCTTGGCCGTGCCCCGGGGGTGGGCGCGGGCGTAGGTCTCGTGATGGTAGGTCTCCTGGAAGACCTGGTAGGTGCCGATGCCGGCTTCCTTGATGATGCGGAAGCCCGCGTGGTCGAAGGGCGCGGCGTTGATGTTGACGCGGCGGATCTCGCCATGGCCGACCTTCACGTCGTAGACCGTGCGCACGGCGCCGGCGATGAACTCTGCGTCGTAGGCCGGGTGCTCGCCGAAGACCAGGATCAGGCGCTTCTGGCCCTTCTCTTCGAGCGCCGCGACCTGGCGCCGGACTTCGTCGACGTCGAGCGTGCGCCGCACTGCGGCGGGGTTGCTGCGCCGGAAGCCGCAGTAGGCGCAGTCGTTGATGCACTCGTTGCCGATGTACAGCGGCGCGAAGAGCACGATCCGGTTGCCGTAGACCGTCTGCTTGAGGGTGCGCGCCGCGGCGAAGATCTCCTCCACCTGGTCGGGGTCCGTGGCGCACACCAGGACGGCGGCCTCCTCGACCGAGAGCGGTTGCTTGTCGAGGCTCCTGGCGACCACCTCGCGCACCCGGGACTTGTCCGGGGCGCGACCGTTCGCCAGGGCGGTGAGCAGGCCGTCGTCGATGAAGTCGGTGGCGTTGGCGCTCAGCTTCGTGTTCATCGGGCCTCCTCGTGACGCCGGCGGTGGAGCGCCGGGGCGTCGCCGCGACCGCTGCCGGCGCTCCGGCCCAGTGCGACCAGGAGTGCCTGCAGCCCGGCCTCGCACGCCTCGGCGGTCTCGCCGACGCCGGCCTTGCCCGGGTAGATCTCGTAGGCGGCACGGTACTCGGGCGGTGTCAGGTTGGGCATCACCACGTTGGCGCCGCGCCGCAGGCCGAGCTCGCGGCCGTGCGCCCGGTCGAGGGTGGCGAGCGCCGTCGTGCTCGGGATGTTGGCCTGCGGGCACAGCAGGCGCGTGAGCGCCACCGCCTTCAGCGTCGTCGTCTCGTCGTTGGGCACCTGGCGGTCGGCAGCCAGCGGCGCTGGCATCGTCCGGTCGCCATTCCCGTCGGGTTCCGACGCCGGGCAGAGCCCGTCGCCGGTCCCATGGGGGCTCCGTCGCGAACGGAGCTCCTCCGCTCCCAAACCCCCGTCGCCCACGCCGAGGGCCACCCGACCGAGCGGCGTCGCGGGGTGCGGCAGGTAGGGGCCGATGCCGATCATGTCGAGGTCGACCTCGCGGAAGCGCATCAGGTCGTCGGCGAGGTCGTCCCACGACTGGCCGGGGAGGCCGATCAGGATGCCGCTGCCCACCTCGTAGCCCTGCTCGCGCAGGCGTCGCAACTGGCCGAGCCGGTCCGATGCTCGTCCGGGCAACGCCGGGTGGACCCGTGCGTAGAGGTCGCGGTTGCCGGTCTCGAAGCGGAGCAGGTAGCGGTCGGCGCCGGCGCGCCGCCAGCGCAGCGTGTCGTCGTCCGGCCGCTCGCCGAGGCTCAGCGTGACCGCCAGCGGCGTCTCCGCCTTGAGCCGGCGCACCAGCGCTTCCACCCGCGCGGCGCCGAGGCCGTAGTCCTCGCCGCCCTGCAGCACCAGCGTGCCGTAGCCGAAGCGCACGGCGAGCCGGGCACAGGCGAGCACCTGTTCGTCGTCCATGCGATAGCGCGCCAGGGCCGTGTTGTCGGCGTGCAGGCCGCAGTACGCGCAGCGCCGCACGCAGTGGCTGGAGATCTCGACCAGGCCGCGCAGGTGCACCACGTCGCCGACGTGCTCGCGGCGGGCGCGGTCGGCGCGCTCCCACAGCACGGCCAGGCGCTCCTCGTCGCTGGCCCGCAGCCAGTCCAGCACCTCCGGGCGATCGATCATGCCGCGCCCGCCTGCGCCGGAACCGAGGGAGCCGCCGGAGGGGCGCCCGTCGGCGCGGAAGCGAGTTCGACGGTGAAGGTCGAGCCGACGTCCGGCGTGCTCTGTACCGAGACGTCGCCGCCGTAGAGGTGGGCCACCTTGCGCACCACCGACAAGCCGAGGCCGGTGCCGGGGATGTTCCGCGTCTTCTCGTTCTTGATGCGCACGAACTCCTGGAACAGCCGCGCGCTCTCCGCGGGCGTCATCCCGATGCCGGTGTCGGTCACCGCGATCACGGCGCGTCCGGCCTGCGCGGCCAGCCGCACCCCCACCCGGCCGCCGTCGCGGTTGTACTTGACCGCGTTGGTCAGCAGGTTGTTGAAGGCGATCTCCATCTCGCCCCGGTCGGCCTGGATCGCCACGGGGCCGGCCGCTTCCATCGAGATCGTGATGCCGCGCCGGGTGGCCTCGGGCAGCACCGACTCGATGGCCGTGCGGGCGACGTCGCGCAGGTCGAGGGCGGCCAGGTCGCGCCGCTTCTGGCCGGACTCGAGCCGGGTCAGGTCGAGCAGCTCCATGATCAGATCGCGCATGCCGTCGATGCGCACCAGGCTGCGGTCGATCGCCCGCGCGTACACGGCCGGGTCGTTCCCGGCGCTGTGGTCCTTGAGGATGTACAGGTAGCCCTGGATCGCGGCCAGCGGCGCCTTCAGCTCGTGGACGATCACCGACAGAAACTGGAAGCGCACCTGCCGCCGCTCGCGGGCGAGACGCCGGGTCTCGCGGGTGAGCAACAGGTGACGGGTGGCCTTGCTGACGACCGCGCGCAGTTCATCCGGCGTGAACGGCTTGGCGAGGAAGTCGTGGGCGCCGCGCTTGGTGGCCGCCACCGCATTCTCCAGGGTGGCGCAGGCGGTCATCATCACGGTCAGGAACGCGGGCGGCTCCGGGCGCTCGCAGAGCAGGCTGAGCAACTCGACGCCGGACAGGCCGGGGAGCTTGTGGTCGAGCAGGACGATGTCGGGCGCGTGCTCGTCGATCTGGCGCAGGCCCTGCTCGGCGCTCTCCGCCTCCTCGAGCTCGAAGTGGAACTCGCCCTCGATGTCCGGCCACTGCAGGGTCAGGCGGGCGAGTGCGCGGCGCACCGCGGCGCGCATCGGCGCCTCGTCCTCGACGATCAGCACGCGCAGGGTTCCCATCGCGGTCACTCCGGGAGCAGGCGGTCGATCTCGCGCTGCAACTGCTCGAAACGCACCGGCTTGGAGAGCATCGCGTCGACCTTGAGCCAGGTTCGTTCCGCCTCCGACGCGGCGGTGAAGTCGATGCCGGTCTCGGCGGCGACCGCGGTGACCATGATCACCGGCACCGGCGGCCGCCGCTGCTTGAGCCGGTACGCGAGCGCGAAACCGCCGTCGACGTGTTCCAGCATCAGGTCGATCACCGCGAGGTGGGGGGCCGCGGCCTCGAGCAGGCGGGTCGCCGCGAGCTCGCTGTCGGCGACGACCACGGCGAAGCCCGCTGCCTCGAGCTGCAGCGCCATCTGGTCGCGGAAGTCGTCGTCGTCGTCGACGACGAGGACGGTTCGCTTCAAGCCGCTCATGGCTGCATCTCCTGGTCCCGGTTCTCCGCGGGCGCGCCGGCGTCGCGGGTGCCGTTCGCGAGCGGGTGGGCCGGCACCCGTACCGTGAATGTGGAGCCGAGCGGGCCGGCCGCGGGGTCGCTGTTCGATTCGACCCGGATCTCCCCCCGGTGCATCTTGACGATCCCGTAGGTGACGGCGAGGCCGAGCCCGGTACCGCGGCCGGCGCGGCGCGTGGTGAAGAACGGGGTGAAGACCTTGCCGCGGTTCTCGGGCGGGATGCCGACGCCGGTGTCGCCCACCTCGAGCGTCAGCTCGCCGTCGCTGCCACGGGAGGCGACGCGGAGCAGGCCGCCGTCGGGCATGGCCGCGATGGCGTTGGTGAGCAGGTTGATCAGGACCTGGGCGATCTGGTCGCCGTCGACCTCGGCCACGGGGTCGCCGTCGTGGCTGGTGACGACGCGGACGCCGGCGGGCACCGTCACGGACCGCAGGCAGCGCTGGACCAGCTCGCGCGCGTCGATCGGGGCGAGCACGACCTTGTTCTGACGGGCGAAGTTGAGCAGGCCGGCGACGATGCGCTTGGCGCGCTCGGTCTGCTCCACGATCGTCGCCAGGTCGCCGCGCAACGGCGACGTCGGCGGCGACTCCTCCAGCAGCATGTGGGTGTACATCAGCACCACGCCGAGCGGGTTGTTGACCTCGTGAGCGATGCCGGCGGCGAGCTGGCCCATCGACGCCAGCTTCTCGCTGTGCACCAGCGCCTCCTGGGCGCTGGCCAGCTTGGCGTGGGAGACGGCCAGCTCCTGCACCGTACGCCGCAGCTCCTCGATCGTGTAGGGCAGGCACATCTCGCTCTCGGCGAGGCCGTCGTGGAGGGCCACCGCGTGCTCGCGGCAGGTGTCGTAGCCGCAGGCCCCGCAGTTGAGCTCGTCCTGCGGCGCGAGCTTGCCGAGGCGCACCAGGATCGCCGCCAGCCCGGCGGCCGAGGGGGCCGGCAGGCGCTGGTCGTCGACCCCGAACGAGCGCGACAGGTCGAGCCCGTCGAGATCGTGCATCGCCTGCTCGTGGAGCGCCGGCGCGCGCCGGGCGAGGTCGCCGCGGACCTGGCGCGAGATCAGCGAGCGGCGGCTGAAGAGGGGTGCGTCCGTGGTCATCCCCGGCCCCATCACGCAGCCGGTGCAGCACAGCACCTCGAGCAGCCGGGCGTCGAGGTCGCCGCTCTCGAACTCGTCGATGGCGTCGCGGAACTCCACGCGGCCGGCCGCGGCCACCACCTCGGCGCGGATCAGGTCGTCCACGATCCCGGCGGCCTCGAGCATGCCGCGGGTGATCGGGAACAGCGCCCCGGTGCCGGCGTGGGGCGGGTCGAAGTCGTCGACCTCGCCCGCCACCGGCGAGACCGCGGAGAGCGCCAACAACCGGCGCAGCTCGGCGAACGTCAGCACGCAGTCGACCTCTCCCTGCACCTGGTCGGCGATCGCCTCCTCCTTCTTGGCGAGGCAGGGGCCGATGAACACGACGCGCAGGTCCGGGCCGGAGCGGGCGCGCAGCACCCGGGCCGTGGCGATCATCGGCGAGACGATCGGGGCCAGCAGCGGGACCAGGTCGGGATGCAGCCGCTCCACGTAGCTGATCACCGCCGGGCAGGTGGTGGCGATGAAGCGCCGATCGGGGCGCTCGCGGAGCAGCCGCGCGTACTCGCGGGCGACGAGGTCGGCGCCGAAGCCGACCTCGTGGACCGCGGCGAAGCCGAGCCGGCGCAGCATCGCCACCAGCTGGCCCGGGGCCAGGTCGTGGAACTCGGCCGGGTGGCTCGGCGCCACGCAGGCGGCGACAGGCGTGGGCCCGGCCAGCAGTGCGCGCGCGGCGTCGAGCGAAGAGAGCACGCGCTTGGCCTGCTGCGAGCAGACCCGCACGCAGTTGCCGCAGCCGATGCACCGCTCGTGGATCACCTCGGCCTGGCGATGGCTGATGCGGATGGCCCGGGCCGGGCACTCGCGCACGCAGGTGTAGCAGACCCGGCAGCGCTCGGGGATGGTGGTGACCAGCGGCAGCTTGGCGAGTTCGCTCATCGCACGACTTCGCGCGCCTCGTAGCGGGTGTGCAACAAGTGGTGGGAGCGCTCCGACAGCGGCGCGCCCAGGAAGTCGTCGTACAGCCGCCGCACCGACTCGTTGCCGTGAGCGGTGCGCCGGGCGCCGTCGCGGTCGATGGCGTAGAGCGACTGCATGCGGGCGCGGATCGCCTCGGGTGCGACGCCGAGGGTCTGTCCGCCGCCGGCGATGCAGCCGCCCGGGCAGGTCATGACCTCGATGAAGTGCAGGTCGCGGCGCCCGGCGCGGATCTCGGCGAGCAGGCGGCGGGCGTTGTCGAGCCCGCTGACCACCGCGGCGCCGAGCTCCAGGCCGTCGATCGAGAGGCGCACCTCCTTGACCCCGTCGAGCCCGCGCACCGCCTGCACCCGCAGCTCCTCGAGGTCGCGGCCGGTGAGCAGGAAGTGGGCGGTGCGGATCGCCGCCTCCATCACGCCGCCGCTGGTGCCGAACAGCTTGCCGGCCGTGGAGCGCTCGCCGAACGGGTTGTCGGCGGGTTCCGCCTCGAGCCGCGGCAGCTCGAGTCCGCGCATGCGGATCAGCCGCGCCAGCTCGCGGGTGGTGAGCACCGCGTCGACGTCGGCCAGCCCCTCGTGTCCCAGCTCCGGCCGCCCGGCCTCGAACTTCTTGGCCGTGCACGGCATCACCGAGACCGTGAACACCCGCTCCGGGGCGATCCCCTGGCGCGCGGCGTACCACGCCTTGACCAGGCTGCCGAGCATCGCCTGCGGGCTCTTGCAGGTCGACAGGTTGGGAATCAGGTCGGGGTGTGACTGTTCGACGTACTTGATCCAGCCCGGCGAGCAACTGGTCATCATCGGCAGCGGTCCGCTGCCGCGCAGCCGGGCGACCAGCTCGCTGGCCTCCTCCATGATCGTCAGGTCGGCCGCGAACGCGGTCTCGAACACGCGGTCGAAGCCGATGTGGCGCAGGGCCGCGGTCATCGCGCCGGCGACGTCGGCGCCGGGCTTGAGGCCGAACTCCTCGCCGAGCGTCACCGAGACGGCCGGCGCGTGTTGCACGACGACGAAGGTCTCGGGGTCGGCGAGCGCCGCCAGCACGCGGGGGATGCCGCTCTGCTCGCACAGCGCGCCCGTGGGGCAGACCATGATGCACTGGCCGCAGTTGATGCAGCTCGAGACGTTGAGGCCCTGGTCGAAGGCGGTGCCCACCACCGTGCGGGAGCCGCGGCCGACGAAGTCGATGCAGCCGATGCCCTGCATCTCCTCGCAGACCCGCACGCACTTTCCGCACAGGATGCACTTGGCGGGATCGCGCACCAGCGACGGGCTGGAGGTGTCGAGCTTGTACTCGAGCTTCGAGCCGAGGAAGCGCCGCCCGCGCACGCCCAGCTCGCCGGCCAGCTCGCGCAGCTCGCAGTCGGCGTTGCGCACGCAGTAGAGGCAGTCGTCGGGGTGGTTCGAGAGCAGCAGCTCGACGATCACCTGGCGCGCCTCCACGGCGCGCTGCGAGTGGGTGCGGATGTGCATCCCTTCGCTGGCGGGGAACGCGCAGCTCGGCACCAGGCCGCGCTGGCCCTCGATCTCGACCACGCACATCCGGCAGGCGCCGGTGGGAGTCAGGTGGGCGAGATGGCACAGCGTGGGGATGCGGATTCCGGCCCGCTCGCAGGCCTCGAGCACGGTGTCGCCCGGGCGCGCCGGGATCTGGCGGTCGTTGACTTGCAGGGTCAGCACGGGTCCGTCCTTCCTAGGCGACGACCAGCACCGCGTCGAGCTTGCAGGCGTCGACGCAACTGCCGCAGGCGATGCACTTGTCGGTGACGATGTAGTGGGGGCTGCGCTGCGCTCCGAGGATCGCGCCGGTGGGGCACTTCTTCAGGCACACGCCGCAGCCCTTGCACTTCTCGGCGACGATCGAGTAGACGCGCAGCTCGGGGCAGGCGCCGGCGCGGCAGCGGCGCTCGAAGATGTGCTCTTCGTACTCCTCGGGGAACCAGCGCATGGTGGCGAGGACCGGGTTCGGCGCGGACTGCCCCAGGCCGCACAGGCTCGTGTCCTGGATCACCGCGGCGAGGCGCTGCAGGTGGACGACACCCTGGAAGCGCTCGAGGGCCGCGGCCCCTCGCTCGCGGCCGCGGGCGCGGGTGACGGCCTGCAGGATCTCGAGCATGTGGCGGGTGCCCTCGCGGCACGGGATGCACTTGCCGCAGCTCTCGCGCTGGATGAAGTCCATGAAGAACTTGGCGACGTCGACCATGCAGGTGCGGTCGTCCATCACCACCAGCCCGCCGGAGCCCATCATCGCGCCCACGGTCTTGAGCGACTCGTAGTCGACCAGGGTGTCGAGACGCGAAGCCGGGACGCAGCCTCCGGAGGGGCCGCCGATCTGCACCGCCTTGAACTCGCGCCCGCCGGGGATGCCGCCGCCGATGGCGAACACGATGTCGCGCAGGCGGGTGCCCATCGCCACCTCGACGAGGCCGGTGCGGGCGATGGTGCCGGAGAGGGCGAAGACCTTGGTGCCCTTGCTGGTCGCGGTTCCGACGGCGGAGAACCAGTCGGCCCCGCGGTCGAGGATGGCCGGCACGTTGGCCAGCGTCTCGACGTTGTTGATCACCGTCGGCTGGCCGAACAGGCCGCGCACGGCCGGGAACGGCGGGCGCGGGCGCGGCATGCCGCGCCGTCCCTCGATCGAGTGGATGAGGGCCGTCTCCTCGCCGCAGACGAACGCGCCGGCGCCCATCTTGATCACGACCTCGAGGCTGAAGCCGCTGTCGAGGATGTTGCGTCCGAGCAGGCCCCAGGCGTGGGCTGCGGCGATCGCCGCGCGCAGCCGGCGCACCGCGAGCGGGTACTCGGCGCGGATGTAGATGTAGGCCTTGCTGGCGCCGATCGCGTAGGCCGCCAGCGCGATGCCCTCGAGCAGGCGGTGGGGGTCGCCTTCGATCACGGCGCGATCCATGAAGGCGCCGGGGTCGCCCTCGTCGGCGTTGCAGATCAGGTAGCGCTGCTCGGCGGCGGTGGCGAGCGCGAAGCCCCACTTGCGGCCGGTCAGGAAGCCGCCGCCGCCGCGTCCACGCAGTCCGCTGTCCAGGACCGTCTGCACGACTTCCTGGGGCGTGCGCTCGCGGAGCACGCGGGAGAGGGCGCGATAGCCGCCGCGGGCGACGGCCTCGTCCAGCGAGTCGGGGTCGGAGATGCCGCAGTGGGCCAGCACCCAGCGCGTCTGCGGCGCGAAGAAGGGGTGCTGGTCGAGGAACGGAAGCCGGGGCCAGGGCCGCTCGCCGGTGCCGCGCATCTGACCGAGCAGCCGCTCGCGCGGCACTTCGCCCGCGAACAGGGCGTCGAGCAGCGGCTCGACCACCGCCTCGGTGACACCGTGGAAGCTCAGGCGATTGTGACCGGGCCGCTGCACGTCGAGCAGCGGTTCGAAGGAGCAGAGCCCGAGGCAGCCGACCTCGATCAGTGTCGCCTCGACGCGGTGGGAGTGCAGCCAGGCGCGGACGGCTCGCAGCGTCTTGCCGGCGCCCGCCCCGAGGCCGCAGGTGCCGGTGCCGACGAAGATCACCGGCCGCTCGGGGCGCAGGCGCAGGGCGACGGCGCGGCGTCCGGCAAGATGCGCGGTGCAGTCGTCGTCGTCGTGGCAGAGCGGGCCGGATTCCAGGCAGGCGACGAGGTCGCGGCAGGGGCGCTCGGGGCCGTGGAAGCAGCGCTCGCAGCAGCGCGGGAAGGCCGGGGCCGGGGCGACCGGGGCGGGGCTAGGCACGGCTCGCTTCTTTCTGCCGGAGGCCGTCGAGGATCGTCGCCGCGGAGTCGGGGGTGACGCCGGCGAAGAACTCGCCGTCGCCACAGATCACCGGAGCCAGGCCGCAGGCGCCGATGCAGGCCACGACCTCGATGCTGAACAGCCCGTCGCGGGTCGTCTGGCCGGGCCGGATCTTCAGGTTCCGGCAGATCGCCTCGAGCACGCTGGCGGAGCCCTTGACGTGGCAGGCCGTGCCGCGACAGACCAGCACCTGGCAGCGTCCCGGGGGCTGGAAGCGGAACTGGTTGTAGAAGGTCGCGACGCCGTACACCTTGCTGGCCGGCAGCTCGAGGTGGCGGCCGATGCTGACGATCGCCTCGCGCGGCACGTAGCCGCAGGCTTCCTGCACCTCCTGCAGGACCGGGATCAGGGCCTCGCGGCGGGCCCCCTTCCACGGCTCCAGGATGCTGTCGATCCGCGATCCGAGGTCAGCCGAACTGGGGTTCATCCGTCCTCCTCGACGTGCCCGAGAGGGCGCGCGCGAAATAGGCGGCGCGTTCCATCGACGTGGTGATGTCCATCTCTTCGACGAACGTGCGCGCGGGCAGCCGCAGCGGGACCGGCGCGAAGTTCAGGAATCCGACGATGCCGCCCTCGACCATCCGGTCCGCCACCGCCTGCGCGGCCGCAGCCGGCACGGTGAGGACGCCGACCGTGATCCCCTCGTCGCGCGCGACCTGCCCGAGCTCTTCGAGCGGCCGCACGCGACAGCCGTGGATCACGCGCCCGGTCTTCTCCGGGTCGACGTCGAAGGCGACCGCGATCCGCAGGTTGGGCCGGCGGGTGGCGAAGTAGTCGAGCAGGGCGCGGCCGAGCTGCCCGACCCCGGCCAGCGCGGCCTTCTGGCCGCCGGGGGCGTCGAGCTGACGGCCGATGGCGGCCACCAGGGCGGCGACGTCGTAGCCGCGCGCGGGGCTGCCGGTGAAGCCGATCGACATCAGGTCGCGGCGCACGTGCGCCGCCGAGGTGCCACAGAGAGCGGCCAGCGCGCGCGAGTGGATGGTCAACGGCGGCTGCCCTCCGAGCGCCTGCAACTGGCGCCGGTACAGGCTGAGCCGGGAGACCTGGCGCTCGGCCAGCAGCGCGACCGGCGCGGGGGACGAGGCCCCCCCCTCGGTCATCCAGCGAGGCCGGGCCACCGGCGTCCTCCCCGCTGCTGGCGCCCTGCTCGAGTTCGCCCGATTTCGTCCTGTGAAAAATTTAGCATTGTGATTTTTTTCACAGGACAATCGTCCCTCTACTGCGGCCGCATGTCAAGGGGGATATCGCCCGCCGAGGCCGGCTCCCTCCGCAGGTCCCGGCACCGGGAGCCGCGCGAAGCCCTCCCGCACGAGATGCCGCAGCCGAGGTGGGCCTCGCGTTTCCGGCGAGCGGTCTCCTCCGCGACAGCAGGTAGACCACCTGCTACGCGAGGAGATCGAGCGCGAAGCTCCCGGCCCCTCTAGACGCGGAGCGCGTGGCCGACGTGCTCTCGACTCGGCCGAGCACTACCTGTATCTCTTGGGCTTCTCAGCGGCTCGACGACGTGCTCGAGGACCGCCTCGAGCAGATCCTGCAGCAGCGCGGGCGCTGAGACCGCTACCCGGCCTGGTGCTCGGCATGATGGCGGGGGTCGGCTTTGCCGGCTCCGAGAACGTCTACTACGTCTACGGGGTGCTGGGTGACGCCGTGGAACACACCCGCCAGACCGGGGAGGCCTCCGCCCTGATCGTGCCCATCTACGCGAACGTCGCGCAAATGATGGTCTGGCTCCCTGGCCGCTGGAGTGTTCCAGCACACGGTGCTGCGTTAGTCCTGACGTTCCCCGACGCGCTCTCGACTCGACCGAGCACTACCTGAGCCCATTCAGGTACTCGCGGAAGGCGGTCGGCTCAGCGACAGACGAAGCGGTCGACCGTGTCGCCGAAGGCCGCGGCCTCGCGGTCGTTGTCGGGGAAGCGGTTGTTGCCGCGGCGCTGCAGCATCAGCGCGACGGCCGCGGACTCCGGGGGCGAAAGCTCGTCGCCCCGTCCCCGGACGAAGAAACCGTACATGAGGTGGCTCGGGTCTGGCGAGTGCCGGAGCCCGAACGCGTGGCCCAGCTCGTGGGCGACGGTGGAGGCTCGCGGGGCGTCGGCCACGCAGTAGACGATGCGGGTTCCCGTGACCTCGCCGTTGCGCACCGAGTTCTGGGCGTAGGCGCGAACCCGCTCCCCGCACCCGGCATCCGCCGGGTCGTAGCGCACGTCGACCCGTACCGGGCTCGTCGCGGAGGTGCCCAGGACGTAGCGAACCTGGCCGCCCGTGGCGGCGCTCAGAGACGCGGCGGCGGCCTCGTGAACCGCGACCACCTCCGGATCGGCCTGCAGGTCGGGAGGCAGCACGATCGCGACGGTGCTCGTTCCGAAGAGGGGCCGGCGCATGCCGGCGGCCGCCGGGGTCGCGCCCTCGCCGGTGTCGGTGTAGACGAGCTGCGCGGTCAGGGACTCGTGGAGGCCGGAAGCCGTCGCGCGCGGCCACACCGTGAAGCGGGTGTCGCCGCCGCGGCGCAGCAGGGTCTGGCGGTCGAGGATGCCAGGGGCCACCACGTCGACCAGCGAGTCTGCGGGGACCCGGGTCGTCAGGGAGACCCGGCCGGCGCCGTCGCTCGTGTAGGGCTGGCCCGCGACCACGACGCGGGCCCCGGCCACCGGTGCTCCGCTCTCGCCGTCGACGATGCTCAGCGCCGTCCCGGCCGCGAACGAACCGTCGTCGACCACGGCGGTGGGTGCGGCCGGCGCGCCTCCTCCCCCGCCACACCCGACCGCCGCCAGCGTCGATCCGAGCGCGGCGCACAACGTCCTCGACCGGGCTCCCGACGACAGCCGCTCGAGCATCGCGGAGCAAGCTATCAGATTCCTGCGGCGCATAGAAGGAAGATCCTGCAGCAGCGCGCGCTGAACCAGGCGACGTCTACAGCTTCAGGCCCCTCAGGTACTCGCGGAAGGGGCCGCCCAGGTCCTCGCGCTGCAGCGCGAACTCGACCGTCGCCTGCAGGAAGCCGAGCTTGTTGCCGGCGTCGTGGCGGCGGCCCTCGAAGCGGTAGCCGTAGAGCGGGCGGCGCCCGGCCAGCACGCGCAGGCCGTTGGTGAGCTGGATCTCGCCGCCCTTGTCGCGCGGCGTCTTCTCCAGGATCTCGAAGATGTCGGGCGTCAGCACGTAGCGGCCGATGATCGCGAGGTCGGACGGCGCTTCCGCGGCGCGCGGCTTCTCGACCATGTCGGAGACCCGCCACAGCCGCTCGTCGCCCGCCTCCTGGTGGCCGGCGATCACGCCGTAGGCGGAGATCTCGCTGCGCGGCACCTGCTGCACGGCGATCACCGGCGCCCCGCCGCGGGCCTCGTGGGCGTCGAGCATCTGGCGCAGGCACGGCTTCTGCGGCGCGTCGATGATGTCGTCGCCCAGCATCACGGCGAACGGCTCGTCGCCCACCAGCTCGCGCGCCATCAGCACCGCGTGGCCGAGGCCGAGCGTCTCCTTCTGCCGCACGTAGGCGACGTCGATCATGTTGGAGATCGCGCGGACCTGCTCCAGCAGGTCGGTCTTGCCCCGCTCCTCGAGCAGCTTCTCGAGCTCGTAGGAGACGTCGAAGTGGTCCTCGATCGCGTTCTTGCCGCGCCCGGTGACGATGATCAGGTGGGTCAGGCCGGAGGCGATCGCCTCCTCGACCACGTACTGGATCAGCGGCTTGTCGACGAGCGGCAGCATCTCCTTCGGCTGCGCCTTGGTCGCGGGCAGGAAGCGGGTGCCGAGGCCGGCGGCGGGGAACACGGCCTTGCGGATCTTGTGCATGTCCCGGCGATCGTAACATCCGAGAGACGGCGCCCAAGGCTATGATCGCCGCCCTTCGAGAGGTCGAAACGTGCTGGATCTGAAGTTCGTCATCGAGAACAGGGACAAGGTCCTCGAGCGGCTGGCCGCCCGCGGCAGCAGCCTCGAGCAGGTGCTCGCCTGGCCGGGGCTGGAGGGCGCCGACCCGTGGGCGCTCGACGTGGAGCGGCGGGCGACGATCCAGGCCACGGAGGAGCGCCGCCACGGGCAGAAGAAGGTCGGCGAAGAGATCGCCCGCCGCGGGAAAGCGAAGGAGGACACCTCCGGGCTGCGCGCCGAGATGAAGGTCGTCTCGGACGAGATCAAGGGCCTCGAGGAGAAGCTGGCCACGATCGAGGAGAAGCTGCGCCAGTTCCTGCTGGTGCTGCCCAACCTGCCCGACGAGTCGGTGCCGGTCGGCGCTTCGGCCGACGACAACGTCGAGGTGCGCCGGGTCGGCACCCCGCGCGCGTTCGACTTCGAGCCGAAGGCGCACTGGGACCTCGGGCCCGCGCTCGGCATCCTCGACTTCGAGCGCGCCGCCAAGGTCTCGGGCGCGCGCTTCGCGGCCTACTTCGACGCCGGCGCCCGGCTCGAGCGCGCGCTCGTCCAGTTCATGCTCGACCTGCACACGACCGAGCGCGGCTACCGCGAGGTGATCCCGCCCTACCTGGTCACGGCCGAGACGCTGCTCGGCACCGGCCAGTTGCCCAAGTTCGAGGGCGACCTGTTCAAGACCCGCGCCGGCGAGCGCGAGTTGTACCTGATCCCGACCGCGGAGGTGCCGCTGACGGCGCTGCACCGCGACGAGATCCTCGAAGCCGATGCGGTGCCCGTGAACTACGTCGCCTTCACGCCCTGCTTCCGCTCGGAGGCCGGTTCGCACGGCAAGGACGTGCGCGGCCTGATCCGCCAGCACCAGTTCCACAAGGTGGAACTCGTCAAGCTGACGACGCCCGAGAGCTCGATGGACGAGCTCGAGAAGATGGTCGCGGACGCGGAGGAGGTGCTGAAGCGGCTGGAGCTGCCGTACCGGGTGATGGCGCTGTGCAGCGGCGACATGGGCAGCAACTCGGCGAAGACCTACGACCTCGAGGTGTGGCTGCCGGGCCAGAACGCCTACCGCGAGATCAGCTCCTGCTCGAACTGCACCGACTACCAGGCGCGCCGCGCCTCGCTGCGCTACCGGCCGGAGCCCAAGGGCAAGCCGCGCTTCCTGCACACCCTGAACGGCAGCGGCCTCGCGGTCGGCCGCACGCTGGTCGCGGTGCTCGAGAACCACCAGCAGGCGGACGGCAGCATCGCGGTCCCGAAGGCCCTGCGCCCCTACATGGGCGGCCTGGAAGTGATCACGCGGCGGTGACCACCCGCTAGTCCTTCTTGAAGTTGAACTGGGCGGACTGCTGGACCTTGACCTTGACCCCCGCCTTCGTCGCGGGTTCGTAGCGCCAGGTCGCGACGGCCTTCAGGCCGGCGTCGTCGAGTGCCTTGCCTCCCGACTGCACGACCCGCAGCTCCGTCGTCCGGCCCTTCTCGTCGACGATGAACTCGACGAGCACGACGGCCGGCAGCTTGACGTCCTTCGTCACGGCCGGCATCTGGACCGGGTCGCCGGACACCTTCTTCGGCGGCGTCATGTCCGTCGAGAGCGGCACCAGGTCGCCCTCCTTGACGGCCGGCGGCGGCGGCTCGGCGGGCTTGCGGGTGAGCACGACCCCGACGCCGATCGCGACCGCCAGCAGCGCGGTCAGCCCGCCGATCAGCAGCCCCTTGCTGCCGCCGGAGGCCGGCGCGGGTGCCGGCACCGGCGCCGGCGCGACGGGACTGCCCGCGGGCGGCGTCGGCGGGGCGGGCACCGCAGCGGCGCGCGGCACGTGTACGGTCGGGGCGTCTTCGTCGATCGGCGGCGGCGCCACGGCCGGCCGCCCCCCGCGCAGATCCACCGTCGCCGGCTCGTCGTCCTGCGGCGGTGGCGGGACCGCTGGTCGCGGTGACGGCGGCGGCGGCGCGAGATCCGCGAGCGGGTGATCGTCGACGACTTCGACGACCTCGATGTCGTCGGCGAGCGCCGCGCCTTCGGCGAGTGCGGAGGCGGCCTGATCGGCGCCGAGGTAGACCGTGGACTCGGCGTCTTCGGCGGGCGGCGCCGGCGCCGGCGGCGGCGGCGGCGGCGGCGCGACGACGGGCGGCGGCGGCGGCACGGCCTTGCGGCCACCGGAGATCGTGCCTCCCACGCTGCGCCGCCCCGAAGACGCCCCGCCCCCGGACGTGCTGCCCGAGGTGCCGCCGGAGCGCGCTCCCACGTCGGCCGGCGGGCCGCCGAGCTCGTCGGCGTCCATCACGACCATCGAGCCGGTGCCCGCCTCCGGCAGCCCCGCGGGCCGCGCCACGGAGGCCGTCGGCGCCTCGTGGCCGAGCAGCGCCGCCGAGAACTCGGTCGCCGTCTGGTAGCGGTCGTTGGCCTCCTTCGAGAGCACCTTCTCGAAGATGGCGTCGTACTCGTGGGGCAGGCCGAACTCGGCGATCCGCTTGGGGGGCTCGCGGATGATGCTCGTGATGATCACCGACACCGACTTGCCGGGGAACGGGCGGTGGCCGGTGAGCGCCTCGTAGGCGGTGACGCCGAGGCTGAAGATGTCGGCCCGCGGGTCGGCAGGCCGGCCCATGATCACCTCGGGCGCCATGTACGACGCCGAGCCGAGCACGGCGCCGGCCGCGGTGAGCTGCGAGCCGCCGATGCGGGCCAGGCCGAAGTCCATCACCTTCACCAGCCCGTCCGTCTGCACCATGATGTTGGCGGGCTTGATGTCGCGGTGGACGACGCCGTGGCGGTGGGCGTAGTCGAGCGCGTCGGCCACCGAGGCGACGATCTCGAGCATGCGCTGGGCGCCGGGCGGGTTCGGGCTCTTGATCACCGCCGCCAGGCTCTGGCCCTCGACGAACTCCATCACCATGAAGTCGGGCCCGAGGTCGAAGACCTTGACGATGTTCGGGTGGTTGAGCACGCCCGAGACCTGGGCCTCGCGCCGGAAGCGCTCGAGGTACTCCTCGGCGCCGACCTCCATCTGGGCCAGGAAGGCGCGGTTCAGCGCCTTGATCGCGACGGTGCGGCCGATGAAGGGGTCGCGGCCCTTGTACACGACGCCCATGGCGCCGCGGCCGACCTCCTCGATCACCTCGTAACGGCCGAAGTCCTGATCCATCTCTACGGCAGGGCGCTCCCCGGGGGATTGAGCCCCGGATGGTAGCACCGCGCGGGCCGGGCCCCGCCGCGCTAGGGGCGGTCCTTGAACTGGCGGTAGAGCCGGGTGTGGCGCGTCTCCAGCGACTGCTCCACGCCGTCGACGAACACGTGGTTCACCGTCGTCCGGTGGTCCATCGGGTCGCCGCTGGCGACGAACAGGCTGGCCGACTTGCCGACCTCCAGCGAGCCGAGCGAGTCCGCGACTCCGAAGATCTCCGCGGGCGACAGAGTGATCGCCCGCAGCGCCACCTCGGCGGGGAGCCCGTAGGCCCGCGCCATCGCCGCCTCGAACGGCAGGTTGCGGGCGTTGGAGGGGTCGTTGGTGACGATCGCGAACGGCACCCCCGCGCGGTGCAGCGCCAGCACGTTCGTGTAGGCGGCGTCGTAGGCGTCGCCCTCGCGGCGCGGCAGGCGGTCGACGTTGGCCAGCACCGCGGCGCCCTTCGCCAAGAGCTCGTCCGCGCAGCGCCACGCCTCGAGCCCGCCGGCGATGATCGGCTTCAGGCCGTGCTGCGCCGCGAACGCCAGCGCGCCGCGGATGTCGTCCTCCGCGTCGGCGCGGAACACCACCGGGACCTCGCCGCGGGCCGCGGGCGCCAGCGCCTCGAGCGCCAGGTCCAGCTCCGGGGCCGCGGCCTGGCCGGCGGCGGCCGCGGCCTGCGCCGCCGCGTGGGCCCTGGCCCGCGCCAGCAGCTCGGCCAGCCGGGCGAGCGCCTTGTCCTGGTTCTTCTTGCGCTCCTTCTGGCGTTCGTCGAACGTCTTCAGCTCCGGCTCCGCGAACATCTGCGCGAGGTCGAAACCGCCGCGCCCGCTCGGGTAGACGACGTGCATCGCGGCCGGCGCCTTCGCGACCAGCGAGGCGGGCGTCGAGCCGGCCAGCCGGATCAGCGCGCTTTGCCCCGAGACGAGACCGCCGCCGGGCGCCGAGAGCACGTGGGTGAGGCCCGCCGCGCGCGCGACCGGGATCAGGTCGGAGTGCGGGTGGACCGCGATCCACGCCTTCGCGTGCGGGTTGACGTCGCCCGTCTCCGCGACGTCGACCGAGCCGGGCACCGAGCTGATCTCGGTCAGGCCCAGCGTGTTGAGGCCGTCGATCAGGCCCGGGTAGACGTGCTGCCCGGCCACGTCGACGACCCGCGCTCCGGGTGGCGCCGCGACAGTCGCGCCGATCGCCGCAATCTTCCCGTCGACGATCAGCACGTCGCCCTTCTCGAGCGCGGGACCGGACACCGGCACGACGCGGCCGCCGCGCAGCAGCGTCGCTTCGCCGGCGGAGAGCGGGGCCGCCGAGGCGGCCAGCAGCAGGGCGGCGAGCGCGCGCTTCACTGCGCACCTCCGGCGGCCGGCGCCGCGCTTCTCGCGGCGAGGTCCTTCCCGCGGTCGAAGCGCACGACGCCGTCGACCAGCGTCATCTCGACGCGGGCGTCGGGCGAGAAGGGGTGGGCGGAGAACACCGCCAGGTCGGCCTGCTTGCCGGCCTCGATCGAGCCGACCAGGTGGTCGACGCCGAGCTGCCAGGCGGGGTTCCACGTGATCATCTTCAGGGCCTCCTGCTCCGGCACGCCGCCGTAGCGCACGGCCTTGGCCGCCTCCCAGTACAGCCGTCGCGCCAGCTCGTTCGAGTCCGAGTTGAGCGAGACGACGACCCCCTTCGACTGCATCACCGCCGCGTTGAACGGGATCGCGTCGTGGGCCTCGAGCTTGAACGCCCACCAGTCGGAGAAGGTCGAGGCGCCGGCCCCGTGCTTCGCGATCTCGGAGGCCACCTTGTAGCCCTCCAGCACGTGCTGGAACGTGCGCACCTTGAAGCCCAGCTCCTCGGCCAGGCCGATCAGCATCAGGATCTCGTCCGAGCGGTAGCAGTGGGCGTGGACCAGCACCTTGCCGTCGAGGATGTCGGCGATCGTCTCCAGTTGCAGGTCGCGGCGCGGCGGCACCGGTGCGGTGGCGCCCTTGCCCGCCGCCTTCGCCTTCTTCTCGTGCTCCTGCCACTCGCGGCGGTAGGCCTTCGCCTCCAGGAACGCCTCGCGGATCACCTCGGAGACGCCCATCCGCGTCGCCGGGTAGCGGCGCGGGCCCGGCGCGCTGAAGTTCGAGCGCTTGGGGTTCTCGCCGAGCGCGAACTTGATCCCGCGCGGGGCCTCGGCGAACACGAGCTGCGCCGGGTCGTCGACGCCCCAGCGCAGCTTGAGCACCGCGTTCTGGCCGCCGATCGCGTTGCACGAGCCGTGCAGCACGTTGATCGCGGTGACGCCGCCGGCGAGGTGGCGGTAGAGGTTCACGTCGCGGTGGTCGATCACGTCCGCGATCCGCACCTCCGCGGTCACCACGTTCGTGCACTCGTTGACGTTGTCCTCGATCGCCGCGTGGGAGTGGGCGTCGATGATGCCGGGCATCACGAAGCGGCCCGCGCCGTCGATCACCTTCGCCCCGGCCGGCACCTGCACGTCGGCGCCGACCGCGACGATCTTCCCGTCGCGGATCAGCACGGTGGCCTTCTCGAGGTTGCCGGCCTTCGACACGGTGAGCACCGTCGCGCCGACGATGGCCGTCGTCTCGCCGGCCGCGGGTGCAGCCGCGAGCAGGGCGGAGAGCAGCAGGGCGTTCATCGCGCGACCTCCTCGCCGGCGCGCGGCCGGCCTTCGCCGCCGGGGGCGGCGGGCTTGTCCTCGGGCTCGAAGCGAAGGCCGTCGACGAACACCAGCTTTGCCTTCGTGTCCTTCGCGAACGGCTCGCCCGACCACGCGACCAGGTTGGCGGCCTTGCCCGCCTCCAGGCTGCCCGTGCGGTCGGCGATGCCGAGCGCCTCCGCGGCGCCCAGCGTGACCGCGCGCAGGGCGGCCTCCTGCGGCAGCCCGCGCTCGATCGCCTTGCGGACGCCGGCCGCGAAGTCGCGGCCGTGGGCGGAGACGAGGGCGAAGCGCAGGCCGGCCGCGTGCAGCTTGCCGGGGTTGCGCTCGGCCGCCTCGATGTCGGCCTTCTCCTTCGCCTCGTCGGGCCCGCCGCCGAAGCTGAAGCCGGCCGCCCGCGGCGGGTCGTAGTTCGTGGTGACGAGCAGTGGCCGCCCGGCCTTCTTCAGCACGTCGGCGACTTCCCACGCCTGCGGGACGCCGGCCAGAACGACCTTCACGCCGAACTCCTGGCCCAGCGCCAGCGCGCGGCGGACGTCGTTGAGGCGGCTGCAGGTGACGATCAGCGGCAGGCGACCCGAGAGCACGTCCTGCCAGGCCCGCGCCGAGGCGTCGAAACGCGGGCGCTCCTTGCCGCGCGGTTCGCGCTCGTAGTCGTCCCACAGCGCCTGCTGGTGGCGGGCGTCGAGCAGCGCCTGGCGCGCCCAGGCCACGGTGCCCATCAGCGAGGCCGGGTACTGGCGGCGCAGCGTCGACAGGTGCAGGTGCAGGGCGGCGGGCTGGCGCCAGACGAGCTCCTCCGTCGTCTCGCCTGCCAGGTTGAGCAGCACGCTGCGTCCGGCGGCGATGCCGTCGGGCACCACCACCAGCGCGGTGGTGATGCCGGCGTCCCGCGCCTTGAGCGCATCCGCCAGCTTCACGCGGTCGAGCACGTCCGCCTCCGCGGCCAGCGGGTCCGGGGCATTCGTGGCCGCGCCGCCCGGTCCGCCCGCGGGGCGGGCCGGCAGGCCGATGCCCGAGAAGGCGTCGATCAGGCCCGGGGTCAGGGTCAGGCCCGAGGCGTCGATCACCCGCGCGCCGGGCGGCACCGCGACGTCGGCGCCGACCGCCGCGATCACGCCGCCGCGCAGGAGCACGGTGGCCTTCTCGAGCGCCGGGCCCGAGACCGGCAGCACGCGGCCGCCGACCAGCGCGACGACCGGGTCGGCCGCGGTGGCCGGGGCCAGGGCCAGGAGACCGGCGAGCAACACGACTCTCATGTCTTCGCTCCTCAGGGAACCGGGACGAACGGCGTTCAGCGCGCCCGCACCGCGTGGGCGTAGGCGGCCGCAGCGCGCAGCGCGTAGGACTCGAGCAGCCGATCGTACGGCTCCTCGTGCACCGACAGCAGCAGGAGCGCGCCCAGCGCGCGCTGCGGCGTCGCCAGCGGCACCCGCAGCAGGGTGCCCGCCGACAGGCGGAAGCCCAGCGCGGCCTCCGCCGTGGCGAGGTCTGCGGCGTCGAGCCGGGCCAGGGCTCCGCCGGCGACCACGGCCGGCGCGGGGCGGCCCGCCGCGCGCTCGAAGACGTCGCCGGCCGTCGCGGCGACCCGGCCCCCGCCGTCTTCGGCCAGCACCAGCAGCCCGGCCGTGTAGCCGCCGACCCGCAGCGCGCCCTCGAGCAGCACCTGCTGCAGCGCCGTCGCCGGCTCGCCGGCGAACAGCGCCTGGTCCACCGCGACGAGCCGTTCCATCAGGGCCGCGTAGCGGCGCAGGTGCTCGTGGAGCTGCGCCTTCCGGATCACCGCCGCGGCGGAGAAGGCGACCGCCTTGGCGCGGTGAAGATCCTCCTCGCCGAAGGCCTCGACGCGACCGCGGCCGAGGGCGAGCACGCCCAGCACCTGGCCCTCGACCAGCAGCGGGATGCCGGCCCAGGAGCTGATCTCGCCGCAGCCCGGCAGCGGCGTGAAACGCTCGTCGGCCGCGACGTCGGCGAGCACCACCTCGCGGCGGGTGGCGCACACCTCGTCGACCAGCGCGCTGCGGAAGCGCTGGCCGAGCGCGAGCCCCGGCTCCTCGAAGCCGCGCACGGCGAACGCGCGGAAGCTGGCGTCCGGCTCCTGCAGCAGCAGCGCGCAGGAGTCGTAGAGGACCAGCCGCGCGAGCTGCTTCAGCACCTCGCCGACCGTCTCCTCCAGGCTCTGCTGGCGGCCGATCGCCTCCAGGATCTCGCGCAGCGTCTCGGCCTCGAGCCGGCGCTCCCGCTCGACCTCGACGGTGCCGACCGGGTCGTGACGCCGCCGCTCGCGGCCGATCTCCTCGCGCAGGGCGTCGAGGACTTCCGCTCGGTGGGCCTCGGTCAGCCCCACCAGGCGTCGCTCGACCTCGCGCAGCAGACGCTCCGTGTTCATGAAGAATCGCACGGATTCTAGCAGCCGCCCGCGCGATAGACTGCGGGAGCGCCGCGCCTTCGGAGGGCTAGCCTAACGGTAAGGCAGGAGCCTTGAAAGCTCCCGGGCCGCAAGGCCCTTGGGGGTTCGAATCCCTCGCCCTCCGCCAGATCATTCTGGAGTCGCGGCGACGCCTCACGGCGTCTCCCCCCCGAACCCCCACAGTTCCGGTTTCAGCGCGGGCCTCCAGAATCGCAGGTTCATCGCGTTGAAGTCCACAAAATCGGGCGCCGGGGGACTATGATGCGCGGCAATCTCGAGGAGGTCTGATGTTCCACCCGCGGTTCGTTCGTTTGATCCTGATCCTGACCCTCGTGGCGCTGCCCGCGACGAGCCTGTTCGCGCAGCAGACCGGCGCGATCAAGGGCACCGTCACCGCCACCGACGGCTCGGTGCTGCCCGGCGTCACCGTCGAGGCCCGCTCCGCCGTGCTGCCCAGCCCGCGCGTCACGGTCACCGGCGGCAACGGCGACTACCGGCTGCCGGCGCTGCCCCCGGGCGTCTACGACGTCAAGTTCGAGCTCTCCGGCATGGCCCCGGTGACCCGCAAGGTCACGGTCGCGCTGGCGCTCGAGACGACCGCCGACGCCAGGCTGAACCTGGCCGGCGTCGAGGAGTCGGTCACGGTCACGGCCGAGCTGACGCTGGTCGACAAGGACCGGCCGACGATCCAGGCCAACCTCTCGAACGCCGAGATCTCCGGCCTCCCGGTCGGCCAGGAGTACCGCGACCTGCAGAAGCTGATCCCCGGCGTCCAGTACTCCGAGGACCTGGTCCGCGGCCCGTCGGCCGGCGGCTCCGGCCAGGACAACGTCTACCAGTTCGACGGCGTGAACGTCACGCTGCCGCTGTTCGGCACGCTGTCGGCCGAGCCCTCCTCGCAGGACATCGCCCAGGTCACCGTGATCAAGGGCGGCGCCCAGGCGGTCGACTTCAACCGCGCCGGCGGCTTCCTGATCGACTCGGTCAGCAAGACCGGCACCAGCGAGTTCCACGGCGAGCTCAGCTTCGAGATGCAGAGCGCCGGCATGACCGGCGAGCTGACCCAGGCCAGCGACTCGCGCTTCGAGGAGGACCGCTCGTGGCTGGCGGCCAGCCTCGGTGGCCCGGTGGTCAAGGACAAGCTCTACTTCTACGGCTCCTACTACCGGCCCGAGCGCAGCCGCGACAACCGCGCCAACAACTACGGCGAGCTGCCGAAGTACGAGAGCGTCCGCAACGAGGGCTTCGGCAAGCTGACCTTCACGCCGAGCCAGTCCGTGCTGCTCAACGCCACCTACCGCTACTCGAAGCGCGAGGACACCTCGAGCCTGTTCGGCGCCAGCTCGTCGGCGACGACCGGCACGGGTGAAGAAGCCGAGCAGAAGATCCTGACCCTCGAGGGCTCGTGGGTCGTCAACTCGAAGAGCTACTTCACCGCGAACTACACGAACTACGCCCTGGAGTCGCTCGGCCGGCCGGACTTCGAGTCGTCGGCCGTGCCGACTTCGCAGGTCGGCGCCCGCCTCAACCTCGCGAGCCTCGACACCGAGGGTCGGCTGACGGTGCCCGTGCCGGTCGCCGGCGACACCGCCTTCAACAACTTCATCGCGCCGATCATCTCCCGCTACGGCTTCCTCCGCGACGGCGCCCGCGTCGGCGGCGGCATCGTCGGCTACGGCGGCGAGTTCAACGACCAGGACTTCTTCCGCGACGCGCTGCAGCTCGGCTACAACATCACGGTCGGCAGCAGCCTGATCCACGACCTGCACTTCGGCTTCCAGTGGTCGGAGGACTCCGAGGAGCTGGTCCGCGCCTCCAACGGCTGGGGCCTGATCTCGGTGCCCGGCGGCCGCCTGGCGCCGATCGGCACCACCGGCCAGCGCGCCTTCTACACCGCCCGCTACCAGCAGCAGGGCACGGGCCAGGCCGCGCCGATCGTCTCCTCCTACCGCACGCTCGACTTCGAGTTCAACGACACGATCCGCTGGAAGAAGTGGGCCTTCAACCTCGGCGTGCTGGCCAGCCAGGACACGCTGTACGGCCAGGGCCTGCGCGAGGACAGCTCGACGCTGTCGGGCTACGTCGCGGCTCCGGGCAACAAGTACGAGATGTACAAGATCCCGTTCAGCAAGATGATCCAGCCCCGGCTCGGCGTGACCTTCACCTACAACGACTCGGACACGATCTACGCGAGCTACGCGAAGTACAACCCGGCGGCCTCGTCGCTGCCGCGCGCGGCTTCGTGGGACCGCAACCTGATCGGCACCTTCATCGACGCCCACTTCGACCAGAACGGCGTGCTGTTCGCGGCGGTCCCGGTCGGCTCCTCCTCGGGCAAGCTGTTCCAGGAGGACATGACGCCGCGCACGGTCAACGAGTTCCTGTTCGGCACCTCGAAGCAGTTCAACCAGAATTTCTCGGGCCGCCTCTACGGCCGTCACCGCCGCGGCTCGCACTTCTGGGAGGACACCAACAACAACGCCCGCGTCGCGTTCAACCCGCCCGCCGGCATCCCGCGCGAGCTCTACATCCCGGACCTCACCCAGCGCCTGGCCCAGATCGGCAGCGGCTCGACCTACGTCATCGCCGAGCTCGACGGCGCCTACACCCGCTTCAACGAGGTGACGCTGGAGGCCGAGTGGCGTGACGCCAAGACGGTGGTCCGCGGTTCCTACACCTGGAGCGAGTACTACGGCAACTTCGACCAGGACAACTCGACGACGGCCAACGACGCCAACGTGTTCATCGGCTCCTCGTTCATCGCCGACGGCGCCGGCCGCCAGCTCTGGGACTTCAAGGACGGCACGCTGCGCGGCGATCGCCCGCACCTGCTGAAGGTGTTCGGCTACCGCACGCTGCCGTGGAACGGCATCGTCGGCCTGTTCACCGTGTTCCAGTCCGGCCAGCCGTGGGAAGTCTGGAGCTTCGAGCCCTACCGCGCGCTGACCACGTCGACCAGCACCACCAACCGCTACGCCGAGAAGGCGGGCTCCCGCCGGTCCGACTCGCACTTCCAGATCGACCTCAAGTACATCCAGAACTTCAAGGTCGGCGGCCGCGGCAACTTCGCGCTCACGGCCGAGCTGTTCAACGTGTTCGACAACCAGACGGGCTTCAACATCACGCCCGACTTCAACAGCGCCAACTTCGGCCGGCCGCGCAGCTACTACGCCCCGCGGCGCCTGCAGCTGACCGGCGCGTTCACGTTCTGATCGCGTGATCGCGGCCCCGCGGGGCCGCGGTCGCCGCGACTTTCCGGGCCCGGCGGGCAACCGCCGGGCCCGTTTTCATTAAGATGGGCGGAACATGGACCGGCTCGCCCGCTTCGCGTGGTTCACGCTCGCCTACAACGTCGCGGTGATCCTGTGGGGCGCCGTCGTGCGCGCGACGGGGTCCGGCGCCGGCTGCGGGGCGCACTGGCCGCTGTGCAACGGCGAGGTGGTGCCGCGGGCCCCCGCCTTCGAGACGCTCGTCGAGTTCTCCCACCGCGCCACCTCCGGCATCGCCCTGCTCTTCGTCGTGGCGCTGCTCGTCGGCGCCTGGCGCAGCCGTCCGCCCGGCTCGCCGACGCGGCGCGGCGCGGTGGCCTCGATGGTGCTGATGCTGACCGAGGCCGGCGTCGGCGCGGGTCTCGTGCTGTTCCAGCTCGTCGCCGACAACCAGTCGGTGGCCCGCGCGCTGTTCATGGCCGTGCACCTCGTCAACACCTTCTTCCTGCTGGCCGCGCTGACGCTGACCGCGCACTGGGCCTCCGGCGGGCGGGCCGTGGCCCTGCGCGGCCGGCCCGGCTCCAGCCTCTACCTGTGGACGATCGCGGGCCTCGTGGTGGCCGGGATGAGCGGCGCGGTGGCGGCACTCGGCGACACGCTGTTTCCGTCGATGACGCTGGAGCAGGCGCTGGCCACCGAGGCCTCGGCCACCGCCCACGCGCTGATCCGGTTGCGCGTGCTGCATCCGATCCTGTCGCTGGCGGCCGCCGTGCTGGTCGCGGTCGCGGCCTGGAGACTGCTGGACGCCTCGCCCGCCTCCCGGTTGTGGGCCATCGCCTCGTTCGGCCTGTGCGCGCTGCAGCTCGCCGTCGGCGTCGTCAACGTGCTGCTGATGGCGCCGGTGTGGCTGCAGATCGTCCACCTGCTGGTCGCCGATCTGCTCTGGATCGCCGCGGTGCTGCTCGGCGCCCACGCCTTCGCGGTGGAGGAGCGGCCCTGAACGCCCGAGCGGTCCTGCTCGGATTCGCCGCCCTCGCCCTCGGCTGCGCGTCCGCGTCTTCCGGTCCTGCGCCCGCGGCCCCGGACCGCCCGTGGCCCGTCCGCCACGAGGAGCGCTCGGGAAGCTGGGACGACGGCGCCCCGTGGCGGGCGCAGGTCGCCTGGATCGACCTGCGCGACCCGCGGGTCTCCTTCCACGTGCCGGCGCCACTCGCTCCGGGTTCGCCTGACGGCGCCGAGGCTCGCCTGCTGCCGCTGGACCAGTGGGCGGAGGCCGCGAAGCTCGACCTCGCGATCAACGCCAACTTCTTCGCGCGGCTGCCCGGCGCCGTCGAGCCGCTGCTGGGCTGGACCGAGGGGGAGTGGGTCGACCTGGTCGGCGTCTCGATCTCGGAGGGCAAGGTGGTCTCGCCGCCGCGCGAGCGGCCCGCGTCTTTCCCGAAGCCGGGCTTCAACGCGACCCCGCCGGCCGACGCCATCCCTTCCCGCGCGCCGGGCACCGGGCTGGACCCCGCGCTGCTGTTGCGAGAGACCCGCAGCGCCGACGGAGCCGGCGCCTGCCCGTGCGAGGCGCGCGTCGCGTTTCCCGGGACGGAGGACCTGCAGGGCGTGAGCGAGGCGGTGGCGGGCTACGGCCCCGGCGGCCGCTTCCAGGGCACGCTGCTGGTCGAGGCCGGCGTGAACCGCGGCGCGACGGCCCGCGTGCAGTGGGACAAGCGCCATCCGCGCACCGCGGTCGGCGTCAGCCGCGACGGCGCGACGCTGGTCGTGGTCGTGCTCGACGGGCGCCAGCCCGGCTGGAGCGCGGGCGCCACGCTGCCCGAGCTGGCGCGGGTGCTGATCGAGGCCGGAGCCTGGGACGCCGTCGCCCTCGACGGCGGCGGATCCTCCGCGTTGTGGCTGCGCGGCGAAAGCGAGGCCGAGGGCTCCATTCGCACCCGGCCCAGCGACGGCCGCGTGCGCGCGGTCGGCAACGCGCTCGGCGTTCGGGTCCAGCGCTCGGCGGCACAGCGGAAGTGAAGCCGGGCGCCGCGCTGCGGCGCGTGCTGGCACTGCCGGCCGCGGACGCTGCCCGCGCGTTGCTGGGCCAGGTGCTGGTCCGCCGCCTGCCCCGGGGCCGCGAGCTGCGGGCCCGCATCGTCGAGACCGAGGCCTACCTGCCGGCCGGCGATCCCGCGGCCCACGTGTACCGCGGTCCCACGCCGCGCAACGCGCCGCTCTACGGCCCGACCGGCAGCGTCTACGTCTACCTCGTCTACGGCGTCCACCACTGCCTGAACCTGGCGGTCGACGCGGAAGGGGTGCCTGGCTGCGTGCTGATCCGCGCCGCCGAACCGCTGTCGCCGGAACTCGCGCCCGGCGCGCTCTCGGGCCCGGGTCGGCTGTGCCGTGCGCTGTCCCTCGACACCCGCCACTCCGGATCGCACCTGTGGCGTGACGATGCGCCGCTGACGCTCGTCGCGGGCCGCGCGCCGCGGACGGTCGTGGTCGCGTGCCGCGTCGGCCTGCGGGTCGGCGTCGAGGCCCTTCTGCGCTTCTGCGACGCCGAGTCGCCGGCGGTCTCACGGCCGCGCCCGCCCGGCATGGCCCTTGCGAAAGAAAGAGGCGAACCGAAGCAGGAGGCCTCGAAGTGAAGAAGACGATGTTCGTGACGCTCGCCGCGCTGACGCTCGGAGGTGCCGCATTCGCGGGCTGGAAGCTGACCCGCCGCAACGGCGCCCGCGCCCTGCCCCGCCGCGCCGCCTGAAGAGGCTGTGGCGTCGTCGCCGCGCGTGTGGCGACGACGCCACGGGGCGTCGTTAGCGCCTGGGCAGGGCCGCCAGCCGCTCGTAGAGGATCGCCGCCGAGCGCATCACCTTCTTCCAGTCGCCGAGGTGCAGGCTCTCGTTCTCCGAGTGCGCGGCCGAAGGCGGGTCCTCCACGCCCATCAGCACGCAGGGCGCGCCCAGCGCGTCGGCGAACGGCTTGACGAAGCCGATCGCGCCGCCCGCGCCCATCAGCACGGGCTCCTTGCCGAAGCCCTCGCGCAGGGCGGAGATCGCCGCCTCGAACGCGGGGCCCTCGGGCTCGCAGCTCCACGCCGACGAGGCGCGCACGAAGCGGGTCGTCACCTGGACGCCGAAGGGCGGGTCCTGGGTCAGCGCGCGCGACAGCGCCTTCGCCGCCTTCTTCCCGTCCATGCCGGCGACGGTGCGCAGCGACAGCCGCGCGCGCGCCGCCTCGATGATCTGGTTCGAGGAGCCGGCGATCGGCCGCGCCTCGAACGCGATCACCGTCAGCGACGGCCGGAACCACAGCTTCTCGTAGGGCGTCGCCTTCGGGTCGCCCCACAACTTCACGCCCTTGAGCAGGCCGGCCTCGCGGCGGAAGCGGCGCTCGTCGAACGGCAGCGCGTCCATCCGCGCGCGCTCCTTCTTCGTCGGGCGCGGCACGCCGTCCATCAGGCCCGGCACGTCGAGCGAGCCGTCGGCGCGCGACAGCCGCGCCAGCAGCCGCGCCAGCACCTGCACCGGGTCGGGCACCGGCCCGCCCCACATGCCGCTGTGCACCGGCTGCTCGAGGGCCCGGACCTCGACGTCGACCTGGGTCACGCCGCGCAGGCGGTAGGTGAGCGCGGGCACGCCGGTGTCGAAGTTGGAGGTGTCGGAGAGCACCAGCACGTCGGCGTCGAGCCGAGAGGCGTAGCGCTCGAGGAACTGCGGCAGGTGGGTGGAGCCGGTCTCCTCCTCGCCTTCGATCAGCACCTTGACGTTGAGCGGCAGCGCGCCGTGCTGCTCCACCCACGCGGCCAGCGCGGCGACGTGGGCGAGGAAGCCGCCCTTGTCGTCGGCGGCGCCGCGGCCGTAGAGCCGGCCCTTGCGCTCGACGGGTTCGAACGGCGGCGAGAGCCACTTCTCCGGCCGGCCCGGCGGCACCACGTCGTGGTGGCCGTAGACGAGCACGGTCGGTTTGCCGGGAGCGTGCATCCAGTCGGCGTACACGTAGGGCGGAACGCCATCGACCTCGAGCAGCTCGACGTTGTCGAAGCCGCAGCGGCGCAGCAGCGCGGCCGTGGCCTGCGCGGATTCGCGCATGGGTTCGGGGGGGAAGCCGGCGGCGGAGATGCCGGGGATGCGGACGAAGTCGCACAGCGTGGACGTCCAGTCGTCGAAGCGACGGTCGAGATGGGCGAGCACGGCTTTGAGGGCAGGGGAGTGATTGATGCGTGCCATGAGGTGAGCGTACCGCCAGAACCCGACCGGCGCAGCCCGGCCCCGACCGTGCGCCGGCGGGTTACCGCGGCGCACCACCCCGACCGGCGAAGCCCGCCCCGTCCGTTTCGTTCGTTCCCGTTTGCTCAGTTCGACTCCCGTACACGGTTCGACCCGGCGCTCCGCTGCTCAACCCGGCGGAGCGTTCGTTCGACTTCGGCGCGCGGCTGCGCCCCGGCCGCGCGCGGTTCGACTGCGGCGCTCCGATTGCACCCGGCGGAGCGATCGTTCGAAACGGCAACGGCCGACGAGCCGCTGCGGTGTGGACGTTCCCGGCTGTGGTGCACGTCCCGCGCCGGCGGTGCTGTGCGCGGTTCACCGCCGTCACGGGGCGTGCCCGGCTGTACGCGAACGCGGTGTCTGCGCGTCACCTCCTCGACTGTGGGCCCCTCGCCCGCCTCCTTCTTGCGAAGGCGGGGCGAGGGGCTCCGACGAGGAGGTGACGCGATGGCGCACACGGTTCCGAACAGCAACCACCACACGCTCTACCGGCTCGACTGCTATCGGCTGGCGGTCGAGTTCCATCGGATGGCCGCGGATCTGGCGCCGCATGGGAGTGGGCTCGGGGATCAGTTGCGGCGGGCGGCGGCGAGCATCGTTCTGAATCTGGCAGAGGGCCACGGTCGGCTGACGCGGGCGGAGCAGGCGCGGTTCACGCTGATCGCGCGGGGTTCGGCGACGGAGTGCCTCGCGGTGCTGGATCTGCTTGGGGAGAGCGATTCGCTCGTTGCGGCGCGGCGGCTGTTGCAGCGGGTGATCCAGACGACGACTGGTCTCTGGCGGAAGCAGAGGGCGTCGAACCGCGCGCGGTCGTGACACCGCGCGGCGAGGTCGAGCCCAGGGCGATACGATTCCCGCATGACCACATTCACCTTCACTCCGATCGCCTTCGTGCGCACGCCGTATGCCGACACCGCGCAGGTGCCGAAGGGGTGCGGGGCGCAGCACGAGGCGGAGGGGGTGATCGAGGTCGAGCCGGCGCTCGAGGCGGGGCTCGCCGACATCGAGGGGTTCTCGCACCTGTTCGTGATCTGGGTGTTCGATCGCTCGCCCGGCGTGGAACTGTTCGGGGTCGCGCCGACCGACGATCGGCCGCACGGCGTGTTCGCCACGCGTTCGCCGAAGCGGCCGAATCCGATCGGGCTCTCCGTCGTCGAGCTGCTCGGGCGCGAGGGCTGCCGGCTGCGCGTGCGCGGCGTCGACATGCTCGACGGCACGCCGGTGCTCGACATCAAGCCGTACCTGTCCAGCGTCGATCCGCAGAAACTGCGGCGAGGCTGGCTGGCGGAGGCGGAGGCGCGGCGCCGCGGCTGAGAGCCGGGGGCGCCGAAAGGCGTTGCGGAAACCCACGCCGCGGCCGACCTTGTCCGATGAGAGGGGGCAACCCATGAAGCGTCTTGCCACTGTCGCCGCCGCGATCGCGACGGCCGCGATCCCCTTCGCCGTCCTGGCCCAGGAGGCGGCCCCGGCCAACCCGGCTGCGCCGGACGCCGTGGCCTCGGCGATCGGCCAGGTCGTCTACCAGCGCTACTGCGGCGCCTGCCACGGGCCGACCGGGCGCGGCGACGGACCGCTGGCTTCCGAGCTGCGCACGAAGGTGGTCGACCTCACCCACCTGGCGGCGAATCACGGGGGCAAGTTCCCGTTCTTCAAGGTCGTCCAGGTGATCGACGGCCGCCGCATGTCGAAGAGCCACGGTTCCGCCGACATGCCGGTGTGGGGCGAGATCTTCCCCAAGACGCTGGGTGCGGAGGCGCCGAACCCCGAGACCGCGGTGGCCCGGATGACCCACTACCTGTGGTCGATCCAGGAGCCGCCGGCCCCGGCCTCGTTCGAACCCGCCCGCAAGTAAACCTCCCGCTGCGGCCCCGGCCCCGCGAGGGCGGCCCCGCCGCCCCGCGGGCGCCGTGCGTCCGCGCCCCGTCGCGCCGGCGCGCTAAACTCCCCGCGACGACACGGAGGTCCTCTTCATGAAGCGAGACGCATTCGGCGCGCGCAGCGCGCTCTCCACCCCGGCTGGCGAGGTCACGATCTACCGGCTCCCGGCGCTCGAGAAGAGCGGCGTGGCCTCGAACCTGGCGCGCCTGCCGTACTCGATCCGCGTGCTGCTGGAGGCGGTGCTGCGCAACGTCGACGGCGAGCTGGTGAACGAGGACGACGTGCGCCGGCTGGCCGCCTGGAACGCGCCGAAGCCCGCCGACGTCGAGCTGCCGTACATGCCCGCCCGCGTGATCCTGCAGGACTTCACGGGCGTGCCCGCGGTCGTCGATCTCGCCTCGATGCGCGGCGCGGTGAAGCGCCTGGGCGCCGACCCGGCGCGCATCAACCCGCTGGTGCCGGTCGACCTCGTGATCGACCACTCGGTGCAGGTCGACGAGTTCGCCTCGCCCGAGGCGCTCGAGCGCAACGTGACGATCGAGTTCGAGCGCAACGGCGAGCGCTACGAGTTCCTGCGCTGGGGGGCCAAGGCGTTCCGCAACTTCCGGGTGGTGCCGCCGGCGATGGGCATCGTGCACCAGGTCAACCTCGAGTTCCTGGCCCGCGGCGTGCTGACGAAGCAGGAGGACGGCGCGACGCTCGCCTTCCCCGACACCCTGGTCGGCACCGACTCCCACACCACGATGATCAACGGCCTCGGCGTGCTGGGCTGGGGCGTGGGTGGCATCGAGGCCGAGGCCGTGATGCTCGGCCAGCCGCTCTACATGGTCACCCCGCAGGTGGTCGGCATGAAGCTCTCCGGCCGGCTGAAGGAGGGCGTCACCGCCACCGACCTGGTGCTGACCGTGACCCAGATGCTGCGCAAGAAGGGCGTGGTCGAGAAGTTCGTCGAGTTCTACGGCCCCGGCCTCGACGGCATGTCGCTGGCCGACCGCGCGACGATCGCCAACATGGCGCCCGAGTACGGCGCCACCTGCGGCTTCTTCCCGGTCGACGACGAGACGCTGCGCTACCTGCGCCGCACCGGCCGACCCGCCGCCGACGTCGAGCTCGTCGAGCGCTACTGCAAGGAGCAGGGGTTGTTCCGCACCGCGAGCTCGCCCGACCCCGTGTTCTCCGACACCCTCGAGCTCGACATGTCGACGGTCGAGCCGAGCCTGGCCGGCCCCAAGCGCCCGCAGGACCGCGTCGCGCTGTCGGCGATGAAGGACAGCTTCCGCAAGGCGCTCACGGCGCCCGTCAAGGAGCGCGGCTTCGGCCTCGCCGAAGGCGACCTGGGCCGCAGCGCGAAGGTCAGCTTCCGCGGCGAGAACGAGCTGAAGCACGGCGCGGTGGTGATCGCGGCGATCACCTCCTGCACCAACACCTCGAACCCCTCGGTGCTGCTCGGCGCCGGCCTGGTCGCGAAGAAGGCGGCGGCGAAGGGGCTGAAGGTGCCCGGCTACGTGAAGACCTCGCTGGCGCCGGGCTCGCGCGTCGTCACCGCGTACCTGCAGAAGTCCGGCCTGCTGCCCGAACTCGAGAAGCTCGGGTTTCACGTCGTGGGATACGGTTGCACGACGTGCATCGGCAACTCGGGACCGCTGCCGCCGCCCGTCAGCCAGGCCGTCAACGACGGCAAGCTGGTGGTCTCCGCGGTGCTCTCCGGCAACCGCAACTTCGAGGGCCGCGTGAACCCGGACGTGAAGGCCAACTACCTGGCTTCGCCGCCGCTGGTCGTCGCCTACGCGCTCGCCGGCACCACCGACATCGACCTGCAGAAGGAGCCGATCGGCAAGGGCAGCGACGGCAAGCCGGTGATGCTCGCCGACATCTGGCCGACGCAGGCCGAGATCGCCGCGGCCGAAGAGGCGATCACCGGCGAGATGTTCGCGCAGACCTACGGCAACGTGTTCGACGGCAACCCGACCTGGAACGCGGTCAAGGTGCCCGCGGGTGACCTGTTCACGTTCCGCGACGAGTCGACCTACATCCAGGACCCGCCGTTCTTCCAGGGGCTCACGCTGGAGCCGCCGCCGGTGTCCGACATCGTGGGCGCGCACGTGCTGGCGGTGCTCGGCGACTCGGTCACCACCGACCACATCTCGCCGGCCGGCGACATCGCGCTGAAGAGCCCGGCGGGCGAGTTCCTCAAGGCGCGCGGGGTCGAGAAGAAGGACTTCAACTCCTACGGCTCGCGCCGCGGCAACGACCGCGTGATGGTGCGCGGCACCTTCGCCAACATCCGGCTCAAGAACCTGATGCTGGGCGGCGTCGAGGGCGGCCTCACGATCCACGTGCCGACGGGCGACCAGCTCCCGATCTACGACGCGGCCGAGCGCTACAAGGCGGCCGGCACGCCGCTCGTGATCCTGGCCGGCAAGGAGTACGGCTCGGGCAGCTCGCGCGACTGGGCGGCCAAGGGCACGCTGCTGCTGGGCGTGAAGGCCGTGATCGCCGAGAGCTTCGAGCGCATCCACCGCTCGAACCTGGTCGGCATGGGCATCCTGCCGCTGGTCTTCAAGGACGGCCAGAACGCCGAGTCGCTGGGCCTCACCGGCCGCGAGAAGCTGTCGCTGCGCGGCTTCGCGGGCGGCACCGTCCAGCCGCGGCAGGACGTCGTCGTCGAGGTGGAGAAGGCGGACGGGGCGAAGACGAGCTTCACCGCCACGCTGCGCCTCGACACCGCGGTCGAGATCGGCTACTGGCGCAACGGCGGCATCCTCCACACGGTGCTGCGCAAGATGCTGAAGGGCTAGGCAAACCCGGGGCGGCGGTGGAAGAATGCCGCCGCTCCCCTCCCATGGAGGCCTGAAGGCCGTGTCGAAACTCAAGCTGATCCCGCTGGCTGGCGGGGACGCCCGCGAGCTCGAGACCGCCGTCGTCGTCGGCCGCGACCCGGGCTGCGACTGGGTCGTCGCCGACGGTTCCGTGTCGCGCCGCCACGCGCGCCTCGAGCCGCGCGGCGACGGCTGGGCGGTGATCGACCAGGGCAGCGCGAACGGGACGTTCCTCGGCGCGCAGAAGGTCGTGGACGCCGCGCTGGAGAACGGCCAGGAACTGCGCTTCGGCAACGTCGGCTTCCGCGTCGAGCTGCCGCTGCCCGCGGGGAGCGACGCGACGATCGTGCAGACGATCCAGTTGCCGACCTTCGACCCGCGCCCGCCGGCGGCTCCGCTGGCGGCACCGCCACCCCCGCCTCGCCCCGCGGCCCCGCCGCCGCCGCCGCCGCCGCGGGCCGCGGGTCCCGTGCCGCCCCCGCCGCCTC
>JAANMX010000803.1_pt1 | contig 39401 bp, 30 predicted proteins | sample 7279681 | NCBI WGS metagenome assembly JAANMX01 (sample SAMN14094542, study PRJNA606508) | bioreactor metagenome | isolation source: A lab-scale SPAN reactor treating ammonium-rich wastewater day 351 | place: Ireland: Galway | collected 2018-01-01 | reverse complement strand
CTGGCGACGCTGCGGGGATTGGGCGACAAGCTCGAAACCCTGGTCGCGGACGACCTGTGGCCGCTGCCGACGTACCGCGAGATGCTGTTCCTCAAGTGAGGCGCAGCGCCGCGCGTGTCCGGCGCCGTCGGACCAACCCGGAGCGTCAGCGCCGGACGCTGCTCGTCCCTCGCTGACGCTCCGGGCTCGGAGGTTACTTCCCTTCCTTGCCCGCCGCGAAGAATGGGAACAACCGGCGCACCGCGGATGCGTTCGGCTGGCTCCCGTATTCGCAGATCTCGAACGCCTCGGCGTGCTCGACCTTCGCGCCGCGCTCCTTGCCGTAGAGGGCGAGAAGTTTTTCGCGGTACTTGCGGGCGACGTCCAGCGAGCGATTCAGGAACGCCTGGCGCACCTGGCGGCGCCGCGCTTCCTGCTTGGCGGGCTCCTGCGGGATCAGATCGGGCGAGCCGCCGGCGCCGCCTTCGTAAAACTGCGACTCGAGCGCCTCCAGGGCCGCCAGCTTCTTCTCCACCACGTCGCCGATGTCCACCACGATATCGGCTCGGAACGGGTTCGGTCGCTGGAAACGGTCCGAGTAGTAAAGGAAGACCGGGTTCTTCTTCAGGTACGGCACGTCCGGGCAGAAGAACGGGACAGTGACCATGAACGCCGCGTCCTGCACCAGGATGCCGGTGTAGCGGTGGTCGGGGTGGTAGTCGTTCGGCCGGTGAGCGAGGACGATGTCGGCGTCCCACTCGCGGATCAGGCGCGTGATGGTGCGGCGGTGCTCCAGGGTTGGCTCCAGCTCGCCGTCGTGGATGTCGAGCACCTGGGTGTGGATGCCGAGGAGGCGCGCCGCCTTCTCGACCTCCGCGGTGCGCCGCCGCGCCAGCGGCCCGCCGGCCTGCCGCCAGTGGCCGATGTCGCCGTTCGTCACCGACACCAGCTTGACGTGGTGCCCCTGGGCGGCCCACTTCGCGGCGCACCCGCCCACCTTCAGCTCGCAGTCGTCCGGGTGCGCCCCGAACGCGATGATGCGCAGCTTGCCGTCCTGCGGCGGGACGACCGCCTTCGCCCGGGCCGGCGATTGCTTGCCGACGCCCGCGGCTTCGGCGCGACCGGATTGAGTTTCCGGCCCGCGCCACAGCCAGCCGAGGAGAAAGCCGCACGCCAGGAACAGCCCGCCGCCAACCAACCCACGCCGGCTCATTGGTGTGACCTCCTGCGAAAGCCTGGAAACGGACTCCGTTAGCGCTGGACGCGCGCCGACCCGCCCTTCGCGAACGCCTCGACCTCGTCCACCCGGGCCATCGTGATGTCGCCCGGGAACGTGGTCAGGAACGCCCCCGACGCCCACCCGAGGCGCAGCGCCTCCTCCGGCGGGCGCCCCGTAATCAGCCCGTAGATCAGCCCCGCCGCGAACCCGTCGCCGCCGCCGATCCGGTCGTACACGTCGAGCTGACACGTCGGGCTGACGAAGTGCTTGCCGCCGAGCCACAGGACCGCCGCCCAGTCGTGGCGGTTCGTCGAGTGGACCTCGCGCAGCGTCGTCGCCACCAGCTTGACGTTCGGGAACTGCTTAACCACGCGGTCGATCATTTTGAAGAAGGCATCGGGGTCGAGCTTCGACGCCGACGCGGCCGCTACCTCCGGCCCCGCGATACCGAGGCCCTGCTGCAGATCCTCCTCGTTGCCGATCAGCGCGTCCACGTTGCTGACGATGCGCCGCACCACCTGCTGGGCGCGGGCCGGGCCGCCGACCGATGCCCACAGCTTCGCCCGGTAGTTCAGGTCGAAGGAGTTGACGGCGCCGTGGGCCTTCGCGGCCTGCATGCCCTCAATGATCACCTCGGCCGTCGTCTCGGACAGGGCCGCGAAGATGCCGCCGGAGTGGAACCAGCGCACGCCGCGGCCGAAAATCGTCGGCCAATCGAAATCGCCCGGTTTGAGCAGAGCGCCGGCCTCGTTGGCCCGGTTGTAGAAGACGACCGGGGGGCGGATGCCGTGGCCGCGGTCGCTGTAGACGGTGGCGATGTTCGGGCCGCGGACGCCGTCGTGATCGAACCACTTGTAGAATGGCGTCACCCCGGTCTCGCGGACCCGGGTCTGCACCAGTTCGCCGATGCCGTAGTTCACCATCGCCGTCGCGATGCCGGTGCGCAGGCCGAAACAGTCGGCCAGGTTCGCGGCGACGTTGTACTCGCCGCCGGAGACGTGAATGTCGAGCGTGCGCGCCTTGCGGAACGGGATCGCGCCCGGGTCCAGGCGGTGGACCAGCGCGCCCAGGGACAGGAAATCCAGCTCGCAGGAGTCCTTGCGAATCTGCAGCCCGTTCATGTACTTTCCTACCAAACCAATGTCTGAAAGCCCACGGGTCGCGTCCCGTGGGTCAAATCGCTGGCGCCTGGCCCACGCGGCGCGACCCGTGGGCTTCAGGGAGCGCAAGTGACGGTCGCTTATTTCCGGATCCCCATCCGGTCGAGGACGAACGCCATCACGAACGCATCCTCGCGCAACGCATCGTACCGCCCGGATGCTCCGCCGTGCCCAGCCGCCATGTCGCACCGGAACAGCAGCGGGGTGTTGTCCCGCTTCATCGTCCGCAGCCTGGCCACATACTTCGCCGGCTCCCAGTACATCACCTGGCTGTCGTTCAGCGACGTCGTGACCAGCATCGACGGGTACGCCCCCGGCCGCATGTTCGTATAGGGACAGTACGACTTGAGGTAGTCGTAGTCACCCTTCTCGTTCGGGTTCCCCCACTCCTGGTACTCCTGGGTCACCAGCGGCAGGGTCGGGTCGAGCATGCTGGTGACCGCGTCCACAAACGGCACCTCCAGCACCGCCGCCGTACACAGGTCCGGCCGCAGGCTGAGCGCGACCGCCATGAGCAGCCCGCCGGCGCTGCGTCCCTGGATGACGAGGCGGGACCGGGCCGCGTACTTCTCCCACACCAGGTGGTCGGCGCACGCGATGAAGTCAGTGAACGACTTCATGCGGTTGCGAACCTTGCCGCCGTCGTACCACGCGCGCCCCATCTCGCCGCCGCCGCGGACGTGCGCCAGGGCGCAGATGATCCCGCGGTCGAGCAGGCTCACCCGGTTCGAGTCGAACGCCAGCGGCAGCGTCGAGCCGTAGGCGCCGTACCCGTACAGCAGCAGCGGGGCGGTGCCATCCTTCTTGACGCCCTTGCGGTAGACGAGCGAGAGCGGCACCTTCGTCCCGTCGGCGGCCGTCGCGTGCAGCCGCTCGGAGACGTAACGCGCCGGGTCGTACCCGCCGAGCACTTCCTTCTGTTTGAGGAGGACGCGCTTGCGGGTGTCGAGGTGGTACTCGTACACCGCGGGTGGCGTGACGAGCGACGTGTAAGTGAGCTGGACGGCATCCGTCGCGAACTCCGGGTTCGCCCTCAGTTCGACGTCGTAGGTCGGCTCGGGGAAGTCGATGCGGTGCGCCTGGTTGCTGCGCAGATCGAGGACGCGCAGGGCCGGCAAACCCTTCACACGCTCCGAGAGAACGGCGTGGTCGCGGAAGACATCGACTCCGGTTACCATCACCGCCGGGTCATACGGGACCAGGTCGCGCCAGTGGGCCGGAGCGGTCTTCTCAACCGGGCACGTCACCACCTTGAAGTTGGTCGCGCCGCCGCGGTTGGTGCGGATGTAAAACCGCCCGTCGCGGTGGGCGGCGCGGTACTCGTGGTTCGCCTCACGCGGCAGGATCACCTTCCAGGCGCCCGCGGGCGTGTCGGTCGGGAGGAACCACTGCTCGGCGGACGTGTAGCTCTCGGAGAGGTGGAACAGATACTTGCCGTCGCGCGAGCGGCTCAGGCCGAGCCAGAACAGGCCATCCTTCTCCTCGAAGACCAGCACGTCTTCCGCCTTCGGCCGGCCGAGGCTGTGGCGCCACAGCCGGTGCGGGCGCTTGGCGTCGTCCTCGGTGACGTAGAACAGCGTCCTGTTGTCGGCGGCCCACTCGAAGTCGGTCACCTGCGCCAGCCTCGTCTCGACAAGTTTGCCGGTGCGCAGATCCTTGACTGACAGCTGGTACTCGCGGAACCCGGTGGTGTCGGTGGCGAAGGCGAGCAGGTTGCCGTCGTCGCTGACGACCGGGCCGCGGACGTCGAAGAACTTCTCGCCGCGGGCCAGCGCATTCGCGTCCAGGAGCACCTCCTCGGGCGCCTGCAGAGTGCCCGTCTTGCGGCAGTAGACGGGATACTGCTTCCCCTCCTCGGTCCGCCGGTAATACCAGAACCCGCGGTCGCGGTGCGGGACGGTCAGGTCGGTCTGCTTGATGCGGCCGAGCATCTCGTCGTACAGGCGGCGCTGCAGCGGCTCGGTCGGTTTCATCACCGCCTTGGTGTAGGCGTTCTCGGCCTCCAGGTGGGCGCGGACGGCCGGCGATTTCTTGTCGCGCATCCAGTAGTACTCGTCAGTCCGTGTGTCACCGTGGGCCGTCAGCCGGTGCGGCACCCGCTTCGCAATCGGCGGCCTGGCGGCGCTCGAGTCGAGGCGCTGCGCCGCCAGCACGCCCGTGACGAGCGCCAGCAGAAGCAGCGCCAGGGTTCGCGTCGGTCTTGTCATGGCAGCTGGATCCCTGGAATTCGCCACGAGCCTGGTGGTGGACTCTGCGGCGCTCAGCAGGCGTTCGGTAGTGGGGGCAGGAGCAGGAGCCATGCGGGCCGGGCCTTTCCTGAATCAAGGGCGGGATTCCTGTGCCGTGAACCAGTCAAAGCTGCCGGGATGGCGTCCGGCCTCTCAGCGGCTCCCGCCGCTGTCGCGCCACGGTTGGCCCTGGCGGTACGCATCCAGCCGGCCGCGGTACGCCGCCCTCTCGCTCTCCCGGGCCAGCTCCAGCGCCCGCTCCGCCCATTGTATCGCCTCGTCGAACCGGCCGCTCTCGGCGTGGGCCGCCGCCAGCGCGTCGAGGCACTCGGCCCGCTTCCAGTCCGTCATCTCGCACGCCTTCCGCCCCGCCTCGACCGCGCGGCGGCCGTCGCGCACCGCGTCGTCCGGGCAGGTCGCCCAGAGCCACGCCAGGTCGCTGTGCGTGAAGGCGTTGCCGGCGTCCAGCTCGCTCGCCCGGAGGTGGTCGGCCACGGCGAGGGAGTAGTTGCCCAGGCGGCAGTGCAGCCGCGCCCGCAGGTTGTAGGCGAGCGCCGAGGCAGAATTGAGTCGAATCAGCTCCGTGTAATCTGTTATGGCCCGGTCGAGCTGGCCGAGTTGAGTGTAGGCGCGGGCACGCTGCAGGTACGGGTCGGCGAGTTCCGGGGCGACGCGGATCGCCTCGGTGAAGTCGGCCGCCGCCTGCTCGTGCTCCTTGCGGGCGGTGCGGGCGAGGCCGCGGCGATACCACGGCTGCCAGTCCCACGGCGCCAGCCGGGCCGCTTCGCTGAAGTCGCCGATGGCCTGCTCGAACTTGCCGAGCTTCAGCTGCGCCTGGCCGCGGCCCAGGTGCGCGGCCGCCGTCTCCGGCTCCAGCTCCAGCGCCTGGGTGAAGTCGGCGACCGCCCGTTTCGCGTCCCCGCGCCGCAGTGCCAGCGCAGCCCGCTCGCGCAGAGCGTCGACGTGACCCGGGTCGAGCTGCACCGTCGCACTCAGCTCCTCGATGGCCCGATCGTACTCGCCCTTCTCGGCGAGGGTCAGAGCCTGCCGGTAGTGGTGCCCGGCGTCACGCACCCTCTGCCATTTCCGCAAATCCTGTTTCAGCGCGGCCTGCTGCGCCTCGGTCACATCCGGGAGGCGCAGCGCGCACCACACCAGCGCGGGATAGTACGAGAAAGTGCCGTCGGCGGGCGTGTTCTGGCGCAGCGACCGGAACAGCCGGCCGATCTCCCCGGCCGCGTCCTCGTCGTCGCGGGCGACGGCGGCGAGCGCCACCAGGGCTGCATCGACGGTCCAGTCCATCGGCCCGTTGGCGAGACTGAGCAGCGCGCGCCGGCGGACCGAGTCCTCCCAGCCGCCGTCCAGGTGGGCGAGGACGAGCGCCGCGGCCACCTGCACGCGGTACACCCACACCGCCGGCCGGTCCATGCCCGCCGCGCCCGGCGGGTAGACCATCGTCGCCAGCACGTCCTCGACCTTCGCCGCGCCGAACTGGCGCGCCAGGCGGCGCGCCAGCCCCCACCACCCTTCGAGGCGGTACTGCTGGCACGCGAGGTCCGCGAGCGCGTGGGCCACCGCCGGCTCGGGCGGCGCGACGGCGACGCTCGGGCGCGTCCCGTCGTAGCGCCACAGCAGGTAATCGACCCGGCCGCGCGGCAGGCGCGGGTCCGGCTTCTGGACGCGCGCGACCACGACATCCATCCGGTTCAGCCAGTCGAACGCGACGTAGTTGCTGGGCGCCTCCAGGTACGGCAGGGTGGCGGCGCCCTCGCCCGCTTCTCGCCCCTCGGTCGTGCGCAGGTTGGTCGTCACGTCGAGCGGGTCGGGGAGGTAGCCGAGGTACGGCGTCACCTGCTGGGCCAGCCGCTGCGCCCGCTCGTTGTCCGGCTTCGCCCCGGCCAGCTCCAGCAGCCGATCGCGCCAGGTGTCCTCGTTGCCGTCGAGGAAGCGGAGGAAGCAGTAGCTCGGCTCCGCGTCTTCCTGGCCCGGCTCGCGTTCGAGGACGTCGGCGTAGAGTTCCTGCGCCTCCGGGAACTTGCCGTGCTGGACGAGCAGGTCGGCCATGTGGACGCGCGACGACTGGTCGGCCGGTTCGTGCTCGATCGCCTCGCGGTACACCTTCAGGGCCTGGTCGAGTTCGTCGCGCGCGGCGTGCGTCGCGGCCAGGGCCGCCGCCGTCGGTCCGCCGGGCTCCAGCGCATACGCCTCCCGGGCCAGCTTGAGCGCCTCGTCGAGGTGGCCGAGGCGGCGCAGCAGGTGGACGGCGACCGCGAGGAAGTGAGCGTCCGCCGGCTGAGTGCGGCGGACGAGCTGGATGAACAGCGGGGCGCGCGTCAGCGTCTCGCGCCCGCCGCCGTGCGGCGCCGTCAACGCCGGGTACTGCTCCAGCAGCGCGCCGACGAACCCGGCGAGCCGGTCCACGTCGAGCCGGCCGGCCGCCTCCGGGCGCTGCAGCCATCCGAGCGCCCAGTCGATGTAGAGGACGTCGGGCCGGTCGAGGATGACCCCGAGGAGCTGGTCGATCGCCTCCGGGATCCGCCCCTGGTCCGCCAGGATGTAGGCGTGGACGGCGGCCAGCCCGGACGTGGCCGGGAGGTCGTCGCCGGGGATGAGCTGCAGCGGATTCTCGGCGGCGGCGATGATCTCGTCGAGCAGCGCCAGCGCCTCGGACCGATTCGGATCCTCGCCGAGCGCGGAGCCGAGGTGGCGGGCGGCGGCGGGCAGATCGGCCTTCTCCAGCGCTTCGCGGGCGGCGGTGAGTGCGGGGTTCTCGGGGGGCGCCATGAGGCTCCTCGGCACGGGCGCAATCGGGCGGTAGTGCGGCAACGGGTGTCTGGGTGCTGGTGCCGGTTTCTAGGGGGAGGGTGTGCAACCGTTACTGGTGAAGCCCACGGGCTGCGTCCCGTGGCCCAGGTGCTGGGGACGTGGCCCACGGGACGCCACCCGTGGGCTTGACGAATACCCCTTCCACGCCATCCCCCTTGACCTGCACCAGTCTACCCGCCGCCGGGCGACAACGGAAGCAGGTTGAGAACTGGCCGAGCCCGGCGCGTCGGGTCTGGAGATCGCGTTTCAATCCTCCCAGGGCCGCGCTTGTCGCCCACCGCGGCGGTGGGTAGACTCGAAGCATCGCCCGTGTTCCCTGGGGGGTAACGATGTTCCGCCTCGATCTCGGTTCGACGCCATCCTACTGCGACGGCATCAGTCGCCGCAGTTTCCTGCAGCTGGGCGTGGCCGGCCTGGCCAGCGTCGGCCTGCCCACGGTCCTGCAGGCCCGCGCGCAGGCCGCGGCGAGTGGCACCAGCCGCAACACGTCCGTCATCCTGATCTGGCTCGACGGCGGGCCGAGCCATCTGGACCTGTACGACATGAAGCCGGACGCGCCGGGGGAGTATCGCGGCATCTGGCGGCCGATCCGGACGAACGTGCCCGGCCTGGACGTCACCGAGCTGTTCCCGAAGCAGGCGCGCGTTGCCGACAAGTTCTCGCTCGTCCGGTCGCTCCACCACAACACCGGCGACCACTTCGCGGGCGGCCACCGGATGCTGACCACCAAGGACATGGGTGTCAGCGGGGCCAACAACGTCCAGCGCTTCCCCGGCATTGGTGCCATCGTCGCCCGCGAGGTCGGCGCCCGCCGGCGCGGCGTGCCGGCGTATGTGGCGGTGCCGCACGCCAGCAGCATCGGCCTGAACCCCGGCTACTTCGGCGGCCACATGCTCGGCGCCCAGCTGAACCCGTTCCAGACCGGCGGCGATCCGAACGCGCCGAACTTCGCGGTCCAGAACCTCAACCTGGCGCGCGGCCTGACGATGGATCGGCTCGAAGACCGGCGCATCCTTCTGCGCCACTTCGACGCGGCCCAGCGGCACATCGACGCTCACCCGACCGCGGCCGCGATGGATCGCTTCAACCGCGAGGCGTATGACTTCGTGACCGGGCCAGCGGCCCGGACGGCGTTCGACATCAACCGCGAGGAGCCGCGCCTGCGTGATCGGTACGGACGGAACAACTGGGGTCAGAGCACCCTGCTGGCCCGGCGCCTCGTCGAGGCCGGTTGCACCTTTGTCACCGTCCACTACGGCGGCTGGGACCACCACTGGGATTTGGAAGCAGGCATGCAGCGCTACCTGCCGATGGTGGACAGTGCGGTAGCGTCGCTGTTCACCGACCTGGCGGAGCGCGGACTGCTGGAGACGACCCTCGTCGTCCTGTGCGGCGAGTTCAGCCGGACGCCGCGCATGAACGACGGCGGCAACGGCGGCCCGCCGCGCAGCATGGGCACGCCGGGGCGCGACCACTGGGGCGAGGCGATGTTCTGCCTGCTCGGCGGCGGCGGCGTGAAGGGCGGGCAGGTGGTCGGCTCGACCGACCGGCTCGGCACGCGGCCGCACACGCGCCCACTGCGGCCGACCCACATTCACGCGACGATTTACCACGTTCTGGGCATCGACCCGCGGCTCCAACTGCTCGACCCAAGCGGACGGCCGGTGAGCGTCCTCGATGACCCGACGCCGATCCACGAGCTGCTGTAAACCTGCCGCTGGCGACCTGGAAGCGATTGCAAAACCGGCCAACGAGCCCCAGGCGCCAGCGCGGGGCCGCCCCGCGCTGGCGCCTGGGGCTCGTTGGCCGGGTCCGCGAGGGGACGCGAACCAACTGGCCGAGCGTCCCGTCTGGACGGTGGACCTCCATGCTGACAGGATTCGCTTATGCCTATTTCAGTCACCTGTGCGTGTGGTAAGTCCGTTCGGGCTAAAGACGAGCTGGCCGGGCGCAAGGTTCGTTGCCCCGGGTGCAGGGGGATCCTGACGATTCCGCAACCTCCGCCGGCCGCCGATGAGGAGGCAGTGGAGTTGTTCCTCGCCGACCCGCCGCCGACCCGCCCGCAGCCGCGCCGGACCCCGCCCCCCCTCGCAAGTGCAGTCCGCGCCGCCGCCCTGCCCGCGGTCATCCCCGTGGACGAGGAACCGGACGACCCGCCGGAACCTCCGCAGAAGCGCCGCTCCAAATCCCGTAAACGACGGTCCGAGAGATCGGGTTTCTCGGTCGCCGTCCACCCGGAGATCATCACCGGCATCCTGATGATGGTCGGCGCGGCGGTGTGGTTCTTCCTCGGCCTGGCCGCGAACCGAATCTTCATTTACCCCCCAATCCTCTTCGTACTCGGAATCGCCGCGGTGGTCCGCGGGTTCACGGGAAACGGGTGAGCGGGGTGCGAGCCCTCCCCGCAAGGAAGGGAGACGGTTGTCCTCCTCGCCTGGAGTAATGCGACATGAAGCCCCTATCGGTTCGCGTGGCGTGGCTGCTCCTTTTCGCCCTTGCCGGACTGCTCGGGGCACAGCAGCCGCGCGAGCCGGGGGCCGGCGCCGCCGGCCGACTGAGAATGGCCCTCGTCAACATCAAGTGCCACTACTCCGACACCCCCGACACCGAGCGCAATCGCGCCAACATTCGGGCGAACCTGCAGCGCCACGTCTACTTCATCAACCGCCTGGCGGGGGAAGGGGTCGATTTCGTCGGGTTCCCGGAGTTGTCCCTCAACGGCTACCATTTCAGCAAACACATGACGTGGCTGAGCCTCGACGGCCCCGAGGTCAAGGCGCTGCAGAAACTCGCGGCCGCGAAGCGCATCTACATCAGCGTCGGCGTCGCGGAGCAGGACGCGGCCGGCAAGCGGTGGAACACGCAGATCGTCATCGATCCGCAGGGCCGGATCATCGGCCTGCACCGCAAGATCTGGCTGACCGCCGAGAAGGGGTACACCGCGGCGGGCGCCGCGCACCAGGTTTTCGACGTCAAGGGCATCAAGATGGGCATCGTCATCTGCGCCGACGGCACCGACCGCAAGAACCTGCAGGCGCTGGTGGACAATGGCGCCCAGGTCATCTACGGCCCGCACGCCAACAGCACCGGCGGCACCACGGCCGGCTGGTATCGGTTCCGCTCGGCGTGGGGAGGTCCGCAGGGGTGGGTCGCGCAGCTGAAGGTGTACGCGGCCCTGCACAACCACGCCGCTCTCTTCAACCCGGCGTTCGACCCCCCGCAGGGGAAGGTCGCGAGTACCAGCTGGGCCAGCGGGTCGTGGTTCATCGGACCGGACGGGCGGACCCTCGCCCAGATGCCGCCGTCCACGCAGCGGGCCGACAGCAAGGAATACATCCTGGTCCACGACATCCCCATCCCGGGGCGGTGAACCGCCGACGCGCGCGGCTGGTCCACGTCCCCGTTGCGGGCAAGGCTACTTCTTCCCGGTCGGGGCAGACAAGGCGTTCCGCTTCTTCAGCACCTCATCCACGCTCTTCAGCACCCGCCCGATGTCGTCCTCTTGCAGCTTCCCTTCGGGGAAGGCGTGGTTGGCGCGGACCCGGTGCTTGACGTAGACCAGGACCGTCACCCCCGGCTGCAAATGCCACGCCTCCAGTTTCTCGGGCGGGTGGAAGCCGACGACCACGTGTTTCAGCCCCCTGGCGATCTCCTTCACGCCCGCCGCCAGCCGGGTCCGTGCCTTCGCCTCCTTGATCAGTGCCTCGGGATCCTCCTCTTTCCGGGTCGCCGAACTGCGGGCGTCGTCGCTGACGAAGAGAGCGAACGCATGCAGGTACGCCTCCTTGTGCCCCTCGACCGCCTCGTCCACCTTTTCGAGGAGTTTGCGGGTAACCTCTCTGTTCGCCTCGGGGTCGCCGCGAACGAGGACGGCCACGACCGGGTAGTTGCCGAACTCGGCGATCGGCGACTGCAGCAGTTCCTCGTGGCGCTTCAGCACCTCGTCGATCTTTTCGGGCGGCGCCTTCTGCTCCAGCAACTCATTCTTGAGCCGGTCCCGGACGTCCTGGAAGCGCTTGCCGCTGACCACGTGGGCCAGGAACGGCGGGCCGTGGAACTGGCCGACCGGCGGGCCGGACGTCGTTTCTTCGTCGGCCCGCATGGGGGGCAGGGTGAGCGCCGCGGCGGCGGCGACAGCCAGGAGAGAAAGGCATTGAGTGCGCATGAGGGTTCACACTGGAGGAGGTGAGGGTGCCGACACAGACCGCTCCTTCAAGGATGGCGCACCCGGGGCGGCGCGTCAATGGGACGACGTGAGATGGGCCGGCCGGGGCAGGCGGATCGTGCGGGCTGGGAACGCCAACGGCCCCCGGCCGGGTGGCCGGGGGCCGGCGGATCATCGGGTGAGACGAGGCGGTTACACCCTGGACTTACCCTTCGGAGACGTCTGGCAACTCTCGCTGGTGCCGCAGCAGACGGGGGTGTTGTTGATCATGAAGCAGCAGGTGCAACCGGAGGTCGTCAGGCAGGACAGGCAATCGCAGCAAGACTGGAGCATGGCGCCGCAGGCCGCGTCGCCGCTGGTGCAGGTGACGCAGACGCCATTCTCGACACACTCGTACTTGCACAGGCCCATCGTCGGACTGATGGTGCAGACCGTCATGCCGTTGAGCATGACACAGCAGGTGGGCGTTCCGCCGGCGAGCATGCTGCAGAGGTGCTGCACCATGCTGGCAGCGACCTTGTCGTCGCAGCAGCAGGTGATCTTGAACCCGCCCTGGCACTTCTCGACCTTGAACGTGCAGCGCGGGACCATCATCCAGTTGGTCCCGGCGGTCGTGCCGGTCGGTGTTGGATACGGCGAGGTCGTGTACCCCGGCGTGCTCACCCCCGCGTACCCCGTCGTCCGTTCGGTCATGGTCGCACTGGACATCCCAGGAACTCCTTTCGTCGCCCGGCCGCGTCGCCCGCAGCGCTGAGCGGTGCCCCGGAAGCCCGTCCGTTCGGGCTTTCCTCGATTGGCCAGATTATAGGCCGTGCCCACTGGAAATTGCAACGAAATTTACCCCCCATTACCCCGTTTACCGGATCCGGCCGCAGGTCCGGTCGCCGGGGTCGGGTGGCAGCGATCGTGCGAGGGAGTACGGTCCGGCGCTTCGCTGCCCCGGGCGGACGGCGCGGATTCCGGCGGCAAGAAGGCGGCGACGATCCGATAAGCAGGGGAAAGGGACGGCCTCCGCGACCTGCCCGAACGGGAACAGAGAGAACTGAGGTGATCACCATGCGCCCCCTCCGCACGCCCGCCGACCCCGAACACGTCCGGCTGCCAAGGCCGCCCGCTCCGGGTATCACCCCGGGGGGGTTCGTGATGTGCCCGACTGCGGCCGTGCCCGGGAACGGCTCGGAGCAATGGCTGTGGCAGCAGTGGCTCTACCAGCGGGCGTTCGAGAGCGCGCAGGAGGTGGCACGGCCGTCACTGCCGGAGCGCGACCTGCTCGGCGTATGGAATTAAGGCGAAGACCTCCGGCGCCGTCCGACCAACCCGGAGCGCCCTGGTTCACACGGTCAGCGCCCGGTCGCGCGCCACGATGTCCCACGTCCCGACGACGCGGCCGCCCTCGATCACATAAGCCTGGCGGTGCATGGCACAGGTTGGGCAGATGTGCGTCGGAATGGCGAACGCCTCGTCGCCAGGGCGGAAGCGCTCGGCAATCGACGTCTCGACGACCAGGTGTTCCTCGTTCTGCAGCACCGCGACGGCGTCGGGCACGTCGAGCAGCGTGAGTCGCTTGCCGGCCGGCGGGTCGCTCGCCACCGCCTTGTAGCCCAGGTCGAAGGTGACGCGGTCCGGCGTCGGGCGGCTGATGACGCGCGTCAGCAGCAGGGCCGCGGGGGTGAACCCGGCCAGGTCCGCAAAGCGCGAGCCATAGCCGTTGTCGTGGAGGATGCACGTCCCGGGGGCGCACTCCTGCCCGGGGAGGTCCATCTTCGCGAACGCCGGGAATGTCGGCGTGCCGCCCAGCACCAGGCGCGGGACCGGCAACCCCTTCTTCTCCAGACGCTCGCGCAGCGCCAGCACCGGCCCCATCTCGTCTCGCACCGCCGCCTCCCGCTCGGCCGGTGACTCCTGGTGATTGTGGCCGTCGTAGACGTGCAGTCCGCCCGGCCGCAGCCCCGGCAACTTCGCGATCTGCTCGTACAGCGCGACTGCCCCGTCCCCGGGCGCGATCCCGGTGCGGTGCTGGCCCACGTCGAGGTCGAGCAGCACGTCCACCGTCTGCCCCGCGGCGGTCGTCGCGTCGGACAGCGCTTGCGCCGCGGCCGGGTGATCGGCGAGGATGGAGAACCGGCAGCCCGGGTAGGCCGCCGCGAGCCGGGCCATGCGCGCGCAGTTCGGGCCGACGAGGTTGTAAGCAAGCAGCACGTCGGGGGCGCCGCAGGCGGCGACCATCTCGGCCTCGGCGAGGGTGGCGCACTTGTGCTTGCGGATGCCGGCGTCGAGTTCCAGGCGGACGATCTCGCGCGTCTTGTGCGTTTTGACGTGCGGCCGCAGACGGTCGGGGCCGCCGGCCAGTTCCAGGCAGCGAGCGATGTTGCGGCGGATCAGATCCTTGTAAAAGAGCAGGCCGGGGCTGAGAACGGCGGCGGTGTCGGCGATCGCGTACTGGGGGTGCATGAGGGTTTCTCTTTCCTCACCAGCCCGCAGCGCCAGCGCCGGGTGCCTTCAAGCGCCCGGCGCTGGCGCTGCGGGCTGGTGGGTTGGTAGCGCTGCGGGCTGGTAAGCGGGGTCGTTGCCTTCAACGGTCAGTTTCGCACACTATACCCCTGCCGCCCCGGGCCGACGACCGAATTCTTGGCGCGAGGCGGCCGCTTCGGAATAATGCTAGAGGTCAGACCGCCCCGGACCCAGTCCTGCGAGTGCCCCATGCGAACGCTCCTCGACATCCAGCAAGAACTGTCCGTCTCGGCCGAGGCCGGCCTGCCCCTGGAGGCCGCCGCCCGCAGCCGGGACAAGTACGGCACCAACCGCCTGACGCCCCTGCCGCGCGAGCCGCTCTGGAAAAAGTTCGTCGAGAAGTTCGACGAGCCGATCATCAAGATCCTGCTCGCCGCCGCCCTGCTGTCGATGTTCGTCGAGATCTTCCGCGGCCACCCCGACCAGACGCCGCGCGTGCCCGGCGCCCCCGCGCTCGCGGGCGTCATGCTCGGCGTCTTCGTTGTCGCGCTGGTCGGCATGCTCGTCCTCAAGCTGGGACAGTGGGTGCCGACACTGATGTTCGGCACGGCCATCGTCGTCTTCTTCGTCGGCGGACTCGTCGGCGGCCTGTGGTCGATCGAGGGGCTCGCCGTCATGGTCGCGGTCATGCTTGCGACCGGCGTCGCGTTCCTTAGCGAGTACAAGTCCGACCGCGAGTTCGAGGTGCTCAACGCCCAGAAGGAATCGCTCCGTGTCAAGGTCATCCGCGGCGGCGAGTTCCACACGATCCCGATGGAGGACGTCGTCGTCGGCGATCAGGTCGTACTGGAGATGGGCGACGAGATCCCGGCCGACGGCCGGATCGTCAAGGCGACCGAGTTGTACATCGACCAGTCGCTGATGACCGGCGAGTCGGAGCCGGTCGTCAAGCATGCCCGGCCGACCGACGAGACGGCCGAGGGGCCGGAGCAGCCCGGCTGCGTGTACCGCGGCACGCAGGTCGTGGACGGCGTCGGCCAGATGACCGTCACCGAGGTCGGCGACACCACGTACCTGGGGCAGATCGCCCGCCGGCTGTCGGCCGAGGCGGACGAGGACGAGGGCGAGGAGGCGGCGGACGCCGCCGCGGGGACGCAGGAGAAGCGCGTCAAGCAGAAGCTGACGATCTCCAAGGCGCTCACCCCGCTGCAGCTGAAGCTGACGAACCTGGCGGAACTTATCAGCAAGGTCGGGTACATCGCCGCCATCGCCATCTTCCTGGCGCTGGTGGTGATGCGCGGGCTGATCGGATATGGCGTCCCGGGCGGGGTCGGCGAACTCTGGTTCACCGAGCCGACGCTGGGCGAGAACCTCCTGAGGTCCGGCGGCGCCCTGCTCAACTACTTCGTCTACATGGTCATCATCATCGTGGTCGCGGTCCCCGAGGGGCTGCCGATGAGCGTGACCGTCTCCCTCGCCCTGGCGATGCGCAAGATGACGCGCGCCAACAGTCTCGTCCGCCAGCTCGTCGCGTGTGAGACGATCGGATCGGCGACCGTCATCTGCTCGGACAAGACCGGCACCCTGACGCAGAACAAGATGCGGGTCGTCCGCCTGTTCTGGGACGGCCAGCTGTTCGACCGCGGTTCCGCCGGCTGGCCCGCGCCCGACAGGGAGCACCCGGTCCCCGAGAACGGCGGGCGGCCGCTCGACTGGGTCGTGCTGAACGCCGCCATCAACTCGACGGCGAACCTGGAGCAGAAGGACGGCAAGCTGCTGACGGTCGGCAACTCGACCGAGGGGGCGCTGTTGCAGTGGCTGCACGAGGCCGGCGTCGAGTACCAGCGGGTCCGGCTGCTGCGCCCGCCCGTGTACCAGATCCACTTCTCGTCCGAGCGCAAGCGGATGACGACGGTGGTCAAGCAGAACGGCCGGCTGGCGGTCCTGGTCAAGGGCGCCCCGGAGTGGGTGCTCGCGAGCAGCACGCAATACCTCGCGGCCGACGGCGCGGCGCGGCCGTGGACGGACGAGGCTCGTAACGCCGTCGAGGGGGCGCTGCGCGACTCGGCCCAGCAGGCGATGCGGACGCTGGCGTTCGGGTATGCGTGGCTGCCGGAGGACACCCCGGAAACCGAGGACGGCCTGCACGCCCGCCGCGACGCGCTGGAGAGCGACCTGGTGTTCGTCGGGTTCGTCGCCATCCGCGACCCGCTCCGCGACGATGTCAAGGACGCCGTCATGGAGTGCCGCCGGGCCGGGATCGAGGTCAAGATGATCACCGGCGACAACGTCGAGACGGCCCGGGCGATCGCCTACGACATCGGCCTGATCGAGCAGCGCGATGCGCCGATCAACGCGGAGGGGGCGGCGGTCCTGACCAGTCCGCGGTTCAATGAGATGCACGAGCGCTACCGCGCCCTCAAGGCGGACGGGGACGGGGCCGCGGACAAGCGGCAGGCGCTGCAGGACCAGCTGGCGAACCTGCGCGTGCTGGCCCGGGCGCGGCCGCTCGACAAGTACAAGATGGTCGAGCTGCTCCAGGACCGGAGCGAGGTCGTCGGCATGACCGGGGACGGCACCAACGACGCGCCGTCGCTGAAGAAGGCCGACGTCGGCCTGGCGATGGGCATCGCCGGGACAGAGGTGGCGAAGGAGGCGAGCAAGATCGTCCTTCTCGACGACGCCTTCTCGACGATCGTCAAGGCGGTCAACTGGGGGCGGTCGCTGTACGAGAACATCCAGCGCTTCATCCAGTTCCAGCTGACGATCAACGTCAGCGCGCTGACGATCGCGTTCCTCGGGCCGTTTTTCGGCATCCGGCCGCCGTTCACGGTTTTGCAGCTGCTGTGGATCAACGTCATCATGGACACGTTCGCGGCGATCGCGCTGTGCTCGGAGCCGCCGCGACCGGGCGTGATGAACCAGCCGCCGAAGCGCCGCGACGAGAACATCCTGACGCCGTCGATGATCCGTACCATCCTCTCGACGGCCGCGTTCTTCGTCGTCGTGATGCTGGTGCTGCTGGCCGGGATGCAGTGGGGCGAATGGTTTCGCGGGGACGGACCGATGTCGGAGGAGTTTACCGGACTGAGCGTCCGGCAGGTGAGCATCTTCTTCGCCGTGTACGTCTTCTTTCAGGTGTGGAACCAGATCAACTGCCGATCGCTGACGCCGGAGACAAGCGGGTTCCACGGCATCTTCCGGAACCCGACCTTCCTGGTGATCGTCGGAACGATCGTCGTCGTCCAGATCCTGATCACGAGTATCCCGCCGCTGGCGGCGATCTTCAAGGTGGCGCCGCTCGGCCTCATCGACTGGCTGATCATCGTCGCGTTCACGGCGTCGGTGCTCGTCTACGCGGAGATCGCCCGGCGCATCCGGCTGGCGACGGAGAAGGCGGCGGGGCAGACCGCCGGGAGAGTCGGATGAGCGAGAAGAAGGAAGAGCTGAAGGCGGTCGCGGCCAAACTCGGGGTCGGCGGTTATCGCCGGCACGTCTTCCTCTGCACCGGACCAAGCTGCTGTACGCCCGAGCAAGGGCTGGAGGCGTGGGAGGTGCTGAAGAAGACCCTCAAGGAGCGCGGCCTGCTGTCCGGGCCGAACGCCTGCTATCGGACGAAGGTCGGGTGCCTGCGCATCTGCCAGGACGGCCCGACGATGGTCGTCTACCCCGAGGGAACGTGGTATCACGGCATGTCGGCCGCGCAAATCCCGCAGTTCGTGCAGCAACACCTCGTCGAGGGCAGGCCGGTCGAGGAGTGGGTGTTCGCGCGCAACCCACTGTCCGAGTGAGCGCCAGGCTGGGTCAAGCCCACGGGTTGCCACCCGTGGGCTTGCGATCCGGGGCGTGGCGTCCGGCGGTTCATCTGGCCCAGAGCTTGCGGTCGAGCGAGCGGTAGCCGATCGCCTCGATGACGTGGCCGGTCCTGATGGCGGGGCTGCCTTCCAGGTCGGCCACGGTCCGGGCGACGCGCAGGATGCGATCGTGCGCCCGCGCCGACAGGCCGAGGCTATCCATCGCCTCTTTCAGCAGCCCTTTGCCCTCCTCGTCCAGGGCGCAATGCTTGCGCAGCTGCCGGCTCGTCATGCGGCCGTTGAGCCGGGTGTTGTCGGTCCCGAAGCGTTCGCGCTGGGCGGCCCGGGCGTGTTCGACTTGCTGCCGCATCAGGGCGCTGCTGGTGCCGTCGGCGCTGGCAGACAGCTCCTGGAACGGCACCGCCGGCACCTCGATGTGCAAATCGATGCGATCGAGCAGCGGACCCGAGACGCGCCCCATGTACTTGTCTACCTGGGCGGAGTGGCACTTGCACGGCCGCTTGGCGTCGCCGAGGTAACCGCACGGGCACGGGTTCATCGCCGCCACCAGGATGAAGCTGCTCGGGAATGTCGTCGAGGTCAGCGCCCGCGCGATGGTGACGCGGCCCTCCTCCAGGGGCTGGCGCAGCACTTCGAGGCTGCGCCGGTTGAATTCGGGCAATTCATCGAGGAACAGGACGCCGTTGTGGGCGAGACTGATCTCCCCGGGCGCGGGCACACTCCCGCCACCGACCATGCCGGCGTCGCTGATCGTGTGGTGCGGGGCGCGGAACGGACGCGCCGCGAGCAGCGGTTGGTTCGGGTCGAGCCGCCCCAGTGCGCTGTAGATGCGCGTCGTCTCCAGGCTCTCGGCGGACGTCAGCGGCGGCAGGATCGTCGGCAGCCGCTTGGCCAGCATCGTCTTGCCGGTCCCGGGCGAGCCGATGAAGAGGACGTTATGTGCGCCGGCCGCAGCCACGACGAGCGCCCGCTTGGCGAACTCCTGGCCGCGCACGTCGCTGAAGTCCACGTCGTAGGTGTTGAGCCTGCGGAACAGTTCCTCGACTTCGCAGGCGACCGGCTCGGCCGGAAGTTGGCCGGACAAAACGCCGACCGCCTCGGCGAGGCTGCCGACCGCGTACACCGCCACCACCTCGACCACCGCCGCCTCGCGCGCATTGGCGGACGGGGTGAGGAGCCGCTTGATACCCCGGGCAGCGGCCGCCATCGCCATCGACAGCGCTCCCCTCACCGGCCGCACGCTCCCGTCGAGCGCCAGCTCGCCGACCACGGCCGCGTCGCGCAGCTGCTCCGGCAGGAGTTGCCCGGTCGCGACCAGCAACCCCAGTGCAATCGGAAGGTCGAACCCGCCCGCGTCCTTGCGCAGGTCGGCCGGCGCCAGGTTGATGATCGTGCGCCCGGTGTGACGGTCGTATCCGAGGTTGGCGAGGGCGCGCTCGATGCGGTGGACGCTCTCCTTGACCGCCAACTCCGGCAGCCCGACCAGCACGGTCTTCGGGAGCCCAGCCGACGTGTCCACCTCCACCTCGACGGGGACGGCCTCGATCCCGACCAGCGCGAAGGTTCCGAGCTTGGCAAGCATGTGCGGCTTCCCGAGAATCAGCCTCGACAATCTCTCCCTCGGGATAGTTGTACTCTCCGCCTGCTGCCCTCGCAATCATCAAGACAGGCCGACGTTGGTTGGCGCCGAAGCGTCAGCGCGGGCGCGAAATCTATCCCGCGCTGACGCTTTGGGCTCGGACCACGTTATCCGTGCGCGAGTTCTAACCGCCCCTCTTACCCTTCTTGCCTCTCATGCCGCCGCCGTCTTGCTGGCCAAAGCCGCCTGGCCCCTGGCCAAAGCCCCCCGGGCCGCGGCCAAAGCCGCCCGAACCCTGGCCAAAGCCGCCCGGCCCCTGGCCGAAGCTGCCCTTGCCGAAGCTGCCCTTGCCAAAGCTGCCCTTGCCAAAGCCGCCCGGACCCTGGCCGAAACCACCCGGGTTCTGGCCGAAGCCGCCCGACCCCTGGCCAAAGCTGCCCGGGCCAAACCCGCCCCGGCCCTTCCTGTCCTTGCCGAACCCGCCCTTCCCGTTTCCTCCCTCGCTGGCGACCATCACATCATTGTCGTTGTTCTCTTTCAGGAGGATGTACCCCTCCTCGGACACGGCGGCCGCCGTCTGGGTTGGGGATTGATGCCGCAGAACCTCCTCGGCGGTGAGCAGACCGTCGTCGTTGCGGTCCATTTTGAGGTATTCGGCCGGCGTTTTTCCCGCCTTGAGCCACTCCATCAGCGAAACCTGGCCGTCCTTGTTGGTGTCGTACTCGTCGAACCAGGAGGGCAGTTCCTTGGGCAACTTGCCCGCCCGGTAGACGACCACCTTGTTCTCCTCGAGGTCATCGACCTCGATGCGCGCGCCCGGACTGTTGCGATCCCGTTTGCCGTCGCCGTCGCGCCGGTCGTTGCCCTTGCCGTCCTTGCCCTGCTGGTTGCGCTGCTCCATCATGGCGTTCATGTACGACTTCCACTCATCCAGGCTGATCATGCTGTCCTTGTTAGCGTCCCACTTCTGCCATTCTTCCTTGAAGCGGCGCGTCTGGCCGATCTCGCTGGCGTTGAGGAAGCCGTCGCCGTTGGCGTCGTATCTCTTGAAGAACGCCTCCGGGTCAAAGCCGCCCGGACCCTTGCCCTTGTCCGACGAGCCCCCCCCAGGCGGCGGCCCCTTGCCATCTGTCGAGCCCCCGGAACCCCTGGTCTTGGCAACCTCCTCGCGCAGCTGCTCGCGCTTCTCGAAGTACTTGAGGTACTGGTCGCGCGTCAGTTTCCCGTCCGTAATGCCGGACTGCTTGGCGAATAGTTCCATCTCCTCGCGGCCCTTGAAGGCCGACTTGATCTCGATGTAGTCCTTGCCGGACCGCTTCGTCATGAAATCGAAGATCTGGCTGGGGTCCATCTGGAACCCGCCTTTGCCCCCCTTCTTGCCGCCGCCCGGTCCCTGCGAGAGGGATGGCCACACGTCGAGGGTCACGATGGTCGCACTGAGGGCGACCGCAACAAGGGCGACGGCAAGTCGTTTCGACATGAGTAGCGCTCTCCCGAATGGCAGGCGGCGTCGTGAGTACGGGATAGATGTTCAGGTGAAGGGATTCCCTTCTACTGATTGTAACCCCACAACCGCGCGCGGGTCACGCGCATTTCGAGCGGGCCTGGAGAGGAAAGGGATCGGAGGAAAAGATGAAAGGGATTTGCCGGGCCACCCTCACCATCGCTCCGCCGCGCTTGCCCGTCAACCGGCATTCGGCGGGGCGCGGCGCGCGCCCTGTCGCCGGCCCGGCCGACGCCATAGAACGATCGTGATCGTGCGTGACCCCCGACCCCCTCCCCAAACCCCGCCCCGGAGCATCCCATGCCCCCCGACCGCACCTTTCTGACCGACCAGCCCAACTTCCGCGACGTCAGCCGCGGTAACCCGCGTCCGCACACCCTGAAGGGCGAGGCGCTGGTACGGGCTCGCCTGACGCCGGAGACGTGGCGGCTGGAGATCGTCAGCGACGGCTCGACGAAGATCCAGACGCCGCGCACCCTCGCCGCGAAGAACGCCATCGACCTGCCCGCGCTGGAGGCGCTCGGCCGGCGCCACGGGCGCAAGTTCCTCAAGGCAATGCAGTGCCTGAACGTCGCCCAGCCGCTCGGCCAGGGGCTGTGGGAAGGCGTCCCGCTGCGCGAGGTGCTCAAGTTCGTCGGCCGCGTGGACAACATCCGCCGCGTCTACTACTGGGGCTTCCACAACAACGACCCCAAGCAAGTCTTCCAGGCGTCGCTGACCTACACGCAGGTGATGGAAACGCCGCCGTGGGATCTGGGGCCGTTCGTGGCGTACCGCCTCAACGGCCGGCCGATCTCGCTAACGCGCGGCGGGCCGGTGCGGCTGATCGTCCCGTGGGCGCACGGGTTCAAATCGACCAAGTGGCTCCAGCGCCTCGTGCTCACCAACGAGTTCCGGGCGATGGACACCTACGCCAACAACAATAACGACCCGGAGTCGCACCTCAAGACGGCGGCGTACCTCGACTCGGGGCCGGAGGTGTTCCGCGCCGGCCAGTCGGTCGTTGTCACCGGGACCGTCATGGTCGGTATCTCGGGGCTGAAGCGCGTCGAGTACTGGCTGCGGCCGGACGCCGGCAACCACGGCCGACTCGCCGACGACGACCCGGCGTGGCGCACCGCCCGCTGGGTGCCGTGCGTCATTCAGCCGCCGCCGCAGGACTGGGGCGGCCCCCTCCCCGAGGGCGTGCGGCCGCACGACATCTGGGGCTTCGACCCGAAGACGGGCCGGCCGAAGGAGTGGCCGATGCGCTTCAGCTGGGGCCTGTGGACGGCCACGCTGCCGAAACTCGCGGCGGGCACGTATGAGTTCCGCGCCCGCGCCGTGGACCTCAATGACTTCGCTCAGCCCGAGCCGCGCCCATACCCGAAGTCCGGCCGCAACGAGATCCAGGTGCGACAGATCACGGTCATGGCCTGACGGACGGACCGCAAGCCTCAGGACTCGTCCCCCAGCCGAATGCCACGATACGCGGGCGTCCGCGGTGCGCCGTCCCATCCTGCGCCCGCCCCTCCCGGTTTTCGGTAAGAACAGAAGTCCTTCACGATTCTGTGTCACCGGGCCGTCACTGGTGAAAATCATGACCTACAGTTTCATGTGAAGCCAGAAATGCCCCGTTCCGAGCAGAGCTTGACGATGGACTTGGCAACTCAGGGCGAGAGCCCGCAGACCATTCCCGGCCCGGCGGAGGACCACACCGCGACGGCGCTGGAGTTCGTGCATGGACTGTTGCGCGCCGCTCCCGCGGAGGAACTCGACCGGGCGGCCGTGCTATGCCGGCTGGCCCGCGCCTTCGGGGCCGCCGCCGCGGGGATGGCCGCGCCCCTGGACGGGCCGGCCGTCGTGCGGCGCCGGGCCGATGGGGCGGTGCCTTCGCCGTCCCCCTGCCCCTGGGAGAAGCAACCGGCCCTCCTGACCCGGATCCGCCGGTCGTCGGTGGCGGTCGAAATTACCGGCGGGGACGGCGCGCCGTGGCTCGCGGTCGCGGCCGGCACGGACGAGGCCGGCTGGCTGCTGTGGGTGGAGCGGCCGGCCGGGCGCGCGTGGCACCCCACGGAGGCGGCGGCTCTGGCGCTGGCCGGGGCTGCCATCGGACGGCTGGCGGCGGCCCCGGAGCCGAACGGCGCCCGGTCGGGGCGAGCCTGGGAGCGGGAGCAGCTACACCGTCACCTCGAAGGGGCGGCCCTGCTGACCGGCAAATTGGCCCACGACTTCGGCAACGTCCTGACCGGCATTCTCGGGTTTGCCGAACTGACCCTGCCGCTCCTGCCCGCCGGTTCGACCGCGCACCGCTACGTCAACGAGGTCTGGCAGGCCGCCCAGGCGGGCGCGGGCTGGGTCGAGAAGCTGCGCCTGTTCAGTCGCCGCAGGGGCAAGACCGGGCCGGCGGCGGTCGCTGCGGCGGTGGCAGCCGAGGAGGCGCGCGTTCGGTCGGCGTGGGGGGACGAGATCGCCTTCCACGTCGCCATGCCGACCGACCTGCCGCCGGTTGCCGTTGCGCCCGAGTCGGTGCGGCAGATCCTGGCCCCGCTGCTGGACAACGCCCGGGAAGCGCTCCTGGGCTCGTCCCAGCCGGGCGCCACCACCGGCGGGGTGGTGACGCTGTCGGCGCGGGTCACGGAGTTAACCGAGGCGAATTGCCTGGAGTTGGTCGGCGGCGCCGCCCCGGGGCGAGTCGTCGAGGTCGCCATCACCGACACCGGGTCCGGGCTGAGTGCGGAGGCGCGCCGGCGGTTGTTCCACGAGCCGTTCTACAGCGCCAGGGTGCGGCACCGCGGACTCGGCCTGGCGATCGTTTACGGGGTGCTGCAGAGCTGCGGCGGGGGGCTGCGGTTCGGCCCGGACCCGGTGTGCGGGACGGCCGTGCGGGTGTTCCTGCCGGTGGCGGCCGTCCCCCAGACGGCCGCGCCGAAACCCGACGAGGGGCGGACCGGGGGCGAACGCATCCTGGTCGTGGACGACGACCCGCTGGTATTACGGTTCGTTTCGCTGGCCCTGGAGGGAGCCGGGTATCGGACCCAGCTGGCGGCCGACGGGGCGGAGGCGCTGGCCGCCTACGGGTCGGCGGAGGAACCGTTCCGGCTGGTCGTGACGGACGTGCTCATGCCGCGCATGGACGGGTACGAGCTGGCCCGGCGGCTGCGGGGCCGCGACCCGGACGTCAACCTGCTGTTCATCAGTTGCGAGCCGGCGCCGGCCGAGTGGACCGAGGACGGGCGGGGCGCCTGCGGGGTGCTGCCGAAGCCGTTCCGGCCCGAGACGCTGCTGCAGGCGGTGCGCGGCGCCCTGGACCGCCCGCGACCCCACGCCCGGTGAGGCGGTAAACCTGAATCCCAGTCCGACACCATCAAAGGAGCTGGAAGTGGCCATACTTGGGTTCAACAATGGCGCCGCCGGGATGGCCGAGTCGCCGCCCCGCCCGCCCGAGGGCGGGATCCGCGTGAAGGACCAACCCCGGTTGCACTGCGCCGGCGAGGTGCGCCTGCTCGTCCTGGACGACGACGCCTCGATCTGCCGGCTGATCCAGGCCGCCCTGTCCCACGGCGAGTTCATCGTGGACGCGGTCAGCGACCCCGACCGGATGGAGGCGCAGCTGCGGGCGAAGACCTACCACCTGGTCATCCTCGACTACGTCATCCCGGGTCTGGAGGCGGAGCGCGTCCTGAACTGGGTGCGCGAGCACCAGCCGGACGCCAGCATCATCGTCGTGACCGCCTTCCCGTCGATCGACAGCGCTCTGCACTGCCTGCGGGCCCGCACATTCGACTACCTCACCAAGCCGTTCCAGGTCGAGCACCTGCAGCGGACGGTGAATCGGTGTCTGGAGAGCCGCGGCCTGCTCCGGCTCTCCGAGTCGGCGCTGCGCGAGTCGCTGGGCGCGGCCATCCGCGAGCGGCGCAAGGCGCTCGGCCTGACGCTGGCGCAGATGGCGGAGCGCACCGGCGTGTCGCTGGGCTACCTGTCGCAGATCGAGCTGGGCAAGAACTCCGCGTCGATCGAGACGCTGTACCGGATCGCCCTGGGGCTGCGCGTGCGCGTCGCCGACCTGTTCCAGGCGATCCAGCCGCTCACGTAACGATTCGGAGAAGGATGAGGGATGAAGAAAGACAGGTGGTATGCTGTCTTTCCTCATCCCTCATCCCTCATCCTTTCTCCGAATCTCTCCCGTCACCGCTTGATGCGTGGCGGGACCGGGTCGGTGGCGAACGGCCAGTCGGCGGGCTGGTAGCGGACGTCGAGGTGCGGAGTCGCCACGCGGCGGTTTTGCTCGCTGCGACTGATCATGACCGCCTCGAGAATCCCGGTCGTTAGCAGGGTGCGCTCGACCGGGTAGGCGGCGTGGCCGGTCTGCATCATCGCGTCGATGGCCCGGACCTGATAGCTGAAATGGGCGAACGGGTCCGGCTGCTGCAGGTAGAACGCAGTCGCGCGCGGCCGTTTCTCGCCGCGCAGTCGGCAGGCGAAGGTGAACGCGCCGCCGTCCCCCTCGTGCGCCCACCCGTTCATCATGGCGACCGCCGCCCGCAGCCCGTCGCGATATTCGATCAGGAACACGCCGGCACCCGGGTTGCGCGCCGTGAGCGCGCGGTAGTCGCCCTGCGCGTGGGCCGGCACGCGCTGCAGCGCCGCCTCCAGCACGTCCCGTGACCACAGTCCGTCGTCCAGCGCCCGCCACATCTCCTCTCCTTGCAAACACTGGACGCTGCGCACTCCGGTCTCGCCCCCCCGGCGGCGCTCGACCAGGCACTGCAGCCCTTCCAGCGCGTGGAACCCGTACCCCTCGAACGGGCCGTACCCGACCTGCACCGCCTCGGCGATGTCGCACCCGCGCGGCAGCTGGAGGGCGGGCCGCCGCCACGTCACCGGGATCGACGAGCCGGCCATGAACGGCACGAACAGCGCCCGGGCGCGGTCGTACATCCACCGCGCGTCCTCCCAGGTCACCGACAGGTGCTTGTCGTTGAAGACCGGGACCGACCGGCCGACGCGCCGGAAGACGTTCATGACCTCCTCGAAGAAGCGGCGCCGCGGGTAGAGGATCTGCCCGCGCTCGTTGGTCGGGTAGGTTCCGTGCTCGCCGATGCACAGCACGCCATCGACGTTGAGCCCCTTGCGGCCGAGCGTCAGCGCCGCCTCGACCGTCCTGGCGATCGGAAACCTGTACTGCTTCGCCAGGGCGCGGCTCATGTCGGTCGGTGGGAACTGATCGACGTACAGGGATGCGACGCGCATGCGCGGCCGGTCCTTGCCGTCGTAGTTGAACCCTTCGAGGATCTTGCCGACGATAACGTCCGCGTGCGACCACCGGCGGTACTCGGTCACGATCGCGGCGACACGCTTCGGTTCGCTCATGCAGCACCTGGAAACGAACCACAGAAACACAGAGGACACCGAGGAAAGATACACAGAGAATGAGGAGAGCCAATCGGCGCGGGCCGCACGGTTAGACGGCGGGCGGCGGCACCGTCACGGCGTACCACACGACGGCCGCATCCACGAGTTCCACGCACAGGGCGGCCCCGCCGCTTTCCTGGGGCGCCCCCTGCGCGGGGTCAACGACAACCGTGAAGGACCGGCCGTCCGGCGCCGCCTCGACGGTCGTGTAAGCCGCCGTCGAACGGCCGCGCAGGACGTACAGGTCGAGCGGCCGCTCGGCCGTGCCGACCACCTGGCCCTCGATAACGAGTCGGCCCGCGTCCCGGTCCACGCAGGCGCGGACGCCGCGCAGGAACGCCGTCCGGCGCACCTCCAGCGTCACCTCGCCCCACAGCCCGCCCCGGTCCGTCAACCCCTCGACGTCCACCACGAGATGGTTGCGCGGCTGCAGCAAGGGCGTCACCTCGTACTCGAACGGCCCGGCCGCCCCGTCGTGATGTCCCAGGAACCGGCCGTTCAACGACACCTCGGCCGCCCCCTCCACGGCGGCGAACGTTAGCCAGACACGCTCGAACGGATCGATGTGGCCGGGGTAGCCGAAGCGGCGCACGAAGCGCACCCGGCCGGCAAAACCGGCCAGCCCGCCCTCGCCCCACCGGCACGGCAGGGCCATGCGCTGCGGGGCCGGGAGCGGGTTCTCGCCCCCCGCGCGGGCCAGCGGCTCGCACTCCCACGGGCCGCGCAGCCGGATGCGGTGCGGATATGGCATCGCTCACTCCTCCGGCACGGGGGCATAAATACTCCTCAAAAGATCGGAATAGCTTTCGTAGAGCGTCCGATCCGGCGGACCCTGGGCGTGCAGGTAGGTGGCGCGGGCGGCCGCGCGCGGCAGGACGATGATGCTGCTGGAAACGGTCCCGCGGTCCTTCCCGTTCAGGCAGATCGCCGGACCCGGTCCGTCGCGCAGGCCGCACACCTCCTTCAGGGCCGCCACGCAGTCCGCCGGCCGGTCGTACGCGCGCTGCCCCAGCCACCACAGCGTATAGGCGACGCGCGGGTCGCCGGCCTCGTTGACGTCGCTGTTGGTGAGGACGTGGAGTCCCGGCGGCAGCATCTGCACGCGCAGCCAGTCGGCGTGGTGCAGTACCACCGCCCGCGTGGCGTCCGCGACAAGAACGTTGCACCCGGCGTATCGGCCGGTGCCGAGTTCCCGGGTGGCCAGGGTCTGCGCCTCCGCCGCGCTGGGGCAGGCGAGCAAGTCGCGGACGAGGAGGCCGCGGCTGCGCGGCCTGGCGGGCACGTCGTCCCGCGGGCGATTGGTGACCGCCGCCAGCACCCCGCGCTCGTTGACGCCCAGCCACGTCCCGCCCGCCAGCGGATCGATCCCCGCGACCGCCCGGAGCGGACCGTCAAGGATCCGCGGCGGCTCCCCCAGCCGGGCGTAGGCCTCTTCCCGGTTGGCGCCCACAATCACCGGGGCGCCGTCCACGGCCCGGAAAAACAGGGCGACTAGACACATCGACGCCAATCCTTTCTGGGTCCGAGCGGCAGTCGTCCTGCCCTCAATCTACAATACCCGCAATCGCCTGACTATGACCCCGTCCCGGGTCGTGTACCAGCCGCGAGCGCCAGCGCGCGGTTCGGGCCGCTCGCGAGCGCCGGGAAACAGGCCTTTGACGTCCCCGCCTGCACACGGATTGGGCAATGCTGCGCACGGACCGAGCAATCCGGCATTTCCCGGTTTTTTTCCTTGAACGAGGGTCAGATCTATATATGCTGGTGTGCAGAGATGTTAACAGGAGAGAGCCAAACGAATCAACAACCGGGCATTACAATTGCCGTTGGCTCTCTCCAAGAGGGTTGCTCGGGCAAACGTCATGGATCAGGGAACTGGCTCTTGCTCACGAGGATGGCAACCCGCCTCTACCCTTGAGGGGTAGAGGCTTCAACCTGAAGGACGGGGATTGGATCCGCCGTTCACCTGCCTTGCGAATGTTCTTGCTCCAGTTCCGCGGTCTTTCCCTGGTGGCGGCCTGAGCCGGGCTTACTCGCGCCCCGTTGCGACGCTGCGGCGGGAATCAGATGGTTCCGACGGCCCAGACGCGCGGCTGCACCGCTTTTCAGACGGTTAGTTTCGCCGTGGCTGGCGGCCCGGCTGCCTACCCTGTTGTCCCGAGGCCCGTCGCCCCGACCCGCGCCCGCGGGCCGAGCGAACTGCATCAGGAGGAGACACCTTTGCGTATCGCGTTGTTTTCCTGGGAAACCCTGCACTCCATCGCGGTCGGCGGCGTCGGCGTCCACGTCACCGAACTGGCCGCCGCCCTCCAGCGGCGCGGCCACGAGGTCCACGTCTTCACCCGCCAGGGAGCCGGTCAGGCGCACCACGACTGCATCCACGGCGTTCACTACCATCGGTGCTCGTTCGCGCTGAATCCGAACTTCGTGGACGAGATCAACAACATGTGCCGGGCGTTCGTCCAGGCGTTCTGCGGCGTCGAGGATCACCTCGGCCGGTTCGACGTCGTCCATGCCCACGACTGGCTCGCGTCCAACGCCGTCGTCTGGATCAAGGAGGCGCGCGGGCGCCGGGCCGTCCTGACGATGCACTCGACCGAGTACGGGCGCAACGGCAACCGCTTCTTCCACGGCCAGTCGAGCCGGGTCCAGGACCACGAGCGCCACGGGACGTACTGCGCCGACCGCGTCATCACCGTCTCCAACCAGCTCAAGGAGGAGATCAAGTGGCTGTACCAGATCCCGGAACACAAGACAAGGATGATCTACAACGGGGTTAACTCGAACGTCTTCGACTACGACCTCGACCCCGGAGAGGTGAAGCGGCGGTATGCGATCGGGCCGCTCGACCCGATGGTCCTGTTCGTCGGCCGGATGGTCGTTCAGAAGGGGCCGGACATCCTCGTTCGGACGATGCCGGCGGTCCTGCGGTACTACCCGCACGCGAAGTTCGTGTTCGCCGGCGACGGCCACATGCGCAACGACATCTGCGGCCTGGCCCACCACCTCGGGGCCGGCCACGCCCTGCGCATGCTCGGGGACCGGCGCGGCCGGGAGTTGCACGATCTGTTCAAGGCGGCCGACGTCGTGGCGGTGCCGAGTCGGAACGAGCCGTTCGGAATCGTCATCCTGGAGGCGTGGAGCGCCCACAAGCCGGTCGTCAGCACCAAGCGCGGCGGGCCGGCGGAGTTCGTCTGGCACGAGGTCAACGGCTTGCAGGTGGAGGACACGCCGGACTCGGTCGCGTGGGGCCTGGGCACCCTGCTGGCGGATCACAATCGGTGCCAGTGGATGGGGCGCAACGGCCGGGCCGCCGTTGACGCTGTCTTCAGCTGGGACAACATTGCGGAGCAGACCGAGGAAGTTTACCACTCGGTGGGCTGAGTCGGCGCCGGGCGCACGCGAGCCGCGACCGGGGGCCGGGCGGGGGACGCCAACTCCGCCCGGCTCCCGATCGCGGCTCAGACAGTTGTTGGGTGGCAGCCCGCACGGAGGGGACGGTTGGCAATTCCTGGACGTTGACGAGAGAACCCATGACGATCCTCAATAACGGATTTTACGGCTCGCAGGTCGCTCCCGAACTGCGGGCGCGCCGCCACCGGCGCGTCCCGGCCCCCAGGGACGGCCGGGTGGAGGCGATCGCCCACGGCCCCACCCTCGACCCGGAACTCCTGCGGCGCTGCGCCTGGGAGATCGGGGAGACGCGGGCCGCCGACGCCTACACGCCGACCGAGAACCATCTCGGCCTGGGCATGGTGTCTCCGTGCGAGGGGTTCGCCCACTGGCGGATCCTGCAGGACTGGGCGGATCGAACGGCGGCCCAGCGCGGCCCGGCGTGGCGCGACTGTCGGCTGGTCCTGCGCCTGTACGACGTCTCGTATCTCGAGTTCAACGGCCTCAACGCTCACCGCATCCAGGACCACACCCTGCCGGCGCTGGCTGGCCACCTGTTCTACCGCCTCCCCCGGGCCGGCACCTGGCAGCTCGGCGAGGTCGGGTTCCTCCTCCGCAGCGGCGAGTTCGTCCCGGCCGCCCGGTCCCGGGCGACCGCGTTCGCGCGCGACACGGCGTCCGGCCACGGTAGCCAGGCCGGCCTGCTCGTCGGCCCGCGCGGAACCGTGGAGGAGGTCGGCAACATCTGGGATCAGGACCGGATCCTGCGCGAGCGCCGCCGGCCGAAGCTCCGCCGCCGACTGCGGATCGCCGCGTTCGCGTTCGAGTCGCTGCCGTCCGGCCAGGACGGCGCGCTCGCCCGGCTCGTCTCCGAACTGGCCGCCGGGCAGAGCGCCGAGGGCCACGACGTCCACGTTTTCGTTCCGGCCAGCGGACCCCTGACAGCCGACCGGCTGGACCACGGAGCCCACTACCACCCACTGTCGGTCCCGGCGGACGGCACGCCGCTGGAGCGGTCGTGGGCGTTCGGGGAGGCCGCCGAGGAGTGCCTGCTCGACTTCCCACCGTTCGACCTGGTGCATCTGCACGAGTGGATGGCCGGGCTGGTGCCGCGCCGCGGCACCCGGGCGACGGTCCTGTCGCTCACATCCGTCGAGGCGACGCGCCGCAACGGGGCTGCGCCGACCGACCTGTCCCGGGAGGTCGCGAAAGCGGAGCGCGAGGCGGCTCACGCCGTCTCCTGCGTCCTGGTGCCGCACTGGCTGCGCGACGCCGCCACTGCGGAGCTGCACCTGGACGGGGCGCGCGTCCGGTCGTTCCCGCTGGAGGGGCGGATGCCGAACGAGTGGGAGTGCCCGCTCGATTACGGCCATGTGAAACAGGAGATCGGCGTCGGCCCGCTGGACCGACTGATTCTGTTCGTCGGCCCGCTGGAGGAGGCGGCCGGCGTCGATCTGCTCGTCGAGGCGATGCCGACCCTGCTGGCGCGCTACCCGAACCTGCGGTTGGCGTTTGTCGGCGGCGGGAACCTGTACGGCCGGCTCCACCAGCGGGCGCATCAGCTCGGTGTCGCCTGGGCGGTGCGCGTCCTGGGCCACGTCGAGGGGCCGCAGGTAACGCGCCTGGTCCGGTCGGCCGAGGCGCTCGCCCTGCCGTCGCGCTGGCGCGTGCCCCACGACGACGCGGTCGTGGATCTGGCGCGGCGGGCCGGCCGGCCGGTTGTGACGACCCACGGGGGGCCGGCCCACCTGGTGCGTCACGAGGAGAACGGCCTGCTCACATACGACAACCCGGGGTCGATGGTCTGGGCGATGGACCGCATTCTTGGCGACCCGGCCCACGCCGAGCGACTCGGCCGCAACGGACAGCGGGCCTCGGGCGGGGACCGCGGAGCCGTGTGGAGCGAGGTGGTGCGGCACTACCTGGAGGTGTGCGCCGCCAGCTTCCCGGAACTGGTCGAGACGACGCTGTAAGACGGAATCGCCTTGAACGTTCTGCCTGCCGCTTGCGGCTTGGCGGCGGTTTCAAACCCGTGCAGGAGGGGCTGCGGCCCCGCTCGTAACGCCATCGCCGGCCGGCGCCGGCTCCGACGGACCCGATTCCGGTCGCGCTATTTCCCCCTCTCCGTTGCGGGGAGGGCTTTTCGCCCTACTGACATCGCCGAACGGGAGACCCTGATGCGCACCAAGGGCAAGAACCAACATGCGGCCCCCGCCCCCCGCGACGAGCATAAACTCGCGGCGCGCGGCGCCCAACCGACCGATCACGTCGCCGCAGAGGCCAACGGGGCGCCGGCGGCCACGCAGCGGACGGCGGCGCCCCCCACGCCTGCCGCGACCGCCGACACGCGCCCGGTACTGGCGCTGTTCTGCTACGAGGAACTCGACAGCCCGGTCGGCCGCCATGTGACACAACTGGCAGCCGTGCGGGGCCGGGCCGGCAAGCCGACGCACCTGTTCGCGCGCCGGGCCGCCGGACCCCAACAGCCCGAGGTGACCGTCCACGCGGTCGGCGAACCGGCCGAGGGCGACCTGCTCGCGCGCGTCCAGGACTTCACCGACCGCGCGTGCAACGCCTTCCTGGACTGGTACAGCGAGACCACCGCCCCGGTCACTCTGATGGGGTGCGAATGGTCCGCAGTGCCTGCCCTGTCGCTGCTGCACGGCGTGAAGGACGACCTGAACTCGATCCTGTCGCTGCATTCGCTCGAGCGCCAGCGCAGCGCCGTGGACAGCGACCTGAGTCAGCGGATCGAGGGGATCGAACAGTCCGGGCTGCGGGAGGTGCGGGCCATTCTGGCGCACGGCGCTGCCGTCGCGGACGCCGCCCGGCAACTGGCGCCCGGGTGTGCCGACCGCGTGCGGCATGTCCCGGAGGTCTTCCCGGCCGCAGCCTTCGCCCTGGACCTCGATCCAGGCCAGATCAAGGCGCGGTACGAGGTCGGCCCGCTGGATCCGGTGATTCTCTGTATCGGCGACCTCAACGAGCGCTACGGGCCGGACCTGCTGGTCAAGGCGATGCCAGCGGTGCTGCGGAACCACAAGCAGGCGCGGCTGGTGTTCGTCGGGGACGGAGCCCAGTTGTGGCCGCTGCGCGTCTATGCGCGCTATCTGCTGCTCGAACACGCGGTGCGGTTCGTCGGCGACGTGCGCGAGCAGGCGCTGGCCGAGCTAGTTCGGGCGGCGGACCTGATCGCGGTCCCGAGCCGGCGCTCGACGCCGTGGTGGCCGATCCAGGCCGCGTGGGCCGCTGGGCGGCCAGTCGTGGCATCGCACGAGGCGGCCCCCGGACTGCTGGCCCACGAGCAAGACGCAGTCCTCGTCTACCCGAACCCCGGCAGCTGCGTCTGGGGCATCGAGCGCGTGCTGTACGACGGCGGCCTCCGCGACCACCTCGCCGCCCGCGGCCGCCAAAAGCTGGAAGACCGCTTCGGCTGGGGCGCGGCGGCCGCCCAGGTCGAGGAGCTGATGAGCGCCGCCCCATCGCGATAACCAACCTGTCTCCCCCTCTCCCACAAGGGGAGAGGGGGAGAAGAGGCCGTACCCGACCGCGGCCCACTGTCAGGAGGGGACCAGGGGGAGAGGTTCCCCCTTTCACACCAGGATGCACCATGCCTAAGGGATACCTGCTTCTCGTCCTGCACGCCCACCTGCCGTACGTCCGGCACCCGGAGTACGATCGCTTCCTGGAGGAGCGCTGGCTCTTCGAGGCGATCACCGAGACGTACATCCCGCTGATCAAGTTCTTCGACCGCCTCCGCGACGATGGGCACCCGTTCAAGCTGACGCTGTCCGTCTCGCCGCCGCTGGCGAACATGCTGGAGGATCCGCTCCTGCGGCAGCGCTGCGTGCGCCACCTGGACCTGTCCCTGCAGCTCGCCGAGCACGAGTGCGAGCGCACCCGGCACTGGCCCGACGTCCATTTCCTCGCCCAGATGTACCGCCGGCTGTTCGCCGAGGCCCGGCACACGTTCGTCGAGCGCTGCGGGACGCGCCTGGTCGATGCGTTCCGGGAGTACGCCGACGCCGGCCACCTGGAGCTGATCACCTGCGCCGGGACGCACGGGTTCCTGCCGCTGCTGCGATCCGAGCCGGGGACGGTGCGCGCCCAGATCCAGACGGCGGTGCGCGAGCACGAACGGATCTTCGGCCACAAGCCGCGCGGCATGTGGCTGCCGGAATGCGCGTTCTACCCGGGCCTGGATGAGATGCTCGCCGAGGCGGGGGTCCGCTACTGCTTCGTCGATGCGCACGGCATCGACCACGCCGACCCGCGCCCGTTGTTCGGCGTTGCCGCCCCGCTGTACTGCCCCTCCGGCGTGGCCGCGTTCGGCCGCCACCCGATGACGTCGAAGCTGGTCTGGAGCACGAACGTCGGCTACCCGGCCGACTTCAACTACCGCGAGTACTACCGCGACATCGGCTTCGACCTCGACCAGCACTATCTGGAGCCGTTCCAGTACGCCCACGGCATCCGCACCCACACCGGGATCAAGTATCACCGCATCACCGGCAAGGGGCCGGACAAGCACCTGTACAACCCGGACTGGGCCAGCGAGACGGCCCAGCGCCACGCCCGCGACTTCGTTCACCGCTGCCGGGACCAGGCGACCCGCGCCACCCGTGGGATGCCGTTCCCGTCCGTCATCGTCTCGCCGTACGACGCCGAGTTGTTCGGCCACTGGTGGTTCGAGGGGCCGCAGTGGATCTACCACGTCCTGCGCGAGCTGTCGGCCGGCGGCGACCTCGAGCTGGGCACGCCCGGCCAGTACCTCGATGCGTTCCCGATCCAGCAGAAGGCGATGCCGGCCGCCAGCAGCTGGGGCCGGAACGGGTATAATGAGCACTGGGTCAACCCGAAGACCGACTGGATGTGGCGCCCGCTGCACGAGGCGGCTGTCCGGATGCGTCGGGCGGTGGCGGGCCACCCGGACTGCCCGGCCGGTAGTCCGGAGGATCGGCTGCTGCGCCAGGCGGCGCGCGAGCTGATGCTCGCCCAGTCATCCGACTGGCCGTTCATCATCACCAACGGCACGACCGAGGAGTACGCCCGGCGCCGGTTCCACGATCACATCGGCCGCCTGCACTACCTGCTGCAGGGGCTCGACAACGGCTACATCGACACGGAACGCCTCGGCGCCCTCGAGGCGATGGACGCCCTGTTTCCGGAATTGGACTACCGGGTGTTCGCCACGGCAGGCTAACTCGACCGGGGGCTGCCGGCGGCGGTCGAGGCACTGCCGCCGGCTGTCCCCAACGTGAAGGGGTTGGGTCCATGCTCTGCTGGTTCTGCGAGCAGCTCGCCCGCGGGACGTGTGCCGCCTGCGGTCGGGGCGTGTGCCATCAACACGCCCACATCCACGACGAACTGACGCTGACCAAGACCGACACGAGTACCGGCTACTCGACCTATCTGAACGTCTACGGCGCGCTCAAATGCGCTGAGTGCCGTCTCGAATGGAAGTCGTTCAACCCGTCTCGGTGAGGGGCACCTTTCATCCCGTTGCCTTGCGCCGCCGATGCCAGCGCGGGACGCCCGGGATTGGTACAGCGATTGCCCCTTGTTGTACCGGGCGGTAAACGGAGCGAGGTTGCGGGAGCGCTGCACCCGATTCTTCCCTCGCGGCGTGGCGTACAATGGATTGCCGTCCGGACGCCCCAGGGTCCGACGCCGCCACCGAGGACTGCCGACCGCGGCAGCTGGCAGCGAGTCCCCCGGCCCTTTCTGCGAGGGCGCAACGGGAGTTCAGGATGATTCACCGCGTTTTTTCCGCCCTCCTTCAGGGAGTCGGCCGCACCACCCCGCCCAGCTCTCCCGGCACTGCCAACGGCAACGGCACCGCGAACGACACTGCGACCCCGGCCACGAACGGAGCCGTCCAGCGCACGTTCACGACGTCGCGCGGGTATCCCTTGCCGTTCGGTGCCACCCTACGGCCCGGCGGGGTCAACTTCGCTGTCTTCTCCCGCCACGCCGAACGGGTCGTCCTGGTCCTCTTCAAGGAGGGGCGCGAGGAGCCGGTCCACGAGATCCCGCTCGACCGCGCCGCGAACAGGACCGGCGACGTCTGGCATGTGTTCGTTCACGACCTCCCGCCGGACACGCTTTACGGCTACCGCGTCTTCGGTCCACACTTGCCGAGGGCTGGCCATCGGTTCGACCCGAAGGCCGTCGTCCTCGACCCGTACGCGCCCGCCATCAGCGGCGGCTCCCGCTGGGGCCAACCCGACGTGCCGCACGACCAGAGTGACGGCCGGCGGACCCGGCGCTGCCGCCTCGTCCTGGACGACTTCGACTGGGACGGCGACATGCCGCCGGCGACCTCGCTGGCGAAGACGGTGCTGTACGAGCTGCACGTCCGGGGGTTCACGCGCCACCCGTCCGCGGGCGTGCAGCACCCGGGCACGTTCCGGGGGCTGGTGGAGAAGATCCCGTACCTGCAGAGCCTCGGCGTGACCGCCGTGCAGCTGATGCCGGTGCTGGAGTTCGACGAGCTGGACCAGACACACCGCAACCCGCACACGGGCGAGCCGCTCAAGAACTACTGGGGGTACTCGCCGCTGTCGTTCTTCGCCCCCAAGGCGTCCTACGCCGCCCAGGCCGGGCGGCAGGTGCGCGAGTTCAAGCAGATGGTCCGGGCGTTCCACCGGGCCGGCATCGAGGTGATCCTCGACGTCGTCTACAACCACACCTGCGAGGGAAACGAGAACGGCCCGACCGTCAGCTTCCGCGGCCTGGACAACCTGGTCTACTACATGCTCGACCGGGACGGGCGGTACTACAACTTCTCCGGGTGCGGCAACACGTTCAACTGCAACCACCCGGTGGCGCGCGATCTGATCCTCGATAGCCTGACGTACCTCGTCTCCGAGTTACACGTGGACGGGTTCCGCTTCGACCTGGCGGCCATCCTCGGGCGCGGGCACAACGGCAGGGTGCTGGAGGATCCGCCGCTGATCCAGCATATCGCCGAGCACCCGGTCCTCGCCGGAACGAAGCTGATCGCCGAGGCGTGGGACGCGGCCGGGCTGTCGCAGATCGGCAAGTTCCCGGCGTGGGGCCGGTGGGCGGAGCTGAACGGGTGGTTCCGGGACGACGCACGCCGGTTCCTGCGCAGCGAGGCGGGCGTGGCCGGGGCGATCGCCAAGCGCATCTGCGGTAGCCTCGATCTGTACGGCGACTCGTCGCGCCACCCGTACCACTCGGTGAACTTCGTCACCTGCCACGACGGGTTCACGCTGGCCGACCTGGTGTCGTACAACGGCAAGCACAACGCGGCCAACGGGGAGGACGGGCGAGACGGGTGGGACCACAACTTCAGCTGGAACTGCGACCACGAGGGGCCGACGGACGACGCCGCCGTCAACGCGCTGCGCCAGCGGCAGATGCGCAACTTCCTGACCCTGCTGTTCATCTCGCAGGGCGTCCCGCTGCTGTTGATGGGAGACGAGTTCGGGCGGACGCAGCAGGGCAACAACAACGCCTACTGCCAGGACAACGAGACGTCGTGGGTGGACTGGTCGCTGGCGGACAGCAATGCGGGCCTGCTGCGGTTCACGCGCCTGCTGATCGCCCTGCGCAAGCGGTTCTTCGCGCTGAGCCGGGAGGAGTTCGTCAACCGGGTGAACTGGCACGGCCTGAGGATCGGCGAGCCGGACTGGTCGGGGCAGGGGCGGGTGCTGGCGTTCCTGCTCCACGGGTGGCACGGGCAGCCGGACCTGTTTGTGCTGTTCAACGCCCACTGGGACTGGCAGCGGTTCGCGCTACCGCCGCACAACGGTCAGTGGCGGTGGCGCCGGCTGCTCGACACCAACCTCGCGGCACCGAACGACATCGTCGAGGTCGAGAAGGCGCTGCCGCTGCGGCCGGCGGACCACTACGCCGCCGCCCCGCGCTCGGCCGTGATCCTCGTCGCGCCGTCCTGAGAAGGGGAGCGCGGGACGGGGGCTCTCGCCGATCACTCCACAAGGTCATCGGACAAAGGTAGACCCTTCTCGACCGCCTCACGCATGTCCTCCGGACAACTCGTCCAGCTCGCCTGATAGGTCGGTTCGAGCGGAACCAGCACGTAATGGTCGGGATCCAGGTAGGCCGGCATGTCTGGCAGCTGATCGCCGACGCCGACCGGCTCGACGTAGGCCACCTTCGGGATCCCGGCACGGTACGCAGCGAGCGTCAGCGGTTTGTCTGGGGGCAGTTCAAAGGGCTGCTCCTGGATCTCGTCCCAGATAGCTTTGTGGATCCCCTGGGGGTCGCGCGTTGAGGGCGGGAACAGGTCGATCACGAGGGCGTTCACGCCCTGCTGCAGAAACGCAACCGTCTTTTCGACGAACGACCGTAGCGCAGACCGGCTACCCTTGTTGCCCGGTGAGACGATTTCGATGACGCAGATGACGCGGCCGAGCGGGTGACGGATCGTTATCCGGTTGCCGCGCGCGGCGATGATTTCCTGATCCGCCCGCATGACGTGCCGGGTTTTCGGCGGGGTGGCGGTGACGACCGCTCCGCCTTGCGGTTCGGCCGGCTCATCGAGGCGTGACCGGCGCTGCAGCGCGAGGACATCGGGCACCACCCCGCCCGCGTGCTGTTCGACCAGCGCGGAGTATCCCCTCGGCAGGAGCCCTCCATTCAGCGAATTGCGGATGGCTATAGTCCACGTTTGATGAAAGTCGTGGAACAGGTTGGGATCGACGCGCGTCCAGTCGTGGATCGGCATGGCGCTTCCCTCCGCGTCCAGGATAGCACGCCGCCCGGCCGAACTCTACGCTCCCGCCGTTTCCGGCAGGTACAGGATGCGGCCGCAGCTCTTGCACAGCAGGAACGCGCCGCGCTGCAGGTCGTTGTACTGCTGCGCCGTCACCTCGGTGTAGCAGGCGTTGCAGGTGCGGCCCTCGACGGCCGCAAGCGCGTCCTCGCCGCGCGCCTTCGCGAGGCGCTGGTACTTCTCGCGCTGGTCGTCGGGAATGGCGGCGAGGAGCTGCTTCTCCAGCTCGGCCAGATCCTGCAGCGCCTTCTCCCGCTCCGCCGCCAGGGCGGCGACGCGCGACCCGCTCTCGCGCTCATACTGGACGAGGGCCGCCTTCGCCTGCTGGACGGCCTTCTCCTGCTCCGGCAACTTCGCGGTGCGGTCCTCCGTGTCGGCCATCATCTCCAGGATCTCGTCCTCCAGGTTTTGAATGTCCTTGCGCGCCGTGTCGATCTCGTGCGCCAGGGCGTCGTACTCCTTCTTCGTGCTGACCGCCTGCTGCTGCTGCTGCTGGTACTTCTTGAGCTGCTGCTGCTTCGTCTTGAGCGACACCTCCTTCTCGTGCGTGTTCACCTTGAGCTTCTTGATGGCGTCCTGGGCCACCCGCAGCGCATCCTCCTGCTTCGTGACGGCCGCCTGCTGAGCCCTGAGCTGCAGCGGCCCCTGGTCGATCCGATCCTGCAGGGCCTTGGCGTGTCGCCGCAGACGGTGGATCTCGCGCAGGATGGCAACGGGGCTCGACATGGTGCTACCTCCTTCGGAAGGAGGAGGGAGGAGGGATGAAGGAAGGCAGGAACTCCGCTGCCTTCCTTCATCCCTCCTCCCTCCTCCCTCAACAAAAAAACCGCCGGCCGTTTCGGGCCGGCGGTCGCGTGTTAGCGCCGCATGGTTCCGTCGAGGAACCCTTCGAGCTGGCGGCTGCGTACCGGGTGTTGCAGTTTGCGG
>JAANMX010000802.1_pt1 | contig 39401 bp, 30 predicted proteins | sample 7279681 | NCBI WGS metagenome assembly JAANMX01 (sample SAMN14094542, study PRJNA606508) | bioreactor metagenome | isolation source: A lab-scale SPAN reactor treating ammonium-rich wastewater day 351 | place: Ireland: Galway | collected 2018-01-01 | reverse complement strand
GTGATAGTGTATACGCTATGAAAGATAAGGAGATAGAAAAACTCATAAAAGCTGAGGAAAAAAGGCAAAAAAGCGTCGTTAATTTGATTGCTTCAGAAAATTACGTTTCAGACGATGTTTTGCAGGCGCTTGGCTCCAAGCTGACGAATAAATATGCCGAGGGCTATTCTAAATATCGCTACTACGGGGGCAACGAGTATTCGGATAAAATTGAAGAAGTGGCCAAAAAGCGCGCACTTAAACTTTTCAAATTAAAACCGGAAGAGTGGTCTGTAAACGTCCAACCGCTTTCTGGCTCGCCGGCCAATGTCGCCGTTTACCTCGCGCTTGTTCCGGCGGGCGTCTCGCCTTCGCAGAATGCTTCGGCGGAGCAAGGAAAGATTATGGGCATGTCGCTCGACCACGGCGGCCATCTGACTCACGGCCACAAGGTTTCAATTACCGGAAAAATTTGGAAGCAGGTTCCGTATGGTGTTTCTAAAGATACAGAAGTAATTGATTACGAAGAATTAAAAAAGATTGCTATCGCCGAAAAGCCTAAAATAATTGTCGCCGGTTTTACGGCTTTCCCAAGAGTAATTGATTGGAAAAAGTTTAGAGAAATCGCTGATAGTTGCGGAGCATACTTAATGGTGGACATGTCTCACATTGCCGGACTTATTGCCGGCGGAGTTTATCCATCACCCTTTCCCTATGCCGATGTTGTAACAACGACTGTTCACAAAACTTTGCGTGGTCCGCGTTCAGCTATGATTTTTTCCAGAATTGACGAAAGAGAACTGAATAAAAAAATTGATAGGGCGGTTTTTCCGGGACTTCAGGGCGGTCCACATTTGAATCAAATCGCTTCGGTCGCCGTAGCTTTAGCAGAGGCGGATAAACCGGAATTTAAAAAATATACCAAACAAGTTGTTAAAAATGCCCAAGCGCTCGCTCAAGAACTGCAAAAACTCGGCTGGCGAATAATTTCCGGCGGCACTGATTCACATTTACTTTTGGTTGATGTCTGGAATAACGGAAACCCTTCGACTTCGCTCAGGGCAGGAGGAATTGGCGGCAAAGAAGCAAGTGATAAATTGGAAAAGGCCGGAATCATTGTTAATAAAAATACTATTCCGTTTGATTCTCGTAGCCCAGTTGATCCGTCCGGGATCCGGCTTGGCACCGCGGCCGAGACAACCCGTGGTAAAAAGGAAAAAGATTTCATAAAGATTGCTCAAAAAATAGATAAAATTTTAAGAAATTAAATCAGGCCCCCGCTTCCTCGCCTTGGCGAGGAAGCGGGGGCTCTAATCCATAGTTCTCCACAACCTGTTGACAAAACAGTTTTTTTGCTATAATGGTAGCAGAATTACCAAAACACCAGCTCTTTGAGAGAGAGCACAGAGAAAAAACAAGGAGACACGCATGAAGGAGGTCAACAGGATCCTGGTTTTGATCTCGGCATTCCTTGCGGCGATCGTTTCGCCGCAGGCAGATCCGCCTACGCGGGACGCAGTGCCTACTGCCGCAGAGATCGCGGAGCGGTTCCGCGACAAGGTCAACTCTGCCGAGAAGAAGATCGTGATCGAGATGACGGAAGACGTCACTTATTACGATCTGCCGATCGGCGCTGGAGACATGGCGGTCAGGACTGCCACTGTGGCCAGTGAACAAGCTCGCTCGAAAGGGAAATACTATAGAATTCAAATTGTTACTATTATGACTATGACCCCTACGAGCTTAGTGTCGGAAATCTTCCGGCATGACATCTCCGACCAACCGGTTACTATCGTTCGTCTCACGGAGGACAAGAGTACCAGTTTGGTTGTTGGGGTGGCGGAGGTGGTTCAGCCTGATGGGAGCACAAAGACCAAACGCTTCAATCTGTCCGGCCTCTGCGATGAGGATTGGATGGAGTTGGCCAGTTTGGAACTAGGTAATCCTGCAACGTCTGGACTGCCTGTTTCCTGCGGGGCCAACATTGAAGCATGGCTTTTCTGGAGAAACTGTTGGGCTAACGATCTTGCCCAGCAAATCTCCAAAGGAGAGGTCCAGGAAGATGTTTTGAATGGCCGAAAGGTCTACAAGGTTGTCAACCGGCACTACAAGTTTGAAGAAGAAGATGAGAAGGGGCGCCTGGATTTCTACTATGGTGCCAATACTTACTTCCTTGATGTCGATACCGGTCTGCTGACCAGAAGGGAGAATGTCAGAATTCACAATCGGGTTGGACAGTTTCAGTCTGGTCTTTCAACTACTCGGACGTACGAGTGGGGATTGGTTCGTCGATGAATACCTCATCCCAAGCCAAGGAGTAGAACATGAAGTGCAAACATGTGGTGTACACCCTCGCTCTGATGGTCGCTTTCGTTTTCTTCCCGGCCAATCTCATGGCTCAACCGGTTGTTCGGCAGATGGTTCCGGATGTTCGGGACGAGCTTCCCATCGGAGACCTCTTCTACATCGCCTACTCGAGCGCCGATGGTGACCGCAAAATCATCGTGCACTACGATGGAGACAGGATGACAGTTGTCGTCGATGGGACGACTTTTGTCATCAAGCAGGAGTTCATCCTCACTGAGAACTGGATCGAGTTTGAAGCGGTGACTCCTCTTTCCTCTGACGAGAACAACGGGGTTGACCACATCTCCGGCTTTCTCGCCATGAGGCACGGCCGGCCGGTCCTCGGACTGGCCATCCAGTTCTCTGATGGAGAACTCTTTGTCGGGAGAGCTACCCAGCTTTTCATGGCAGAGGGCATGGTGTCCATCGTGGTCATGGACAAATGCGAGTGCAAAGATCGCATCGGGTTCTGCAATCGACCGATTGATTGTGAAAAGAACCTGTCCTGCAGTGCAGACACCTCGGTCTGCATTCTCGTCAAACCGACGATCCAAATCGTCTACTACTGATCCTCTCTCTCGTTCACCCTCAGGGCGCCTTGACCATCTGGTCTGGGCGCTCTTTTTCTTTTTAATACCAATCAAGATATAATTTCTAGGTTATGGATAAACCGATTTTTAAAATAAAAATTTTGAATTCCGAGGCCAAAATTCCGTCTTACGCTCATCCGGGCGATATTGGTTTGGATTTGTATTCGCTGGAAGACAAAATTTTAAAACCAGGTGAGCGGTACATTTTCTTTTTGGGTTTCGCTTTGGAATTTCCGGAAGGTTTTGGAGCTATTGTTCATGACAAAGGCAGTATTTCCAAAGCCGGACTTCATGTGATGGGCGGGGTTTATGATGCTGGCTATCGCGGGGAGTATAATGTGCATTTAGTTAACCTTGGGCACGAATCTTATACAATAGAAAAAGGCGACAAAATTGCCCAGCTGATTGTGCATCCGGTGGTTTTTGCCGGTTTTGAGAAAGTTGATGAGCTCTCGTCTTCCAGTCGTGGCGAAGGTCGCTGGGGTAGTACGGGGAGGAAATAGGGTCTAGGGTATAGGGTGTAGCCAATAGGGTTTAGGGAAATACAAATGAAAGAAAAGCTGGAAAATTTAATTAGAAACGCTTTAGTAAAGGTTGGAGGACCCTCTACAATTTCTGTTGAGGTAGAACATCCGACAAGTTTTGATAATGGTGATTACTCTACTAATGTAGCATTGCGGGTATTGGGTCCGATTTCACACAGAACTAAAGAAGACAAAAATACAGGGCGAAAAGAGTCTTTCAGGATGTATCAAGTTGGTTCAAAAACTTTTAATTCTCCCTTAGATTTAGCTAAAAGCCTAGTAGAAGCAATAGGACAAGTAAATAATTTTGAAAAAATTGAAATTGCTGGGCCGGGGTTTATAAATTTTTATTTAGCAAAAGAATTTTTTGTAGAGGAAATAAAGAAAATTTTAAAAGAAGGAGATAGGTGGGGCAGGAATAAAAATTTGGCTGGCCAAAAAATAATAATTGAGCATACCCAGCCGAATCCTTTTAAAGAATTTCACATTGGCCACTTAGTAAACAACATTGTTGGCGAGGCGGTCTCACGTTTGCTCGAAGCCGAAGCCCCGAAGCTTAAATGTGTGACTTATCACGGCGATGTCGGGCTTCATGTGGCTAAAGCGATTTGGGCAATTATTGATAAAAACTTTGACTATTCACAATTAACTATTCACGACCTCGGAAAGTTTTATGCAGAAGGTGATAGGGCTTATGAAGGCGATGAGGTAGCCAAGAAAGAAATTGTTGAAATAAACAAAAAAATTTACGACGAATCTGATCCGGAAATAAATAAAATTTACAAAAAAGGCCGAGAATTGTCGCTCCAGCATTTTGAGGAAATTTATACTCGACTTGGAAGTAGGTTTGACGGTCACTTTTTTGAAAGCCAAGCCGGAGAAATAGGTAAAAAATTGGTTGAAAAAAATCCGGATATTTTTGAAAAAAGCGACGGCGCGATAATTTTCTCGGAAGAAAAATCCGGCCTCCACACACGAGTTTTTATAAATTCAGAAGGTCTGCCGACATACGAAGCCAAAGATTTGGGACTGATTGAACTCAAGCGTAAATTTTTTAAATTTGACCGGTCAATTACCGTAACCGATGTTGAGCAAGCCGAATATTACAAGGTCGTGATGAAGGCGGCCGAATTCGTTTTTCCGGATTTAAACGGCAAAATAGAGCATCTTTCGCACGGCCGTCTACGTCTACCTGAAGGTCGGATGTCTTCTCGGACCGGCAGTATCATTTCCGGCGAATGGCTTTTGAATGAACTTCAAAAAATGGCGCTTGAAAAGATGAAAGATCGGCAAATCGAAAAGAAAGAAGAGGTTGCTGATCAGATTGCGGTGGCCGCTTTGAAATATTCAATTTTGAAACAAGCTCTTGGCCGGAACATTGTCTTTGATTTTGAAAAATCACTTTCATTTGAAGGTGATTCTGGACCATATTTGCAGTATTCGGCTGTGCGGGCGAAGTCGGTTTTGGAAAAAGCGCGAACAGAAAAAGTAAAAGCCGGTGTCAAAAGAGGAGGGGAGAATGTGAACGATGTTGAAAAACTACTGTACAGATTTCCGAGCGTGGTAGAAGTTGCGGCAAGAGATTTTGCACCGCAAAAGCTGGTCACATATTTGATCGAGCTAGCCGGAGCGTTCAATAGTTTTTACGCCAAAGAAAAAATTGTTGATCTCGTCGACCAAAACTCTCCTTACAAAATCGCCCTAACTGAAGCTTTTCTTATCACCCTTACAAACGGCCTTAATCTCTTAGGTATAAAAGTTCCAGAAAAGATGTAATTGAGTCTCGTTGAAGATTAAAATTTAAATTCAATTCAATCTGTATCACTCTGAACGATCGTCAAAAGTGATGATGTTTTTCCCAATTTCAAGCGATAGCTCGAGATTGATGATATAAATTTCTAGATTCTACCGCCAGCTGACAGAGGTTACACTCTAAACCCTATACCCTAATTATGCTAAAATCATTCTCATATGTCCGACGAGTCTAATAAAAACCAACTTTCCGAGAGAGAAGAAGAAATCCTGAAATTTTGGCAAGAAAACAAAATTTTTGAAAAAACACTTCAAAAACCTTCGCCAGAAGGCACTTTCATTTTTTATGACGGTCCACCTTTTGCGACAGGTTTGCCTCATTATGGTCACATTTTAGCTGGAACAATTAAGGATGTAATTCCTCGCTTCAAAACTATGCAGGGATATCACGTGCCAAGAAGGTGGGGTTGGGATTGCCATGGCTTGCCGGTTGAAAATTTAATTGAACAGGAAATCGGCCTAAAAACCAAAAAAGACATTATTGATTATGGAATCCATAATTTCAACCAAAAAGCTTCGGATAGCGTTTTGCGTTATGCCGACGAGTGGCGCCGACAAGTCCCGCGCTTCGGCCGATTTGTTGATATGGAAAAAGATTATCGAACAATGGATGCTTCTTATACTGAATCAGTTTGGTGGGCTTTTAAGACATTGTATGACAAGGGAATGGTTTATGAGGGTTTCAAGTCAATGCATCTTTGTCCTCGCTGCGAAACAACGCTTTCAAATTTTGAAGTAGCCCAAGGCTACAAAGACATAACTGACATCTCTGTTACCGCAAAATTTAAGGTAAAGAACCAAGATTTTTTCATTTTAGCTTGGACTACAACTCCATGGACGCTTCCAGGAAATGTTGCTCTGGCTGTAAATTCGGAAGTCGATTATGTAAAAGTGAAGCTTGAAGACGGCGTATATGTTTTGGCCAAAGAAAGGTTGGGAGAAGTTTTAAACGACAAGCAATATGAAATCGTTGAAGAATTTAAGGGCGAGAAACTTATTGGTCTCGAATACGAGCCACTTTTCAACTACTACGTTAATGACAAAAATTTAAAAGGTAGAGAAAACGGCTGGAAAGTTTATGCAGATAATTTCGTGTCTCTTGAAGAGGGTACAGGCATTGTTCACATCGCGCCGGCTTTCGGTTCGGAAGACTATGAATTATCAAAAAGAGAAAATCTACCATTTATTCAGCACGTCGACGTTACCGGTAAATTCAAACCGGAAGTTAAAGATTTTGCCGGCCTACTTGTGAAGCCCAAGGAAGACAGTCAGCGAACTGACATCGAAATTATCAAAAATTTGGCGCATAAAGGGCTTCTTTTCTCAAAGAAAAAAGTGGTTCATTCATATCCGCACTGTTGGCGCTGTGATACGCCACTTCTCAATTACGCATCTAGTTCTTGGTTTGTTGAAGTTTCGAAACACCGTGATAAGTTAGTCGCTGAAAACAAGAAAATAAAATGGGTGCCGGAAGAAGTTGGCAAATACCGATTTGGCAATTGGCTTGCGGATGCAAAAGATTGGTCAATTTCACGAAGCCGTTTTTGGGGAGCGCCGGTTCCGGTTTGGAAATGTGAAAAATGCGAGTTTAAAGAAATTGTCGGTTCGGTTGAAAAATTAAGCAGTAAGCTTCAATCCAAAAACAATTACATCTTGGTCCGCCATGGTGAGGCCGAGAGTAATGCTAAAAACATAGTTAGTGGTAGACCGGAAAACCCGCATTATCTGACGGAGAAGGGTCGTTTGGAGGTCAAAAAAACCGCCCGTTATTTGAGAGGAAGAAAAATAGACATAGTTTTTTCTTCAGATTTTTTCCGAACCAAAGAAACTACAGAAATTATTGCTGAAGAATTAAATCTACCTTCTGAAAAAATCTTTTTTGACAAAAGAATTAGAGAGATAGATTCTGGAGAATTTAATCTAAAACCGATTGAGGAGTATAGGAAATATTTTTCTTCAACTTTAGAGAAGGTAACCAAAAGGCCGAATGGTGGAGAGAATCTTTCTGATGTCAAAAAAAGAGTTTGTGATTTTCTTTCTGAAATGGAAAGAAGGTATGAAGGTAAAAACATTTTGATTGTTACTCACGAATATCCGATTTGGATGATGGAAGCCGGCGCTTTGGGCTGGAGCGATGGTCAGTCTGTAGCAGAGAAGAATCTTCACGACGACTACGTAAAAACCGGCGGATTTAAGGAGATAAAATATTTACCATTACCGAGAAATGAAAATTTTGAACTCGAACTTCACAGACCTTTTATTGATGAAATAAAATTTCAGTGTAAATGTGGCGGGGAAATGAAAAGGGTACCGGAAGTTTTTGATTGCTGGTTTGAATCCGGTTCAATGCCCTACGCTCAAAACCATTTTCCTTTTGAAAACCTGAAAATTTTCAATCCGCGCCCGGGAATTTTCAATCGGCCAGTCGGTTACCCGGCGGATTTTATTGCTGAAGGGTTGGATCAAACCCGCGGCTGGTTTTATTCAATGCTAGTCTTGGGGACTTTGCTTTTTGGTAAGAGTCCTTATAAAGCTGTTGTAGTAAATGGCACGATTTTGGCTGAAGACGGACAAAAAATGTCCAAGCGGTTGAAAAATTATCCAGATCCGATGGAAATCGTAAAAAAGTATGGGGCTGACGCAATGCGTTTGTATCTTTTAACATCGCCGGTTGTTCGTGGTCAGGATTTGAATTTTTCGGAAAAGGGCGTTCAGGAAGCAATGCAAAAAGTTTTGTTGCGGCTTGGAAATGTTTTGCAATTTTATAAACTTTATGAAAAATCGGGCTTAAAAGTTCAAGGCCGGCCGGATTCTCCGAATGTTTTAGACATTTGGATCTTAGCTCGTTTAGATGAACTTCTTGAAGAAGTCACCCAATCTTTGGAAAGGTATGCGCTTGATCGGGCGACTCGCTCAATAACTGATTTTGTTGATGATCTTTCAACTTGGTATTTGCGGCGCTCGCGAGATAGATTTAAAAATGATGAAAATGAGTCGGATAAAAACACAGCTTTGACGACAACTTATTTTGTTTTGGAGAATTTGTCGGTTATTATTGCGCCGTTTATACCGTTTTTTGCCGAATTAATTTATCAATCATTGAAGGAAAAATATGAAGGTGGTCCTGAAAGTGTTCATCTAAAAGATTGGCCTAAAAATACAGCCCGATATACAAAACTCGAGACAAAAATTTTAGAAGACATGAAAGAAGTTAGGAGAATTGTTTCTTTGGCGCTTGAACAGAGGGCGAAGGCGGGCCTGAAAGTTCGGCAACCCTTAGGGAAACTGGAAGTTAAAAGTTTGAAACTGCAAAATCAGGAAGAGCTAGCAAATCTTGTAAAGGATGAGGTAAATGTGAAGGAAATAATTTTTGCTGAGACTCTTTCAGAAGAGGTTTTACTTGATTCTAAAATTACTCCGGAACTTGAAAAAGAAGGTCGATTCCGAGATTTGGTTCGCCAGATTCAGGATCTAAGAAAGAAAAAAAACCTCAAACCGCAAGAGCAGGCCGAATTTATTTTTGATTCTAGCTTGAAAAATTCTCTAGGGGGATTGGAAAAGGAAATTTATAAGCAGACTAAGGTGAAAATTGAATTTGGCGAAGGTGGTATTAAATTGGAAGAGTTATAAATGTATCAAAAATATCATACTCCCGGCTTTGTTTTGGCAAATTTTAATTCAGGCGAAGCCAGTAAAATGTACAAAATCTTTACTCGCGATTTGGGCTTGATTTACGCCCGAGCGCAAAGCGCTCGGGCGCCCCACTCGAAACTCAAGCCGGCCTTGACCGATTATTCTGCCGGCAATTTTACCTTTATTAAGGGTAAGAATGGTTGGAAAATTACCGATGCTCTGTCGAATTTAAATCTCTATTTTGCTCTCCAAGCTGACGACAAATTTTATTTTATTGCTCGTTTTTTCACTCTTATTCAAAAACTTTTACCTGAAGATGAGCAGAATCAGATTTTTTTTGACTCAATCAAAAACGATATTAATTTTTTACTTCTCAACCCCTTGTCTTCCGAACAATTGAAAAATTTTGAATGCATAGCGATTTTGCGCTCTCTAAATTTTCTGGGGTATCTTGGAGACGGTGGGCCTTGGCAAGTTTTTTTGCAAAAAGAAAATTTGTTACCGGAAGATTTGAAAATTTTTTCTTCGTGGAGGCGTGAAGCAGTGAAGGAAATAAACGCTTCCTTTAAGGCCAGCCAGCTTTTTAGTTAGCTTAGTTTGGTAAAAAAGACAAACAATAATTTTGTAAAAACCGAGCGCTCTATCCTTATATTTATGTTAAAATCTTTTCTGTATGAATGATATTAGGAAGGGTAAAAATCCAAAAGACCAGAACGAGCTAAATGCCATAGATAGACTGGAAAAAGAACTTTATGCTCAAAATCGGCCTTCGATTTTGCGAAAATCTCGCCACTCCTTGGATAGCCAAAAAACTGAAGCTCGGGAAAATTGGCCGGAAATTGAGAAGAAGGCGAAAAAGAAATTTCATTTTTCTCAAAATTTTCTGAGAAGATCGCTGTTTTTTTCAATCTTGTTTTCTATCTTGGCAGTTTCGCTTGCCATGGTAGCGATTTTTTTTGGGTTTAACAGAATCAGCTCTGACAAAGTAATTATTGATGTAAAGGGTTTGTCAGCAATTGAATCCGGGCAGGAGCTTTCCCTTGACGTTTCGGTAGTTAATAAAAATCGGATTCTACTTGAAGATGTGGTTTTAATTCTGGAGTATCCGGACGGGACAAGAGATCCAATGGATTTACAAAAGCCAATTTTGAGACAAGAAGAAATAGTTGGGGTTTTGTCCCCAAAAGACGGCCGCTTTTCAAGAGTGTTTAATTCAGTTTTGTTTGGTCCGGCACAGAGCATCAAGGAAATAAAAATTTTAGTACAATACAAGACTCGCGAAGGGCGAAGTGTTTTTGCTAAGGAGGAAATTTACAAAGTTGAGCTTCGTTCTGCGCCGATTTCTGTTTCTGTTTTAGCGTCGCCTGAAGCAAGATCTGGTCAAGAAATCGAATCAAGAATTTCTATTATTTCTAATTCAACTTCGGTTTTGAAGAACCTGATGCTTATTGCCGAATATCCGCCGGAATTTTCTTTTACCCAGTCTTTGCCAGAACCGTCTTTCGATAACAGAGTTTGGGTTATTGGAGATTTAGAGCCAAGGGGTCGGGCAGAAATTATTTTAAGAGGAATAATCGGTGGGCAAGACGGAGATGAGAAGAATTTTAGATATTTTGTGGGCATTCAGAGTCAGACTGACGAAAGAATAATTGGCACGGAATTGTTGTCACACAGCGAGCCGGTCTTTATAAGACAGCCGGCTTTGGCCCTTAGGATGGACATCGAAGGCACTCAATCGGGTGAATATATTAGCAAGCTTGGTAACACCGTCCGTGGACAGATAAATTGGAGAAACAATTTGCCAGACGATTTGAGTGATGTCTCCATAAACCTGTCTTTTGCCGGTAATGGTTGGGATAGGGCTTCCGTGTCACCAGATCGCCGTGGTTTTTACCGGTCCCAGGAGAATTTAATTATTTGGGATAAAAATACTTTTGCAGATTTTTTGAAGATAAGAAGTGGGCAAAGTGGAACTTTAGATTTTTCTTTTGCGATTAACAAATTTAATGCTCGTGATTTGGAAAATTTAAAAAATTCATCAGTAAAAATGACAGCGACTATAAAAGGGACACGTTTGTTAGAAGGGCGCTCGCCAGAGGAAATAACCATTTCTTCTTTGAGAGATGTTAAAGTTGAGACTGATTTGACTGTCGCTTCACGGGCGGTTTATTCTGTTGGACCGTTTGCAAATTCCGGTCCACTTCCGCCTAAAGCCGAGAGTTCAACGACCTATACTATAATTTGGTCTCTTAGTAATAACATAAATGAGGTTGCCGATATTGAAGTTAGCGCAATTCTGCCAGTTTATGTAGAATGGCTTAATCGAATTAGTCCATCTTCTGCTGATTTGAAATTCGACCCGAACACACGAATTGTAAAATGGAATATAAGCCGAATCCTTTCCGGTCAGGGAATTTCAAATGCGCCACTTGAAGTCGCTTTCCAGGTAAGGTTTTCGCCGAGCTTGGGGCAGGTTAATGATGAATCAAATTTAGTCGGGGAAGTTTTAGCGACTGGACGTGATGTTTTTGTGGGAAGAGAGGTTTCGGATCGTAACCCACCAGCAACCATCAGAATTAAAACTGATCCGATTTATTCGTTCCAAATGGGCCGAGTAGTATCGCCCTAAATATCTATGAATCAGAAAGAAGAATTAATGAACAAAATTGTCAGTCTTTGCAAGCGCCGAGGCTTCATTTTCCAAGGTTCTGAAATTTACGGGGGACTGTCGGGAATTTTTGATTACGGACCTTACGGGGTGGAGTTAAGGCATAATATCAAACAATATTTCTGGAAAAAATTTATTTCTGATAGAGAGGATGTATATGGAATGAGCGCGGCTATTTTAATGCCCGCAAGCGTTTGGGATGCTTCTGGTCATACTAGTGAAGCTGGACTGGTTGATCCGCTTGTGGAATGCAAAATTTGTCACGAACGAGTTAGGGCCGATCAGCCCGAAGCGATTGTAGAACACGAAGCGAAACATAAGAAAGAAAAGGTGGAATGGTCCGAACCGAAAGTATTTAATCTCTTAGTAGAAACAAAATTAGGTGCGTCAGAAGAAACATCTAAGAAAGTGTATTTACGCGGGGAAGTAACTCAAGGTGTGCATGTTAACTTTAAAAATATTTTAGATTCTATGCACCCCAAAATACCTTTTGGTATAGGCCAGATTGGCAAAGCTTTTAGAAATGAGATTACTCCTAGAGATTTTCTCTTCCGACAAAGAGAGTTCGAACAGATGGAATTGCAATTTTATATCAAGCCGGAAGAATCTGAAGGGAAGAAGTGGTTTGAATATTGGAAACAATTTGCATGGGAGTGGTATCTTGGCCTCGGGTTTAAAGAGGAGAACCTAAGATTTCGCCAGCACGCGGAAGATGAAAGAGCTCACTATGCAAAAGATGCTTGGGATATTGAATACAATACGCCATTTGCTGGGTGGAAAGAAGCATGGGGAATACATCACCGCGCTGATTGGGATTTGAAGAGGCATAGCGAATATTCCAATGAAGATCTTTCGTATTTTGATGAAGAGTCGAAGAGTAAATTTATTCCGTGGGATATTGAATGTTCCGGTGGTGTTGATAGAGCTGTCTTATTCGTACTACTTGAAGCCTACACCGAAGACGAAATGGGAGGTGAAAAAAGAGTTTACTTAAAGTTAAAGCCGGAAATCGCGCCGGTTAAGGTCGCGGTATTTCCGCTTTTGAAAAATAAGCCGGAGCTTGTAAAGAAGGCGAGAGAGGTTTATGAAATGATTCGCAAAGAAATTTCGATGGTGACTTTCGATGACAACGGCAACATCGGCAAGCGTTATCGTCGGCAGGATGAAATCGGAACGCCTTTTTGCGTAACAATTGATTTTCAGACCCTTGAAGACGAGACTGTTACTGTCCGCGACCGCGATACGGGCGAGCAAAAAAGAATTCAAATAAAAGAGCTAGCCCAGCTTTTTCAGCCATAAAAAATTGACAACGCGAGTAAATTCACTATAATTTTAGACGGAAAATGTTCCGGAATCATGTGATTTCGGCAATGAGAAAAACAAGGAAAGGGGAATCAGATGGGAAGTTTAGAGTTCTGGATAAGTGCTGTCTTTCTGATTTGGCTGGTGATCTTTGTCATGGCGTATGTCGTGACTCGCTCATTCGTGGTCGCCGGCTTTACCGCGGGTGCTTTCGCGGCTGTTTGCGTTGTCATCGGCCTAATCGCCATGTTCTGCTCTGCAGCCGACGCATTCACCACTGGCCTCTTCTCCTTCATCTCCGCCAGCTTTGCCGTCTTGTCCGGCTGGTCTGCTCTCTGCGTCTACCTCTTCAACAACGCTCACCCCCGGTAGAGAATCCGGAAGACACTCCCCCGCGTCCATGTGGCGTGGGGTTTTTCATTCCCAAATCTTTTTATGCTACACTAAATATTCCGCTATCTATTCGTGTTATTCGTTATTCATTCGTAATTTGTGTCGTGTTATGAAATTTCAAAAAACCATTCTCAAAAACGGTTTACGGCTAATAACCATTCCTCACAAAGACAATCCGGCGGTCACGGTTTTAATTATGGTTGAAGCTGGTTCAAAATATGAGACCAAAAACATCAGCGGTTTGTCGCATTTTTTGGAGCATATGTGTTTTAAAGGCACAACAAAAAGGCCGAAAGCCATTGATTTGAGTCGAGAGCTTGATTCAATCGGCTCTCAATACAACGCTTTTACTTCTCAAGAGTTTACCGGCTACTACGCCAAAGCTCATCCGAAACATTTCAAAAAGCTCGTTGATATTATTTCTGATTTGTATCTCCATCCAACTTTTCCGGTCGGAGAGATGGAAAAAGAAAAAGGTGTGATTGTTGAAGAAATAAATATGTATGAAGATACGCCCCAGCGCCATATCTACGATCTTTTTATGTCGCTTCTTTACGGCGATCAGCCAGCTGGTTGGAATATTGCCGGCACCCGAGAGACGGTCAAAAAAATGAAGCGAGAGGATTTTGTCTCTTATCGCGACAAACATTATTTAGCAAACACTACGACTTTAATTGTCGCCGGTAATTTTAATCGCCGGGAGGTTTTGAAAGAAGCGAATAAAGCTTTTGCCAATCTAAAAAGTAAAAGTAGGGAGAAAAAGCTGGCCGTTGTTGAGCGCCAAAATTCTCCGCAAGTTTTAATAAAACAAAAAAAGACCGACCAGACGCATTTGATTTTAGGTGTTAGAACTTTTTCAATTAAAAGTCCAAAACTGCCGGCACTCAAAGTTTTGAACGCCGTTTTAGGGCAGGGGATGTCCAGCCGTCTTTTTCAGAAACTGCGCGAAGAAATGGGAGTCGGTTATTATGTCAAATCGTTTACTGATGAATATACCGACCACGGTTATTTGGCGGTTTCAGCCGGCGTGGATAAAAAACGGCTTGAGGAGGTGATTCTCGCGATTCTTGCCGAATTTTGCCGACTGAAGGATGAAATTGTGCCGGAAGGAGAGTTAAAAAAAGCCAAAGATTATTTGATTGGCAATTTATTTTTAGGGCTTGAAACCTCTGACGCTATGGCCGAATTTTTCGGCTACCAAGAGGTTTTGAAACATTCTTTAGAAACACCGGAGCAAATGGCAAAAGAAATAAAAGCGGTAACTGCTGGTGACATTCAAAAAATTGCCAAAGACATTTTCCAAAACCGAAAACTCAATCTAGCTGTTGTTGGGGAAGTTAAAAACAAAAATACTCTTCTAAAAATCTTGCGAATTTGATTTTGATGCATTTGATATAAATAATTCAATTAATTTAATTTTCAAACAATTTAAGACGGCCGTCTTAAATTGTTTGAAAGGAGATTGATGCCTTGGTGGTAAATGGTCTGGTAAAGAGTTGTGTTGTGTGGAGCGCAGCAAGTGTCCTAATGTTGCAAGACTACCCAACCATTTTTTGCTGATTTTTCTAAAAACCACTCACTACTGACTAGCCACCAATTTATGCTATTATTTAAAAATGCTAAATATTTCCACTGGAAGTGTTTTTAAGGTTGTTTTTATATTGATTTTGGTTTGGGCTTTGTTTGTCCTTCGCGATTTAGTTTTAGTAGTTTTGACTGCAGTTCTTATCGCTTCGGCGGTTGAGCCGGCTACTCGCTGGTTTGGCAAACACAAAATACCGAGAGTTATAGCGGTTTTGATTGTCTATCTTTTAGCAGCTTTGATTTTTGCTATTTCTTTTTATTTTCTTCTTGTTCCGCTTTTAAACGAAACAACCGTTTTGCTTAAAGATTTGCCGGAGCATTTAACCGAGCTTGAGGTTTGGAATCCTCTGCAGGACGGCTTTTTGGGTCAGTCGGTGATCAGAGATTTTTCACTCCAAGAATTTGTTACTCAAGCCAATTTAGCTTTGTCCGGCAGTTTTAATTTTCTTAGCGCTGCGTCGGTCTTCTTTGGCGGTATGTTGTCTTTAGTCTTGATTATTGTTCTATCTTTCTATCTTTCAGTTCAGAAAGGTGGAGTGTCACATTTCTTGCGCTTAGTAACGCCTTTAAAATATGAAGCATATATTCTTGACTTGTGGCACCGGTCGGAAGCCAAAATCGGTCTGTGGGTACAGGGTCAGATAGTTCTTGCTGTTATTGTTGGAGTTTTGACTTACCTTGGCCTCTTGCTTTTGGGGGTTCCGAATGCCTTGCTCTTAGCTTTTTTGGCGGCGATTATGGAAATTATTCCGGTCTTTGGGCCGATTATTGCCGCGGTGCCGGCTATTGCCCTCGGTTTTTTGGATGGTGGACTAACGATGGCTTTTATTGTTATCGGCCTTTACGTCATCATTCAGCAGTTTGAAAGTCAGCTGATTTACCCTTTGGTTGTCAAAAAAGTTGTCGGTCTTTCGCCGATTATTGTTATTTTGTCTTTGGTCGTCGGCTTCAAGTTAGCCGGATTTTTAGGGATTTTGATTTCTGTTCCTTTGGCGGCGGTTGCGATGGTTTTTTTGGAGGACATGGATAAAAGAAAACATGCCAAAAAAACGCCGGAAAAAACTTCTTGACTTGTGAACCAGAAAAAAACTTTTTACATTACCACCACCTTGCCTTATGTGAACGCCGAGCCACATCTCGGGCATGCTTTGGAATTTGTCAGAGCCGATATTATTGCCCGATATAAAAAACTTATGGGTTTTGAAGTTTTTTTTAATACCGGCACCGATGAGCACGGATTAAAAATTTATCGGAAAGCGCAAGAACAAGGAAAAGACCCAAGAGCTTATGTTGATGAGTATGCTGAAAAGTTTAAAAATTTTGTCCGGCAACTCGGCATGATTCCTGATTTAAATTTTATTCGGACGACTGATCCGGAGCATATTGTCGCGGCTCAAGAATTTTGGCGGGTTTGCCAAAAAAACGGCGATATTTATAAAAAAAATTACAGCGTTAAATATTGTGTTGGTTGTGAGCTGGAAAAGACTGAATCAGAATTGATTGATGGAAAATGTCCGGATCATCCGAATTTAAATATTGAGATTCTTGAAGAAGAAAACTATTTTTTCCGTTTTTCTAAATATCAAAAACCGCTTTTGGAATTTTATGAAAAAAATCCGGATTTTGTGGTGCCTGATTTCCGTTTTAATGAAATTAAAAGATTCGTTGAAAGGGGATTGGAAGATTTCAGTATTTCGCGCCTTAAAGAAAAAATGCCGTGGGGTGTAGAGGTGCCGGATGATCCTGACCATACGATGTATGTTTGGTACGACGCCTTGGTTAATTATATTTCAGCCATCGGCTGGCCGGAGGACTTGGAAAAATTCAATAAATGGTGGCCGGTAACTCAATATGCCGGCAAAGATAATTTACGTCAGCAGTCGGCAATGTGGCAAGCAATGCTTATGTCGGCCGGACTTCCAGAGTCGAGGCAGATTATTATTGACGGCTTTATCCTAGGGGAGGGCGGAGTAAAGATGAGCAAAAGCCTGGGCAATACTGTTGATCCTCTAGAAATTATTCAAGAATACGGAACCGAATCTTTGCGTTTTTATTTGGCGCGCCACGTTCATCCTTTCGAGGATTCGGAATTTACAATGGAGAGATTCAAATATGCTTATAATGCCGATTTAGCAAATGGTTTGGGGAATTTGACTTCAAGAATCATGAAGATGGCTGAAACTAATTTAGAAACCGCGCCCGAAATTCCTGAAGGGACAATTCCACAAAATTTCAAAGACGCTTTAGATAAATTTAACCTTCAAGAAGCCGCAAATATTATTTGGCAAGAAATCGGCCGAATTGATAATCAAATTCAAACAACCGAGCCATTTAAACTTATAAAAACTGATCCGGAAAAAGCCAAAGAAATTATAAAAGAATTGGTCGTTGACCTTTATGGTGTGGCTCGAATACTCAACCCAATAATGCCTCAAACTTCAGAAGCTATAAAATTGGCCGTAAGAGAAAACAAAATGCCCAAAAATTCGCTATTTCCCAGAAAAGATTAATTCATGAATCCTAAACCTACCCAATACATTGACATCCACGCCCACGTAAATTTTGCCGCTTATGATGAAGATCGGGAAGCAGTTATAGAGCGCGCTTTGGAGGCGGGCGTATGGATGATAAATGTTGGCACGCAGAAAGATACCTCCAAATCTGCGGTTGAATTGGCGGAAAAATATGAAAAAGGTGTTTATGCAATTGTCGGTATTCATCCGATTCATACAGATAAATCTTTCCATGATGAAAAAGAACTCGGAAGTAGCGGAAAGGAACTTGCCCCGAGCGAAGTCGAGGGGTTTACTTCCAGAGGAGAGGTTTTTGACGAAAATTTTTACCGTGATCTTGCAAATCATCCGAAAGTGGTGGGAATAGGAGAGTGCGGACTGGACTACTTCAGATGCACTCCGGAATCAGAAAAGAAACAACGCGAATCTTTTTCAGCCCAAATTGCACTAGCTAATGAATTCAAGAAACCTTTGATGCTCCATGTTCGAAATGGATCTCTAAAATCAGCTTATCGCGATGCTTTAGCGATTTTAAAATCAGAAGCCAAGGTGCCCGCCGATTTTCACTTTTTTGCCGGTTCTTGGGAAGAGGCCAAAGAAATTTTAGATGCCGGATTTTTTCTTTCGTTTACCGGAGTTATAACTTTCGCTCGGCAATACGATGAGATTATAAAAAATACACCACTCGATAGAATTATGACCGAAACAGATTGTCCGTATGTTTCTCCGGAACCGTTTCGGGGTAAAAGAAATGAGCCGATGCATGTCAGGGAAGTAGTCAAAAAGATAGCTGAAATAAAGGGGGAAGATTTTGAAAAAGTCCGCGAAACCCTACTCCAAAATGCTTTAAAATTTTTTGCCGTGACAGAATAGCTTTTATGTGATTAGATTAAAATAGATTTAGCGAGGTATTCTCGCAACTGTTCCGGCAGAATCCGGAAACGCCTGTTAGTAGCGGGCGGGTTCTTTACAGGAGAAAGCCATGAGTAGTGGCAATCAGTACGAGCGTCTATTCAAGCTCTGGGCGACGGTGTCAAAACTCGTCGTCGACGGCAAGCGAAGCATGGGCCGAGTCATTGATGCTCTTCAACAGATCGTGGACGAGGCTCGTTCCTGGAAGCTCGACCTTCACCCGACACAAGAGGATGGCGAAGTGATCCAGGGCTGGGATCTGGAGAAGCACTACGACAGTCCAGAGTTTAATGGTCGCCACTACTCCCTCGAAAGCCCGGAGGTCAAGGGCTGGATCAGAGATCCGACGACTTACCCGGATGAATTCAAGGGCAAGGCAGTCTTTCTTTGGGGATCTCGTCGGTGGTTCAGCGGCTTTCGCAAGGTTGCCTGCCTCGCTTGGGACGGCCGCCGCGTCGGGGTCCGCTGGTGCTGGCTCGGCCATGGCTGGCACCGGCTCGGTCCCGCTCTCCTCGCCTCAAACTCAAAGCAGAGCGAAGCTCGGCTTGAGCAGGCAATTCCTTGAGTTCATTGAGCTCATTCTTCAGCACACTGGTCACACTGGTCCCTCGGTGGTTCTCACCTCGGGGCCTTTTTCTTAAATCCCCACTTACATTTTTTTGAATTTCTCTGTATCTACTATCAAAAAATCGCTTGACATTAAAATCATACTATGCTAGCATGGTAACAGACCACGTGGGCACCTGTTTTTACGGGCGCGACAATTCAGCACAGGGGTCTGACCTCGTTCAGACTAGGTAGGTGCACCGAAATGTATCCTGACGGATGGAAAGACATCTAATCTCGCTAGTTGGCGCTAGAGCCAAGGTGAGATGACGATCGCAGCGTGAGCTGTGGTCTTTTTTTAACCTATTGGCTATACCCTAAACCCTAATCCGGGTTGAAAACCTAAAGTATTTATGTTAACCTATTTGCCTATGCAAGAAACAGAAGTAAAAGATCAAAAAGAGGACCAAGAAGAAACCGAAACCCAAGAGGCAAGGGTTTACGAAGCTAGTTTTCTTTTGTCGCCATCTATCGCGGAAGAAAAATTGCCGGAAGAGGTTTCGGCGCTGAAAACAGCCATCGAAGAATTTGGTGGTATTTTTATTTCCGAAGATTTTCCCAGATTGCGACCACTTTCTTATGAAATGGTCAAAAAAATTGACAATAAAAACCAAAAATACAATCAGGCCTACTTTGGTTGGGTAAAATTTGAAATTGAACCGTCGAAGATGTTGGCGATCAAAAACTCTTTCCAAAATAATTTAAACGTTATTAGATTTCTCCTGATCGAGACTGTCAAAGAAAATACTTTGTATTCTCACAAGTTAGCAGTCAGAAAGGACAGGGAGGCGAAAAGCGCAAGACAAGCGGAAGAAGCGGCACTGGGTCCGGTTTCCGAAGAAGAGATTGATAAAAGTATAGAAAAGTTGGTGGTCAGTGAATAATTCAGCTGATAGGGTTGCAGAATTTTTATAATTTGAGATTATAAAAACAGCGATAATTTATAAAATGTATCTAAATAAAGCTTTAATCATAGGCAACTTAACAAGAGATCCGGAACTTAAATCTCTGCCTTCCGGTACCGCAGTCTGCACTCTCGGCGTTGCTACCAATCGAGTTTGGAAGGACAAAGATGGTCAGAAACAGGAGAACACGGAATTTCATAATGTCGTAGTTTTTGGACGTCAAGCTGAAACCTCGGCTCAATATTTGAAGAAAGGCCAAAATGTTTTGGTTGAAGGTAGAATTCAGACTAGAAGCTGGGACGGCCAAGACGGCCAAAAAAGATACAGGACTGAAATTGTTGCCGACCGGGTGCAATTTGGTGCCAAGTCTGGAGGTGGCTTTACGTCTCCAAATTCACAGGACGATTCTTCTTCTCCTAACTCTGGCGACAAAAAACAAAGCACCAAGGATGACGGAGAGATTGCATATCCGGAAGAGGAAGTGAATCCAGATGATATACCATTCTAGTCAGTAGAAGGTAGTGAGTAGTCTGTAGATTTAAGGCAACAACAAAAATGGGTTACGAGAATCTTGTAGTTTGGCAGAAGTCTATGGAATTGGTAGTAGAGATCTACCAGATAACAAATAAATTTCCTAAATCAGAGTTATATGGTCTCACTTCTCAAATGAGAAGAGCCGCTGTATCTATTCCTTCTAATATTGCTGAAGGCAGTAGGCGTGGGGGTAAAATGAAGTTAAAAGATTTTTTCTTATATCATTCGGCTCTGGCGCTGAATTGGAAACACAAGTAAAAATAGCTAAAAGACTTGAATTTATTAAAGAAGCTGATTGTGTAAAAATAGACAACTTGCTTGAGGAAGTTATGAAAATGTTGAATAAAATAGTGAACAGTTGACTTACTACTGACTACTGACTATAATCTACCAACTAATAAAATTTATGACCCAATGTTTTTTCACCCAAAATAATATCCAACACATAGATTATAAGGATGTAGAAATTCTAAGGAAATTTCTCAATCCTCATGGCCGTATAATAGCTAGAAAAAGGACAGGGGTTTCAGCTAAGAACCAGCGAAAACTTGCTATGGCCGTAAAACACGCTCGCTTTATGGGTCTTTTACCCTACGTACAGAAATAGGGTTTAGGGTATAGCCACTAGCCAATAGAGGATGCTACTACTTGCGCTAACCTCCCTATGATTTCTGGAGGTTAATTTCTACACCCTATTGGCTAAACTCTAGACCCTAACTTACTCTCTCCACATATTCTCCGGTATCGGTGTTGATTCTTAAAATATCGCCCTCTTTGATGAAAAGCGGCACCTGAACTATCGCCCCGGTCTCCAAAACAGCTTCTTTAGTTGCGCCTTGGGCGGTATTACCTTTGACTGCAGGATGAGACTCTTTCACTGCCAATTCAACTTTTATCGGCACCTTGATGCCTATAATTTTTTCATTAAACACGAGCGCTTCGGCCAAAGAATTTTCTTTCATAAATTTGCCCTGTGGCCCAATCATTTCTTCTCCAAAAAAGAATCTGTCGCGCGGACTGTCTGGGTCGCAAAACCAGTATTGGCCCTTGTTTAAATAGAGAAATTTTATTTCTTTTTTCTGAAGATCAGCTTCCTCGGCTTTTTCGGAAACATGAAAAGACCGTTCGGTAACTTTGCCGGTTATTAAATTTTTTAATTTAGTAGCGTTGACCGGCTTTCTTTGCTGTTTTCGGAAAACGTGCGAACTTAAAACTTCATACGGCTCGCCGTCTAGCTCTATAAATTTTTTCTCCGTGATTTCGTTGTATTGCAACATAATAGACAATAAGTTATTACAAAAGTCGCTTAATTTCAAGTCTCCAACTTTTCTTTTCTAAACTTGCCAAAAAACTCGCCAACAGACGAACCAATAACAAACCAAAAAATTGAAATTGTAAGAAAGATGTTCCCCCCAAAAAACTTTATTAGTTCAGCGTTTAGAAAATAATCGAGTCCTGCTAAGGGGAAGAAGATGATTGGCAAGAAGGTGTCGGCGAAACACCAATCGTCTAGACAAATTGCTTTGATGAAAATAACAACCCAAACAGTCAAGACGCCCAGAAAACCGCCCTTAAGCCAGTTAGGAACATGCATTTACTTATCTTTTAACTGCTCTTTTATTTTTTTCAGAATATCGCTTGTAATTTTTGGTTCTGATTTTAGAAATTGTCGGGCGGCGTCATAGCCACGTCCGAGCTTAATTTCCTCACTCTTACCCTCCGGACGATAAGTGTAAGATCCACCGCTTGATTTTTCAATAATCTTCAATTTTTCGCCAAGCGCCATAATTTCTCCTTCTCTAGAAATTCCTTCGTTATACATCAAGTCGAATTCGGTTTGCTTGAAAGGCGCAGCCACTTTATTTTTTACAACTTTTGCTCGGATGCGAGAACCCATAATTTCTTCCCCTTTTTTAATTTGGGCTATACGTCGGATATCAATTCTGACCGATGTATAAAATTTAAGAGCTTTACCACCCGGAGTTGTTTCTGGATTGCCAAACATCACCCCGATTTGCATTCTAATCTGATTTATAAAGATGACAATTGTCTTGCTTTTGGCTACGATAGCTGTCAATTTTCTTAAAGCTTGGCTCATCAGACGGGCTTGTTTGCCGACGTGATGTGCGCCCATTTCGCCTTCTATCTCATCTTTTGGAGTTAGAGCGGCGACAGAATCTACAACTATAACGTCTAGTTTTCCAGAACGCACCAAAGATTCTACAATTTCAAGAGCTTGTTCTCCGGTGTCTGGTTGAGAAATAAGAAGTTCGTCTATTTTTACACCCAAGCGTTTTGAATATTCTGGGTCCATGGCGTGTTCTGCGTCAATGAAGGCACAGACCCCGCCTTTTTTCTGGGCCTCGGCGATTACATGCAGGGAAAGGGTGGTTTTTCCAGAAGACTCTGGACCATATATTTCTATAATTCTGCCTCTTGGCATACCGCCGACTCCGAGCGCGGCGTCCAATCCTATAGATCCGGTCGGAATTGCGTCCACATTCACTTTCGGTTTTTCACCGAGTTTCATTATTGCCTCTTCTCCAAAACGGGACTTTATGTCGCGCAAAGTTTCGTCTATATTTTTCCCAGAGACCCTTTCTTCTTTTTTTGCTTTTTTCATGATAGAAATACTTATTAGACAAAACAAAGTGAGTTTTAGAATTTTATCTGCATTCCAAGTTTTTGCGAAGCAAAAACTTGGAATGCCCTAGAAAAACATATTCACTCGCTTTGTTCGTTTATTATTTTTCTAAATTATACACCAATTTAAGAACTTTTATCCTTTCTCTCCCCAATCGGTCTTTGGCTGAAATCTTTATTGCATTATATCCTGGCGCTAGAATAAATTTTTCAAGAAAAACACCTTTTTCATCTATAAAAATCGGCGAATCATTAAGACTCAAAAAAGAAATATTTCTTGCTCTTCCGTGGATTTTTACCAAGCTTTCTTCAAAGCCACCCCCGTCACTTGGTTCGTAAATTTCTAAAATTGGACCGCTGATTATACCCCGAGCTTCAAACAGGGAGTAACCGACTATGACTAAAGCAAAAAACGCTACCAAAGCTATTTTTAGGACTGACTTGAAATCAGGGTTTTTCATCGGTTTTCTGCCCCGTATTCTTCGGGTGAATTTTCAACCCCAACTTCGTCATTTGTTATAACTTCTCTTGGTTTGGCACCCTCGCCGGCGCCGACCACCCCTCTTTCCTCAAGCATGTCTATGAGTCTTGCGGCTCTGGCGTATCCTATTCTAAGACGCCTTTGAAGATAAGATGTTGAGGCCTTACCCGCTTTAACAACCAGCTCTCGGGCCTCTTCGTATAAATCATCATCCACGTCCGAATCAGAATTACTAAGCTCTATGGCGTTTTGAGCTGTTTCAAGATTGATATCTATAGTCGAGTTGTCGCTTTGATTGTTTTCGTAAATAAATTTAACCACATCTTTGACTTCGGCTTCTGAAATATAGGCCGTTTGGATTCTTAGAGGTTTTGACATATCACTTGAAAGATAAAGCATGTCTCCGGCCCCAAGCAGTTTTTCGGCTCCAGTCATGTCAAGAATGGTTCGTGAATCAATCTGACTTGCGACCTGTAGAGCAATTCTTGTTGGGATGTTAGCTTTTATCAGTCCAGTGATAACATTGACCGATGGTCTTTGAGTTGAGAGTACAAGATGTATGCCAACCGCTCTTGACATCTGAGCTAGTCGAACCACCGCGGCCTCCATTTCTCTCGGAAAACTTGTCATAATATCAGCTAACTCATCAATAAAGATTACTATATATGGCATGGCTTCCGGCATTTCAGCTTCGTCTCTATTACCACCTTTTTTGTTTTTCAAAACTGGCTCAAGAATGTTTTTGTGGTAGGAGCCGATATCTCGCACTTTCTCTGCCTCCAATATGTCATATCGGCGATCCATTTCTTTGGCTGCCCACTTCAGCGCTAAAATGGCTTTTTTAGGGTCGGTCAAAACCGGCGTTAAGAGATGCGGAATTTTATTGTAGAGAGTCAATTCCACCCTTTTTGGGTCAATTAGTATGAGTTTAAGGTTTTCTGGAGAGTTTCTGTAGAGAAGGGAAGTGATAAGAGAATGAACCATAACACTTTTACCACTTCCGGTTGCTCCGGCGATCAGAAGGTGAGGCATTCTAGCGATATCATCAAAATGGGCTTTGCCTGATATTGCTTTACCCAAAGCGATAAACATTGGTTTGGGTGAATTTTGAAACTCATTTTCGGCCAAAATGCTTCCCAAGCCAACCGTTGTTTTTATACTATTGGGTATTTCAATTCCGACCAATGATTTTCCGGGTATCGGCGCTTCAATTCTTAGCGGGTGGGCGGCTAAAGCTAGAGCCAAATCGTTTTGTAAACCGACGATTCTTGAAAGTTTTACGCCCTCCGCCGGCTTTAGAGCGTATCTAGTTACAGTCGGGCCAATTGTAATTTCATCCATTTCAACATTTATGCCGAAATTTTGCAGGGTTCTTTTTATGATGTTGGCGTTGGCTTTGATGTCGCCAACACCCGGCTTGCCAGAATCTCTGGATAGCAAATCAAGCGGGGGAGCTTTGTAAGCCACACCGCTTATCTTGCTTAAGTTTATCGGTAAGTCTTCGTTTTTATTTTTAGTATCCTTTTTTGCCTGCTCCTTTTTTTGAATTAGCTCTCTTGATTCTTTCGCTTCTTTGGTTTCCATATCTTCATTAAGGTCTTCATCAGAGCCACCGTTTATCTTTATATTTTCAACTTCATTTTCCACCGCACCTATATTTGGGGAATTTTCTTTTGCTCCAAACCCAAACAAGCGCCTTGTTTTCAAAATAAATTGCCAGATGGCTGTCAATCTTAATCTTGTGTCAAAAATTATTATCAGAGAGATTATTGCCAAAGAAAGCAAGATAACCACCGCTACTATCGAATCAAAAAGTTTTAAAGTTGGAGCCGCTATTAACGCTCCGATCTGCCCGCCTTTATCGGTAAAAATCAACTCTAAAACTCCCATTCCGGAGAGAAGGAACAAAATCCCACCAATAATTTGTGGCCACGCCATCCTCCTTTGAACTGAAAACAAGAAAGCTGCCCCAAGAATAATTAGAATTGTTGGCAAAATGAAATACCCCCAGCCCAAAAGAGGTTTTAATATTTTGATTGCGACTTCTCCGACTATTCCGGCTTTCTCAAAAAACGCCACTACCAGAAAGAAAGCTAGAACAAAAAAAACTACTGCCAAGATACTTTGAAAAGTTTCAGATTGCGCAAAAGAAAAACTTTCCGATGTTGTTTTTTTATTTTTCTTTTTCTTGCGTCCCATTTGAATTATTTTTCTTACTTGATTAAACAATGATAGCATAATTTTAATTTGCCTTGCGGTTGAAATATTGGTTTTCCAATCACTCTCCAAAATTTCCTTGCATTATTCTTCCCGTAATAAAATCCACACATTGTATCGCCAAGTCATTGATATTTCTGTCTTTTACGGATATACTGTCCTTTAAGGTTTCCCACACTTTTATAAAAGACAAAATCTGGTGGATTAATAAAGGACACTATATGAACGATAAAAGACAAATACAATTTAGCCCTAATAACGACCTTCAAAATGCTGATTTAAAGGGCTTATATGTGAAGGACGTAGTTTCGTTTATAAAAGACAATAATTTTTCTTATTTTTATAAAAAGACAGAAAGATTGGTTTCGGCGGTTTATCTTTTGACAAGTCTTTTTGATGACAGAGAACCGATTAAAGACATTTTGAGAAAGAATTCTCTTGAGCTTCTTGATTTGTCTTTAGTTTCAAAATTTACAATTGCCAAATTTGGCAAAAAAAGCTGGTTGGATCAGTGGGAGAATCAGCTTTTGAAAGTTGATTCTTTCCTTGAAACTTCTTTTTTTGCTGGTCTTATTTCACAAATGAATCTTGATATATTAAAAAAAGAGATTGAGAAGATGGCCGGATTAGCTAACTCCTATTTAGAGCGTTGTGATTTAGGGGGTAAAAACGGTTTATCAAACAACTTCTTTTTCGTCCAGAATCATGGGCTTATAGGACAATTTGAAAAAGACAATGTGGGTCAGACTGATGAGAGAAATAAATTAAATTACGATAAAGGACATAATGGCGCGTCAAATCAAGAAATCAAGATTAATCATGTAGGACAAGGCAAAGACAAGGATGAAAAATTTGGCAAAGAGCGAAAAAATAAAAGGCAGATAAAGATTTTAGATATTATAAAAGACAAAAAATCGGCTTCTATAAAAGACATTTCTGATAATATAAAAGACTGCAGTGAAAAAACCATTCAGAGGGAGCTAATCTTCATGGTAAAAAGTGGAATTCTCAAGAAAGAGGGGGAGCGAAGATGGAGTCGGTATTCATTAAATCTCTAAAGTAGGGGATAGCCAATAGGGTATAGGGTCTAGGTAAATTGGGTTAGAGCGGTCTAGAAGATCAGCGTTTAATTTTGTATTTCCCCATACCCCAAACCCTAACTCCCATACCCCAAACCCTAATTTTAGAGTTATCCACAACCATGTCGTTGGTTCTGGCTGTCTTTTTATGTAAAATTGACTTGTCGGGAGAGGTATATCAAGCACGTTGCTTTTAGGTTGTTTTGTGGTATACTGTTCCGAATACAGATAAGCTTGTAATGGCTAGAAATCCTGTAAGCAAGGCAGTAAATTATCGTCTTAGAATAGCTGCCCGGTCTGTAAAGTTTCTACCAGATTCTGAAACTCGGGTACTTTGAAAATTAAATATTCGTTTGTGAGATTAAAATATCTTTTTCAGAGATTTCAGGATTGTCCTTAATTTGGGTGTCTTGTTGAAATTCAGTCTAAAATTTATCAACTAAATTTTCGGTCCACTTTAGTCGAGGGGATCGAAAAGTTGGTTAAAAATTTATCAGCAAATTTCCAGCACCAACTTTGTATTTGAGAGCCCGAATACAAAGTTGGTGCTGGAAAAGAAAATTATCAGCACAACGCCGGCTTTTGTCGAAGTTCGGCGAGTTATAAGATTCTCTCCAAAAACTTTTACCAGTAAACGGGGAGAAAATAATTATTAAAAATGAGTTTTAAATTAAAAATTGTTGCAGGTTTCGTAGGCTTGGCAATGGTTATGGGTGCTGTTGGAGTAGCCACTCCAGCTTCAGCTCAAACTGTTGATGAGCTTCAGGCCATGATCAATACATTGTTGGCCCAACTTGCTGCTTTGCAAGGCGGTGGTTCCGGTTCCGGAGCTGCTTGTACTTTCACTCGAAGCTTGACCGTTGGTTCAAGTGGAGCTGATGTAACTTGCTTGCAAAATTACTTGACAAGTACCGGTCACTTCACCTTTGCAGGTGGCTCGACTGGATACTTTGGTCCAGTAACCCAAAACGCGGTTGCCGCATGGCAAGCTGCTAATGGAGTTGCTCCAGCCGTTGGTTTCTTCGGTCCAATCTCTCAAGCTAGGTACACGGCTTTGGCTGGTTCTGGCTCGGGTTCAGGATCGGGTTCTGGTAGTAGTGGAAATTGTCCAGCTGGATATGTAGAGGTTCGTTTGGAACCTGCTGGATTCAGATGTGAACAAGAATCATCCAGCGGTACAGATGGAATCACCACTTTGGGTGTTGAAGGTACTATCATAGCTACCCTCAATCCAACTCCAGCTTCTGGAACCAAGCTTTATGAAAATGACAGAATGAAGGATGTTCTTGGTATCAAACTTGAAGCCAAGACCTCTGACATTAAAGTCGAGAGAGTCAAACTTCGACTTGACGCTGTTACTTCTGGTAACAACGACCAAGATCTCTACAGAAAGATTGCTAACAAGATCTATGTCTTGGATGGTTCAAACGTCCTTGCCTCAATGGATCTCAATGCAAACACTGTAGTTAAGGAAGGTTCCAATTACTTCATCACCATCACGGGTCTCAGCAACTTCATCGTATCCAAGGATACGACAAGAGTTTTGACTATTGCGGTTGACGCAATGAGCACTTGGGATTCTACCTTTGATAGTGACAGCTGGGCTTTTGAAGTCGTGGCTGATGGTATTCGAGGAATTGATGGTGCTGGTATCAACCAGTACTCCCCAACCTCTGCTTTCTCAAGAAGCTTCACTTCTGAAGCCGATCTTCTAGATGCAGCTACTCTCGCAGTTTCCCTCAATTCTAGTTCTCCTCAAGCTCAACAGGTGATCTGTGATGGGGGTACTAGCAACGATGAGTGTGACAATCTCGAAGTCGCTCGATTTGATTTCAAGGCTGAGAAAGATGCCGTGACTGTTACTGACTTCGTGCTTGACCTTGTTAGAGGTGGGGCTGGTGTTGCTACAGCAACAACCGCTTACCTCTACGATGGTTCTAACCTCGTAGGATCAGCTTCAGTTGTCGGTACATCCGCTACTGTCATGACAGCAACCTTCTCTGATATTGACTGGACAGTTCCTTCAGGTACGACCAGAACTCTCACAGTTAAGTTAGACATTGATGATGCTGCTTTGGCTGCTGATACCTTTGTTGCTTCAACTGATGCAGATGACATTACCGCAGAGAACTCTGTGGGTAGCACGATCGTTGCCACCGGTTCTGCAGATGGTAAGACTATAACCATCCGAAATATCGGACCTGAAATAACTCTGCTTTCAAAGAGTGTTACTACAAGTGGTGCTCCTCAAGGTCAAGCCGGAGATAGCTTGAGCACATCCACTCTGACTGCTACATTCAATGTAAGAGTTACGGCTGTCGGAGGTGATATTTACCTTGGTAAGGTTGCTTCCACTTCGGATGCCACACAAGGTCCAGCGTTCTCAAACACTGGTGCCACAAACAGCTTCCAGTTGTTTAGGAACGGTGCTGCGTCTAGTGTAAACAATTCTACATCGACGTCTTACGCCATTCCGTCAACTTGTGTTGACGCAACTCCAGCACAGACATGTACTCTGGCCGAAGGTGCATCTGTTGACATACTTGTTACCTTCCTTCTACCTGGAAGAACAGCAGCGGGCGCAGCTATCGCATCTGGTCTCTACTCTGTTGAGCTCCAGAAGTTTAACTGGGCTCCTGCATCAACAGGCGCTATCCAGTCAACAGACTTCATGGATGGTTTGATTGAATGGAGGACTTCAGACGTATCCTTCCCGTAATCTTACAAAGGATTACAGGATAGATTACAGACTTTAGGCAAAGACAAAAAGAGAAATAGGGCTCTACTTAGCCAAGTCGCAGAAACCCCCCAAGTCCGAATGGACTTTGGGGGTTTTTGTTTTGCCCTAATTTGCTTTTTACTCTTGCTTTTTTTTGTATCTTATTATAATATTATAAAGATTATTAGAACCTAATAAAAAATATGAAAAACAAGAATATTACTGAAAGGATTACATATCTTGCTCTAATCTTTTCAATCGGCTTTATGCCGGGAATTTCCGGAGCCGACCTCTCTCTTATGTCGGAAGTAAGTCAAGTAACGGTTTTGGAAACCGAAACAACCGGTGTATTTGTCGTTGACCCGGAAGTAGAAGCCGAGGTTGTCGAAACAGAAGTGGTTGTTTTGCCGGAAGTTTTTTCAGGTTCTAAATCTTTAGAATCGGAAGAAGTAATTTCGGAAGTCCTTGTTAGTTCTTCTAGATTTACAGCTGGAGAGCAAGAACTCTTTCAGCCAGAAATTGTTGAACATGAACAAATAAGTGAAGATTTGTTGCCGTCTAAATGTTCGGTCGCTGATTTCAATGAAGACTCGATCATTGATACTCGGGATATTTTAGATTTTCTAAACGCTTGGAACGAAGAAGACCCCTCAACTGATGTTGACGAGAATGGGGTTATTGATGAGGCCGATTTCAAACTATTCTTGTCTATTTGGATGGGCTGCAAAGATTGCTTAAGGGCTGATTTTAACAGTGACGGAACATACAATTCTCTAGATATTTTGGCTTTTCTAAATGCCTATAATGCCGGCGAAGATTCTGCTGATTTCAACGATGACGGTGTTATAAATTCTGATGACTTTAATTATTTCTTGGCTATTTGGCAGAGTTGTAAAGAGGGTTCTGAATTTATTATCCCAGACCCTGGTGGCGGTACAAAAGATGGAGATATCAAAGGTCCAGTAGATGGCATAGAAATTGATAGAGACAAAATTGGCGGTGGCGATGATGGTGGTGGTAATGGCGGTGGTGGCGGTAATGACGGAGGCGGTTCTTCTGGTGGCGGTCGTTCTGGTGATTTTAACCGTGGCGGCGGTGGTGGACTTGTTCTTGGCGCTGATTCCGAAGATGATTTAGAAGGTCTTCGTGAAGAATTAAGAAATCTAATAGAACAAATGATCGCTCTTTTGCAATCGGAATTAAACAAGAAGTTGGCTATGGCCGAATCAGGTACGGAGAGAGCGGTATTTGTAGAAGGGGTTGTCTTGGGTGAGTCTGTCGAAGCTCAAGAATTGGAACCTGTGGAGGAAGAGCAAGTCGAAGTAGTGGCAAATGAGAATCTGGAAGAGGTCGTAGAAGAAAGCGAGGACGAGGGAAGTAGGTCTTGGCTTTGGTTGATTCTGATTTTGATTCTCGCCATCGTAATCTTTTTGGTCCTAAAAAAGAAGAAACAATAAAACTTTCTAAAGTTTTGTTTGATACAAAAGTCAACGGGAAACTGTTGACTTTTTGTATTTTTTGATATACAATATAAAAATATGAAATATCAAGCTAAAACACTGCTTTCCCTCGTAATCGTCTTGGGAATTTCTATATCTTTTCAGAGGGCTGAAGCCGCGATTTCTTTTGTTGAACTTCAAAGAGAAATAGGCGTTGTTTCCATTATGGTTTCAAATTTGAGCCAAGATATTCAATCTGGGAGGATTTCACCAGAAGCTGCCAAATCTGAAATCCAGAGAATTTCTCAAATTATCAATTCTCTTATGCGGGAGTCATCTCTCTTTTCTCAAGGCCAGGTTTTAGGGGCTTATTCTTCTGGGCGGGATTTTGCGCCTGTCACATCAAGTCGCGAGGCGGTTGTTGTGCTTGAGCCGATAAGTGGCTCGAGTGTAGTCAGGATGAATATCGGCAACACTTTTAGTAATACACTTTTATCTTTTTCAGTTAAGTCACTTCGGTCGGATATTGAAGTCAGAAGAATTGATGTGACTTTTGACGAACGGATTTGGCGCTATGTAGGGGAAATAACACTTTCTGCTGGGGGAAAAATTCTGGCTCGTATAGATCCGCAACATAGCGATTTTTTTGAAAACGCGAAAGGTGAGTACACCCTTCGTTTTGGTGGTTTCTCTTATTTTATTCCTATGAACAGTACTCGGACTGTTACCTTAACAATGAAGCCAAGGGACAGGAGTTCCAGCGCTGGAGAAATTTTTGATGCCAAAGTTTTTCTCAATAATGGCGCTCTAAGAGCGGTGGACGAAGCCAATATTCAACACAGTCTGCCTTCTCAACATGGAGGTTCAAATGGCTCTTTTTCTCGGAAGTTTGAAATAGTATACTAGGTTGAATAATGAAAAAGTATTTTAGCAGAGCTTTTTTAAAATTTATTTTTGGTTTCTTGTTGATAATTTCAACAAGCATTGTTCTCATCCTTTTCCTGGCGATTTAACTTGACTTTAAAGATACGGTCAATTAATATCTAATCCATAAGGCCAGAGACAAGAGGCGACTGAAAAGTCTTAATTAAATTCTAGCCTCTCGAGGTAAACTCATTTTTTGTTTAGGCCTTTTAAAAGAGGTCGATTTATTATTAGCGTTAGGATAATACTTACGTATTTGTGGCTATAACAAAACAAAAAAAATCGCAGGTTCTTGAGGGTTTGAAGAATGTATTCTCTTCAGGTGCCGAGGTGATTTTCACCAACTTCCACGGTCTAAATGTGTCTGAAACCACCTCTTTGAGAAAGAAATTCAAGGAAGCGGGTGTGTCGTATCAGGTGGCAAAAAAGACTTTGGTCAAAAAGGCGCTTGCTGACAGCGGTTTTGGGGAGACCCCAGAATTCCAAGGTGAGCTTAGCATTGTTCACGCTCTTGGTGTAGAACCTCTTGAAGCCGGAAGGCAAGCAAATTCTATCCAAAAAGAATTTGAAGGAAAGTTCTCAATAATCGGTGGTATTTTTGAAGGCAAAATTTTGGGCAAAGAAGAAATGCTAGCTCTAGCCAGGATTCCTTCAAAGAAAATTCTTTATTCGCAGTTTGTTAATCTTATAAATTCTCCGATTCAGAGATTAGCGATTTCGTTAAACCAAATAGCGGAGAAAAAATCTTAAAAGTTTAAAACAAATAATTTATGGAAGAACAAAAAGTAGAAGAACAAAAAACGACAGAGACAGAAGGAGCTCAAGTGGAAGTCCCCGAAAAATTTAAGGCGATAGTTGAGGCGATTGAAAAGATGTCAGTTTTGGACCTCAACGAGCTGGTAAAACTATTTGAAAAGAAGTTTGGTGTTTCAGCGGCGGCGGTAGCCGTTGCTCCGCAAGGCGGGGGAGCTGGGGCGTCTGAAGAGAAATCAACTTTCACTGTTGAGTTGACAGACGGCGGGGCCCAGAAAATCGGGGTAATCAAGATAGTTAAAGAGGTTTTGGGTCTTGGGCTGAAAGAGGCCAAGGATCTTGTTGACGGCGCTCCGAAAGTACTAAAAGAGGGCGCAAAGAAAGAAGAGGCGGAAGATATAAAGAAGAGGATAGAAGAAGTAGGCGGTAAGGTAGAGCTTAAATAATGACATTAAAAAAAACCCCGTAAAGGGGTTTTTTTAATTATATTTTTCTGAAAGCCAATTGTTCTTGTCGTCTAGCATTTCTTTGGCTAAAAGCAACGCTTTTTCCTCGTCTTCGGCGGTTTGAATGGTCGGCGCTTCATTGTCCCAGCTTCCGCGGTCGATATTTGCCAAGTGTTTGTTTAATGAATCTTTGTCCTCTACCTCGGCTCTTACTTCATATTTCCCATCTTTTTTTACGACACTGACAAAGACCCCCACTCCACCGCTCCAGCTCGCGGTTTCAACACTGCTTTTCCAAACAGATTCTATACAACCGGATTTCTTTACGAAGTCTTCATAGCTCATCTATTCAAAATAACATCCAAAATGCCAGCTTGCAAACTGTGTGATAAAATGAGGAAAATCCAATGGATACATTAGAGAAAATATTTGGTAGCACTCCCAAGGTCAAAATGATGCGACTTTTTCTTTTTAATCCGCAGTCCGCTTTTGATACCGACTCTGTTTCAAGACGGACTAAAACTCAGCCGATAAAGACTAGGTCTGAAATCATGAATTTGGAAAAAATCGGCCTTATCAAGAGAAAATATTTTACGAAAGAATTAAGCAAAAAAGGAGGGCGAGATCTCAAGAGGAAAAGGGTAGAAGGGTGGACTTTGAACGAAAAATTTCCCTTTCTTGAACCACTGCAGAATTTTCTCATACATATTCCACCAACTCAACAACAGGAGATCCTTGAAAAGATTAAAAAGGCCGGGGTTATCAAACTTGTGATTTTTGCTGGAGTTTTTATTCAGGATTGGGACAGTCGTCTGGATATTTTGGTTGTTGGCGACAAGCTAAAAAAAGGAATCATTCAGTCTGTTATGTCGGACATTGAGTCAGTTGTTGGAAAGGAGCTGAAATACAGCTTTTTTGAGACTCAAGAATTTGTCTATCGGCTTGGTGTTTGCGATAAGTTAGTAAGAGACGTTCTGGATTACCCCCACAAAAAAATTATTAATAAGTTAGAGATAGAGATCTAACCGCCAGTTATTTCGATTTTTTAGTTATCCACAGCTTTTGACTCTTTTTTACGATTTGATGTTAAACTTTCAGTGAAGCAGATTTGGCTCAACAGAATAGTTTTGAGCAAATTTTATTAGTTATAATTAATTATTTACTGCCGTATTTTTGGCGAATTACGGCTTATCCGAGATAGAGAACATTGTTCTTTGTCTCAAAAAAATCAAACATGTTTGAAACTTCAAGTGTTTTGGGGAGCGACGCTATTGTTATGTCGTTCCAAAATATGTGGGCTGGAGTAATTGGCTTCTTGCCGATGCTTATAACCGCCCTACTCATAGTTATAATCGGTTGGTTAGTCGGCGCTGTTTTTGGCCGTGTGGTTTATCAGGTCATGAAGTCTTTGAAAGTTGACGAGGCCTTGAGAAAAGCTGGAATGGAAGGATGGCTTCAGAGGGGAGGGGTTCGTCTTGACTCGGGTCGTTTTGTCGGTGGGTTGGTAAAGTGGTTTGTCATCATCGTTTTCTTGGTGGCCGCTTTTGACACATTGAGATTGACTCAAGTCAATGAATTCTTAAAAGATGTCGTTTTGTATTATTTGCCACAAGTTATCGTTGCTGTCTTGATCTTGTTGGTTGCTGTTGTTATCGCGGACGTAATGCAAAAAATTGTCTCGGCTTCAGCTCGATCCGCTCACCTAAAAGCCGCCAACTTTTTGGGTAGCGTAACTAAGTGGTCAATCTGGATCTTCGCGGTATTTATTGCTTTGGAACAATTGGGCATTGCTGCTTACTTTGTCCAAATGCTCTTTACAGGAGTTATAATCGCCTTAGCTCTTGGTCTTGGATTATCTTTCGGACTCGGCGGACAAAATACTGCTTCTGAATTTCTTGGTAAACTAAAAGAAGAGATTTCGGAAAAGAGATAATAAACTAAAGCCTAAGAAGCCCGGGTTACTCCGGGCTTCTTTCTGGGCTTGACTTCTTTTTTCGGATTCTTATAATAGAACACAATCTTATGTTAAATATTTTTTTATTAAACACACTCAAGCGGCGAAGGTGATTTCAGTCATTGTTTGCTAGTAAAACCCGCTTGAGATAGCGGTTTTTTGTTGTTCGGCCGAGCGCTGTTTGTAAAAGTAGAGCTCGGCCGGAAGACAAGGTTGTAAAAGGTTGGGATCCTGATTTTTGACAACTTAATCCTGTCGCGACAACGTTTATGCCACTTATGGTGGCATGGGGTCTTTGTTTGTCGTAGGCAGAAAAGGTAATCCTACGTGAAGAACGTAGGACAATTGTAAAAAAGAGAGCAAAATCATTCTTTCCGCTAGTTAGCGGAAAGAGTTATGCGGTTTTTGAATTTCCTGATGGGAATTCAAGGGCGTATGGTGGATGCCTTGGTTCTAACGAGCGATGAAGGACGCGGCTTGGCGGCGATATGCTTCGGGGAGGTGCCTAGCAACCTTTGATCCGGAGATCTCCGAATGAGGAAACTCAATGTGCTTGCACATTGATCCGCCGATGAGGCGGATTGCGTACCCAGGGAAGTAAAACATTTCAGTACCTGGAGGAAAATAGACTAATAAGTATTTCCTTAGTAGCGGCGAGCGAAAAGGAAGGAGCCCAAACCCGACCGCATCACACTGCGTGTGATACTGCCGGCTTTAGGAAATTAGGATTTAGGTTCTAGTAAAAAGCTAGCGCCTAACATCCTAGCACCTAGTGCCTACAGACATCGCGCTTGGCGTGATGCGGTTGGGGGTTGTAAGATGACAGTGCCCCTCACTTGGTTTTGTAAATACATGTCTGTGGTATACGAAATAACCACACGTTGTATTTATTAGCCCAAGTGAGGGGGAGGAGTAAAAAATATTTTTTTGTTAGCCGAATTCTCTGGAAAGAGAAGCCCTAGGAGGTGATAGCCCCGTAGGCGAAAACAAGAAAAACTCCTTTGCTGTTATTCTTGAGTAACTCGAGACATCAATAGCTCGGGTGAATCTGCCGGAACTAACCGGTAAGGCTAAATATCGTTAGAGACCGATAGTGAACTAGTACCGTGAGGGAAAGGTGAAAAGCAGCCCGGTGAGGGCGGTGAAATAGACCTGAAACCATATGCCTACAAAGAGTCGGAGCGGGTGCATCACATGGAATGTGATGTTAGGCGCTAGGCATTAGGCACTAGGCCCTAGGAATTTCCTAGAGCCTAAAGCCTAATTTCCTAAAGCCTGGCATCGCGCTTCGCGTGATGCGTCCGTTACGGCGTGCCTATTGAAGAATGAGCCAACGAGTTGATGTATATCGCTTGTCTAAGCGCGCGAGCGTGGAGACATAGGGAAACCGAGTCTGAATAGGGCGAATTATGGTGTTATACATCAGACCCGAAGCCAAGTGATCTTGCCATGAGCAGGGTGAATCTCGCCGAAAGGCGGGAGGAGGCCCGAACCGTTAGGTCGTTCAACTCCTTCGGATGACTTGTGGTAAGCAGTGAAAAGCTAATCGAACTTGGTAATAGCTGGTTCTCTCCGAAATAGCTTTAGGGCTAGCGTCAAGTGTTCCTTCTAGGGGTAGAGCACTGGAAGGTTTGAATAGGGAGAAATCTCGTCAAACCTATCAAACTCCGAATACTAGAAGAATATAGCTTGGCAGTTAGACTGTGGGGGCTAAGCTCCACTGGTCGAAAGGGAAACAGCCCGGATCTCCAGTTAAGGTCCCTAAATCTATGCTAAGTGCAAGGAAGGTTGTGAAATTTCTCCGACAATGAGGAGGTTGGCTTAGAAGCAGCCACCCTTTAAAGAAAGCGTAACAGCTCACTCATCCAGAGATTTTGCGCCAAAGATGATCGGGGCTAAGCATAGTACCGAAACTGAGGACCCCTCACATGCTTGCATGTGAGGGGTGGTAGGAGAGTATTCTTGTCTGCTGTGAAGGTGAAGGGGTAACCCACACTGGAGCGTCAAGAAGTAAGAATGTTGGCACAAGTAACCGCAATGGCGCTGAGAACGCGCCACGCCGAAAGACTAAGGTTTCCTTCCCGATGACAATCAGGGAAGGGTTAGTCGGGCCTAAGCCGATGGCGAAAGCCGTAGGTGATGGACACACGGTTAATATTCCGTGACCCAAATTTGTTTCTATGGAGGGACGAAGTGTAGTATGTGGAGCGCATTATTGGATTTGCGTTCGTCCTGTGAGAACGATGCCTAGGAAAATCCGGGCATCATAAATTCAAGCAGGCCGGAAATTTGAACCTTCGGGGGATAAAATTTCACAAAGCACGCTTCCAAGAAAATCTTCTAAGATTAAACAATTTTGGACCGTACCGCAAAACCGACACAGGTAGTCAGGTCGAGTAGACCAAGGCGAACGAGTGAGAGGTCCCCAAGGAACTCGGCAAAAAAGCGGCCGTAACTTCGGGATAAGGCCTGCCGAGCACCAGCAATGGTGCTCGGCCGCAGCTAAAGTTTCTCTGGCAACTGTTTATCAAAAACACAGCTCCCTGCGAACTCGCAAGAGGATGTATAGGGGGTGACGCCTGACCAATGCCAGAAGGTCAAGCAATGGCGGTTCGCATCATTTTGAGCGTGATAGACGCGCCCAAAATGATGCGAGCTGATCGTTGTAAGCCCTGGTGAATGTCGGTCGTAACTATGAAATTGATCGTTGTAGTTACGATAATAAATCTTGTCCCGATTTTGCTCGCGAAGAGCGAATGCAAAATCGAGGACTCTGACCTCCGCTTTAGCGGAGCGTCGGAGCTATATGCTGGAAACTCCGAGTATCTAGAGATACTAATTCAAAAATCAAAATTGAGTTAGTAAAAATTCTTTAGTGCGGACAATCAGCAGGAAAGATTCTTGTGTATTAGATAATGGATTTGATTCATAAATAAGCGGTGGAAACCTTGCAGGAAGCTGCTGCAGTGCTAACCAACGCGAGGCACTTGGTCATAGCGTTATAGGGCGACCATGCGCAGACTCTGTCTGCCGATGTTGCTGAAAAGCTATAAAGCCAAACAGCCCTGAATCAATCCATTAAGGAAGCGAAAGTTTCCATCCATTATCTAATACATAAGAAAATCCTCAGAGACTACACGCAAGACACTACTACATCCAAGCAAGCACCGACTGATGTAGAGTGATGATATAGTCCGATCCTTATGGCGACATAAGGTTCCGCCAAATTATAAAAGGCGGATGTAAAACATTAAAGAACGATCCTAAGGTAGCGTAATTCCTTGTCTGGTAAGTTCAGACGTGCACGAATGGCGTAATGACTGGAGAACTGTCTCGGGGACTTGCTCGGTGAAAATACAATACCGGTGAAGATGCCGGTTACCTGCAGTTAGACGAAAAGACCCCGGGAGCTTTACTGTAACTTGATATTGAGCTTATTTTTTTACTGCGTAGCATAGGTGGGAGACTTTGAAGGTTTGGTTTCGGCTGGACTGGAGTCGTCAGTGAAATACCACTCTGTGAAAAGATATGTTCTAACCTCGGTGGCAAAAACGCCAAGGGACATTATCTGGTGGGCAGTTTAAGTGGGGCGCTTTCCTCCTAAAAAGTAACGGAGGAGTTCATTAAGGTCAGCTAGGCGCGAATGGAAACCGTGCCGATAGTGTAATGGCATAAGCTGGCTTAACTGTGAGAGGTACGTCTCAAGCAGATGCGAAAGCAGGACATAGTGAACCGCTGGTTCGCATTAGATGCGGCCAAAGATTACCGGATAAAAGCTACCCCGGGGATAACAGGCTGGTTCCGCCTAAGAGTCCATATCGACGGCGGAGTTCGGCACCTTAACTTTATGTTTTAAAGAAAACATGACATCGGGGTGCCTAGGAAAGTAATTTCCTACAAAAATAAATTGGCTATAACGGTGAACTCCATACAAAGCCAACCATAAAAAATGGTAAAATACTTGTATGGACAATACCGTGGGAAGACTAACTCAAACTCAACGTTCGCTCATAATCGGTTCCATTTTAGGGGATGGTTATGTTCGCATCGTTAAAGGAAGGAGAAATGCATTTCTTGAAATCAATCATGCTTTTTCAATGAAAGAATATGTTGATTGGAAGTATGAAATATTAAAAGATATTGTCATTTCTCCTCCTAAAATTCGCAAAGGAAATGGAAATCGTGTTGCTTACCGATTCTTTACACGACAACATCCCGAAATTACGAAATTATTCCACCTATTTTACAAAAATGGAAAGAAGACAATTCCTGATTTCGGATTAGATCCAATTTCTCTTGCGATTTGGTACATGGATGATGGAAGTAAGTGTGGTACATCAAGCTACTATCTGAATACTCAGCAGTTTAATTTGGTTGACCAAGAGAAGCTGATCAAAAAGTTAGCAAAACTTGGTATTCAGGCAAGGTTGAACAAAGATAAAATC
>JAANMX010000801.1_pt1 | contig 39435 bp, 35 predicted proteins | sample 7279681 | NCBI WGS metagenome assembly JAANMX01 (sample SAMN14094542, study PRJNA606508) | bioreactor metagenome | isolation source: A lab-scale SPAN reactor treating ammonium-rich wastewater day 351 | place: Ireland: Galway | collected 2018-01-01 | reverse complement strand
ATGCGACTTCGTTGCGCCACGGGGGATGAAAATGTAGGTCGGACTGTTAGTCCGACGGACCTGCAACGTCGCTGGTCGGACTAACAGTCCGACGTACGAATGGCTATTTTCAGGGCAGATTTCACGATCTTTTTGACCAGTACAGAAGTACGGAAAAAGCCGGATTTTTCTCGGTTCTATCCGCGAAAATCAGCCCTTTCCGCGTCATCCGCGTTCTATTTCTTCTCTCTCCGACAGGCTGCTAGGCCCGGGGCCGGCCCGGATCGCTGATCCAGTCGCTCCAGGAGCCGGGATAGAGGCGGGCCAGACCCAGCCCCGCGTGTTCCATCGCCAGCAGATTGTGGCAGGCTGTCACGCCGGAGCCGCAGTAGTGGATAACCTCGGCGGTGGGCCGCTGTCCGAGCAGCGCGTGGAAGCGCTGGGCCAGCTCCTCCCGGCTGCGAAAGCGGCCATCGGCCAGATTTTGGCCGTAGAAGTAGTTCGTCGCGCCGGGGATGTGGCCGCCCACCGGGTCGAGGGTCTCGTTCTCGCCCCGGAAGCGGTCGGCAGCCCGGGCGTCGATGAGCAGCGCGCCGCCGCTGGCCGTATATTGCAATGCGCTGTCCGCGTTCACAACCAGTTCCGGGCGTGGATGTGGGGTAAATTGGGCCGGTGAAGGCGCGGGCGTGCTGCTCTCCGCAGGCCGGTTCTCCCTCTGCCAGGCCGCCCATCCCCCATCCAGCACAGCCACCGCCTCGTGGCCCAGCCAGCGCACCATCCACCAAAAACGGGCGGCCATTGCGCCGGGTCCGTCGTCATAGGCCACAACCTGCGTCTGGTTGTCGATACCCCAGGCCGAAAGGGTAGCGGCGAAGACTTCCGGCGTGGGCAGGGGATGGCGGCCACCGGAACGGTCAGCCGTCATCGGCGCGGCCAGGTCTTCGTCCAGGTGGGCGTAGACCGCGCCGGGGATGTGGCTTTCGGCGTGGGCCGTGCGCCCCCCGGCTTTATCGGCCTGAGAAAAGCGGCAATCTACAACAACCAGCCTGGCTGTCCCCAGGATTGCGGTCAATTCATCGGTGGAAATCAGTGTGCGAAAGGTCATTGGACTTCCTCATTTGGCGAACGAAAGAATGCGCAAGACTCCGTACCGGCGAAGAACTAACGCATATGGGTTATTTTCTCGGCCAGACCGGTGAAACGTGATGTGTCGTGATGTGATCTCACGTTTCACGTCTTCCCGTTTCCCCACGCAAATCGTGGCTTCGCCACCGTATGCAATACGCAACGGCTATCCCTTCAACCCACTCAGCGCTACCCCATCCACAAAGTAGCGTTGCAGGGCCAGAAAGAGCAGAATGACAGGCAGACTGGCGACGACACTGCCCGCAAAGATGCGCCCCCAGGCGATCTCCCGCTGGGTGATTTGAGTGGCGACGGCCACCTGAATCACCTGCAACTCCTTCTTGCCCACCGCAATCAGCGGCCAGAAGAAGAGATTCCAGATGAACTGGAATTCCAGCAGACTGACGGTGAGCAACCCGACCCGGGCATTGGGCACAATCACATAACGCAGCACACCGAGCAGGGACGCGCCGTCGATAATTGCGGCTTCGTCCAGCTCTTTGGGGATCTCCTGGAAAAACTGGGAGAGGACGAAGATAACAAAGGGGCTGGCGTACCAGGGCAGAATCAGCGCCCAATAGGTGTTGGCAAAGCCCAGCTCCCGCACGACGATATAGAGGGGGACGATTGTGGCCTCTTGGGGGACAAAAAATGTGCCCAGCACAAAGACCAGCAGCACATTCTTATAAGGGAAATCCAGCCGGGCAAAGAAGTAGGCGGCCAGGGTGTTGAAGACGAGGGAGCTGCCCACCACCGCAGTCGAAACGAAGGCTGTGTTGAGCAGCGCCCGGCCAAACTGAAAGCCCAGGGTGCGCCCCTGCTCCGACAGCCCGAAGATATCCTGAAAGTTTTGCAGGGTGAATTGGATGGGGACAAATGTACGCCAACTGAGGGGGAAGACGTACTGGAAGACCTCCGGGCTGGGGCGCAGACTGCTGCCGATCATCCAGAGCAGGGGCGTCACAAAGAGGGCGGTGAGCAGCCCATAGGTGACCACAACAAAGAGGCTACCCGCAAGCCGTTGCAGCCGCAGTTGGGCGGAGGATGGGATGGTGCGTGCAGAGGGGGAATTCAACTCAATACTCCACATCTGAACGGAGGAAACGGATTTGGGTCACGCTGATCAGCAGCAGAATCGCCAGCAGAATCATCGAGACCGCGGCCGCGTAGCCCATATCCTGGAAGCGAAAGCCCAACTGGTAGATGTAGTAGACCAGCACTTTTGTCGAATCCATCGGCCCCCCCTGGGTCATGGAATAGACGGGAATAAAGACCTGAAAGCTGAAGATCGTCTGGGTGACGACGACAAAAAAGAGAGTACGGCGCAGGAGTGGCAGGGTTATGTGGCGGAAGAGATGCCAGCGGTTAGCCCCGTCAATCACCGCGGCTTCGTAGAAGATGCCCGGTATCCCTTTCAGCCCGGCCACAATCAAAATCGTGCTGAAGCCCACATCTTTCCAGATCGTCGTCGTGATAATCGACGGCAGAGAGAGGTTGGGATTGGAGAGGAAAATCTGTTTGGGCAGGCCGAACATACGCAACAGTGCGTTGAGCAGGCCGGAATCTGCGTTGAAGATCAGGGCCCAGACCACCGAAACCACAACCATCGACATCACCACCGGCGTAAAGACGATTGTGCGCAGGCTGCCCATCCCCCGCAACGCCTGGTTGGTGAAGAGGGCCAGGGCCAGGGCCAGGGCTACTTCCAGGGGCAATTTCACGAGTACGTAGGTGAAAGTCACCTGCAACGATTTGAGCAGAATCGGGTCTTCCAGGGCGCGCAGGTAGTGATCCCAGCCGATCCACTCCCGGTAGCCGCCCAGCAGACTGTACTGCCAGGTGCTGGCCCGGGCCGCCCACAGGATGGGGATGTAGCGAAAGATCAGAAAGTTGACAATCGCGGGCAGCACAAACAGCCCGGCAACAATCGCATTGCGGGTCTTGCGCCGCTGGATAAATGTCCACCAACTGGGGGAAGACGAAGAAGATGCGGACATGCGTTACTCCAAATGGGATGATGGGATGGTGAACACCATCCCATCATCCCATCATCCATTATTCATTCCACCCCTTATACTTCGCCACCAACTGCTCGATCTGCTTGGCCCCGTCGTGCATCTGCTGGGCCACATCTGCGCCGGCGGCCACATTAATCGCCACCTCGGCAAAGACCTGCTGATATTCGGTGTAGCCCGGCGTCTGGATGCGGGGGATACCGAACTGCTCGAAGCCCTGTTTGATCAGCGACTGGGGATAGGTGTTGTATTCGGCCAGTTCGTTGAGCAGCCCCAGATGCGCGGGCAACTGGCGCAGGGCCTCGTAGTAGATACGGGAACCCTCTTTGCCCGCAGCAAACTTGACAAAGGCCAGGGCCTCGTCGAAGTGCTTTGTGTTGGCCGAAATGCCGTAGTGCCAGGAGCCTGTGTGGCAAATCTGGCTCTGGAAATAGGGGATACCGGTCACACCCAACTCAAAGTCACCCGCGGGATACTGGGCATTGATGTCCCCCAGCATATTGTCCGGCCAGACCGCAAAGGCGGCTTTCTTGGATTGGAAGATGTTGGGGATCGGTTCAATCGGCGTGACTTTCCAGGTCCGGTGCATGTCCTGATAGAACTGCATAGACTCGATGGCTTCCGGTGTGTCGAAGTAGCCCTGGAAGGTAATGCCATCCGCGCCCATCCCCGCGTAGGTGGGCGAACCCAGCGCGCCGGCGGAGCGGCGCAGAATGCCGTGCTCGTAGTCGCCGGTCCAGGTGCCCTGACCCCAGCGCACGCCCCACACATCCGGCGTACCGTCGCCGTCGCTGTCTACGGTCGTCTTTTGCCAGGCATCCAGGGCTTCGGCCATTGTCCAGCTTTCGGCCAGGTCTGCCGGGGGTTGGACGCCCGCGGCGTCTGTCAGCTCTTTGTTGTACCACATCAGCGAACAGGACTGCATCAACGGCGGGCCGTAAAAGAGGCCCTTATAGCTGCCCTCTTCGATGGATTGGGGCGCAAACTGGGCGATCTCATCCGCAGTGTAGTACTCCGCCAGGGGGACCAGCACCTGATTCCAGGCGTAGTGTTTCATATCCGGGCCGTCAGCCTGAATAATGTCCAGTTCCACACCGGCGGCGACGGATGTCTCGATCTTCGGAAAGAGGTCCTGAAAGTCCACCGTATCGTACTCGATAGAGACATTCGCCCACTTGCCCCCATCGATCTTGCGGAACTCCTCTTCGATTTTGGCGTAGGCGATAGCCTCCACCGGATCGTTGAGCTTCAGGTACTTCAACACCACCGGCGCGGCGGCAGCCGGTGCGGCCGCTTCTCCGCCGCTCTGGGCCCCGGGCTGGGCTGGGGCAGACGCGGGCGTCGCCGGCTGACAGGCAGCCAGCACAAGCCCCAGGATCGTTACCAGCGCCACCACCAGCAGCCCCGTCTGATTTCTATGAAACTGTCGTCTCATGGGTTTCCTCCTCGAAAATAGTGGGACAAAAGGAACACAACAGATCAAAGGTATCCAATGCCAAATTACTATACCGGCTCAGAGGTCATCCTCTCCCCCATCTGGGGTTCAGCCATCTCCCCCGTGTAGTAGAGATAGCGTTTGCCCGCCGTTGTGGAAAAGCCTGCGTGCTGGCCGTCCGGGGTCATCGCAACGATATTCATATACTGGCCGGGACGGGGGGACAACTGTTCAATTTCGGCCAGACACTCCTGACCGGCTGCGGCCAAATCCATCCCCATTTTCATATAGAGAATCAGGCTGCGCGCCGTAGAGACCCGAATCGCCAGTTCGCCGCTGCCCGTGCAGGCCACCGCGCCGTAGCGATTGTCGCAGTAGTTGCCCGCGCCGATAATCGGCGAATCCCCCACCCGGCCCGGATACTTCCAGCCCAGACCGCTGGTGCTGACCGCCGAGGCCAGATCGCCGTGACTGTCGCGTACCAGAAAATTGACCGTGCCGTGGGGCACCCGATCCCGCAGGTGCATTGGAACGGTCAGACGGGTGACCAGATGGCGCAACTCTTCGCCGGTCAGTTCGACGCCGGTCTCCTCAAAGCGTTTGCGCCAGCGTTCCAGCGAGGCAAAGGAGCGCTGATCAGCGGGCTTCTGCCCCATCTCCCCGGCAAAACGTTCCGCGCCCCGGCCCATCAGCAGGACGTGGGGCAACTCTTCCATCACCTTGCGGGCCAGGCTGATGACATTGCCGTAGTCCTGGACACCGGCCACCGCGCCGCTTTCCAGGGTACGCCCGTTCATCAGGCTGGCGTCCAGCTCCACCTGGCCCAACAGATTGGGCAGGCCGCTGAAACCGACCGAATGTTCTTCCGGGTCGTCTTCGGTGACACGGGCGGCCAGCTCAGCGGCGTCCATAGCCGAGCCGCCCCGATGCAGGAGTTCCATTCCGGCAATCGCGCCGGCCCGGCCATTTTCCGAGGCGATGATGACGGGGTTTATGTGAGAATTGGTGTGCATTGGCCCATTTTCCGGTGGGGAGGGGATGATGGGATGATGGGATACTGAACACTACGCCATTATCTCATCATCCCATCACCTGCCCTCCAAAAATTCTTCAATAATTCCAACAACATTCCCGTCCACTTCCCCCCACTCCGCCCCCGCCACTTTGTTGACCGTCACAAAATCCTGCACCAGAAAGACATTGTAGACGCTTTCCAGGGCAAAGAGACGGGCGGCCAGGGGGTGTCGGGCCGCTTCCTCCGGGGTAGACGCATTGAGCGGCCCCACAAAACGCAGCCCGGCAGCGGTGTATTTGTGGGCGTTTGGGTTGGGCGTCGGGTGGATGTGTATCGGCATAGGTCCAGTATAGCAGGGAGAGGCGGGGGTATCAATTTTAGGAAGTTCGGTGACTACTCGGAGGGTGCGACGCACTCGCCAAAAGAGTACTCCCGTGCAAAAATTGTGTGGCGAGTGCGTCGCACCCTCTCCCCTGCGCCCCTACCCGCTGTGCTTGTGCATCGGCGTATGTTTGTGATAGACCCCGTGCTGGTGCATGCGCTGGTGCAGCCGGTTGTGCGCGCCTTCCAGCACAGCCCGCATACGGCGCAGGCGGCTGGCATCCGCGGGCCGGGGCGCGAGGACATTCAGATAGGCCATCGACCCCTCGATTTGGGAAAGCACAGCATCGGCGTCGCTTTCGTTGAAAAGGGGCTGATCCCCCACCAACACCTGCACCGCGCTGGTGTGGGCGGCGATGTCGTTGATCCGGCTGCCATAGCTGCCCCGCACCCGCAGAGCCACCCAGCAGGATTCAAAAATGGGCAGCCGGATGCCTCCCTCGGCCTGCAAATCGTTGCCGATCATCCACGTATCAATGGCGTGGCCGTCGATGACCGTCTCCACCTCCCAGATGGGCAGCCGGGTCGATTCCACCCGCCAGGTGATGTCGATGGAGCCGCCATCCGCGGGCAGTTTCACCTGGCCGCCCGGCGCCACCCCCTCCACCAGCAACTCGGCCAGGGGGCCAACCGTTGCAAAAGTATTGCCCGCCCGCACCGCCGCCATCCAATTCTCATAGGAAAATTCCCGCCCGCCCAGATGGGCGTAGGTGCGCACACCGCCCAGGAGCGAGGCCGCGGCCATTTTGTCCGAGCCGCCCACCAGCGGCACCTGATAGCCCAGATTGAGATAGCGATACCAGTCGGCAATGCCGTAGGGGTTGAGTTGGGCGTCGTGGGGGTTGAAAGTCATCAGTTCGATGGCGTTGACCAGCCCCAGCACAATATCCGCGGCCCGCTCCAACTGGGGATTGGGGGCGTGGGGCATCACCACCAACCCCCCCTGCTCGATGCAGCGCTGGGCCCACTCGGCCATCACTACCTCTTGCGCGTCGCCCAGGGCCGACTCGGAGGGACCGCCGGTGCAGAGGGGGTGGATCATCCGACCGCTGTAGCCGAGCAGGGAGATGTGGCCCAGGACTTGCATCCGATTCTCCGTACCCACCCGCACCAGAAATTCCCCGTCCCCGCCAAACTCCTTTGCCCCCAGGGTCGTTCTGCCGTCAAAATCGCTCACATTGCTGTACATCTCGCCCCACTGGCTGGCGAGCAGATTGACGACGTGAACATCCTCGGCCTGGCCTTCCAGCAGGGCCGTGCTGGGGCTGAGAAAGTGGACGTGGGTATCGGCTGTGACCCAGCCCTTCTCCCGCCAGCCCAGCACCCGCTCCAACTCGAAAGTCAGCTCGGCGGTCTCCGGGCCGACGACGACTTTTGTGCGGATGGGCGCACACTCGTAGCCTTTGGTAATCTCCACGTAGACATCGCCGATGGGCAGGTCCACTTCGCAGTGGCCGTCGATGTAGCTGTACTGGTTGCGCCCGTTGACGAACTCGCCGTAATTGTCCTCAAACCAGTGGGGGTTGACTTTGCGGTGGCGACCCCTGGGCGGCAGATATTCGCCGTGGCTGCCGTGAAAGTGGATGCGCACAGCCACCTGTCGCCCGCTCCCCTTCTCCACCACCCGCACAGCGACCGGGCGGTAGGCGGGGGCAATCTCCACAATTCCCTCCTCCGGCAGATCGGCCAGATCGTAGACCGTCTCTGCGCCGATGTGCAGTCGGGCGCTGGGATGGGCCGTATACTCTACCACAATTTCCCGCGGGGAGGGTTCGGGCTGGACATCCACCGCTTCCCCGTCCAGCCAGGCCGCGTGGTCATATTCAAGCACAGCCCGGGCCGAGATGACTGTGCCCAGATCAATCGCCAGCTCCTCGCATTCGCCCAGCCCGTTGAGGGTCACGTCGTCGGGGAGTGTCACCCGCACTTTGCGCCGCACACCGGGGCGCAGGGGATGCTCGACCAGTTGGGTGGCCGTCACCGCCCAGATGGCCGCCCGCTCTTTGGCCGGCGTCAGAATCAACTGGCGGATGGCTTTCTCCGGGTGGGGGTTGGGCAGGGCGTAGAGCCAGAGCTTCTCCGCCACCCGATCCCGGCCCGCGGCCACACGGGTTTCGCCCCGGCCATAGGGCCGCGCCTGTCGCCCCAGCGCCGCATCCTCCGCGGCGGCGGGAATGACCAGATTGGGCAGGGCAGGCACGGCCAAAAAGGGGCTGGCTCCCCAGCGGATACGGCTCTGCTGGATGGCAAAGCGGCGCAGGATGGGCGTCTCGTGGCGTGTGCCGTCGGTGTATTCCAGGGTGTAGTCGGCCACGTGATCGCCCAATTCGTTGCCGTCCACATCCCTGTCGGCAAACTCCCGCAGATAGTTGGTGGGCTTGTCCTCCACCGCATGCAGAAAGATCAGCCAGGTGGCGTGGCTGTCATACAGGGGGATGGCCGCCTCGTAGACATCCAGCCAAATCACATTCTCGCGCACGTCCTCTTGCGCCAGCCGAAAGGGGATGCCGCTGAACGACTGGCTGTCCCGCAGGGGGCCGTGACCCCCAGGGGCTTCCAGGCCCGAAGGCAGAAGCTCCCGATCCCAATTGTAAATTTCGCTCAGATCGATGGGGGTGAAGTGGGGTGAGACGGGTTGCATAGGGGTCTCTCCGGTGATGCAAGATAGGTTGGATTTTCGTGGCAGACACGGAAGGACAAACCGGTTCAAAGATGTAGGGCAAGTGTACTCGAAAGTGGCGTATGGACGCAAAGACTCGAAGACCCACCGTGACCCAGCAGAAAAGACAGCAGAAATCATACGGTCAAGAGTCATCCCATTGCCGCTTGGCTGGGATTCGCCGGCTTGACAATCTATGGTATTCTGCATAGCAGGTGATACTCAGTAGTCCGCAGTCACCGGTCCAAAGTCTTGAGTCAGCCTTGCCCGCATTGCGGTCTACTGATACTCTTGACGCCGCGTGACAAAGAGAGGCAGCAGACGGGTTAACAATGCGTTGACAAATCATGGGTCGCGAAGGAAGTGACATGGCTCAACGAGACAAAACTCTGGACAGAATACTACGCGGAACATCCGACGCCAATATTCCCTTTTCGGATTTGTGTCAATTGCTACGCCGTCTCGGTTTTGACGAACGGATTCGCGGCAGTCACCACATCTTCACCCAAAAAGGCGTCGAAGAGATTCTGAACTTGCAACCTCAAGGCGCAAAAGCGAAGCTGTATCAAGTGAAACAAGTGCGGAACGTCATCCTCAAATACAGAATGGCAGGTGAAGAATGATTCGCTATGAAATTATCATCTATTGGAGTGAAGAAGACAGCGCTTTTATCGTAGAAGTGCCCGAATTGTCCGGTTGCCTGGCGGATGGCGCAACCTATCAAGAAGCCCTCGCCAACGCGCAAATTATCATTCAAGAATGGATTGAAACAGCGCGGGAATTAGGACGGCCAATCCCAGAACCGAAAGGGCGCTTGGTTTACGCATAGGAATTGGATAACAACATCCACAAGTAGATGCCCTCCGATAGAGGGTCTAAAAATCAATCTTCCATCCACGAAAGCGAGTGCAAGTCTATGTCCACAACGCAAGGTGACATCGGCCTGATCGGTCTGGCTGTAATGGGCCAGAATCTGGTCCTGAATCTGGAACGCAACGGCTACACCGTTTCGGTCTATAACCGCACCACCTCCAAAATGACCGACTTTGTGGCGGAGAATCCCGGCAAAAAGCTGCTCCCCACGGAAACCCTGCCCCAACTGGTCGCCAGCCTGGCCCGCCCCCGCCGAATAATTATGATGGTACAGGCGGGCCGGCCCGTGGATATGCTGATGAGCGATCTGGTCCCCCTGCTGGAAGCGGGCGATATTCTGATGGACGGAGGCAACAGCCTCTTTCACGACACGGAACGGCGCAGCAAAGAGATGGCCGACACGGGCATTGTCTATATGGGCGTGGGCGTCTCCGGCGGCGAAGAGGGCGCGCTCTGGGGTCCGTCGATTATGCCCGGCGGCCCCCAGGCGGGCTGGGAATCGGTTGCGCCCCTGCTGCGGGCCATTGCCGCCAAAGCGCCGGAAGATGGCAAGCCCTGCGTGGCCTATTTGGGGCCGGGGGGCGCGGGCCACTACGTAAAAATGGTCCACAACGGCATTGAGTACGGCGATATGCAGCTCATCGCCGAAGCCTATGACATCCTGCGCGGGGTGCTGGGCCTTACCGCGGCCGAGCTGGCCGAGGTCTTTACCGAATGGAACAGCGGCGAGCTGGACAGCTATCTGATTGAGATTACCAGCAAAATCTTCCGCCGCATCGACGAGGAGACCGGGGATGCGCTGGTCAACCGGGTGTTGGACAAGGCCGCGCAGAAGGGCACGGGCAAATGGACCAGCCAGAACGCGATGGACGTGGGCGCGCCCATCCCCACCATCAACAGCGCGGTGACAGGACGCATCATTTCCAGCCTGAAGAGCGAGCGGGTGGCGGCGTCGGCCATCCTGCCCGGCCCCCAGAACGCGCCCTATACCGGCGACCGCCAGGCACTGATCGACGCGGTGCGGGATGCCCTCTACGCCAGCAAAATCAGTGCCTACGCCCAGGGTATGTCCCTGCTGCGCATCGCCAGCCAGGAATACAACTACAACCTGAATCTGGGCGAAATTGCCTCGATCTGGCGGGATGGCTGTATCATCCGCGCCCGCTTCCTCAACCGCATCACCGAAGCCTTCGAGCGGGAGCCGGCCCTGGTCAACCTGCTCATCGACGACCAGTTCCGGGATGCGGTCACCCAGCGGCTGCCGGCCTGGCGCAAAGTGGTTATCACCGCCATCGAGCGGGGGATTCCCGCCCCGGCCTTCAGCGCCAGCTTGGCCTACTACGACAGCTACCGCACGGCCAACCTGCCCGCCAACCTGCTCCAGGCCCAGCGGGACTTCTTCGGCGCCCACACCTACGAGCGCACGGACAAGGAAGGCGTCTTCCACAGTTCCTGGGAATAAGGAGAGAAGGGATTGGGGACTGGGGATCGGGGATTGGGAAACAGCCCAATCCCCGATCCCCCATCCCCAGTCCCCAATGACTATGAACCGCTGGACAATCGCCTTCTTCTCAATCCTCATTTTCGGCAGCGGCTGGCTCTGGTATAGCCGGCTGCCCGCCAACGCGCCCCCGGCTGTGCGCACACCCCAGCCCGCGGTGGATCACCCCGCGCCGGACTTTAGCCTCACCCGCTTCGACACCGGCGAGCCGGTCAAACTGAGCGATCTTCAGGGCAAGCCGGTAATCCTCAACTTCTGGGCCACCTGGTGTCGCCCCTGCCGGGCGGAAATGCCCGCGCTCCAGGCCACTTATGAACGCTATGGCGATGATCTGCTGGTTGTCGGCGTGGATCAGGGCGAAGAGACCGGGGTTGTGGGGCCATTTCTGGAAGAGTTCGGCATCACCTTTCCCATTCTGCTGGACGGTGACACCGCCGTCGGGCGGCAATACCGCATTCTGGGCTTGCCGACTACCTTCTTCATCGACAGCCAGGGCATCATCCGCCGGGTCCACGCCGGGGAGATCAACAGCGCGATTCTGGCGGAAAGTATTATAGAGATTGCGCGATAACCGGACGGAGAAAACCAGAATTTGATGATGAGGTGATGGGGTAAGGCGATCCTCCCATCATCTCACTATCTCATCATCCTCCACATCGAAAGGAATCCTCCATGCCATCCCCCACCCAATCCCCCAAAGTCGTCGTCATCGGCGCGGGCAGTCTCTTCTTTGGGCGGCAGGCCATCTGGCAGATGGTCCACTCGCCCCACCTGAACAACGGCACACTGGCCCTGGTGGATACAGACCCCCAGCGGCTGGAGCAGATGGCCCGGCTGGGCGAAATGGTGGCCCGGCACAACGGCGTCAATCTGCGCATCGAAGCGGCCAGCGATTGGAAAGATGTGCTGCCCGGCGCGGATTTCGTCGTCCTCAGCTTCGCCCGCCAGACGGTCAAATACCGGGGGATGGACTGCGCCATCTCGGAAAAGTACGGCGTGCGGATGTGTTCCGGCGACACAATCGGCCCCGGCGGCATCTTCCGGGCCATGCGCGAGTTCCCGCTGATTCTCCAATGCGTGGCGGACATCGAACGCCTCTGCCCGGACGCCTGGGTGATCAATTACATCAACCCCTCCACCGTCCACGGCATCGGGCTGATGCGCTTTGCGCCCAACCTCAAGAGCTTTGCCCTCTGCGACAGCCTGCATATGCCCCACATCAAAAAGCGCTATGCAGGCCGGGCCGGCATCATCGAATTCCCCGACGACTACAGCGACGACATTGACCGTCGCTTCGATATGCGCATCGCCGGGGTGAACCACTTTACGTGGATGTTGCGGGCCGAGTTTGACGGGCGGGATGTGCTGCCCGCCATCGCCGACTCCATCCGCCGCCAAGCCGCCACAGAGGACACCGGCGGCGACACCGGCGCCAAGGCGTGGCTCAACAACAGCATCGCCCATCAACTATACGAAGTTTTCGGTTATGTGCCGGTCTGTGTCTCCCACACCAAAGAGTACGTGCCCTTCTATCAGGGCCGGGGCGTGCTGAAAGATCGCATCCCGCCGTTGGCAATCTGGGAGACGGAGGACCGCTACGAGCGCCACGCCGCGATGTGGGATCAGGTGCAGGATTTTGTCAGCGGCAGCACACCCATCGGCCAATATATGACGACCCTCGGCCCGGATCACGCCACGGACATCATCGAAGCGATGGTGGGCAATCTGGGCCGGCCCTTTTACGTCAATACCACCAACCGGGGCGCGGTCACAAATATGGCCGACGACGCCTTTCTGGAACTGCTCTGCGATGTGGATATGGAGGGTCCCCGCCCCCGGCCTGTGGGCGAGATGCCCCGGGGTCTGCTCGGTCTCCAGCAGCAGGTGTTGGACACCCACGAGCTGACCGCCGAGGCCGTGGCCAAGTGCGACCGCACCCTCCTGCGCCGGGCGATGCTCACCGACCCGCTGGTCAATTCCATCGCCGACGCCGATGCGATTATTCGGGAGTTGTTGGAGGTGGAGAAAGAGGTGTTGCCGGAGTGTTGGTTTGAGTGACGAGTGAAGCGTGAAACGTGAGGTAACTGCTCACCCCCTCCCAACCTCCCCCACAGTGGGGGAGGTTGGGAGGGGGTGGCTGAACAGGTACTAACGTGAGATTGCCGTTTGATCTCACGTTTCACTCCTCACGTTTCTGACGGACGCAGGTAAATTCGATATACTCAGGAGTTTCTCCAATGCACATCATCGACACCCACTGTCACATCGGCCTGCACAAATACGAACCCGTGGAAACGCTGCTCTTTCATATGCAGCGGGCGGGGGTGGCCCAGGCCGTCTTCATTCAATACGCGGGCAACAGCGACAATCGCTATATCCTCGACACAATGGCCGCGCATCCGGGCAAATTCGCGGCGGCGATGATTGTCCCCGCGGACGACGGCGGCGCCATTCGCCGTTGGGCCGAAGCGGGCATCGGCGGCATCCGCCTGGCCGCCAACTTCCGGGGGACGGGGAGTGATTCCCTGGCCCACTGGCGCACGGCCAACGAGCTGGGGCTGGTGGTCAGCGCACCCAGCAGCCCAGCCAGCCTGGCCAGCGACGAATTCGCCGAAGTGCTGGGCCTCTTTCCTGACCTGTCGATTGTCATCGAGCATCTGGGCGGGGCCAAACCGGGGATGGCAGCGGACGAATTTCAGCCTGTGCTGGCCCTGGCTGCCCACGAAAACTTGACCATCAAACTGCCCGGCTTCGGCGAATTCTGCCACCTGCCCCACCCCTTCCGGGATGTGCCCGTCTTCGCCGACCGGGTGCTGGAAGCCTTCGGCCCCCGCCGAATGATGTGGGGCAGCGACTGGCCGCCGGTCAGCAGCCGGGAGGGCTACGACAGTTCCCTCTCTTTCCCTCTGGACTACTTCGCCGATATCAGCGAAGACGAGCGGGGTTGGATGTTTGGAAAAACCGCGCAAAGAATCTGGAATTTGCCTGTGGTATACTGAGTGACGTAGGGCGGGAGAGGTACAGCATTTGTTCCAGAGGAGGCAAAAATGCAAACAATTCAAGCGGTGATTGAGAAAGACGGCTCTGTCCGGCTATTGGAGCCGGTCCATTTGACAGATTCCCATTTGGCAATCGTCACAGTTCTGGATGTTGCGCCCAAGAGCGGACTGCGCCCCTACGGTCTTTGCAAGGGGGAATTTGTCGTCCCCGACGATTTTGACGATCCACTCCCCGACGATCTGCTGGACGCGTTTGAGGGGAAATGAAAATCCTCTGGCAATCCTCGCTAATCAGATCAGCTAATACCCCATACGTATAGTGACCGCTTCCTGAACGCTGGTGCGAAAACCACACCCAAAAGGAATAGAATCGATGAACGACCTCATCTTCTCCTCCGCCACGGAATTGGCCCGGCGTATCCGGGAGCGGGAAGTATCTTCCGCCGAAGTGGTGGAGGCCCATCTGCGCCGCATCGCCCAGGTGAACCCGGCCCTGAATGCAGTTGTGACTCTGGCGGAGGACGCCTACGAACAGGCCCGGCGTGCCGACGCAGCGCTCCACGCCGGGGAGTTGAGGGGTCCCTTGCACGGCGTACCGATGACTATCAAAGACTCCTTCGACACCGCGGGCGTTGTCAGTACGTGGGGCACAGTGGGCCGCCGGGATTTTGTGCCCGACGCCGACGCCACCGCTGTGGCCCGGATGAAAGCCGCCGGCGCGATTCTGCTGGGCAAGACCAACACTTCCGAGTTCACAATGTCCTTCTACACCAACAACCGCCTCTTTGGCCCTACCCGCAACCCCTACAACACAGAGCGGATGAGCGGGGGCAGCAGCGGCGGCGCGGCCGCGATTGTGGCCGCGGGCGGCTCCCCCATCGATCTGGGCACAGATACCGGCGGCAGCGTGCGTCTGCCCGCCCACTACTGCGGCATCGCCGGCATCCGCCCCACCAGCGGACGGGTGCCCCGTACCGGCCACGCCATCCCCTTCGGCGGTCTGGCCGATCTGCTCACCCAAGTCGGACCCCTGGCCCGCCGGGTGGAAGACCTGGCCCTGGCCCTTTCCGTCGTCTCCGGGCCAGATGGCATCGACCCGTACATCACCCCAATGCCCCTGGACGACTACCGCTCCGTCGATCTGACCGGGCTGCGGGTGGCCTACTTCACCGACAACGGCGTGGCCGCGCCTACGCCGGAAACAGCGGTCTGTGTGGAGCGGGTGGCTGGGGCATTGGCCGGGGCTGGTTGCCGGGTGGAGGAGAGCCGCCCGCCGGGGATGGAGCAGAGCTTTGATCTGTTGCGGGGGTTCCTGGGCATCACCGGACGGGCAGGACTGAAGATGGCGCTGGAACGGGCTGGGACCAGTCGGGACGAGACGAATCTGAGTTTTGTACACGGGGCTAAAGCGTTGGGATCGGAGGAATTGGAACTGTTTTTGGAGCGGGCGGACCGCTTCCGCTCCGAGGCACTGACCTGGTTCCAGCCCTACGACCTGCTCATTGCGCCGGTCAACGCGGGGCCTGCCCTGCCTGTGGGGGAGATTGAGGATCGCATCGCCGACTTCACCTATACAATGACCCACAACCTGACCGGCTGGCCCAGCGCAGTGGTGCGGGTGGGCACCTCGCCGGAAGGGCTGCCCATCGGCGTCCAATTCACCGCCCGGCCCTGGCGGGAGGACGTGGCCCTGGCTGCGGCCGCCTACGCGGAGAAAGTCTTTGGCGGCTGGCAACGGCCCACCCTGTAACGCAAGCTGTTAGCTTGCGTTGGTTGCTGATCCCCTAAGCCTGGGAAGTCGCCAGCATCGCCAGAAATTCTGCAGGCGAAACAATGCCGATGCCTTTATAGTGGCGAAGTCTGAGCAGATGCTTCTGATCGCCTGTCACAAGATACCGGGCCTGACCGGCCACAGCGAGTTCAACAAACCGGTTGTCACTCTCATCTTCGGTGACGACCCGCAAAGTTTCCTGGGCATTGACCCAAATGGCTACGTAGCGTAGACTGAGCAGAAAGCGGTTCTTCTGCTCATCGGTGTAACGATAACGATTGCACAAATGGGGATAGTCGAGGACGCGCGTCAACTCTGCAAAGACTTCCTCAGACAAGACCAGAAAAAAATCTTCGGTTTTCATTTTTTCCAGGAGTTGCCCAGGCGTCCCTTTTCGGGTGATGAGCGCTCTGACGAGCACATTCGTATCAATGACAACGCGCATAGGTTATTGGCCGAAGCTGGCAGCAGATTGTCCGGTTCGTACTGCCTGTTGCGCATCCAGAATTACATCCATCAACTCATCCGGGTCAGCATCCTCATTTTGGGCTTGAACCTCCTCGATCACCTGAAACAATCTGGCCCGTTCTGCGCGCCAGTGGTCCAAAACGTTAAGAGGAACAACTGCGACCGCGGGCTTTCCCTGCTTGGAAATAATGTATGTGTCCCGCTCATACAGTACGTCACTGACAATCTCGGACAGTCTACTGCGTGCTTCTGTCAGACCGATTTCCTTTTCCATATAGATAACTCCTGAACGGCTATCCTGTAAACTGTTGCAAATCTGTACAATCTGTGCAGATTGATTATACCACAAGGAACCGCTATGTCTCTCGTCCAATGCGACTTTTACTCGGAAACGCTGCAACTGGCCGTCTCGATGGATGTGCTGCTGCCCCGTATGACCCAGGCCCAGCGGGATGCACTGGGGCCGGGCTATCGCTTCCCCACGCTCTTTCTGCTCCACGGGATGTCGGCCGACCACACGGGCTGGCAGCGCTTCACCTCCATCGAGCGCTACACCCGCTTTCTCAATCTGGCGGTGGTGATGCCCGCGGTCCATCGCAGCTTCTACACAGACCAGGCCGAGGGCTATCCCTACTGGACATTTGTCAGCGAGGAAGTGCCCGCCCAGGCCCGTTTCTATTTCCCTTTGGCTACCGAGCGGGAGCGCACATTTGTGGCCGGGCTGTCGATGGGCGGCTACGGCGCGATGAAGATGGGTCTGCGCCAACCCGAACGCTTTGCGGCCGCGGCCAGCTTTTCCGGCGCGGTGGATATGGGCCAGCGCATCCGGGAAGCGTTACCAGAGCGCACGGCGGAGATGCGCCGCACCTTTGGCGATTTCGAGAAGTTCCCCGGCAGCGAGAACGATCTGCTCCACATTGCCACCGAACTGGCCGCATCTGGCAAACCCATCCCCCGGCTCTTTCTCTCCTGCGGCACGGAAGATTTTCTCTACCAGAACAATCTGGGCTTTCGGGATCACCTGCGCAGCCTGAATGTGGAAGTGACCTACGAAGAAGGCCCCGGCGCCCACGACTGGACCTACTGGGACGCCCAGATTCAGCGCTGCCTGGCCTGGCTGGGCGTGCAGAGTCTGGAAGAAGTGACGGGGATTCCGTCCATACCGGCATAACTCTTGTAACGCAAGCTGTTAGCTTGCGCTGACTGTCGCAAGCTAACAGCTTGCGTTACAGGGAGGGGAAATATGGGCAATACCGACTACCGCCTCTTCTATCGACGCAATTTGCCTCATTATCAGCCCGCCAATGCAACACTCTTTGTCACATTTCGATTGGCAGGTTCGTTGCCTGTGGAAATTCTCCAACGGCTGCGGGAGGAGTACGAGCGCACCGTCGCAGAGTTTGATAAAACGCTCAGTTTGCGGGAGCGCAGTGAGATGGAATATGCGGCCCAGCGCCGTTTCTTTGGCCGCATGGACGCTTATCTCGACACAGGCGAATACGGCCCGGCTTGGCTGCAAGAACCAGCGGTTGCCCAAATGGTGGTGGAGAGTCTCCACTTCCGGCATGGGCGTGTGTACGATTTGGATGCCTTCTCTATAATGCCCACACACGCGCATGTCCTATTCAGCCCGTTGCCTCTCAGCAATGAAAAACCCCACTCGCTTTCGTCCATTATGCAATCCCTGAAAGGATATACGGCCCACAAAGCGAACGAAATTCTCGGACGAGAAGGAGCGTTCTGGCATCACGAAAGTTATGATCACGTAGTGCGGGACACAGAAGAACACAAACGAATTGTTAGATATATCCTGAACAATCCGGTCAAGGCCGGTCTTGCGACTGCTTGGCAGGATTGGCCGTGGAGTTACACCAAACACCAACTGTAACGCAAGCTGTTAGCTTGCGCATTGTGGCCGCAAGCTAACAGCTTGCGTTACAAGAGAGGAAATTCAATGCCCAAAACAATCTTCTTCACAAACCTCGCCCCGGAACTGGCCGGGCAGATCGTAGCGCCCGCGCCGGCGGGCTGGGATGTGCAGGTACATTCGGCTAAACTGCTCACAGGCGAAAAGGCGGTGCTGGCCGCCGACGCCGATTTTCTGATTCTCTTCCCGTCGGTGCTGGAGTTGGAAGTATTGAACGCCGCCCAAAACCTGAAACTGATCCAACTGGTCAGCGCAGGCTTTGATCAGATGCCGATTGACGCCATCGCTGCCAGAGGCATTCCCGTGGCCAACAATGGCGGCACCAACAGCATCGATGTGGCCGAGCATACCCTTGCCCTGATGCTGGGCGTCTACCGGCTGATGCCCCAGATGGACCGCAACGTGCGCGGCGACAACTGGAAAGCCATCGACAGCGGCCTGCACACCTTCACCATCCACGGCAAGACCGTCGGCATTATCGGCCTGGGCCACATCGGCCGCCAGGTGGCCCAACGGCTGGCCCCCTTCGGCGCGGAGCTGATCTACTACGACCCCTACCCGGCCAAGCCGGAAGTGGAACAAGCGCTAGGTGTGGAACGCTGTACACTGGATAATCTCCTGGGCCGGGCGGATATTGTGACCCTGCACGTCCCCCTCAACGATCAGACCCGGCATATCATCGACGCCCGGGCCATCGGATTGATGAAACCGACGGCTGTTGTCATCAACACCTGCCGGGGGCCGGTCATCGACGAACTAGCCCTGACTGCTGCTCTGCAAGAGGGGCGCATCCGAGGCGCGGGGCTGGATGTGCTCTACAAAGAGCCGCCCGCCGCCGACAACCCGATTCTACAATTGGAGAATGTCCTCTTTTCCCCCCACAGCGCCGGCGTCACCTACGACACCTGGCAGCGCCGGGGCGCGTTTATCTTCCAGAATTTGCAGCGGGTGGCGAATGGGGAGAAGCCGCTGGCGGTCATCGGGTAGCGCGCAGCGGTTTCGGTGAAGTGCAGGTAACTACCCAGGGTGCGACGCACTCGCCAGGAGTGGACTCCACTGCAAAATGAGTGTGGCGAGTGCGTCGCACCCTGAGCCTGAGTAGTTACAAGTGCAGAAGATTTTTTCGTGGCGGAAGGTAGTTCAATAGCCGGCGGTTTTATGTCATTGCGTGAGTATCCTCTATGTGCTATGGTATCAATACGCGTAGATGGATAGTGCGAAAAGGAGATGCAATGGCGACTTATACAATCCGTGTGCAAACAATGCTAACCGAAGATCAACACAACGTACTGATGAATTGTGCGCAACGGGCACAAAAGCCGGTGGGGGTTCTCGTCCGCGAAGCCGTGCAGAAGGTCTATCTTCAAGATGTAGAACGGGAGCGCCGCCAGCAAGCACTGAACCGTCTGGCTGCCCTCAATGGCCCGGTGAGCGATTGGGAAGAAATGGAAGAAGAGATCATTCAGGCGGCGATTGGTGGCTGAACGAAAGGGATAAGCAATGACGACGGTCACGATTGAGGTCTCTGCTCCGTTAGCGCAACGGCTATCTTTGCATAAAGATCGTATCGATGAGATTGTTGGATCGGGATTGGGGGAACTTTCTCCCCTACCCAACCGCGTCTATCGCTATATTTTGGCTTTTTTGGCGGGCAATCCCACAACCGAAGAGATTGCCCGCTTTCGACCGTCGCCAGAAATGCAGGAACGGTTGCGTCTTTTGCTCGAACGGGGAAAGACGCAACCGCTCACCGCTGCGGAGCAAGCAGAACTGGACGAATACGAGCGCATTGAACATCTGATGATCCCCTTGAAAACCCACTCTCTACCGACAATTCTCCAACCGACAATTCTCCAATAGTATCCACCCCGACACGCCCAATAGAACAGAAGGAACCCCCAAAAATGCTCCACCAACGCTACTCCCTCCACGACCTGCCCCAACTGATTACGCCCCGGGCCGACTATCACCCCTACCCGACGATTGAAGATCGGGCCGCCTGGGACAGCCTGCCCGCACCCGTGGCTGCTGCCCATCGGCAACGGGCCGAAGCCTACCTGAACTACGACTACCCCAGCCTGCCCGCCACCCTCTTTCTCCAATACAGCCGCATCGGCAACCGGCGCAACTACGAGCGCCCCCACTTCGAGCGCCGGGGCGCGCTGGAAATGCTCGTCACCGCCGAGTGCATCGAAGGCGAAGGGCGTTTCCTCGACGACATCGCCAACGGCATCTGGGCCATTTGCGAGGAGAGCTACTGGGGCGTGCCTGCCCACATCCGGGTGCAACAGGCGGGCAATACCCTGCCCGACGCCGCCGAACCCACCGTCGATCTCTTCGCCGCCGAGACGGGCAACCTCATCGCCTGGGCCTACTATCTGCTGGGCGACCGGCTGGACGCGGTATCCCCCGTCATCCGGGAGCGGATGGCCCTGGAGCTGGACCGGCGCATCCTGACGCCGCTTTTCGTGCGGGATGATTTTCACTGGATGGGCTTTGCCCTGCGCAAGGGTCAGCAGCGGGTGAACAACTGGAACCCCTGGATCTGCTCCAACTGGCTCTCGGCGGTGCTGCTGATGGAGACGGACAACCACCGGCGGCTGGCGACGGTCCACAAAATTATGCGCGCGGTAGACAACTTCATCGACCCCTACCCCGCGGACGGCGGCTGCGACGAGGGGCCGAGCTATTGGGGGCGGGCCGGTGCCTCCCTCTTCGACAATCTGGAACTCTTGCACAGCGCCAGCCGCGGCCAGATCGATCTCTACGACGAACCGCTGATTCAGGAGATAGGCCGCTTTGTCTACCGGGTACACATCGACGATGACTACTATATCAACTTCGCCGACGCCCCTGCGCTGGTCTACCCGGACGGGGTGCTGGTCTATCGCTACGGCGAGCGCATCCGCGACCCGCTGATGATGACCCAGGGCCTTTGGCTGGCCCAGCGCAAAAAGCTGGCCGAACGGGGCTACGTGGCCGACGGCGACATCCGCCAGAACAATTTCCAACGCCTCCTGCGGGGTCTCTTCAGCCTGGCCGACCTACCCGACGCGCCGGTCCGCCCACCCCAAATTCGGGATATCTGGCTGCCGGTCATCGAAGTGATGGTAGCCCGGGACAAAGCGGGCAGCGCCGACGGCTTCTTCCTGGGCGCAAAGGGCGGTCACAACGCCGAAAGCCACAACCACAACGACATCGGCAACTTCGTCGTCTACCGGGACGGCAAGCCCCTGCTTGTGGACGCCGGCGTGGAGACCTATACCGCCGCCACCTTTGGCCCCAACCGCTACGCCATCTGGACAATGCAGTCCGCCTATCACAGCCTGCTGCCCACAGTGGACGGGGTGATGCAGTCCCCCGGCATCGAATTTGCCGCCAGGGATGTGGCCCACGCCGCCGACGATGCGACCGCCCAGTTTTCTGTAGAAATAGCGGGCAGCTATCCCCCCGCAGCCAAAATCTCCGCCTGGAAACGGACTCTCCGCCTGGAACGCGGCGTGGGTGTAACCATCCGCGACGAATACACATTGAGTGGACCAGCCGCAGAGGTGACTGCTTCCCTCATCACCCCCTGCGCCGTGGACATCAGCCAGCCGGGGCTTATCAAACTGAGCGAACGGGCCATCCTCGACGGACGCCTCTCCGCATCCGGGCAGGTGACGTATGACCCCGCCATCTTCAGCGCCGCCGTCGAGACCGTCGCCCTCACCGACGAGCGGATGGGCGGCACCTGGGGGGCGGAGCTGTATCGGGTCGTCCTCACCGCAGCCAATCCGACGCAGAGCGGGACGTGGACGTATCGGATAACCGGCGTTTGACAAAGAGTCGGGCAAATGGTTACACTCTGGGTGGAAGTGGTTCTTTGGGAACTCAGGGGGTCAGGAGATCAGCGCTGATTGAGTAGGCTGGGGCTGTTTCCAGCCGTATCGAAATCAAGCGGGTCGTCCCCTGAATTCCTGTTGAGCCGTAGAGGTTCCTTCTTGCTGTTCACACGGAGAACCCAATGACCGTCGCCGTCAAACCACCCAAAGCCATCACACCGAACGAATATCTGGAGATGGAGCGCGCCGCCCTGCAAAAGAGCGATTACTACGCGGGCGAGGTTTTTCTGATGGCGGGCGCATCGCCCAACCACAACCGCATCGCGGGCAATGTACTCACTGAACTCAATGGGGGACTGCGCGGAGAGTCTTGTGAGGTCTTTGGCAGCGGCCAGCGGCTGTACGTCAAAAAGAATGGCCTCTACACCTACCCGGACGTGATGGCCGTCTGCGGGCGGATCGAATTCGACAGCCGGGACAAAGATTCCATCACCAACCCCGTGCTGATTATCGAAGTGCTCTCCTCCTCCACCGCCAACTACGACCGGGGCGGCAAGTTTGAACTCTACCGGGACATTCCCGCCTTTCGGGAATATGTGCTGATCCACCAGGACAAAGTACACATCGAGCACCACCTGGCCGACGGCAAAGGCGGCTGGTTGCTGACCGAAACGAAAACGTTGGAGGCGAAACTGCTCTTGGCGACAATCGGTCTCTCCATCCCCCTGGCCCGCATCTACGAACGGGTGGATTGGTTGATTGGTTGATTTTCTACTCTCAGAAGTTCGACTTTTTCCGAAAAGTCGAACTTCTGTACCGATCAACGAGATGATAAAACGTAGGTGCGGTTTGTAACCGCACTTTCACCCGGAGAAGTGCGGTTGCAAACCGCACCTACAGATTCCACAATCTTCTTGATCAGTACAAAAAAGTCGAACTTCTGACTGCTTCAACGAATGAATCGAGTCTGTTGTGAACCCTTCTCACTCTCCACTTTTGCTCTCCCTGCTCGACAAATTCGCCGCGGCGGAGTGCTGCTGGTTTGCCAGCACCCGGCCCGACGGACGCACCCACCTGGCCCCCATCTGGCACGTCTGGCATGACGGCGCGGCCTATGTGGTGACAAAAGAAAACGCGGTGCGGGTGGAAAATATCCGCCACAACCCCAGGGTCAGCCTCTCTCTGCCCGACCCGATGAATGTCTTTGTCATCGAAGGCACGGCCCGCTTCGCCCCGGAGATGGAGGATGCGCTTGCCCCTCTCTTTCAGGCCAAATTCGATTGGAACATCCGCACAGACCCCGGCTATGACACAATCATCGCCGTCGCTCCGGTCAAGGCCCTGGCCTGGGGCAGCCACGGCGAAGGGCGCTGGCATTGGACGCCCAACGCCGAATGAGTCTGCTAATCATTGCCGGGCTGAGCAAAAGCTACGGTGCGCCCGTATTGCAGCAGATCGACCTGCGCGTAGAATCGGGCGAGATTCTCTGTCTGCTCGGCCCCAGCGGCTGCGGCAAGACAACACTGCTGCGTATTGTGGCCGGGCTGGAAGAGGCCGACGAGGGGAGCATTCGCTTCGACGGCGCGGCATTGGCCCCGATTCCGGTCCACCGCCGGGGCTTTGGGCTGATGTTCCAGGAATTCGCCCTCTTTCCCCACCTGACTGTAGCCGAAAATATCGCCTTTGGCCTGCAAATGGCCGGGTGGGAACGGCCGCGCCAGCGCCAGCGGGTGGCCGAAATGCTGGCGCTGGTCAATCTGGAGGGGTACGACAGCCGCTCCATTTTTGAGCTGAGCGGGGGCGAACGGCAGCGGGTGGCCCTGGCCCGCAGCCTGGCCCCCAGCCCCCGCCTGCTGATGCTGGACGAACCCCTGGGCAGTCTGGACCGGACACTGCGCGAGGAGTTGATGGGGGAGCTGCGCCGCATCCTCAAACGGGTGGGGGTGACCGCGCTCTACGTGACCCACGACCAGACCGAAGCCTTTGCCCTGGCCGACCGGGTGGGGGTGATGAACCGGGGGCGCTTCGAGCAGATCGCGCCACCAGAGGAACTCTACGCCCGGCCAGCCACACCTTTTGTGGCCCGCTTTCTAGGGCTGCGAAATCTGCTCTCTGGGGAGGTGGGGTCGGATGGCCGGACCCTGGAGACGGGGCTGGGCCGGATGCTCTTGCCAGAGGCAGCCCCGGTTGGTCCTCATACGCTGCTCATCCGCCCGGAGATTGGGCCGGAGAATATCGGCGGCGCTGGCGACGGGGGCAGGGTGACCGGGAATCTGACCGGCGCGGAGTTTCGGGGCAGCGATTATCACCTGCAAATCACCCTTCCCAGGGGCGACGGCGAGGCCGTAAAACTGGACTTTATCCTGCCCACCCGTCACCGCCGCAGCCGGGAAGAGCGCTTGCCCCCGATGGGTGGAGAGATCACTATTGGCCTCTCCCAAAGTCAGTTAGTGTTAATCAGGGAACCGGCTCCAGCAGGGTAAATTCGCTGGTGTTGGCTGGGGTCCAGGCTTCCACGCCGCTGTCTGTGCGCACAAACCACCAGACAATCGTATCGCTGTTGCCCTGTAGCCAGATCGGCCCGTTGATAATTGTGGCCTTCATCGCTGGCTCCAGATAGCCCACCACCTCACCGGCGGTAGCCCCGGCCAGGGTGCGCAGGGTGACGCCCTGAATCCCGGCGCGCAACTGGACCTGTTGGCCCAGGTCCAGGGGCAGGGCGTTGCGGCTGGTGGAGAGGCCGTTGGTCTCAAAGATGCGCCCGGCCGGCTGCACAGCCACTGGCGCGGCCGTTTCTGCCTGGGTGGACGCCGGCGGGAGCGGTGTGGCGACTGTCTGTTGCCCACTCTCGCTGCTCTTTCCCCCCAGCAGATCGTTGAGAAACCAGCCAGCCGCGCCAAAAATTAGCAGGGCAACCAGGGCCATTGCAGCGGGTCTGGCCCAGCCGGGCAGACCCGTCGGCGGGGGTGGCGCCTGCAGGGGAACGCTGATTCTGTCCTGGGCCAGCCGGGCATAGAGGACGATCAGAGGCAGCTGGGGCAGGCCGAAATAGCGGTCGGCGACCAGCAACTGGGCCTGGCGCACGGCCTGGTCATAGAGGGTGCCGGTGGTGCTTTCGTGCAGGTGCAGCTCCGCGCGCACGGGCCGATCCTTGCGGTCCATCAACACCAGCAGACCGGCCAGAGGCGCGCCTTCGCTGTCGGTGATGTTGTAATAGTCCCCGTGGATAGACTGCAAATCCGAGTGGGCGCTGCTGCGCTTGCTCTGGCTCAGGGTCATACCGCTGGTCTGGGTTGCTTCTTCAGCCATTGCTTTGCTCCATCAGGGCAGTTGAAGGGTGGCAATGCCTGCCACCTGGACGGACGTATCGTTATAGAACGCAACCCGTATATTGTACTCAATCGGGATGTCTGAACGCAAAAATCCCCGCCATACCAGACTGTCGCCCACTTTGCGGTAGGGGAAGTCGCCCCCAGGCAGACCGCTGAACTCGGCCCCCCGCTCCCCGCTGCCCACGTAGCCCAGACTGTTGCCTTTCAGCCGTTCGCCCTGGTTGGCCGACCCGGCATAGGGGATTTTGAGCAGCGTGCCCTGGGGTGTGACGGCCTGCTCTTGGGCCCCGATATTCTCGACCAGCAGCCGGTGGACGCCCGCCGCGCGCACGCTGTCCTGGCTGACCAGATAGAGACGCAAGCGCAGATTGTAGGTGACCCCGCCGATGCCCGGCCAGTTGCCGTCAAAATCCAGGGAGTCGCCGATGGCCCGGGGCGCGCGCTGGCCGCCGATCTGAAACTCCGCTTTGCCGTCGGCAATGGTTGTCAGCACAATGTCGGTGCCGGGAATGCGCTCGCCGACGGCGATACGTCGCTCGGTCGGCCCGGCAAAGACAATAGCGCTGTCTCCCACATTAAGGAAGGGCAGTTCGCTGATCTGGGGCAGGTTGGGGATATTGCTCAGGTCGGGCAGGCCCAGGTCGCGCAGCTGGTCCAGATTGGGCAGTTGGGGGTTGCCGGGAATCTCGACCGGAATGCCGGGGATGTTGGGAGTGCTCCACCCGGCCAGGAGCAGGACAAGAAGGAGGAGGGCCAGGCGCTGAAAGATGGGCGGCTGGTGTGGTGTATTGCGTATTGCGTATTGCGCAGGATTGTGGGCGCGCCAGAGAATAGGCGACGGATGGGGGCTGATCTGACGGGTCGGTTGCACGGTTTCACTCCTCCTTTAGTAGGCGCCGATCTCCAGCAGGCGGTCGTCATCGATACCGAAGTGGTGGGCGATTTCGTGGCGCACCACCCGGCCTACCATCTCCCGCACTTCGTCATCCGTGCGGCAGCGCATAAGGATCGGCCTGCGGTAGATGCTGATTTTGTCGGGCATGACCAGATTGTAGCCGCTGGTGCGGGCTGTGTGGGGGATGCCGTGATAGAGTCCCAGCAGGTCTGTGCGCCGGCGCACCCCCACCGACCAGAGCGCGTCGGCATCGGGCCATTCTTCCACCACAATCGCCACATTTTCCAGCTTCTCAAAGAAGAGGTCGGGCAGGGCTTCAATGGCCTGGGCCACCAGTTCTTCAAATTCTTCCAGAGTTTGCATAGATACGCTGTGTAGGGCGGATTGGTACTCCGCCCGGCGGTTGTTAAAATTGATCTACGGGCGGATTACCAATCCGCCCTACGGGTTGCCGGTCGCCCCAAAGGCGCTGTAAAGTATGTCTGCCGCGTAGCGCTGAACAGGAGCGGGCAGATCCTCCCAGCCCTTGCCCTCGGCCAAATGGCGGCGCACCCGTTCCGGCCCCCAATTGTAGGCGGCCAGCACCCAGCGCAGATCGTCTACGCCCAGCCGCGCCAGGAACTCCTGCAAGTAGACCAGATAGAAAGCGGCCACCTGGACATTTTCCTGGGGGTCGAAAGGATTGGCCGCGGCCACTTGGGGTGCGAACTCATCCCAGGTGGTGGGCAAAATCTGCATCAGCCCCATATCCCCATCCCGGCCCAGGGCCGTTGGGTCCATCCGGCTCTCCCGATAGGCCAGGGCTGCCAGCAGCCGCCAATCGATGCTCACGGGATCGCCCACAGTGCGGAAGAGATCGGCGTAGGTGACGATACGCTTCTGCTGACGCTGGGGCAGAGGCTGGAGTTCCGCCACCGGGCCGCCGATTCCCCCAGGGGGCTGGGGCTGGGCTGTGGGAGCTGGTGTGGGCAGGGGCGCGGCGGCCACACTTACCAGCTCGGCAGGCCCAGGCATGGGGGGCGCAGCCAGCCGGGGCGCATTTCCGGGAATCACCAGCACCAGGGGTGTGGGCTGAACCGGGAGCGACTCTGCCACCGGGGGCGGGGTGTTGCCCAGCCCGGCCAGCAGACCCGCAACCCCCACCAACGCCAACAGTGATAACCCCAAAAAGATCGCAGCCAGCCCGGCCAGCAGAAGTCCCAGCCAGAGATGACGGCGCGCGCGCTGGCTGGGCCGTGGCAAGCCAATGACAGAAAGATGGGGGGGGCGGGTGCTGCGCAAATGGATAGGCATACGTTGGGATGAATTGTATCACAGAGTGCGCTTTTGGGATACGAAACAGATCGCCTGGTCGGGCGTAACTGCTTACCCCTACCCAACCTCCCCCACCGTGGGGGAGGAGTCGATCCAGTTCCCTCCCTGGAATGGGGAGGGGTAGGGTGGGGTGGCTGAACAGGTACGGTTCGGGCTTATCAGTTCTCGGACGAAACACAAAAGCCCCTTGCCAAAATCAACAATTTCGTGTACGCTTATCCAGCACTCTTGCGGGCAGGGACGGGCCGACAACGCTATTCCCCTGGAGAGTGGCTATGATACAAGCAGTCGAAGTTTCTCATCACGCGGCGACGCGTATGGCGCAACGCAACCTGTCCACTGAAGACGTCGAGTACGTTCTTCAGTTTGGCTATCGGGTGCGGAGCGGTGGGGCATTGCACTTCTTTCTGCGCTTTGATGATATCCCCAAAGCGGACAGAAAGCGGGCGCAGCGTCTGGAAGGGACAACAGTTCTCATGGATCGAAGTGGTCAGTTCATTATCACTGTCTACCGCAATCGTCGAGGACTCAAAGGAATACGCCAGAAAGTCAAACGGGAGATCGAGCAACGAACCCTCCATTGACACAAACCCTCGACCTCCCTTCAGCAGAACAATTCCGTGCCGTTACCTGTAGCCTTTTCTCATCCTGACCGTTGTCGGCCCGTCTCTGCCCGCCGGACAAAACGAAGCCGGACCCTGACAAGTCCGGCTTCGTTTTTGTATTCCCGCGGTCTCTGGATGTAACTGTTCACCCCCCTCCCAACCTCCCCCACCGTAGGGGAGGAGTCGATCCAGTTCCCTGCCTGGAATGGGGAAGGCTAGGGTGGGGTGGCTCAACAGTTATCTCTGGATTCACCCACAGTCTATTGCACTGCGGGCAAACCTGACGCAGGATTTTGACCAGCGACTGCGGACCACTGATTCTTCAACGAAAGCGAGCACACAATGACAACACCTCTCTTTTCTCTGTCCGGTCGCGTGGCGCTGGTCACCGGCGGCAATGGGGGCATTGGGCGGTCGATTGCCCTCGGCTTTAAGGAGCACGGGGCGACAGTTGTCGTGACTGGCCGCAACCCGGACAAGAATGCCGCAATGGCCGCTGAATTGGGCGTTGGGCACGCGGTCGTCGAACTGGACGTGCGGGACGAAAGTGCCGTGGGGCAGGCCGTGGCCGACATTGTGGCCCGCTTTGGCAGCCTGGACATTCTGGTCAACAATGCGGGTATCGCCCGGCGGATGGCCGTGCTGGAGATGTCCACCGCGGATTGGACGGATGTCTTGGAGACCCATCTGACCGGCTCTTTTTTGTGTGCCAGAGCCGGGGCCAAAGCGATGGTGATCGGTGGCCGGGGTGGAAAGATCATCAACATCGGCTCGATGTATTCCCTGCTGGGGCCGCCCAATCTGGTCAACTACGCCGCGGCCAAAACGGGGATGGTGGGCCTGACCCGGGCCCTGGGCGTGGAATTGGCGGTGCATAACATTCAGGTCAATGCGCTCCTGCCCGGCTGGCACAAGACGGACCTGAACCGGGCGTTGCTCGACGGTCCCCTGGGCGAAGAGATTCGCCACAAAACCCCGGCCCGTCGCCTGGGCAGCCCAGACGATCTGGCTGGTGCAGCGATCTTTCTGGCCTCGCCCGCGTCGGATTTTGTCACAGCGACAACGCTTGTAGTAGACGGCGGCTATTCGGTGATGGATCGTCGCTGGGAGGAGTAATAGGGCGCAACACAATTTTGTCCCTGCCCGATTTGACAAGCCGAACAGAAATGAATATAATTGGTTGTTGCGAAGCGACAATCCGTTGCTCTGCCGTGTTTTGACACGCAGAACGAATCAAAGCCCTGGAGGTATTGGTCTGGCCCAACACATGAACAGAATGTTGTTGGGTTTTTTCGTTCCTGCGCACCGGCTGGGGTGTATGTGGTATGTAGCTTCCAGATATCATACGACGTAGAGGGTAAACTATTCAAATCGTAGTTGGCGAGAAAGAACATTTGCTACGTCGAACTGATAGATAATTTGCTAGAAGGCATTTTGCGAATTTTCCACGGCAACGCTGCTTCAGTGGGTGGAAAGCTCGTAGGGTGCCCTATTGTGCTTTGAGAGCCACAATTGCACGGACTGAGAGCAATTGTGGTGGCCCCAGGCCGGGTGCACCCGCCTTTCGGGTGACAACGTGAAGGAGTGACTATGGTTCAGTCAGTTGCCAGTATGTCCAACGCGGTGCGAACAGCGCGCAAGAGCTATGCTCGCACACCCAATGTAGTTGAGCTGCCTCGGCTCATCGAGATTCAGCTTAACAGCTTTGAGTGGTTTCGATCGGAGGGTTTGAAAGAGTTATTTGAGGAAATATCACCGATTGTCAGCTTTAATAAGAACCTGGAGATGCACTTTGGCAGCTTTCGTTTCGACGAGCCAAAGTATCCCGAAGAAGAGTGCCGGGTTCGAGACATCACTTTCTCTGCGCCCCTGTGGGTAAAAGTCAGCCTGGTGAACAGCGACACGGGCGAGGTCAGCGAGCAGGAAGTCTTTATGGGGGACTTCCCGTTGATGACCGAATCGGGCACATTCATTATTAATGGAAGCGAGCGGGTAGTTGTCAGCCAGTTGATCCGTTCGCCAGGTGTCTATTTTACAGTAGAAGAAGATCGCAGTACGGGCCGGGATCTGACCGGCGCCAAAATGATCCCCAGCCGGGGTGCCTGGCTGGAATTTGAGACTGCGCGCCGGGATATTGTCAGTGTAAAGGTAGACCGCAAACGCAAGCTGCCGGTGACAATTCTGTTGCGGGCCATCGGCTATGGCACAGATGACGAAATCCGCGAGCTTTTCGCTGACATCGACGACGACGTGGACCATCCGTATATTGAATCTACCCTGGAGCGGGACACCACCAGCAACCCAACCGAAGACCGGCAAAAGGGTGTGGATGACGCGCTGCTTGAGTTCTACAAGAAGCTGCGCCCTGGGGACCCCCCCACTCTGGACAATGCCAAGAGTTTTATGCAGAATCTCTTTTTCATCCCTCGCCGCTACGATTTGGGACGGGTGGGGCGCTATAAATTCAACCGCCGCCTGGGGTTAGAGACACCACTGGTCACCCGCACGTTGACCAGCCGGGAGGGCGACGATGTGGAAGCCAACCGCAAGACCGATATTGTTTCGGTCATTCGCCGCATCATCGACATCAACAATGGCCGGGAGAAAGCAGACGACATCGACCACCTGGGCAACCGGCGTATTAAGACGGTGGGCGAGCTGATCCAGAATCAGTTGCGTATCGGTCTTCTGCGTATGGAGCGGGTGGTACGCGAGCGTATGTCCATCCGTGACCCGGAACAGGTGACGCCACTGAGTCTGCTCAACATTCGTCCTGTGGTGGCAGCCACCCGGGAGTTTTTCGGCGGCAGCCAGCTCAGCCAGTTTATGGACCAGACAAACCCCCTGGCCGAGCTGACCCACAAGCGGCGCTTGAGCGCGCTGGGGCCGGGCGGTCTGCGCCGGGAGCGGGCTGGCTTTGACGTGCGCGATGTACACTACAGCCATTACGGGCGCATCTGCCCCATCGAAACCCCCGAAGGCCCAAACATCGGTCTTATCGGCTCCCTGGCCTCCTATGGCCGGGTCAACGATTTTGGTTTTATCGAAACCCCCTACCGGCGGGTCAAAAAGCTGGTGGACAACCGGGTGGACGCACTCCTGGGCCATTCCCTGAATCAGGAGATCAGCGACGCCGACGGCGAAGTAATTGGAGAAAAGGGTGTCGAAATCACCCAGGAGGTAGCCGAGCGCATCGCGGCTATAGAAGGATTGGCGGAGGTACGGGTCAAACCGTATGTCAGCAGTGAAGTACTCTATCTGAACGCCGATTCGGAGGAGCGGGCTTCGATTGCCCAGGCTTCTTCTTCCCTGGACAAAGTGGGCCAGTTCATCAATGAGCGTCCCTCGGCCCGGCGGGCCGAGGAGTTCCGCTTCGAGGATCCGGAACGCATCGAATATATGGACGTGTCGCCCAAGCAGATTGTCAGCGTCTCGGCGGCGCTGATCCCCTTCCTGGAACACGACGACGCCAACCGGGCGCTGATGGGTTCCAATATGCAGCGGCAGGCTGTGCCCCTGGTGCGGCCCGAAGCGCCCATTGTGGGCACGGGGATGGAATATCAGGCCGCGGTGGATTCGGGCCAGGTTGTGGTGGCCCGCAATGCGGGTGAAGTGGTCAATGTGACGGGGAACGAAGTGATTGTGCAGGAGGATGACGGCACACTGCGTACGTATACCCTGCGCAAATATAACCGCAGCAACCAGAGCACCTGTATCGACCAGCGCCCGATTGTCTTCAAAGGCGATATTGTGGCAAAAGGCTCTGTTCTGGCCGACAGTTCCAGCACGGAAAATGGCGAGTTGGCCCTGGGCCAGAATGTGCTGGTTGCCTATATGAGCTGGGAGGGTGGCAACTACGAGGACGCCATCCTGATCAGCGAACGGCTGGTGCAGGACGACAAATATACATCCATCCACATCGAGAAATACGAAATCGAGGCCCGGGAGACCAAACTGGGGCCGGAAGAGATCACCCGGGATATTCCCAATGTGGGTGAGGATGCGCTGAAAGACCTGGACGAAGAGGGTATCATCCGCATCGGGGCCGAGGTGACCCCCGGGGATATTCTGGTGGGCAAAATTACGCCCAAAGGCGAGACCGAACTGACACCGGAAGAAAAGCTGTTGCGGGCCATCTTTGGCGAAAAGGCCCGGGAAGTAAAGGACAGCTCTCTGCGCCTGCCCCACGGTTCCCGGGGCAAGGTGGTAGACGTGCGGGTCTTCACCCGGGACGACCATCAGGATATGTCTGCCGGGGTAGAAATGATGGTGCGGGTGAGCATTGCCCAGCGCCGCCGCCTGACCGAAGGCGACAAGATGGCGGGTCGCCACGGCAATAAGGGCGTCATTTCCCGGGTTGTGCCGGTGGAAGATATGCCTTTTATGGCCGACGGTACGCCGGTGGATATTATTCTGAACCCCCTGGGTGTGCCAGGCCGTATGAATATCGGCCAGATTTTGGAAACCCATCTGGGCTGGGCGGCCATGCGTCTGGGCTTTCTGGCCGAAACACCGGTCTTTGATGGGGCCAAAGAGGGCGAGATCGACGCCGAACTGGGCCGGGCCTGGCTGATCGACCGGGCCTGGCAGGTGGCCTCGGAGCGTACGTGGACTTATGTGCGCAGCCTGGGGATGGGCGGCGATGAGTTGGCGGACGATGCCGACGCCCGCCGCATCTACCTGCTCCATTGGCTGGAGCCGCTGGGCTATGACGCGGAGAAGATTTACTACGACCAGAAATATGCGCGTCAGTCTGCTCTGCGCGAATGGCTGCGCGAGCGGGGCTACGAGCCGGATGGGATTGTCCCGGCGCTGCACAGCACAGGGCGCACCACCAGCGAAAGCGATCTGGCGGCCAAAAACGCGGCTTTGCGGGAGTGGATGCTCTATTACGAGGGAGATCCCGGTCAACTGACGGGAGCAGCCCTGGAAGAGGCAGCCTGGGCACTCAGCCGCAAGGTCGACTGGCCTCTGCCCATTACCGGCAAGCAGAAGCTCTTTGACGGCAAGACCGGCGACACTTACGACTCTCCGGTTACTATCGGCATTGTGCAGATGCTCAAACTGCATCACCTGGTGGAAGACAAAGTACACGCCCGCAGCACCGGCCCCTACAGCCTCGTCACCCAGCAGCCATTGGGCGGTAAGGCCCAGTTTGGTGGTCAGCGTTTTGGTGAGATGGAAGTGTGGGCGCTGGAAGCCTATGGCGCGGCCTACACCCTGCAAGAGATGTTGACCATCAAATCGGACGACACAACTGGCCGGGTGAAAACCTACGAAGCGATTGTGAAGGGTGAACCCATCCAAAGCCCTGGCGTTCCCGCCAGCTTCCGTGTGCTGGTGAAGGAATTGCAGAGTCTTGCCCTGTCGGTGGAAGTGATCAACGACAAGAACGAGATTGTGCAGTTTGGCAAGGACGAAGAGACCGAACGACTGCCAAGACTCGGTTTTAGTCTGAACATTCCCAGCCCAATGAGCCGCAGCAGCGAATAAGCTATGACAGGGTGAGCGGGTGAAGGGGTGACAAGGTGATTGACGTCAGTCACCTTGTCACCGTGTCATCTTGTCACCGTGTCACGTCATAGGAGATACACGAATGGAAGTACGCGATTTCGACGCAATCCGCATTTCCCTGGCTTCGCCCGAACAGATCCGTGAATGGAGCTACGGCGAAGTAACCAAACCGGAAACGATCAACTACCGCACCCTGCGGCCTGAGCGGGACGGTCTTTTTTGCGAGCGCATCTTTGGCCCCACCAAAGATTGGGAATGCTCGTGTGGTAAATACAAACGTGTGCGCTACAAAGGCATTGTCTGTGACAAATGTGGCGTGGAGGTTGCCCCCAGCCGGGTGCGCCGGGAACGCATGGGCCACATCGAATTGGCCTCGCCGGTCAGCCACATCTGGTACGTCAAAGGCGTTCCCAGCCGTCTGGGGCTGCTGCTCAACATCAGCCCCCGCTATCTGGAGCGGGTGCTCTACTTTGCCCAGTTTATTGTGACTGAGGTGAGCGAGGATGCCCGCAGCCGGGCGATTCAGCGCCACGAGAAAGAGCTTCAGATGCGGGTGACCCGCATGGAGAGCGAAATCCAGTCTCAGATTGACATTTTGGAAAGTCAGGCTGAAGCGGCCCTGAAAGATCTGGCCGCGGAGGAAGAGAAAGAAATCCAAACCCTGGATACCCGCATCAACGAGCAGTCTTCTGCTGCCATCAGCCAGGCACAGACGCTTCAATCCTGGATTCAGCGGACGACGGGCAAAAAAGCTGGCGAAGCCCAGCGTCTGGAATGGGTGGATGATCCGGTCATCAGCCCAGGTGAGACCGTCACTGCGGACCACGACCGGATGGTCAATGACTTTGTGCAGGAACGGCTTAACTCGCTCCAGTCCGAGTCGGACGGGGAGAAGAGCGACATCCGGGAGTTTGTCCAGGCCAAGCGGGATCACGTCCAGCAAGAGCTGGGCGCGGTGGTGGGCAAGCTGCGGGACGATGTGGCCGACCGCCGGGGACGGCTGGAAGCCGCGATGGAGAGCGACCTGGGCGAGTTGAAGGGGCTGGCCGAGCAGCAGTTGCTCACCGAACCCCGCTACCGGGAGCTGGCCGACCGCTGGGGCAGCGTCTTCAAAGCCGGGATGGGCGCCGAAGCCGTGCGCGATATTGTAGCCAAAATCAATCTGGACAAATTGGCCCGGGAACTGCGCCGGGAGATTCGCACCACACGCAGCAAGCAGCGGCGGCGCAAGGCTGCCAAACGGCTGCGGGTAGTGGAGAACTTCCGCAAGAGCGGCAACCGGCCCGAATGGATGATCCTGACCTCCCTGCCGGTCATCCCGCCGGAACTGCGCCCGATGGTGCAGCTGGATGGTGGACGTTTCGCCACCAGCGATCTGAACGATCTCTACCGACGGGTGATCAACCGCAACAACCGCCTGCGCCGTCTGCTGGAACTGGGCGCGCCGGATGTGATTGTGCGCAATGAAAAGCGTATGTTGCAGGAGGCCGTAGACAGCCTGGTGGACAATGGGCGTCGGGGGCGGGCGGTGAGCCGCAGCGGCAAGCGCAAACTGAAGAGCCTGAGCGATATGCTCAAAGGCAAGCAGGGGCGCTTCCGCCGCAATCTGCTGGGCAAGCGTGTGGACTACTCTGGCCGTTCGGTAATTGTGGTGGGTCCGCAGTTGAAGCTGCACCAGTGCGGTCTGCCCAAGAAGATGGCGCTGGAACTATTCAAGCCCTTTGTCATGCGCCAGTTGGTGGAGCAGAACTTTGCCCACAACATTAAAAGCGCCAAACGTATGGTGGATCGGCAGAGCGCCGAGGTCTGGGACGTTCTGGAAGAGATCTGCAAAGAGCGGCCTGTGCTGCTCAACCGTGCGCCCACCCTGCATCGCTTGGGCATTCAAGCCTTCGAAGTGACGCTGGTCGAGGGCAGCGCTATCAACCTGCATCCGCTGGTCTGCACCGCCTTCAACGCGGACTTTGACGGGGATCAGATGGCGGTCCACGTGCCCCTGAGCGAGTCGGCGGTGGAGGAGGCCCGCACACTGATGCTGGCCAGCCACAATCTGCTCAAGCCCAGCAGTGGGGAGCCAATCGTCGGTCCGTCCAAAGATATGGTAATGGGTGTCTATTATCTGACTATCGAGGAGAATCCGGAACGGCCCGACAGGGAACTGCCTATTTTCAGCAGTATGGATGAGGCCGAATTCGTCCACAGCCTGGGCAAAATTCGCTTGCGCCAGCCGATCCGGGTGAACTTCACCACAAAGCTGGACAGCGAATCCATTGACGGTCTGAAACTGAGCGAGCGTGTCCAGGATGCACTGACCGACTACAACATTCACACGGTTGGTCAGTTGATGGATGCCTATACCCAGGGCGAGCGGCAGATGGTGCAGAACATCCCCGCTTTTGGTCAGGCGGCGATGAATGAGGTGCGGGACGCGCTGCGCGAGCGCCACCTGCTGGGGGCCAACTGGCCCAAAGAGCGCATCTTCCGCACAACCGTTGGGCGTATTATCTTCAACCGTGCCCTGCCGGAAGAGCTGCTCTTTGTCAATGAACTGCTGGATAAAAAGGGTGTGAATGATGTAGTGGAACTCTGCTACAAACACCTGGGCCAGGCGATCACCGCAGAGGTCGTGGATAACATCAAGGATGTTGGCTTCAAATTCGCCACCCAGTCAGGCATTACGATTGCGGTGAGCGATATTCAGGTCCCCGACAGCAAAGATGAGATTCTGGAGCGGGCTACCACCGAAGTGGGCGAGGCCGAACGCCAGTATCGTCGGGGTCTGATCACCGAAGAAGAGCTATACGAAAAGACTGTCGAACTCTGGACTCGGGCCACGGATGAGGTGACCGAAGCCGTGCGCGAGATTCTCAGCCCGGTGGAAGGGTTGGGCGCTATGGCCCGTTCCGGTGCGACAAAGGGTGGCGTCAATACTGTGCGTCAGTTGGCCGGTATGCGCGGGCTGATGGCTGATCCCAACGGTCGGATCATCCCCCTGCCCATCCGCTCCAACTTCCGCGAAGGGTTGACCGCCCTGGAATACTTCCTGAGTACCCACGGCTCCCGCAAGGGTCTGGCGGACACCGCGCTGCGCACAGCCGATGCGGGTTATCTGACCCGGCGTCTGGTAGACGTGGCCCAGGATGTGATTATTACCGAAGTGGACTGTGGCACCAACACCGGCATTTGGGTTCGAGCTTCCGAGTCCAAGGGGCTGGGCGAGTCCTTCCTGGAGCGGGTGGCAACCCGTGTGCTGGCCGCCGAAGTGACCGACCCCGAATCGGGCGAGGTGATTCTGGAGAGCGGCACTGTGCTGGACGACGCCGCGCTGAGCACCCTGGATCGCTATGCGGTGACCCAAGCCTTTGTGCGCAGCCCCCTGACCTGCGAATGCCGCTTTGGCATCTGCGAGAAGTGCTATGGCCTGGACCTGGCCCGGGGCGGTACTGTGCGCCAGGGCGAGGCAGTGGGTATTATCGCGGCCCAGTCGATTGGCGAGCCGGGCACACAGCTCACCCTGCGCACCTTCCATACGGGCGGTGTGGCGGGTAGCGACGACATCACCCAGGGTCTGCCCCGTGTGGAAGAGCTGTTCGAGGTCCGCAACCCGAAGGGCGAAGCGGTTATCAGTGAGATCGACGGCAAAGTCGAAATCTATTGGGAAGGCGATCAGCGGATGCTGAAAGTCAGCCGCACCGAACTCAAGCGCCGGGAGGTTGCCATTCCCCTGGGCTATGAGATTGTGGTAGACAACGACGACCGGGTACAGGATGATACGATTGTGGCCCGCCATCCCTCGTCGCCAGAGGCGGAAGTCATCGTGGCGGGTATGGATGGCATTGTCTTCGTAGACAACGGCCAGGTCATCATCCGCCGGGAAGATACGAATGTCTGGGAAAGCGATATTCCCGCCAACGCCCGCCTGCGGGTGGAGAACGGCGACGAAGTGCAGGCCGGTGAACAGTTGACAGAAGGCTCGAAGAATCCGAAAGAGATTCTGCGCATCCAGGGCCGGGAAGCCTGCCAGCTCTATCTGCTGGAGCAGGTGCAGCAGGTCTACCGCAGCCAGGGCGTGGCTATCCACGACAAGCACATCGAAGTCATCCTGCGCCAGCTTCTGCGCCGGGTGATGATCCGGGCCACGGGTGACACGGAATTCCTGCCCGGCGAGCTGGTGGACCGCTTCGAGTTCGAGGATGTGAACACAGCCGTTGCGGATCAGTCGGGTCGCCCGGCCAAAGCCGAGTCTGTGGTGTTGGGGCTGACGAAAGCAGCCCTGAACACCGAGAGCTTCCTGGCCGCGGCCAGCTTCCAGGAGACCACACGGGTTCTGACCGAGGCTGCCATCCGCGGCCAGCGGGACGAACTGCGGGGTCTGAAGGAGAATGTGATCATCGGCAAGCTGATCCCCGTGGGTACGGGTTTCCGTGCCCGGCGGCTGTGGGCCGAGGAAAAGCAGGAAGCCATGGATCTGGCAGCCCGCCAGCGGGAAGAGGATATGGAAGGCGATCTGGACGAGCTGGAGATGCTGGACCTGGACGACACCGACCTGGACATGTCAGACCTGGCAGGTCTGGCCGAAATGGGTATCGGGCCTCTGGGTATGCTGGGTAACTTTGGCGCGGGTCTGGATGACGACGAGGACGATATCGACCTGGACTTTGACAGCCTGAAGGATGAGGACACGGAAGAGTTGGACGTAGATATGCGCTAGAAGGCTGTTGGAGAGGCAAGAAATAGAACGCGGATGACGCGGAAAGGGCTGATTTTCGCGGATAGAAGCGAGAAAAAATCCGGTTTTTTCCGTACTTTCCGCTCAATCCGCGTTCTATTCTGTGCTACTCCGACAAGCTGCTAGAAGGTGGACCGGGGAAATTGTCTGGACACAGCGCGCGTAGTGGGGCGGCACCTGTACAGGTGCCGCCCTCTTTTTTTCATCCCCTGCATTCAGCAGCCCTATTCGCCGCCCAGAAGCTGGCCCAGATTGATATTGCCGCCTCCACTGCTGCCGCTGCCGCCCACCTGGGGCATATATTGGGCCACCTTTTGCGCCAGTTTGCTCATGGGCATCGTTTGCAGCCAGACTTTGCCCGGCCCGCGCAAAGTCGCCAGGAAGAGACCTTCGCCGCCCAATAGAATATTTTTGAAGCCCTTCATCATCGCTACGTCGAAATCGACCGATGGCTCGAACATTGCCATGTGACCGGTATCCACTCGCAGCATTTCGCCCGGCGCTAGTTCCTTCAGAACGATTTCGCCGTCAAAATTGACAAAGGCCGTCCCCGCGCCGGTCAGTTTCTGCAGGATAAAACCTTCGCCGCCAAAGAGACCCGCGCCCAGTTTCTTGCGAAAGTGCATGTCCAGGTCCACGCTCTTCTCGGCGCACATAAAAGCGTCCTTCTGCACAATCATCTGCTGGCCCTCCGCTAATTGCAGGTCCACCACTTTGCCGGGGAACTCGGCGGCAAAGGCCACTTCGCCCAGCCCTTTGTTGACGTAGTAATCGACGATAAACAGGGACTCGCCAGAGAGGGCGCGCTTGAACATTTTGCCCAGCCCGCCGCCACTATTCGTCTCCATCTCCACGGCTTGGGTCATCCAACTCATCCCGCCGGAGGAGGAAAAGATGCGGTCGTCGGGGGTGAGCGTGACGGTGACTACAGGGAGGGTCGTACCTTCGATACGGTATTGCAGTGCCATTGGGGGTCTCCTGCCCTGAAAAATAGAACACAAAAGTGGGTGAGAAGCTGAAAAAAGGCAAAACAAAAGAAAAGGCTCGAAAAACGAGTCGGCAAGGTCAAACGAA
>JAANMX010000800.1_pt1 | contig 39479 bp, 37 predicted proteins | sample 7279681 | NCBI WGS metagenome assembly JAANMX01 (sample SAMN14094542, study PRJNA606508) | bioreactor metagenome | isolation source: A lab-scale SPAN reactor treating ammonium-rich wastewater day 351 | place: Ireland: Galway | collected 2018-01-01 | reverse complement strand
CCCCAAGGCCTCGCGCGAGACGCTGGACCATTCCATCATGTATATCTTTGCCGTGGCGCTGGAGGATGGCGGCTGGCACCACGAACGCTCCTATGCCCCCGAGCGCGCGAACCGGCCCGAAACCGTGGCGCTGTGGCACAAGATCACCACCGTCGAAGACCCGGAATGGACGCGGCGCTATCACGCCCGCGACCCGCGCGAAAAGGCGTTCGGCGGCCGCGTCGCGGTCACGCTCAGGGACGGCCGGGTGATCGAGGACGAACTGGCGCTGGCCGACGCCCATCCCGACGGCACCCGCCCCTTCGTGCGGGAAAACTATGTCCAGAAGTTCCTGACCCTGTCGGACGGCATCATCGCCACCGCCGAGCAGCACCGCTTCCTCGACGCGGTGCAAGGCCTGCACGACCTGCCCGCCGGGCGGCTGACCTCGGTCGAGATGTTCCGCGAGGTCCGCGCCCGCCTGCCCGGCGTGAAGCTGCTGGCCAACATGACCGAGTTTGGCCGCACCCCCGCCCTGACCGCCGAGGAGTTCCAGGAGCTGGGCTATGACATGGTGATCTGGCCGGTCTCGTCGCTGCGGGTGGCCAACAAGGCGCAAGAGCGGCTTTACGCCGCGCTGGCCCGCGACGGCGCGACGACGGCCATGCTGCCCGAGATGCAGACCCCGGGCCGAGCTTTACGACGCGATCGGGCTCAATGCCTTCGAGGCGCTGGACCGATCCATCGCCCGCAGCGTGCTGCCCGCGCAGGGCGCAAGCGCTTACCGCTCCGCCGGTCCATCCGCCAGCAGCTTCGCGGCGATATGCCGGCCGCGCGGAAGGGGCCGGACCTTCAGTCCCGCAGGTGAACGGGTCGGCTCCGCCGCACGCCGGTGTGGCGGCAGGTCTGCAAGACATGGTCGGCGACACCCAGCGCCGCCAGTTCCGCGCCCATCTGCGCCAGTGCCGCCTCGTCGATCAGTTCGGGATCGACCGTCGTGCGCACCTGATGGGCCGTGCCGCTGGCCAGCAGCAGCCGCAGGCTTTCCCTGGCCCTGTCGCCGCTGCCGGCCGCGCCCGTCACCCGCCGATAGCCGGAAAACGGCGCCTTCACGTCGAAGCCGACCCAGTCGCAAAGCGGCAGCACCGCCGCAAGCCGGGCCGGGTAAGGGCCGGCCGTATGCAGGCCGGTCCTGAACCCCAGGTCCCGGACCGCCCGCATCGCCTGGGGCAGGCCGCGCTGAAGCGTCGGTTCCCCGCCCGAGAACACCACGCCGTCGAGCAGGCTGCGCCGTCCCGCCAGAAAGTCCAGGATCTCTTGCCAATCCAGCGCCCCCTCGGCCTCGGGCGGGATGAGATGCGGGTTGTGGCAATAGGGGCAGTCCCAGGGACAGCCCTGCAGGAAAAGGGTGGCGACCAGCTCGCCCGGCCAGTCGCAGCTGGAGAGGCGCTGCAGGCCGCCGATGCGGATCTCAGCCAAGATCGGCCTGCCGCTCGCTGAAATACAGCCGCTCGCGGAATTCGCCCTTCTTGCCGCGGTTGAACGAGGATACCGGGCGGTGATAGCCCATCACCCGCGTCCAGATCTCGCAGGGCTGGCGTTCCTCATCCGCCAGCAGGATCTCTTCCGGTCCGGTTTTCCGGTCGTCGAACATGGTCTTTTCCTTTCTCAATGCGCGGCCGATTGCCGCTTTTTCGCGATTAGCTCTTCGTCGCAGCGCGGGCAGAACGCGTGTTCGCCCGCGATATGGCCATGCCTGGGGCAGACCGAGAATGTCGGCGTGACGGTGATGTAGGGCAGGCCGAAGTTCTCCAGTGCCCGGCGCACCAGCTTGCGGCAGGCCTCGGCCGAGGACAGCTGCGTGCCCATGTAGAGATGCAAGACCGTGCCGCCGGTGTATTTGCGCTGCAGCGCCTCTTGCCGTTCCAGCGCCTCGAACGGGTCGTCGGTAAAGCCGACCGGAAGCTGGCTCGAGTTTGTGTAGTAAGGCTCGTGTTCGGTGCCGGCCTGGAGAATGCCGGGGAAACGCTTGCGGTCCTCCTTGGCGAAGCGATAGGTGGTGCCCTCTGCCGGCGTCGCCTCCAAGTTATAGAGATGTCCGGTCTGTTCCTGGAAGGCGGTGATGCGCGCCCGCAGATGGTCGAGCAGCCGCAGCGCGAAGCCATGGCCCCAGCTCGTGGTGATGTCATGTGCATCGTCGGTGAAGTTGCGGATCATCTCGTTGATGCCGTTCACGCCCAGGGTCGAAAAATGGTTGCGCAGCGTGCCCAGGTAGCGCCGGCTATAGGGAAACAGCCCGTCGTCCATCAGCCGCTGGATCACCCGGCGCTTGATCTCCAGGCTGTCGCGGCCCAGGTCGAGCAATTCGTCCAGGCGACGCCGGAGCCCGGCCTCGTTGCCCTTGTGCAGATGGCCCAGCCGCGCGCAGTTGACGGTGACGACGCCCAGCGAGCCGGTCTGCTCGGCGCTGCCGAACAGGCCGTTGCCGCGTTTCAGCAGCTCGGTCAGGTCCAGTTGCAGCCGGCAGCACATGGACCGCACCATGTTCGGCTTGAGGTCCGAGTTCAGGAAGTTCTGGAAATAGGGCAGGCCGTATTTCGCCGTCATCGCGAACAGCAGCTTGGCGTTCTCGCTGTCCCAGGGAAAGTCCGGCGTGATGTTGTAGGTCGGGATCGGAAAGGTGAAGACCCGGCCCTTTTCGTCGCCGCGCGTCATCACCTCGATATAGGCGCGGTTGATCATGTCCATCTCGGCCTGCAAGGCGCCATAGGTGAAATTCATTGGCTGACCGCCGATCACGGGCACCTGGTCGCGCAGATCCTCGGGGCAGACCCAGTCGAAGGTCAGGTTGGTGAACGGGGTCTGCGTGCCCCAGCGCGAGGGGACGTTGAGGTTGAAGATCAGCTCCTGCATGGCCTGCCGCACCTCGGTATAGCCCAGCCCATCCTTGCGGATGAAGGGGGCCATATAGGTGTCGAAGGAACTGAAGGCCTGCGCGCCGGCCCATTCGTTCTGCAGCGTGCCCAGGAAGTTCACGATCTGGCCGATGGCGCTGGACAGGCGCTTCGGCGGCCCGGCCTCGACCTTGCCGGGGACGCCGTTGAAGCCCTCGGTCAGCAAGGTGCGCAGCGACCAGCCGGCGCAATAGCCGGCCAGCATGTCGAGGTCGTGGATATGCAGGTCGCCCCGGCGGTGCGCCTCGCCCACGGCAAGCGGATAGACATGCGACAGCCAGTAGTTGGCCACCACCTTGCCCGAGACGTTCAGGATCAGCCCGCCGAGCGAATAGTCCTGGTTGGCGTTGGCATTCACCCGCCAATCGGCACGGTCCAAGTATTCGTTGACCGACGAGGCGACATCGACGGCGACATCCCTTGCCGGCGCGGCGGGCGGGGGCGTAAGCGGCGCCGGCATCAACGCGCCCTCCCTTGCCTGCGGCTTGCTGCCGCCCTTGCGGTGCTGCGGACGGCGACGCCGGCCTCGGCAGGTCTGGTGGTGAAGAATGGCCGCATCTGTTCCCCGTGCTGCTGTGGGCGGGGCAGGCCAGGACGCATGGAGCCCTGCGGCGACAAGGCCGCATTGCCAGGCGCACCGCCGGGACACCCCGCCCGTGGTTCATCGTCATCGTCACGGCAGGTCTCCTGGCTCGCAGGTCGCGGCCCTTGCCGGCCTTCCCAATGCCGTGCGGCACCAGTGGCGTGATCCGGCGCAGGCTCGCTGCTTACAGTTGCGGGGGCAGCGCCGGCCTTGCCCCGAAAGGCGCACCGGCTTCCCTCTTCGCTTTCGGACCGGATCGACCCGAAAAAACCGTGATGCCTACATATAGGGATGACGGCGCCGTATCCGTCAAGATATTGTGGGGGCCTGCGACATTTTGTGCAGGATAGTCCGGCCGCCTGGGCAGGGACCACGAAGCCCGATCCCGATCCGGGGCACGGCCTTGGGCGGGCTGGTTGCGAGATTGCGCTGCACGTAGCTTTGGATCGTCCCCCGGCCTTTGTGCCCATGGCCGTAGGCAGGGCCGGCACCGGAATGACCTTGGGCAGGAACGGCCGGCATGGATGCCTTTGCCAGCCTGGCTGACAGGGGCGCTAGCAGGCTGCTGAAAAAATCCGTGCGACAGGAGAGCTTGGGCCGGGAACCGGGAAATTCGCCTCAATTCTGCCGGAAATGCCCGGTTTTCAGGCCGATATTCGCCGAATCCAGAACGAATTCCGCCACGACGCCCTGTCATGGCCCTTTTTCCACAGTCTGCTAGATCGTCACCTTGACGAAGCTGTCGCGCAGCGCCGCGGACCAGGCGGCGGACATGGCCATGAAGGCCGGGTCGCCTTCCAGGATGCGGCGCTTGTGGCTGACCCGGCAGTCGTCCTTGCGGATCACCGCCAGGTCCAGCGGCATCCCCACCGACAGGTTCGAGCGCAGCGTCGAATCCATCGACAGCAGCACCGCCTTTTGCGCATCGGCCAGCGAGGTCTGGGGCGTCACCACCCGGTCGAGGATGGGCTTGCCGTATTTGTGCTCGCCGATCTGCAGGAAGGGGGTGTCCTCGGTCGCCTCGATGAAATTGCCCTCGGGATAGATCAGGAACAGCCGCATCTCGCCGCCGGCGCGCTGGCCGCCGACGATCATGCTGGCGCTGGCCTGCTGGTTCAGGTCGCGGCACTGGTCCACGATCTCGCGCCGGGTGCGGTTCAGCGTCCGGCCGATGATCGTCGCCACCTGCAGCATGGTGGACGCGCGCATGATCGAGGTCTCTTCATCGGCCTCGGGCAGTTCGATGGCCTCTTGCAGGCGGGCGATGGTGGTCTGGGTCAGCGATAGGCTGCCGGCGGTCATGATCGCGATCACCCGCTCGCCCGGCTGCTCGAAGAAGAACATCTTGCGATAGGTCGATATGTTGTCCAGCCCGGCATTGGTCCGGGTGTCCGAGAGCAGCACGAGCCCCTCGTTGAGCTTCAAGCCGACGCAATAGGTCATGACCGTTCCATGGCACAAAATCCCCCGAGGGATACGACCGCCCCGCGCCCGGCGCAACAGGCAGGGCTACTGCTCCATCTCCTCGACCTGCACCCGCACGTCCAGGCTTTCCTCGCCCGTGCCGAAGGTGGTGCCGCGCACCGGCGCCGCGTCATCCGCATCCAGACCCGAACCCAGCCGGACATAGCGGTCGTCGGGACAGCAGGCATTGGCCGCATCGAAGCCGACCCAGCCCAGGGCGCCGACATGGACCTCGGCCCAGGCATGGGCGGCGTCATGCGGCTCGCCCCCCGCATTGGAATGCAGATAGCCCGAGACATAGCGCGCCGGCATACCGCGTTCGCGGGCGCAGGCGATCAGCGCATGGGCATGGTCCTGGCAGACGCCCTGGCCGAGCGCCAGCGCCTCGGCGGCGGTGGTGTGCGACTCGGTCACGCCGGGGACATAGGCGATGGCGGCCGATACCGCCTCGGCCAGCCGGTGGGCCAGGTCCAGCGCATCCTCGCCCTGCACGGAACGGGCAAGCTCGCATAGCCCCGGATCGGCCCCGGTCACGGCGGTCGGGCGCATGTAGACCAGCGGATGCACGGTCTCGCGATGGTCGCGCAGCACGCCGGCGGTGTCCCGCGTCTCGACCTGGCCGGCGATCGAGACCACGACCTCCTGCACCGGGCCGCGCACGGTCCAGCCCTCGATCCAGTCGCCCGCGCCGTCGCGGAAGCTCGCGCCGCGCTGGCCGCCCGAGACCGAGATGGTCCAGCCCGAGACCCGCTGCCCCTGGTGGACCGAGGGGGTCAGGCGCAGGCTCTGCACCAGCCCCTGCGCCGGCGGATCGTAGAAATAGCTGGTTTCATGGATGATCTTCAGCCGCATGGCATCTGCCCCCTACATCCGCCCGCTCAGGTAATCGTCATGCACGGCGTTCGAGATGCTGGCCAGCTCGTTGATGAACCAGGACAGGAACTCGTGCAGCCCTTCGTCGAAGATCGCCTCGATGTCGCGCGCCATCAGCTGCTCCAGCGTCTCATGCGCGCGGCCCGAGGCGCTGGCCGGCACCTCGGCGCCATAGCGGCGCACCAGGCCGTCCAGATGCCAGACCGCCTCGTAAAGCGAGGTCAGCAGCGACCGCGGGCTCTCGCCGTTCAGGATCAGGAAATCCGCCACCTTGCCGGCCGTCACCTCGCCGCCATAGGCCCAGTGGAAGGCCCGATGCGCCGAAAGCGCGCGCAGGATCACCTGCCATTGATAGTTGTCGAGACCCGAGCCCACGAACTCCACCCGCGGCAGCAGCACGAAATACTTCACGTCCAGCAGCCGCGCGGTCGCGTCGGCGCGTTCCAGCGAATAGCCCAGGTTGACGAAATGCCAGCCGTCGTTGCGCAGCTGGGTCGCATTGATCGCGCCGCGCACGGTCGAGCCGTGCCGGGTGGTGAAATCGGTCAGCATGGCGGTATCCAGCCGGGCGCGCGGCTGCCGCTCCAGCGCCCGCAGCTCCTGATAGGCCATGTTCAGCGCATCCCAGACCTGGCTGGTCAGCGCCGTGCGCACGATCCGCCCGCCCTCGCGCGCCCGCTCGATGCAGGAGGCGACCGAGGACGGGTTGGCATGGTCGAAGAACAGCCAGCTTTCGATGTTCTCCTGGGTGATCTCGTCGCCGTAGCGCTCGGCAAAGGCGGCCTGCGCCCCCGAGGCGCGCAGCAGCGATTCCCATTCGTTGCGATAGCCCTCGGCGGTATTCGGCAGCAGGGTGATGCGCGCGCCCACGTCCAGCAGGCGGGCGGCGGTTTCGGCGCGTTCCAGGTGGCGGCCCATCCAGAACAGGTTGGCGGCGGTGCGGCTGAGCATGGCTGACCCTCCCATTATTCCGACAGGATCCAGGTGTCCTTGACGCCCCCGCCCTGCGACGAGTTCACCACCAGCGAGCCCTCGCGCAGCGCCACGCGCGTCAGCCCGCCCGGCACCAGCTCGATCCGGTCGCCGCAGAGGCAGAAGGGCCGCAGGTCGACGTGGCGCGGCGCCACCCCCTCGTCGACAAAGGTCGGGCTGGTGGACAGTGCCAGCACCGGCTGGGCGATGTAATTGCCGGGGTCGGCCTGGATGCGCAGGGCAAAGGCCTCCATCTCGGCCTGGGTCGCGCAGGGGCCGATCAGCATGCCGTAGCCGCCCGAGCCATGCACCTCCTTGACCACCAGATCCTTGAGGTTGGCCATGACATAGCGGTAATCCTCGTCCTTCCACAGCGTCCAGGTCTGGACGTTGCGCAGGATCGGCTCTTCGCCCAGGTAGAAGCGGATCATCTCGGGGACGAAGGTATAGACCGCCTTGTCGTCGGCCACGCCCGCGCCCGGCGCCGAGGCGATCGAGACCCCGCCCGAGCGATAGACATCCATCAAGCCCGGCACGCCCAGCATGGAATCGCGCCGGAAGCACAAGGGATCGAGGAACTGGTCGTCGATGCGGCGATAGATCACGTCCACCCGCTTCGGCCCCTGGGTGGTGCGCATGTAGACGAAGCCGCCATCGACGAACAGGTCGCTGCCCTCGACCAGCTCGATGCCCATCAGGTTCGCAAGGAAGCTGTGTTCGTAATAGGCGCTGTTGTAATGGCCGGGCGTCAGGATCACCACGGTCGGCGGTCCGTCGCATTTCGCCGGCGCGACCGAGGCGAGCGTGCGGCGCAGCAGTTCGGGATACTGGTCCACCGGCTCGATGCAGTTGTTGCGAAACAGCGCCGGGAACATGCGCATCATGATCTCGCGATTCTCCAGCATGTAGCTGACGCCCGAGGGGGTGCGGCAATTGTCCTCGAGCACGTAGAACTCGTCCCGGCCGGTGCGGACGATGTCGATGCCGACGATATGCGAAAACACCCCGCGCGGCGGCACGAAGCCGACCACCGCCTTTTCATAGGCCGCGTTCTGGTAGACCAGCCGGGCGGGGATGCGGCCGGCGCGCACGATCTCGCCCCGACCATAGACGTCGCGCAGAAAGGCGTTGAGCGCCCGCGCCCGCTGCTTGATGCCGCGTTCCAGCCGGCGCCATTCGCTTTGCAGGAACACCCTGGGCATCATGTCGAAGGGGATCAGCCGGTCCGGGTCGCCGCCCTCGCCATAGACCGCGAAGGTGATGCCGATGCGGCGGAACAGCGCCTCGGCCTCGGCCTGCTTCATCTGGCGGATCTCGGCAGGCATGGCCTCGATCCAGTCCGAGAGCATGGCATAGGGTTCGCGGACCCGGCCGCCATCGACCATTTCATTGTAATACATCGTCATCGCCGCCACCCTTGCCTCTGCCCATGATCTTCGCATCTGGGCGGGCACTGTCCACAGCCGGGCCGCCTGCGGCCAAAGCGAAATCAGGATTTGACGAGCGTCGGGCATTTTCTGGCGGAATAATAGGCAGAAAGCGAACCTCGCCCGCTGAAAGCGCCGGAAAGCCCTGCGATGGGGCCGCATCGTCCCTGCCGGATTTGCGGGCAGCGCGCCCAGGCGGCGCAAACGGCGTGGAAGCCGATGCCCCGCTCTCACCCCCCGGCAGCCCGTATCTGAGTCGGTCGGGCTATCTGGCTGTCAGCGGCGGCGCAAATCCTCGACGGGCGTGCGCAATCCTTTCACCCGCGGATATCCGGCGGGTTCACAAGGTGAGCCGCCAACTGTGCCGTGAGCGAGAATGCAACGACGATGGAGGTTTCGGTCTGGCGCGGGTCTGGTGGACCGGGGCGTCGTGGCAACCAGACCGTGCTCGACGTCGTCAGCGGGATCCAGCGGACCGTCGATCCGTCCCTGACCTGTCGCTCTGCCTGCCGCCTCGGCATGTGCGGGTTCGCCGACGGCCGGCCGCACCGGACCTGCCGCACGCATGCCAAGCGCGTGCTGGCGGTTGGCAGGCTGCAGATCGGTCCGCTGCGGAACCTGCCGGTGATCAAGGATCTGGCGGCGTCCATCAGCCCAGCCGGACGGGCGGGGAACGGATGAGCCCGGCCCCGTTGCCGAGGGCGATCGAATGCGGCGGGCAAGGGGTTCCGGTCCGGGGCCTATGACCGCAAGATCCTCGGCGGGATATTTCGCCCCAGTTCGCCCTGGCGCGGGCGGCCAAGGATCTGGACCTTGCCTTGATCTATGCCGCCAGCCTGAACCTGCCCTTGGGCGTCGGCGCCGCGGCCTTCCCGGTCCATGCGATGTCGCGGGCGGATGGCTTTGGGCAGCGCGGCGGGTCGGCGGTGCTGGAGACGCTCAGGCGCAAGGCCGCCTTGCCGGGCGTGGCGTTCAGCGGGCAGGGAGCCAGCTGAAGCGCCCCGGCCCGGCCGTCGCAACGTGCTGATGATCGCATGGCCCATTGGCGGAGCCCTGCGCGGGGCCGTCATTCGATCCGGGACAGCGGCGCCTCGGGCAGGTCGATGCCTTTGGCGGCGGCGGCCTGGCGTAGGGCGATGCGCCTTGATCCGGGGATGCGGGCGTGCGGCTGCGCCTCGATGGCTGCGGCCAGACGCTCGATATGGGGCAGGGCGTCCGTGCCGCCGATGATCCGGGGATCAAGGGCGATGATGAGAGATCGGGCGGGACGACCGCCCGTCCGCGATGACATTTCCGGCGATGACCCAGCGGGTCGCGATGGTCCTGGCAGTCGCCTGTTCGGTCGGGGTGATCCGGTTGTCGCAACGTGGGGCGGTCGCGGCGCCGGGGCGGCGCTGGCCGATTTCCGCGCGGTCTTGCTGCCCATGGGCCTGGCGGGGGGCCGCGCTGTCCTTCCTGCGCCTTGCCGCATCGACCGGAGCGGCGGCGCTGGCCCGCCCGCCGGCCTGCCGATAGGGTTCCTGCCAGCGGCTTCCGCAGCCGGCCGTCACGTCCCGAAGCGGCCGAACCTCAGGACGACGCCGCCGAGCCGGTCGGCCTGCGGCAGCACCAGCGCGTCGTCGATCCAATGCGCCTCCAGGCCGGCCGCTGCCGCCTTCTCTGCAACATCGGCAGGCCGGGCGGTCACCAGGTCGATGGCCGCGACGCTTGGCAGGGTCGCATCGGCCAGCATGTTCGGGATGGTGCCGTGCCGCGCGATGAACCCGGCGCGGTCGGTCACGGTCCAGTCGCCCCTGGCGGTGGCGATCCGCAGGGTCCGGGGGTCCAGCCTTTCCGCCTTTGCGGCATGGATGCGCTCGAACCAGTCGACGACCGCGGCGGTGTCTTCGGGATCGGCGACCACCGTCAGCCCGGCAATTCCGGTGACGCCGTTCGGGTGATCCATCCATTCGGGATATTCGATGAGATCGCGGCGGAATTGCTGGCATGCGAACAGCGAAAGCCGCGGATGCCGGTCGTTTGCCAGGATCTTCAGCTGCGTCCGCGTCCGGTCCGGGGTTCCGTCCGAGCGGGTGACGGCGCGGCCGAAGTCGATGGTGCCGGTGACGGTCACGCCCCGCCGCCCCAGCGCCTCCGCGTCGGCGGCGGCATCGGCGGAGTTGAGCGCGATCAGGCAGACGCCCTCGCGTTGCGCCAGATGGGCCTCGACATGGCGGCCGAAGCGAAAGCCGCCGGCCTCATGGCCATCCAGCAGCGCGGGGTCGCCGATGCCGACGATCTCGAAAAGCTGGTCCCTGAAGATCAGCGCCGTCGTGCTGGTGCCCCAGGGATGCTGGCTGAAGCCGCGGCTGAGAAAGCCAAGCCGAAGATAGCTGTCGCGCACCGCGACGATGTCGTTCACGCAAACGAGCGCGTGATCGATGCCCAGCGAACGGATCATGCAGACTCCCGCAGGAAAATGCCCAGGGGCGGGCCGGAACGCAGCATAGTCGCGGGGAATGGGCGCGGTCAAACCGCGCCGTATGGGTCGGGCGACCACTGCGGGATGTGCGCGGGATCGGCGCCGGTTGCGCCCGATCCCCCGTGTCACGGACCGCTTCCCGCGATCAGCCGGGCGCGTAGCCGAAGCTTACCGGCGGTTCGGCCGCGGTCTCGACCCAGACGCTTTTCGTCTGGGTATAGGCCAGCAGCGCCTCTTGCCCCGACGAGCGGCCATAGCCCGAGCGCCCGAACCCGCCAAAGGGCGAGCAGACGTTGATCGTCTTGTAGCCGTTCACCCAGAAGGTGCCGGCGCGGACCGCCGCGGCCATGCGATGCGCCCGGCCCACGTCCGCGGTCCAGACCGCGCCCGCCAGGCCATAGGGGTTGTCGTTGGCCAGGGCGACGGCCTCTTCCTCGGTCTCGAAACCCAGGACCGAGACGACGGGGCCGAAGATTTCCTCGCGCGCCACGCTCATCTGCGGGGACACGTCGTCGAGGATCGTCGGGGCGAAGTAGAAGCCGCCGGTTGCCTCGAGCGATGCCGGCCGGCCGCCGCCGGCGGCGAGGCGGGCGCCCTCGGCCACGCCGGCGCCGACCATCTCGGCGATCTTCTGCCACTGCCGGCGGTTGTTGATCGGGCCGACATGCGTCGCCTCGTCGAGGGGATGGCCCAAGGCGATCCGTTCCGCCGCCTCGGCATAGGCCGCGACGAAACGGTCCTTGATGCTGCGATGCACCAGCAGGCGCGAGCCCGCGACGCAGCTTTGCCCTGCGCCGGCAAAGATCGCCGCCTGGGCGCCGATGACCGCGCGCGGCAGGTCGGCATCGGGAAAGACGATATTGGCCGACTTGCCGCCCAGTTCCAGCACGCAGGGCACAGTGTTCCGCGCCGCCGCCGCGGCGATGGCCGAGCCCGCCTGCGCCGAGCCGACAAAGACCACCAGCCCCGTCCGGGGATGGGTGACGCCGGCCTGTCCCGCCGTCGGCCCGGCCCCGGCGATGACGTTGACCAGCCCGCACGGCGCGCCGCCCAACTCGCACATCCGGCCCAGGATCAGCGTGGACAGCGGCGTCAGTTCCGAGGGCTTGATCACCACGCCGTTGCCGGCGCAGATGGCGGGCGCGATCTGCCAGCCGCCGGTGAACAGCGGTGCGTTCCAGGGGGTGATCTGCATGACCACGCCGATCGGCTCGTGCCGGGTATAGTTCAGGTGGCTGGAGGGCACCGGGATCACGTCGCCGTAAAGCTTGTCGCACCAGCCGGCGTAATATTCGAACATCTCGGCCACGCGCAGCGCCTCGCCGCGGATGTCGCGGATCGGGCGCCCGGCCGAGCGGCTTTCGATCTCGGCGATCAGCGGGGCGTGGGCGCGGATCCGGTCGGCGATGGCCCACATGATCCGGCCGCGCGCGGCGGCGGGCATCGCCATCCATTCGCACTGCGCCTGGGCCGCCGCCGACATGGCGGCGTCGATCTCGGCCGCGCCGGCATCGGCATAGCGCGCGAAGACCTGGCCCGAGGCCGGGTCCGTCAGCTCCAGCTGCGCGCCCGAGCCGGGCAGGATCTCCCCGCCGATCAGGCTGCCGATGTCGGCGCCCGGAAAGATCTCGCGATAGAGCGCCAGGATCCGGTCGGCCTGTTCGGCGGCGTCGATTGTCGTCACGTTCATGTCCCTTACCTCATTTCGCCCGGAAATCGCCCATGCGGGTAAAATCGTCGCTGCCCTGATAGGGCGCATCGGCCCAAAGCTGCGCGGCCTTTTCGGTCAGCGGCAGTCGGGCGCCGCATTCTTCGGCCAGTTGCCGCGCCAGCCGCACGTCCTTTTGCATCAGCGCCATGGTGAAGCCGCTGTCGAAGGCGCCGTTCATCACCCAGTTGGGGAAATGCACCTCGCTGAGCATGGACCTGCCGGACGCGGCGTTCAGCACCTCCAGCACCGATTGTGCGGGGATGCCCGCCGCCTCGGCCAGGCGCAGCCCTTCGGCCGTGGTCAGCATATGGGCGGCGCAAAGCAGGTTGTTGACCAGCTTGGCCACATTGCCCGCGCCGCTGTCGCCGACATGGATCGCCTTGGCCGACAGCGCGTCGATGACGGGCCGGGCATCGGCCAGGTCGGCGGCGGAACCGCCGATCATCATGGTCAGCGCCCCCTTGGCCGCACCCGCCGGCCCGCCCGAGACCGGGGCGTCCAGGAAGCCGTGCCCCATGGTCGCCAGCCGTGCCGCCAGCGCCCGCGACACCGCGGGTTCCGAGGTCGAGGTGTCGATGACGACGATCCGCGGCCGGGCCTGCAGCACCCCCGAGACCTGGTCGATGACCCCTTCGACATCGCGCGCCGTGGGCAGGGAAAAGACGACGTGATCGGCGGCAAAGACCTGGGCCAGATCGCCCGCCGGCTCCACGCCCGCGGCGCGGGCCTGTTCGGACCGCTCGGGGGACAGGTCGAACCCCAGGGTGCGGAAACCGGCCCGGACGGCCGAGGCCGCCATGCCAAGGCCCATCGCGCCCAGGCCCACGACGCCGACGGTGGATGTTTCTGTCATGTGATCCTCTCCTGTTGATGCCCGACAATTCCCGCAACCGGGGTGCCGGCGCTAGCGGTCGGATCACGAACGAGGTGTTGCCCCCTGCGCAACATCGGCAAAGCTGGCCATGCTGCGTTCCAGATGTCCGGCCAGTTGCGCGACCGAGGCCGGCAGCCGCCGCCGCGCCCGCACCATCAGATGCGCCGTCGCCCCCAGAAGCGCCAGGTCGGCCAGTTCGCGCACCACCGCCGCGCCCTCGGCCAGGTCCATGGCGACCGAGGCGCGGGGCAGGAAGGCAAGCCCCAGCCCCGCGGTCACGAAGCGGCGCAGCGCGTCGATCGAGGTGGTCATCAGCTGCGGCGCCAGCGCAAGCCCGCTGTCCGAGGCGACCCGCGCCAGCAGGTCGGTGGTGCCGTGCCCCCTGGGCAGCAGCGCCAGGGGAAAGGCCAGGCAATCGGCCAGCCGGACCTGCGGCAGGCCGGCCAGCGCATGGCCGGGCGGCATCACCACGCAAAGCGGGTGGCTGGCCGAAACGATGCTGCGCACCGATCCCGTCACCGGCGGGTTGTAGGCGATGCCGATGTCGCTTTCGCCATTGGCCAGCGCAGCGACCACCGTGTCGGTCGAGCCGATCAGCAGCTCATAGCGCACATGCGGGCTGTGCGACACGAATCCGGCCAGGCCGTTTCGGATGAAATCCGCCAGGAATCCCTCGCCGCAATGGATGCGGATGTTGCGCTGCTGGATGCCGCGCAGGTCGGCCAGCTGTTCCTGAAGGAAGCCCGCCTCCTCGACGACATGGCGGGCATGTTCCAGCACCAGGTTCCCGGCATCGGTCAGGCGCACGCCTTTCGAGCTGCGCTCGAACAGCACGACGCCCAGCTGCGCCTCGAGGTCGGCGATCTGGCGCGACACGACCGAGGGCGCCAGCCCAAGCTGGTCGCTGGCGGCGCGGATCGAGCCATAGCGATGCACGGCCAGATAGATGCGGATGTCGCGGCGGTCGAGGGTCATCATCGCCTCACGATGATGACCGTCCGTCTCGCGAGTCAAGGCGCGCGCAGCTCTGCCAGCGCCAGGTCCAGCCAGAAGCCGACGGCAGGCGGGATCAGCGCATCGTTGAAATCGAAGCGCGGCGAATGCAGGCCCGGATTGTCGCCGGTGTGGCAGGCGGACCCCATCCAGAAATAGCAGCCCGGCACCTGGTTCAGCATGAAGGCGAAATCCTCGGCCGCCATGCTGGGCGGGGCATCGACGACCGAAAGCCCGCCCGCCGCCGCGATCTTCCGCACCAGGGCGGCGTTCTCGGGCGTGTTGAGGGTTGGGGGATAGCGCCGTTCATAGTCGATCCCGGCCGTGCAGCCGAAACCCTCGGCCACCGATGCGGCCAGCTTGCGCAGCCGCGCCTCGATCAGGTCGCCGACGGCCGGATCGAACCAGCGGGTGGTGCCGCGGATGACGGCCGTCTCGGGCAGCACGTTCCAGGCGTCGCCGCCATGGATCTGCGTCACCGACAGGACCGCGCTGTCCAGCGGGCTGACGTTGCGCGCCGCGATGGATTGCAGCGCCGTCACCAGATGCGCGGCGGCCAGCAGCGTATCCGCCCCCTCATGCGGCATGGCGCCATGCGCGCCCTGACCCAGAAGCCGGATCTCGAAGGTGCCGAAGGCCGCCATCATCTCGCGGTCGCGCGCCACCAGCGTGCCGAGCGGCAGGCCGGGCCAGTTGTGCAGCGCATAGACCGCATGGACCGGGCAGTCGTGGAACAGCCCGTCCTCGACCATGGCCCGCCCGCCGCCCTCGTTCTCCTCGGCCGGCTGGAAGATGAAGCGGAGCGTGCCCTCGAACGGCATGCCGGCCAGCAGGCGGGCGGCGGCCAGCGCCACCGCCGTATGGCCGTCATGGCCGCAGGCATGCGCCCGGCCGGGGTTGCCCGAGGCCCATTCGACGCCGCTGGCCTCGGCGATCGGCAGGGCGTCGATGTCGGCGCGGATGCCGATGGCGCGATTGCCGCTGCCTTTCGCCAGGCTGCCGACCACCCCGGTCCGGCCGATGCCGCGCCGGACCTCATAGCCGAATTCCGCCAGCTTCGCCGCGATGAAACCGGCGGTCTCATGCTCCTGGAACCCCAGCTCGGGGTTGCGGTGCAACTGCCTGCGCCATGCGACTGCATCGGCCACCACCTCTGCCGGCAGATCGCGCATCAGAAGAGCCTCAGCGTCAGGTCGGCGATCACCACCGAGCCCATATAGGTGCCCAGCATGACGCAGATGGCGACGATGACGATCTTCCAGCCCGAGCTTCTGGCGATGGCGAATTCCTTGGCCGACAGCGCCAGCCCGCCATAGGCCAGGGCGGGCGTGGCCAGCGACAGGAAGTTGATCTTGTCGGCCTGCCGCACCACCCAGTCCGAACCGGGAACGCCGGGGATCGTGGCGACGATGGCGATCAGCGACACCCAGGCGACGGCCGGCAGGTAGAAGGGCACGAAGCGGGCCAGCATCAGCCCGACGACCGAGCAGAGATACAGGAAGGCCATCCCCGGCAGCGCCTCGAACGCGCCGGTGCCGGTCGAGACATAGTTCGCAATCGTCCCGATGACGCAGGCGATCAGCAGCAGGATCGCGGTTTCGCCGATGCGAATCCGGCGCTCGTCCAGTTCCTCGTTGCCCAGGGGCAGGTTTTCAGCGGTCTTGCTCATGATCTCATCCCTGGTTGTAAAGCTCGGGCCGGGCCTTGCGGAACAGCCATTCGGTCAAGGGCAGGGCGACGAACATCCCGACATAAAGCCCGGTGGCATAGGTCAGCACGTTCGAGGCGCCCGCCAGGCCCAGGATCAGATCCTTCTGCTCGGGGATGACATTGACCAGCGCGCCGGTGCAGGCCGCCAGCATGGACCCCGAGCCGACGCCGCAAGACATGGCCAGCGCCCGGACGTCGAAGACGCCAAGCGCATGGATCAGGGGCGGCATGATGGCAAAGACGAAGGTGCCGATCAGCGTGCCGGTGGCATAGACGCCCATGACGCCCGCGCCCTCGGGGCTGTCGAGGCCGTATTTCTCGGCGATCAGGGCCAGGTTCGGCTCGCGGTCGATGGAATAGACCGCGCCGATGGTCTCGCGCCCCATGCGCAGCAGGAAGACGGCGACCGGGAAGGCGATGACGATGGTGCCGAGGTTGCCGATCTCTTGCAGGACCAGGGCGGGGCCGGCGTCGATGATGGCCTGGATCTGGGGGCCGACCGTCGTGCCGAACTTGGCGACGAAGGGGGTGATGGCGATGGTGATCATGCCGCCCGCGAACTTCTGCACGCCGGGGGTCAGCAGCCGTCCGGTCGCGCGCGTGATGTTCGGGTTCAGCGCGATGCCCATGGCGAAGGCATAAAGCATCGGCAGCAGGATGATGGCGGCGATGCCGATGGGCAGCCTCAGCACGCCGATCGCCTCGGCGATGCAGACGATGACAAGCACGGTCGCGTGCAGCGCCCAGGTTCCGGGGCTGAAGGCAGGGGTGTCCCGCATGGGATTTCCTCTCTGTTGTGGCGGTTTTTCGACGGACTATGAAATCTTGGTGCGGGATCGACCAGTCCGGGAACTGGAACATCGCGTTGCCCGGACAGCAACGAAAGCCCCCTGGCCGGGACGGGCCAGCGCCGGCGGGCCTTGCCGTCTTGCGCCCTGCGCGGCCTTGGTGCGCGTCCTTGGCGACATTCGCTTGACGCATGGCAATATCTTTACATACGAATGTATGCATCTTCTGTCGTTCCCGAAGGGAGAGCGGGGGCCGCAGGGGCAAGCGGGGCGGGGAGGCCCCGGATCAGGGAGGAACGAATGAACGAAACAGAACCAGGCCGCCTTGCGGCACTGGCCGGAGGCGCGATGCTGACGGCAATCCTTGGCGCAACTGCGGCCGAGGCCACGAACGGCTATTTCGCCAATGGCTATGGCGGCACCTCGAAGGGGATGGCCGGGGCGGGGGTCGCGATACCCACCGGCATTCTGGGCCTGGCCCAGAACCCCGCCACGGGCACCGCGTTGCCGACCCAGGCGGGGATTTGCCTGACCGGCTTTGGGCCCGAGCGCGGCTTCAGCATCGCCCCCGGCGGGCCGCTGGCGCCCGGCAGCCAGACCAGCGGCAACAGCCTTTTCTGGATCCCCTGCGGCGGGTTCAACTACAAGCTGGACGAGCAGAGCTCGGTCGCCGTCTTCATGTTCGGCAATGGCGGCATGAACGTGGAATACGGCACCAACCCCTTTGCCGCCCTTGACCCGTCTGCGTCCACCGATCCGCTGGGGATCAATCTGGAGCAGGCCTTCATCAGCCTGAACTATTCCCGCAAGCTGACGCCGCGGCTCTCGGTGGGCCTGGGGCCGGTGCTTGCGGTGCAGCGGTTCAGCGCAACGGGGCTGGGGGCCTTTGCCGGCATGTCCGCCGCGCCCGGCGCCGTGACCCATGGCGGCGACGATTGGTCGACCGGCCTGGGGGTGTCGCTGGGCGTGCTTTACCAGGTGGACAGCCAATGGACCCTGGGCGCGTCCTGGCGCAGCCGCATCGACATGCAGCCCTTCGAGGATTATGCGGGCCTTTTCGCCGATGGCGGCGAATTCGACATCCCGGCGATGGCGACGCTGGGCGTCGCCTTCCGCCCGGCCGACCGCCCCGGCCTGACGCTGACCGCCGAATATCAGCGCATCTTCTATGGCTCGGTCCCCTCGCTGGCCAATAGCGGGGCGATGCTGGCCGCGCCCCTTGGCAGCGCCGGCGGCCCCGGTTTCGGCTGGAAGGACATGGACGTCGTCCGCGTCGCCGCCGCCCAAAGGGTGAACGACAGGCTGACGCTTCGCGGCGGCATCAGCCATGCCTCGAGCTTCATCGATCAGGGCGACGAGGTGCTGCTGAACATCATGGCCCCGGCGACGCCGCGCTGGCATGCCTCGATCGGGTATAGCTACAGGCTGGGCGAGCGGGCCACGCTGACCGGCAGCTACACCCATGCCTTCCGCGAATCGAAGTCCGGCGCCAACCGGACGCCGGGCCTGGGTCAGCAGACCACCCTGTTCATGGAGCAGGACGAGGTCTCCATGGGCATCAGCTGGGATTTCTAGCCACCTTGGGGGCGCCCCTGCCGGGGGCGCCCCTTGTCCAGTCCGCTTCGGAAAAACCCCATGGCGGCCGCATCGCGCGCGGCGGCGCCGATCCCCTCTCAGGGCTCGGCCGCCTGCATCATTTCGTTGAACACCTGGTATTCATCCGCAAAATGCCGCCGCAGCCGGTCGAGTTCGTCCGCCCCGTAGTGTTTCAGGATGTCCCTGGCCGGGACCGGGTTGACATGCGCATGCCCCAGCTCCACCGGGCCGCCAAGAAGCTTTTGCGCAAAGCCCTCCAGGCTCGCCAGGGTTCCGACGGAACCGAGCCATTTCGATGCGGTGGCGGTGTTCGGGATGTGAAAGCGATAGCCGCGCCGGATATGGGCGATCGACCGGGTGGCGAAGTCGACGGCGGACATTTCGTATTCCCCGCCCGACAATATGGCGTCGAGATAGGCGCGCGCGTCGCGGAAATGCAGGAAGGCGGTGGCTTCCTCGACGGTCCAGGGGCTCTGGTAGGTCGGGCGCCCCTGCCGCAGGCGCGACATGAACCCGCTGACGATGCGCTCCAACGGGTCGCGCAGCACGAAGGATATCCTGATTCCGGGAAACGCCGCCCTGATCCTGGGGACGGTCCAGTCGTGATGAAAGATCAGCGGGACGCGGAACGGCTCGGCCGCAGCCACCCTTTCGGCGGCCGCCCGGAAGGTCGTCCCGCCGGTCTTGCCGATGTGCAGATAGGCTCTCCTGCGGTCGCGCCCTTCGGAAATCTGCCTGAGGATGAGGGGGTCGTCGGTCATGGCGTCCTGGAAAATCCTGCTTCGGGACCATTAATGCATCAGGCCCGGCGCTGCCAGTGCGGGCAAGATCTTGCGCATCCGCCGGGGCGGTTTGGGCAGGAACGGGCCGTGCGATTTGCCCGCGGCTGCCGCCGGCGGGGCCGGCGCGCTAAACTTGCCGGCATGGGAGCGACGCTTTTTCTGTCCATGACCGCGCTTGCCGCGTTCCTTGTCGGCCTCGACCGCAGGGGAGCCGCGCGTCTGCTGGCCTTTGGGTTCGGCGGCATGGCTGCGGCGGTGGCGCTTTGGGTGATGGCGGCGCTGATCGCGGTCTACCGGCCCTTCTGACCTTGCCCAGGCATCGCTGGCTCGGGGTGGCCGGCCGGGAAATCCGTCCGGCGGGCGTATTCGCCCGAATCTGAAATTACCAAGAAATATCAATGGAGTGTGGCGGAGAGGGTGGGATTCGAACCCACGGAACCCGTGAAGGCTCAACGGTTTTCGAGACCGCCCCGTTCGACCACTCCGGCACCTCTCCGCGCTTTTCGGGTGGTGGCGGCGATTTAGACGGGCGGGGGTTGAAGCGCAAGGGCCTTCGCGTCAAAACCGCGAAAAATTTGTCTCTCGGGGGAATCATGGGCGGAATGCGCAGGACAGGGCGGATCGCCGGCGCCAAGGGGCCGCAGCCATGCCGCTGCTGATCGGACCGCTGGCCCACCCGCTCATCCGCGCCCGCCTTGCCCCGCAGGCGACCGGGGCCGGTTCGCTGCAAGGCCGGCTGGAGGGCGGCGGGCTGGCCGGGATCGCCGCCGACGCCTGGCCGCGGCTGGCGCCCGGCGATGACGACCTGCCGCTCTGGCAGGCCGACTGGACGCCCGCCCTGCGCCGCTATGCCGAAATCTTCGGGCTGGAGCCGCAGGGCCACCATGGCCGGGAACTGCTGGGCCTGGGCGAGCCGGCAAGCGATGCGCCCGATTGGCAGCCCGAACTCGCCGCCGCCATGGCCGACTGGCTGCTGGCCCTGCCCAAGGACCGTCCGGCCGCGGCGATCCGCAGGCGCCTGCCGATGATCGCGACCTGGGTCGCCTCGCGCCAACGCGCCGGGGCCGAGACCCAGGGCCTGCCCCATGTCGGCCCCGCCGCGGCCGAGCGGGTCAGGATCGATTCGGTCGAGGAACCCTATGCGGAATATTTCTCGGTCGAGGCGATCCGGCTGAGCCAGCACCGCAACGACGGCGGCTGGACCGATCCCTTGGCCCGCGCCGTCTTCGTCTCGGGCGATGCGACGGTGGTCCTGCCCTGGGATCCGCTGCGCGACCGGGTCATGCTGATCGACCAGCTGCGCGCCGGCCCCCTGGCCCGCGGCGATGCGCAGCCCTGGCTTTACGAGACCGTGGCCGGCCGCGTCGATGCCGGCGAGACGCCGCAGCAGGCCGCCCGGCGCGAGGCGGTCGAGGAGACGGGCATCGCGATTTCCCGCCTGTTCGCCGCGCCGCACAACTATCCCAGCCCCGGAGCGGTGGCGGAATACCTGTATCTCTATGTCGGCATCGCCGAGCTGCCAGACGGCAGCGCCGGCCTGGGCGGGCTTGCGACCGAGGACGAGGACATCCGCTCGCACCTGATCCCGCGGGCCGAGCTGACGCGCATGGCGCTGGCCGGCGAGATCCGCAACGGGCCGCTGCTGAACCTGGCGCTGTGGCTGGAATTGCGCCACCAGGACATCCGCCGCGAATTGGCCCAGGAAGCCAAGACCGTCCCGGCGGGGTTGCCGCCGTCATGAAGCGGCGTGTAAACCGGGCGGGAACATCCTGCGAAAGGCCAAGCCCATGCGCATCTGCCCCGACCTCGCCTCTGCCATCGGCAATACTCCCCTGATCCGGCTCAACCGCGCCTCGGAAGAGACGGGCTGCGAGATCCTGGGCAAGGCCGAGTTCATGAATCCGGGCCAGTCGGTCAAGGATCGCGCCGCGCTCTACATCATCAAGGACGCGGTGGCGCGGGGCGAGCTGAAGCCGGGCGGCACCATCGTCGAGGGCACGGCCGGGAACACCGGCATCGGCCTGGCGCTGGTCGGGGCCTCGATGGGCTTCCGCTCGGTCATCGTCATCCCCGAGACGCAGAGCCAGGAGAAAAAGGACATGCTGCGCCTGGCCGGGGCCGAACTGGTCGAGGTGCCCGCGGCGCCCTACAAGAACCCCAACAACTACGTGCGCTATTCCGGCCGCCTGGCCGAGGAACTGGCCAGGTCCGAGCCGAACGGCGCCATCTGGGCCAACCAGTTCGACAATGTCGCCAACCGCCAGGCGCATCTGGAAACCACCGGCCCCGAGATCTGGGAGCAGACCGCCGGGCGCGTGGACGGGTTCATCTGCGCCGTCGGCTCGGGCGGGACGCTGGCGGGCGTGGCCATGGCGCTGCAACCCAAGGGCGTCAGGATCGGCCTGGCCGACCCCGAGGGCGCGGCGCTTTACAGCTATTATACCGAAGGCGTGTTCGAAAGCCCCGGCTCCTCGATCACCGAGGGCATCGGCCAGGGCCGCATCACCGCCAACCTGGAAGGTTTCACGCCCGACTTCGCCTATCGCATCCCGGATGCCGAGGCGCTGCCGGTGATCTTCGATCTGCTGGAATACGAGGGGCTGTGCCTTGGCGGCTCGTCGGGGGTGAACGTGGCCGGCGCGATCCGCATGGCCAGGGACATGGGCCCCGGTCACACCATCGTGACGGTGCTTTGCGACTATGGCACGCGTTACCAGACCAAGCTTTTCAACCCCGAGTTCCTGCGGGCCAAGGGCCTGCCGGTGCCGGAATGGATGGCCCGCAAGCCCGCCGACCTGCCCGAGGTCTATCAGGACTGAACCGAACCATGCCCCGATTTGCCGTGCTGCCCCGGCTCGCCTTGCTGATCCTTGCGCTGTTCCTGGCGCTCGGCCAGCCCGTCCTGGCCCAGCCAGAGCAAGAGGCGCCGGACCTGGCCGCCTGGAACAAGCTGGCCGACCAGGCCGAGCAGATCCTGGAATCGGGCTCGGCCAACGACGTCCGGCTGCAGACCATCCGTGACGAGGTGGTGAAATGGCGCGAGCGGCTGAAGGCCGCCCAGGGCGTCAACGCCACCCGCATCGCCACGCTCAAGGACCAGATCGCCGCGCTGGGGCCGGCCCCGGCCGAGGGCCAGACCGAGCCCGAGGAGATCGCCGCCCGCCGCAAGGAACTGGGCGAACAGCTTGCCACGCTGCAGGCGCCGGGGTTGCAGGCGGTCGAGGCCTATGGCCGCGCCGACGGCATCGTCGCGCAGATCGACCAGACCCTGCGCGCGCGCCAGACCTTCGCGCTGATCCGCAAGACGCCGACGCCGCTGAACCCGGCGAACTGGGGTCCGGCCGTGGCCGAGGCGGGCCAGGTCGCCAGCCATATCTATGCCGAAGCGCGGGGGCGCTGGGACAGCACCGCCGGCGCGTCGGGCTTTTCCGAGCGGCTGCCGGTCTTTGCCGGGCTGCTGCTGGTCGCGCTGCTGCTGCTCTCGCGTGGCCGGCGCTGGGTCGATTCGCTGCCCTCGCGGCTGTCGGCCCGCGCCAGCGAGCGGTCGCGCGCGGCGCTGGTCTTCGGCGTCTCGCTGGGCCAGATCGCCATCCCGCTGGTCGGGCTGATCCTGTTCGCCTCGGCGCTGATGTTCTCGGGGCTGTTCGCGGAATGGGGGCTGCCGCTGGTGATGTCGCTGGCCGGGGCGGGCGTGTCGTTCTTTTCCGGGCTGTGGCTGGCGCGGCGGCTGTTCCCGGCGCCCGACACCGCCGTCGAGCCGCCCCTGCCCATGGGCGAGGAACGCCGCGCCAAGGCGCGCTTTCGCGCGACGCTGCTGGCCGCCTCCCTGGCGCTGCACCAGCTTTTCGCACGCTCGGTCCTGCCGCTTTCGGGCTTTCACAGCCAGAACGACAGCGACACCGTTCCCCAGCGGCTCAGCGAGGCCTCGGCGGGGGTCTGGCATTTCCTGCTGGTGCTGTTCGGCGCCTTCTGCCTTTTGCGGCTGTGCAACGTGCTGCGCGGCCTGCGCCAGCCCGAGCCCGCCGATACGCCCGACTACCGCATCCGCGTGGTCAGCTTCCTGGCGATGATGGGGCGGCTGGTGGCGGTCATCGCGCCGTTGCTGGTGGCGGCGGGCTATGTCACCGCGGGCAATGCGCTGCTGTGGTCCGCGATCATGACGCTGGCGCTGGTCGGGCTGCTGATCATCCTGCAGGATTTCATCGCCGATCTCTACGCGCTGGCCAAGGGCGGCGACCGCTCGGCGCGCGATGCGCTGATGCCGGTGCTGATCGGCTTTGCGCTGATCCTGCTGTCGCTGCCGGTGTTCGCGCTGATCTGGGGCGCGCGCGCCAGCGACCTGGCCGAGGCCTGGACCAAGGCGCAGCAGGGCTTTTCGCTGGGCGGGGTGCGGCTGTCGCCGATGGCGCTGCTGACCTTCCTGATCGTCTTTGCCATCGGCTATTTCCTGACCAACTTCGTGCAGGGCGCCTTCCGCAGCTCCATCCTGCCCAAGACGAGGCTGGATGCGGGCGGGCAGAACGCCGTCACCTCGATGATCGGCTATGTCGGCGTGGCGCTGGCGGCGGTCTTTGCCGTGACCTCGGCGGGGATCGACCTGACCTCGCTGGCCTTCGTCGCCGGTGCGCTTTCGGTCGGCATCGGCTTCGGCATGCAGCAGGTGGTGTCGAACTTCGTCTCGGGCATCATCCTGCTGGTCGAGCGGCCGATCGCCGTCGGCGACTGGATCGAGGTCGGCGGCCAGCAGGGCATCGTCAGGAAGATGGCGGTGCGCGCCACCCAGATCCAGACCTTCGACCGCACCCAGGTCATCGTGCCGAACTCGAACCTGATCACCCAGCCGGTGACGAACTGGACGCGCGGCAGCCTGGCCGGGCGGATCATCGTGCCGATCACGGTGGGGGTGACGGCCGACAGCCGGCAGGTGGCCGCGCTCCTGCGCGAGATCGCCGAGGACCAGCCGACGGTCCTGGTGAACCCGGCCCCCGCGGTCCTTCTGCGCAGCATCACGCCGACGGGACAGAATTTCGAACTGCGCGCCGTGCTTTCCGACATCAACGGCGGCAGCTCGATCGTGTCCGAGATCAATCACCAGATCCTGGAACGCTTTGCCGCGGCGGGGATCGTCCTGCCCGGCAGTGCGCGGGGCGCGCAGGACATCTACCTGCATCAGGCCGAGGCCGAGGCGCCCGCCGCCCTCTCCCTCGCCGACGCGCAGGACGAAGAGGGCCGGCCCGGCCGCAGCAGCTAGGCGCCGCGCCTTGCGCGTTCCACGGGCCGCGCCGCGGAGGCCGTCCGGTCCAGGCCGGGCGTCGCACCTTGCGCTTCTTCGTTCCCCAAATACTCCTAGCGGCGCAGGCCGCTGGGCGGTTCCTGTTCCGGCAGGCCCTCTTGCGACAGCATGATCGCCACCGGGCGCAGCCAGGGGATCTGGGCACAGACGATCATGATCGCCACCATGATCGGCACGGCCAGGAAGGTGCCGGCGATGCCCCAGACCACGCCCCAGAAGGCCAGCGACAGCACGATCCCGAACGAGGACAGCCGCAGCGTCTGGCCCAGCAGCATCGGATCGAACACGTTGCCGATGATGAACTGCACCGCCACCGTCAGCCCGCCCACCGTCAGCGTCACCGCCGGATCGCCGGTCTGCGCCAGCACCATGGCGATGGTGATGACCGTGGCCGCGATCGAGCCCAGCGTCGGGATGAAGTTCAGGATGAAGGTCAGCATGGCCACCGCCCCGGCCAGGTCAAGCCCCTGCACCCGGAAGATCGCCCAGATCAGCGCCGCCGTGACCGCGCTGATCGCCGCCTTGACCACCAGGTAGCGGTTCACCCGGCGCATGATCTTGTGGACCGTCTCCAGCACCTGCCGGGCCTGGGCGGGATCGCCGGTCAGGCGCTCGATCTTGACCGGGAACCAGATCCGCTCGCTGAACATGAAGCCGACGAAGGTCAGGATCAGCACCGAGGCCGAGATCAGGTTCGACGCCTGCGCCGCGGCCGAGCGCAGCCAGCCGGCGACGTCGATGCTGCCCATGAAGGTGCCGATCGCCTCCTGCACGTTCGGCCCCCAGCGCTGGCTGAGCCGCGCCAGGGCCGCCTGTGCCCGGTCGGCATAGGCGATCGATGTCGAGACCACCTCGTTCACCTGCGCCACCACCGCGGTCGCGGCCCAGAGCAGGCCGATGGCGATGGCGATCAGCGCCAGCGTGGTCGCCAGCCAGTTCGGCACCTTCAGCCGGGCAAAGGCGGAAATCGCGTCGCTGGTCAGCGAAAAGATGATGATGGCGAAGACCAGGCAGATCAGGATAAAACGCGCCTGCACCAGCAGGAACAGGATCAGGCCAAAGGCGATCACGCCCAGAAAGCCGGTCTGCAACCGCTCGCTCAGATGCGAGTCCCGCCCGTCCAATCGCGTCCCCTCATTCTTTCCGGCGGCGGGGCGCGGCCTGCGCGCCCTGCCTCGTCTCAGGCTTCGGCCTCATCCTCGCCATTCTCGGCGATGCGGGCAACAGAAACCACCTCTTCGCCCGGCGCCGTGTTGAAGACGCGCACGCCCCCGGCAGAACGCGAGCGGAAGCTGATGCCGTCCACCGGCACCCGGATCGACTGCCCGGTCGAGGTGGCCAGCATGATCTGGTCGTCGCGATCCACCGGGAAGCTGGCGACCAGCGGTCCGCCGCGCATCGCCTTGTCCATGGCCATCACGCCCTGGCCGCCGCGCCCGCGCACCGAATAGTCGTGCGACGAGCTGATCTTGCCGGCGCCGCGGGCGGTGATGGTCAGGATCAGATCCTCGGCCGCCGACATCTCGGCATAGCGCTCCTGGCTGATCGCGGCCTCGGCGACGGCATCCTCGTCCTCATCGGCCTCGGCGCCGTCGTCCAGCGCGCCCTCGACGGCGCGGCGCATCTTCAGATAGGCGGCGCGTTCCGACGGGTCGGCCTCGAAATGCCGGATCACCGACATGCTGACCACGCGGTCGCCGGGCGCCAGGCGAATGCCGCGCACGCCGGTCGAATCGCGGCCCTTGAAGACGCGCACGTCGGTGGTCGGGAAGCGGATCGCCCGGCCCGCGGCCGTGACCAGCATCACGTCGTCGTTCTCGGTCGCCATGCGCGCGCCGATCAGCTCCACCCCCTCGGGCAGCTTCATGGCGATCTTGCCGTTGCGCATGACATTGGTGAAATCCGACAGCGCGTTGCGGCGCACGTCGCCTTCCGAGGTAGCGAAGATCACCTGGTAGTCGTCCCAATCCTTTTCCGGGGCATCCACCGGCATCAGCGCGGCGATGGAGACGCCGGACTGGATCGGCAGGATGTTGACGATGGCCTTGCCCTTGGCCGTGCGCCCGCCCAGCGGCAGCCGCCAGGTCTTGAGCCGATAGACCATGCCGTCGGTGGTGAAGAACAGAAGCTCGGTATGGGTATTGGCGACGAACAGGGTGGTGACGACGTCGTCCTCTTTCGTGGCCATGCCGGACAGGCCCTTGCCGCCGCGGCGCTGCGACCGGAACTCGGCCAGGGCGGTGCGCTTGATATAGCCGCCCGAGGTGATGGTGACGACCATGTCCTCGCGCTCGATCAGGTCTTCGTCGTCCAGGTCGCCCGCCCAGTCGGTGATCTCGGTCCGGCGCGGAACGGCGAAATGCTGCTTCACCTCGCGCAGCTCGTCCGAGATGATGCCCATGATCCGTTCGCGCGAGGCGAGGATGGCCAGGTATTCGCGGATCGCGTCGGCCAGCGTCTTCAGCTCGTCGGTGACTTCCTGCACGCCCAGCTGGGTCAGGCGCTGCAGGCGCAGCTCCAGGATGGCGCGGGCCTGGGTCTCGGACAGGTTGTAGGTGCCGTCCTCGTTCACCGGATGCAGCGGGTCGTCGATCAGCTTCAGGTAGACCACGATCTCATGCGCCGGCCAGCGCCGGGTCATCAGCCGCTCGCGCGCCTCGGCGGCATCGGCCGAGCTGCGGATCGTCGCCACCACCTCGTCGACGTTCGAGACCGCCACGGCGAGGCCGCAAAGCACATGCGCGCGCTCGCGGGCCTTGCGCAATTCATAGGCGGTGCGGCGCGCCACCACTTCCTCGCGGAAGGTCAGGAAATGGGTCAGGAAGTCGCGCAGCGTCAATTGCTCGGGGCGGCCGCCGTTCAGCGCCAGCATGTTGGCGCCGAAGCTGGTCTGCATGGGGGTAAAGCGGAACAGCTGGTTCAGCACAACCTCGGCGGTGGCGTCGCGCTTCAGCTCGATCACCACGCGCACGCCGACGCGGTCGGATTCGTCCTGGACGTGGGCGATGCCCTCGATGCGCTTTTCCTTGGCAAGCTCGGCGATCTTCTCGATCAGGCTGGCCTTGTTCACCTGGAAGGGGATCTCGTCCAGGATGATCGCCTGCCGGCCGGCGCGGGTTTCCTCGATCCGGGTCTTGGCGCGCAGGATGATGCTGCCGCGCCCCTCGAGGTAAGCCTTGCGCGCGCCCGAACGGCCCAGGATGATGCCGCCGGTGGGGAAATCCGGGCCGGGAACGATCTCCAGCAGCCGCTCGGTCGGCAGGTCGGGGTTTTCGATCAACGCCAGGGTGGCGTCCACCACCTCGCCCAGGTTGTGCGGCGGGATGTTCGTGGCCATGCCGACGGCGATGCCGCCCGCGCCGTTGACCAGCATGTTCGGGAAGCGCGCCGGCAGGACGGTCGGCTCGCGGTCCTTGCCGTCGTAGTTGTCCTGGAAATCGACGGTGTCCTTGTCGATGTCCATCAGCAGATAGGCCGAGGGCTTGTCCATCCGCACCTCGGTATAGCGCATGGCCGCCGGGCTGTCGCCGTCCATGCTGCCGAAGTTGCCCTGGCCGTCCAGAAGCGGCAGGGACATGGAAAAGTCCTGCGCCATCCGCACCAGCGCATCATAGATCGAGGCGTCGCCATGCGGGTGATACTTACCCATGGTGTCGCCGACCGGGCGGGCCGACTTGCGATAGGGCTTGTCATGGGTGTTGCCGGTCTCGTGCATGGCGAAGAGGACGCGGCGATGCACCGGCTTCAGCCCGTCGCGCAGGTCGGGAATCGCCCGGCTGACGATGACCGACATGGCATAGTCGAGATAGGACGAGCGCATCTCGTGCGCGATGTCGATCACCGGGCCGTCGTGATGCATCACGGCGCGCTCCGATCCGCCGTTCTCGGGGGTATCGTCGTCGTTTTCAGGGATGTCAGCCACGGGGAAAACCTCAAGATCTTGTTGGGCACGGGTCTATCCCATACCCGCCTTGGGTGCAATCTTGACGGGCCGCCCCGGTGCGGGAATTGCGGCTCAGGCCAGCCCGGCCTCGCGCCTGCGGCCGCGGACCGAGGCCAGCCACAGCGCCGACAGCCCGGCCGAGAGGATCGCGTTCCAGCCGGCCATGGAAATGCCGAACAGGCTCCAGGCCACCTCGTCGCAGCGCACGACCGGCGCCTTTTCCAGCGCCGCCATCAGATCCTGCGTGGACATGCTGGCCAGGCCCGAGACCCCGCCCGAGCAATGCTGCGGCCCCTGCCAGACCTGCAATTCGACGCCCGCGTGATAGATGGCAAGGCCGGTGGCGCAAAGCGCGGCCAGCAGCCCCAGCGCCGCCAGCCAGCGCTTCCAGCCGAAGAACCAGATCAGCCCGCCGATGATCGCGGCGACCAGATGCGGCCAGCGCTGCAGGATGCACAGTTCGCAGGGCGCATAGCCCAGGGCCTGGAAGGTCAGCGCGGCGGCCAGCAGCGCGGCGGAACCGGCGCCGGCGGTGACGGCGACATGCTTGCTTGAAAATCCGTTCATGGCTTCCGGTTAGGACCGCGCCTCGCGACCGGCAAGTGCCAATCGCGTGAACTCAATGCGGCTTCCAGGTGACGACGCGGTAAAGATAGATCGCCACCACCGCCACCACCACCAGCTTGGACAGCGGATCGACCCAGTCCGCGACCAGCGCATAGTTTTCATGCAGCATCAGCCCGGCAAAGGTCAGCACCCCGGTCCAGAGCGCGCTGCCGATCACGGTATAGAGCAGGAATTTCCACATCGGCATCCGCGCGAGCCCCGCCGGGACCGAGATCAGCGTGCGGATCGCCGGGATCATGCGGCCGAAGAACACCGCCATGGCGCCGTGGCGCTGGAACCATTCATGCGCGGCGTCGATGTCCGAGGGCGAAAGCGTGAGCAGCCGGCCGTGCCGGGCGGCAAAGCGCTTCAGCCGCTCCTCGCCGAACCACAGGCCGATGTAATACCACATCAGCGTGCCCAGGACCGAGCCGATGGTGCCGACCAGGATGGTCAGCGTCAGCGACATCCGCCCGCTGCCGGCCAGGAAGCCGGCCAGGGGCATGATCACCTCGGAGGGGATGGGCGGAAAGACGTTCTCGGCCACCATGAGCATCAGCACGCCCAGATAGCCCCAGCTCTCGATCGTCGAAACCACCCAGTCGAACATGCCTGCCCCTTTCGTTTGGGAACGTGCTGCGGGCTGGGGCCGGAACTGTCAAGCCTGCGCGCGTGTTGCGCCGTGGCGGGGTTGCGATAAGCTCGGCAGGCGGGATCACGGCGGGGAGGACGGCGCGATGGAATGGCGGGGCAGGCGCGGCAGCAGGAATGTCGAGGATCGGCGCGGCATGGGCCGGGCCGCCGGCGCGGGCGGCATGGGCGTCGTCGGCGTGCTGGTGGTGCTGGCGGTGGGGTATTTCTTCGGCATCGACATCTCGCCCATCGTCGGCGCCCTGGACGAGGGCGGCGCGCCCGGCGAGTCGCGCGAGCTGACGCAGGAAGAGCGCGAGATCGGCCAGTTCGTCTCGGTCGTGCTGGCCGATACCGAGGAGGTCTGGGCCGGCGTGCTGCCCGACCAGGCCGGCATGCGCTACCAGGATCCGGGGCTGGTGCTGTTTTCGGGCGCGGTGCAATCGGCCTGCGGCGGCGCCTCGGCGGCGATGGGGCCGTTCTATTGCCCCGGCGACCGCAAGGTCTATCTGGACACGGATTTCTTTCGGGTCATGGCCGGCAAGATGGGGGCGGGGGGCGATTTCGCCTATGCCTATGTCATCGCGCATGAGGTCGGCCATCACGTGCAGAACCTGACCGGGACGCTTTCCGAGGTGAACGGGCTGCGCGCCCGGCTGGGCGAGCGCGATGCGAACCGGCTGTCGGTCGCCACAGAATTGCAGGCGGATTGCTATGCCGGGATCTGGGCGCGGCAGGCCAGCGAGCAGTTCGGCACCATCGAGGAGGGCGACATCGACGAGGCGATCAATGCCGCTGCCGCGGTGGGCGACGACACGCTGATGGAAAGCGCCGGCCGGGCGGTGGTGCCCGACGCCTTCACCCATGGCTCGGCCGCCGAGCGCCAGGCCTGGTTCAAGCGCGGCTTTGCCTCGGGGCAGATGGCGCAATGCGACAGTTTCGCGGCTTTGGGGAATTAGGGGCGGCGGCGCGGGTGGCGCGGCCGCGGGGAGTATTTGCAGAACAGAGAAGGGCAGGGGTGGTGCCCCCGCTGGGCCGGCCGCTGTCCGTGGCGCGGTCGCAGGAGTATTTGGGAAACGGTGAAAGGCGGTGCCGCGGCGGGGTGCGCCAACCTGTCGCGGCGGCGGTCAGGGGCGCTGCAACTGGATGCCGCGCGGGCGTTCGGTGGTGGCCCAATCGGGCCAGAGGCCGAAATGTTCGAGCCCGGCAAGCAGCAGGCCGGCCGCGATGACGCCGAGGACCAGCGCGACGGTTCGGGCGCTGGGCGGGTTTCGCGCCCAGCGGGCGGCCCGGATCAGCCAGATGAGGTTGTTCATGCGCCCGTTCCTTTGCTAGTGCTGCCCCCGGAAACCGAAAATGCGCCGGGACGACCTCTTGCCTCAGCATAGCGACAGCCGAATCCTGCCCTATAGCGCCGACCAGATGTATGCGCTGGTGGCCGATATAGAAAGATACCCCGAGTTCCTGCCCTGGAACACCGCCGCGCGTATTCGCGCGCGCCGGCCCGGCGCCTCGGGCAGCGAGGTGGTCGAGGCCGACCTGGTCATCAGCTTCAAGGTGTTCCGCGAGCGCTTCGGCTCGCGCGTGACGCTATGGCCCGAGACGAAGCGCATCGACACCGAATACCTGGACGGGCCCTTCAAATACCTGCGCAGCGGCTGGAGCTTCGCCGACCTGCCGGAGGGCGGCTGCAAGGTCGAGTTCTTCGTCGATTTCGAGTTCCGCAACGCCATCCTGGGCAAGGTGATCGGCGTGGTCTTCGGCGAGGCGATGATGCGCATCGTGCGCGCCTTCGAGGACCGGGCGAAGGCGCTTTACGGCGCCTGACGCGCATCCTGCCAGATGGCGTGGTCGGCGGCCAGGGCGGCGCGCAGCCGCGCCTCGGCCTCGGGCGCCAGGTCGGTGACGGCGGGGGGCGAGACATTGCTGCGCCGCAGCGCGACCGGCTTGCCGAGGCGCTGCGCCAGGAATTGCGTCAGCGCCGGCATCGCCTCGTAGCGGAAGAGGTGATCGACCGCGATCCGGCCGTCATTGTCGACGAGGAAATCGGATTGCCGGCCCAGCCGGGCATGGGCCGGGCGATCGCCGGGGCGCAGGTAGTCGTCCGCGAAACGCTCGAAGCTGACATGGGCGGTGCTGTTCGGATGGCCGATCAGCTCGTCGCGGGCGCGAAAGCGATACCAGCTGCGCAGCCAGTCCAGCGGTTCGCGGATCACCGCCACGGTTTCGAACGCGGGCTCGCCCAGCGGTTCGAGCAGCGGCCGGATGCGGCTGCGATATTGCCGCAGGTTCAGGTGCTTGATCTCGGGCCGGGTGCGAAAGACGATCTCGGCCCTGGGCGCCAGCGCCTGTTCCAGCGCCGTCGTTCCGGTCTTGGGCACCGACAGCAGCACGATGCGGGGCTGGAGAAAGATCAGCATGAGGGGGCGATGGGCAGGGGCATGGTGCCGCTTAGCGGTCCCGGCCCGTGCTGGCAAGGCGGGCCGGGATGCGGCCCGCCTGCTGCGGCATCAGATCACGCCGAAGGCGCGCATCGGTTCGGCCACGCGGATGAAGCCGGCGATGTTGGCGCCGATGACGTAATCGCCCGGCGCGCCGAATTCCTCGGCCGTGCTGTAGCAGCTGTCATGGATGTCGCGCATGATCTCGGCAAGCTTGGCCTCGGTCTTTTCGAAGCTCCAGCGGTCGCGCGAGGCGTTCTGCTGCATCTCCAGCGCCGAGGTGGCGACGCCGCCGGCGTTCGCCGCCTTGCCGGGGCCGAACTTGACGCCGGCCTGCTGGAAGGTGCGGATCGCCTCGGGGGTGCAGGGCATGTTCGCGCCCTCGCCGACCGCGGTCACGCCGTTCTTGACCAGCTTGGCGGCGTCCTTGCCGGTCAGCTCGTTCTGCGTGGCCGAGGGCATGGCGACCTCGCAGGCCACGTCCCAGATCGAGCCCTCGCCGGATTTCACGAAATAGGCGCCGTTGCCTTCGCCCTTCATCCGAACGTATTGCGAGATGCGGCCGCGGCGCACTTCCTTGATTTCCTTGAGGAGGCCGAGGTCGATGCCGCCCTCGTCCACGATATAGCCCGAGCTGTCCGAGCAGGCGATGACCTTGCCGCCGAATTCCTGCACCTTCTCGATGGTGTAGATGGCGACGTTGCCCGAGCCCGAGACCACGACCGTCTTGCCGTCGAAATCGGTGCCGCCGGTCTTCAGCATGGCCTGGGTGAAATAGGTGTTGCCGTAGCCGGTCGCCTCTTTGCGCGCCAGCGAGCCGCCGTAGAACAGGCCCTTGCCGGTCAGCACGCCCGCCTCGTAGCGGTTGGTCAGGCGCTTGTATTGGCCGAACATGTAGCCGATCTCGCGCGCGCCCACGCCGATGTCGCCCGCCGGCACGTCGGTGTATTCGCCCAGGTGGCGGTAAAGCTCGGTCATGAAGCTTTGGCAGAAGCGCATGATCTCGCCGTCCGTGCGGCCCTTGGGATCGAAGTCCGAGCCGCCCTTGCCGCCGCCGATGGGCAGGCCGGTCAGCGCGTTCTTGAAGATCTGCTCGAAGCCCAGGAACTTGATGATGCCCACGTTCACCGAGGGGTGGAAGCGCAAGCCGCCCTTGTAGGGGCCCATGGCCGAGCTGAACTGCACCCGGAAGCCGCGGTTGATCTGCACTCGGCCCTTGTCATCGGTCCACGGCACGCGGAAGATGATCTGGCGCTCGGGTTCGCAGATGCGCTCGATCAGGGCGTCCTCCAGGTAGTCGGGGCGCTTGGCGACGACGCGGCCAAGGCTTTCCAGAACCTCGCGCACCGCCTGGTGGAATTCGGGCTCGCCTGCGTTGCGGCGGACCACCTCCTCATAGATGGGGGCAAGCTTGTCGTCGATCTGCGGCATGTCGCGGAATCCTTTCCCTTGGGGTCGGAGGGCTCCTTAGCCCAAGGTGCGGGCAGTTTGAATGGGGCAAGAGCAATATTCGGGCAAAATGCCCGAGTTTTTGGCGTAATGCCAAGTTATCCCAGGGATAAATCACGTGATATCAATGGCTAGAGGGTTTTCGTTCTGCCCGTTCTGCGGGCAGCGGCTTTTTGCCACGCTTCTTGCTATGACATGTCGCTTGCAATGACACCTGCCTTGCAAAGCAAAAGACCGCCCGGCGCCTCCTCGCGCCGGACGGTCCAGTTGCGCCGGGGTCGGGGTCAGCGGCGCCCCGCCTCCAGCGCGTCCTCGAAGGTGCGCAGGCCGGTGACGGGGGCCTGCACCAGCACCGCCATGTTGCCGGGCTTGTGTTCGTTGCGCAGCATCTTCAGATGCGCGGCCGGGATTTCGGCCCAGGGAAAGACCTCGGACATGCAGGGGTCGATGCGGCGCTCGAGCATCAGCTTGTTGGCCGCAGACGCCTGTTTCAGATGCGCGAAATGGCTGCCCTGCAGGCGCTTCTGGTGCATCCACATGTAGCGCACGTCGAAGGTGCAGTTGAAGCCCGAGGTGCCGGCGCAGATCACCACCATGCCGCCCTTCTTGCAGACGAAGGTCGAGACCGGGAAGGTCGCCTCGCCCGGATGTTCGAAGACGATGTCGACGTTGTTGCCCTTGCCGGTGATGTCCCAGATCGCCTTGCCGAACTTGCGCACCTCGTTGAACCACTCCTTGTATTCGGGGGTGTTCACCTTGGGCAATTGGCCCCAGCACTTGAAGTTCTTGCGGTTGATGACGCCCTTGGCGCCAAGGCTCATGACGAACTCGCGCTTGTCCTCGTCGCTGATGACGCCGACCGCATTGGCCCCGGCGGCGTTGATCAGCTGGATGGCGAAGCTGCCAAGCCCGCCCGAGGCGCCCCAGACCAGCACGTTCATGCCCGGCTTCAGCTCATGCGGCTCGTGGCCGAAGAGCATGCGGTAGGCGGTGGCCAGCGTCAGCGTGTAGCAGGCCGATTCCTCCCAGGTCAGGTGCTGGGGGCGGCGCATCAGCTGCTGGGCCTGGACGCGGGTGAATTGTGCGAAGCTGCCGTCCGGCGTCTCGTAGCCCCAGATGCGCTGGCTGGGCGAATACATCGGGTCGCCGCCGTTGCATTCCTCGTCGTTGCCGTCGTCCTGGTTGCAATGGATGACGACCTCGTCCCCGACCTTCCAGTTCTTGACCTTGTCGCCCACCGCCCAGACGATGCCCGAGGCATCCGAGCCCGCGATGTGATAGGGCGCGCCATGGCCGTCGAAGGGGCTGATCGGCACGCCCAGGCCGGCCCAGATGCCGTTGTAGTTGACGCCCGCCGCCATCACCAGGACCAGCACCTCGTTGCTGTCGATCGGCGGCGTCTCGACCACCTCGACCTGCATGGCCTTGTCGGGCTCGCCATGGCGTTCGCGGCGGATGGCCCAGGCGTACATCTGCTTGGGCACATAGCCCAGAGGCGGCATCTCGCCGATCTCGTAGAGATCCTTTTCCGGTGCGTCATAGGGCGCGATCGGGGTGGGTTGGTCCAGGGCCATCTCAGAGTCCTCTTTTGCCGCTTTCGGCGCCGGGTTTCCGCCGCGGCGCAGAATCAGCGCGGGTTGCAGCGCCCGTTGTAAGGATGACTGCGCAACATTGCAATATTACTGATGTAGAAATTGTAATAATCTGTCGTAATGAATGCGCGAACCGCCGCAGTGCAGCGGAACCCGGCGCCCCGATGGCTGGGTCGGAGCAGGGCCTGCCGGGCTCAAGGCGGCGCTTGCCCGCCGAATCGGTGGCCGCAGCGGGCGGGGTTGGGCCGTCGGATGCGCCCAGCCCGCATTTCCTGCCGCCCCCTGCCTAGGCGCGGCCGCGGTTCTTCGCCTTCCGGCCTCTAGGCCAGCCCTTGCTGCGATCCGCGCTGCACCTGCATTGCCGGGCGCAGATACCGCATTTCCCCGGCATTTCCGGGGGCAAGGCCCGAAACGACAGGCGATGGAAGCCCGGAAATCCCTTGTTTTCCGCCATCCCAAGCGTGGTTGGACGGTGACTTTGCCCATTTGCCAAGGCCATTGGCGCTCATCGAAACTTCCCGAAAAAAAAGCCGCCCCGAGAGACGGCCTGGCCGATGAAATGCTGCGATTGCTAACTAAAGATCCGCGAGCCGATAGATTCCGCAATCGCGATTCGAGCCGTGGAGGATCGACCGGATGCCGCGCGTCCACAACTGTCGTCGGAGTTCCTCCTTTTCGAGCGAGCGCTGTCGCGCCAGGGTTGCGAGCGAGACATGAGCGGGGCGGAAGTGATCGAAACTGTCGAGTTCGATATGCCATGGCGCCTCGCGGCTGCCGATGATCGGAACGACGCGCTTCAGTAGGGGGTGCCGTCATGATTGGCCAGCCGCAGCAGGCTGGCTACGGCGCCGTCGTCGATGCCGAGGATTTCGGCGGCTTCGTCCTTGCTGATCCGGGGGCATGCGCGGTGCGTAGAGAGCGCCCGTCATTTCCTCTTCATCGATCAGGATCGAATCGAAACCTGCCTGTCCCTGGGCGTGTGCCGCGAAGGTGTCGTTGACATGCAAATACTTCTCCTCGCTGTCGGCCGGCAGGCCGAACGCGAGCAGGACCGTCGTCAACGAACCTCGTGGAACACCCGTTTCATCGCAGAGCGAGGTGATGCTATGGCGCCGCCGCTGGGCTGCCACTTCGCCGAGCAGGGTTTCTCCGGCGGCGATCGACATGCTGTCAAGGATATGGCTCCGCAGGATGTCCTCGGTCGGCCGATGCCATCTGGATCGGAGAGGGCGCCGGAGTAGAGCGGGCCGTATGCGGATCGCGGCGTCGACACGGGCTGTTGCCGTTTCACGGCGCTGAAGATTTCCTCGAGGCCGTCTCGAACGCCGTCAGGCCCCTGCGAGGTGAAGCTGAACCCGACCTTTGCTGCCTCATCCCATTGCTCTTCGGTCAGTTGGGAGGTTTTTGCCGTGGTGCCATGGATGAGGGCGGCGCCGAGCAATTGCGTGGCGCCGGCGACCTGATCGATGCGCTGGTTGTCGAGCCACTGGGGGCCTGCCTGCCCGTCAATACGGGCTGTGACATAGGCCTGAAGCGGCGAGACCCCATGCCGAGGGGTTTCCGCGGCCAGGCGTTCGAGCGCGTCATCCGATTCGGCGAGCGCGCCCGGCAACTGGAATCGCTCCTCCTCCGTAGCGGCCTTGCGGCGGATCAGGGGGATGCCATGGCGCGGGCAGGTCCTGACAGGGGCGAACATCCAGTGCAGCCGTCCGACGCGTTGTCCATGGCTTCCGGCCGCCATTTGGCGATCTCCCAGCAGGCAGGCGGGGCAGAAGGTGATCCGCCGACGATCGAGAAACCTGATGTCGAACAACTGTCCCCGGTGCTCATGGCCCGCCTTGCCGGCCGGCAGGATCGCGGCGCGAAGCAATCCGGCCCGAGGCATGCCGCTGAGCGCCGCGATGCGCTCCACGGTCTCGGGCGCCGCTGGCATGACGGATTGGCGAGCCAGATCCAGAAAAGCCATGAACGGAAGGCTGCCATCCCGGCATGGAACCGGGCCATGCGCGCGACATAGGACATCAGGGATTCGCCGGCGGCCAGCGGAAGGAAGGGAAGAAGCGGCATGGATCAGGACCTCGACAGCTGCTTGCGTTGGCGTTCGGTGCGGATCGCGGTGGTCTTGCCACCACCGGCGGGCTCGATCAGCGCGATGCCGCGGGTCTCCTGCCCGGCGGTGAAGCGCGCCGGCAGGGGCAGGAGGTTTCCCTCGTCATCGGTCTGGAACAGGCGCTGCAACTGGAGCTTCAGGTCCCTGTCACGGTCGCTCTCGATATGAATGCGTCGCAGCCCGGCGATGACCTGTGCGACGGGCTTGGGGGCGGCCGGCGTCGGGACTGCGGGGTATCGGCGGTCATGGATCTGTCTTCCATCTCGAAGTTGTTGGCGCGGCGTGCCGAGGCCTGCTGGGGCGCGGCATCGGTCTCCGTGTTCCGGGGAGCACGGGGTTCGATGGAGCGGCCGTAGCCATCTTCCGACCTCTGGGTCCGGGCGGTGTTCGCAGCCACCTTGAAGCTGTCGAACAGGGAGGATTCGAGCTTTTGCAGGTTCTCCACCGTCCAGTTCTTGTCGATCAGGCCGAAGGCCAGCTTGCTGGTGGTGTTCATGTCCCGGATCGCCTTGAGCGCCTCGAAAACGACCGCCTCGTTCCAGGATCTCTGTTTCTCGGCACGGGTGCGCAGGGCGCGACGGGTCGCGATCCATTCCTGTGCGTGCAGCCCGTCGAACAGGCGGCCCTTGCTCGTCTCGCCATGCACGGTCCCGACCTCGACCCAGTTCCCGTCGAGGCAGACTTCGATGGCGCCGATGTCGGCATGGTCCCAGCGGATGTCCACGGTTTGCCCACCACGAAGCAGGAACTAGGTCGCGAGATCCTCCGAATGATACCGGATGCCGAGAATGGTGATCCCGTCCTTGAACACACGCATTTGCGATCACATCCCGATGGACTTCGCGGGCGGGCCATCCTACCCATATGGCATGATGCGCCTGCTCGCCCTGCTGTTCACCTTTGCCGTGATGAACGCCGCCCTGATCCTGTCGGTGGCGCATGACGGCGCGGTAGCGTCGCAGCAACTGGCGATGGAAGCCGCAGCCGGGCAGGAGGCCGAGCCTTCTTCCGCCCCAGGCAATGCGTCCTGCATGCTGAGCGGCAGTTGCAGCAGCGATGGAACAGCCTGCGACTGGACCTGTGCCTCGCATGCCGCCGTCGAGACGGCGTCCTTGCAAGATGGGGCCGCACAGCACGCCAGCAGGCTCGAGCGGCTGTTTGCCGTCTCGTCCTGGCGAACGACGGGACCGCTGCAGCAAGAGCGGCCTCCGAGAACTCTCTTCGTCTGATCCTGCGCCTCGGGCGCAATTCGCCATCAGCCTGGCAAAATCCCGCCGGGTGCGGTCGTCATGGCCCACCCCGACGCGGTTTCCGGGCTGATGTGATCACAGACAGAACGGATTGAGTCATCAACATGGATAAGGGATTCAAAGGCTCCGGCCTTGATCGCAGGGCATTTGTCGGCGGGCTGATATGTGCCGGTAGCGGCGCCATGGGCGCGTTTGCGCAGCAGTTCGACCCGAGCACGGGGAACATGGTCTATGGCGGTGCGGGCCAGGGGCAGGCACCCGATATCGGCGCCTGGCAGGTAAATCCGAACGCCGATCGGCGCCGGAACCTGTCCGCCTTCCGCATGTGGCATTGGAGCGATCATTTCAGCGACCTGGGGGTCGGGGTGATCCTGGCCGATGTTTCGTCGCGGGCGCTGCACTACTGGTCCGCCGGCGAAGCCACCTATCGGGTCTATCCCTGCTCGGTGCCGGTGACCGAGGAGCTGACCAAGCGCGGCAAGACCGAGGTGGTCCGCAAGGCGAAGAACCCGCCATGGACCCCCACGCCCGACATGCGCAAAAAGGATCCGAGCCTGCCCTTGCGCGTCGAAGGCGGCACGCCGGAAAATCCCCTTGGCGCTTATGGGCTCTATCTGTCCTGGCCCGCCTATCTCATCCACGGCACGCATGACACCCGAAAGATCGGGCGCCTGTCATCGAACGGCTGCTACGGCCTCTATAACGAGCATGTCACCGAGCTTTACGACCTCGCCGAGATCGGCACGCAGGTCGCCGTGTTCTAGAAGCCTCGCCGCAGGCGCGAGCCCGCGGCGATATGTGAAACCAGGAGGCTCTCGGATGATCAGCCCGGCCCATGTCTCGATGGCGGTGCGAAACCGCGCCTATGAGGGATCCGTGTCGCCATGATCGCCATGCAGGCAAAGCGCATGGTTGCCCAGCACCTCGATCACCCGGCAGTCGGCGATGGTGCCGCAGGCGCATTGCGCCAGCATGCGCTGCAATTCGTCGCGCAACAC